>WNFX01006111.1_pt1 | contig 23562 bp, 30 predicted proteins | sample 5400111 | NCBI WGS metagenome assembly WNFX01 (sample SAMN13153363, study PRJNA577476) | soil metagenome | isolation source: 40 cm soil or saprolite under grassland replicate 1 | place: USA:California | collected 2016-06-15
AGTGTTGCGAGAGAGCCTCGCATTCGCGTACGGACGGAGCGCGGACTACGTCGTCGCGACGGCCGGTCAGATCATCGCCGGACGTGGCCAAAGCGGGTCAGCGGGACCCGCGGAGGCCGCAGCCGCTGCCGTCCACCAGCTCGACGACGCCTTTCGACAGACTCTCGCCGAGCGATCTGCAGGTCGCGTGAACCTCGAAAGTGTCGGGGCGCTCGTTGCCGGTGCCGCACGCGTGCGGCGCGCGGCGCAGTCGCTTTCGGCGCTCGGCCGCATGATGGATGGCGACGCCGGGCTGACGCAGTGCGGCCAGAACCTGGACGGCGAGATTCACGCGCTGCGGTCGTGGTACATCACGCTCGGCGATTCCTTCATCCATTCCACAGCGATTCCGCCGCCGCACATCCGCGACACCCAAGGCCGCAGACGACTGCTCGACTGTGTGCGCGCTGCCGCGGCGGGCGGTGACAGGACGAAGGTTCGGTCCGCGCTCGTCCTCTTGTGGGCGAACCAGCACCTGGACAATCTCTGGCGGCTCGAATCGCACCTGGGAAGATCGGCCGCGGAGGCTTCGACCGCTGCGCCGCCTCACTGAGTGATCGGCGGTGACGTTGGGCCGCGGTCGGGCCGGGCAAGCAGGATCGCGCCTAGCGTGACGGCCGCGAACGCAAGAATGCGGACGCCGCCGAACACGCCCGACGGGACGGGCTCTCCGAGCACGACGGTGCCCGCGGCAATCGGCAGCGCGTTCGTCAGAAGCGTCGCCAGGCCGGCGACCGTGAGCGCTCCACCCTTCTGATAGCCGAGCTGCAGGAATGCGGTACCGAGCGAGTAGCCAACGATCACACCGATCGCGAACACCGCCCGAGCGCCTCCCTGGGTAGCGACCTTGACCGAGATGTCACCGATCGAAAAGAAGAATCCTCCGGCGACGCCTTCCGCGACCGCGAGTGCGCCCAATCTGCGCCCGAGCCCAAGCGCGACGACGGCCGCTCCGCCCGTCGCTCCGAGCCAGAGAAGGATCTCGGCGCTCGAGCCGCCGGCACCCTCGCCGCTCCCGCCCGCCAGCGACACCGCCAGCGCGAGCAGCCCGAGCATCGACACGAGCACGCCCGCAAGCTCGCGCCGACCAAGGCGGCGCCGCCTCATTCGAGCGGAGGCGAACGCCAGAATGCCGATCCCGCCCGCGGAGACACTCTGGACCAGCGTGAGCGGCGCGAGCGCAAGCGCAGCGACGTAGAGCGCGAAGCCGCCGCTCTCGAGGGCGAAGCCCACCAGCCAGCTGCGGTCTGTCAGAAGCACCTGGACCGAATGCAGCGGCCGTCGAAGCGAAAGAGCGGGCAGAGCGGCGGCAGCATCGTGCTCGCGTAGGTACGCGACGTTCGTGAGCGTCGTGGCTGCGAGCGCCAGGAGGAGCGCGATCGCGGTTTGGGCACTCATAGGCGGGGCAGGCTATTGCCTCGCGCGCCGGCTCGACACGCCTTCCTTGCCGGCGGTCACTTGCATCGGCGACTCGCATCCTGCCGAGCACGCCGCGGGCCGGATTGCCTAGGGCCCGGCGCTCTATCGACATCACCGCTCGCATTAGAGTCCTAGCCGGGGCACAGGGAGGAGTCATCGAAGTGACGGACACGAGCGTCGATCGGGCAACGCCGCTACCGGCCGGGACCAAGGCGCCTGAGTTCGAGCTTCGCTCGACCCCCGACCAGACTGTGTCGCTCGCGGAGTTTCGAGGTCAGCCCGTGATCATCGCCTTCTACCCGGAGGACTGGAGCCCGGTCTGCTCCGATCAGATGGCGCTGTATCAGGAGCTGCTCCCCGAGTTCCAGAAGTTCGACGCGGAGCTCGTGGGCATCTCGGTGGACGGGATCTGGTGCCACCTCGCCTTCGCCAAGGATCGGAACCTGCATTTCCCCCTGCTCGCCGACTTCGAGCCCAAGGGCGAGGTGGCCCGGGCGTATCACGTCTACCGGGACAAAGAGGGTACGAGCGAGCGGGCCCTGTACGTGATCGATGCCGACGGCATCGTGCAGTGGAGCTACGTCTCTCCCGTGGGTGTGAACCCAGGCGCCGACGGGATCCTCCGCGCTCTCGAGAACCTGGGGAAGGAGGGGGAGGCATGACCACGACCCAGTGGGGGTCCGCACTCTCGATGCCGGTCACAGAAGGCCGGGACCACATCCAAGGGCCGACGGAGGCCACGGTGACGCTCGTCGAGTACGGCGACTACGAGTGTCCGTACTGCGGTGCGGCGTATCCCATCATCAAGGAGGTGCAGTCCCGGATGGGTGAGAGGCTCCGGTTCGTATTTCGGAACTTCCCGATCACGACCTCGCACCCACATGCCGAGCAGGCCGCGGAGACTGCCGAAGCTGCGGCGTCCCAGGGCAGGTTCTGGCAGATGCACGACCTTCTCTACGAGAACCAGAGGCGCCTGCGCGACCCCGACCTCCGCGACTACGCCGAGAGGCTCGTACTCGACGTCGAGCGGTTCGACAGAGAGCTGGCCGAGCACGTCCACGCCGCGCGGGTCCGTGAGGACTTCATGAGCGGCGTGCGGAGCGGCGTGAACGGCACACCGACCTTCTACATCAACGGTGCGAGGCACGATGACTCGTACGACGTCGAGACCATGCTCGCCGCCCTGGAGCGTGCTGCTGCCGCGGACAGTCCTTAGGCGCGTGTTCCCGCTTCGATCCAGGTTTGAAAGACAGCGACCTGCTCATCAGACCAAGCGCCGTCGCAAGGCATCGTTCCTTCGCGCAGCCGCCCTAGGATGGCGTCGCTGTTCCGGACGACGTCGTCATACGACCAGAGGTCGAACGCCCATTTCATCGACTGACGGTCGCCCTCCCGAAAGAGTGGCTTGATGTGCTGCTCGAAGCTGAACGGCTCGTCGGTTGAGGACATGTCTCCGTAGTGCAGACTACGCGGCAGGCGTAGGGTTGTCTCAATCGACAAGGAGGCTGGTATGGCGCTCGCACGGGTTGTGACGTTCGAAGGGGTCAGCAAGGACCGGATGGACGAGATGGACCGCGAGATGCGCGAGGGACAGCCGCCGGAGGGATTCCCGCCGTCCGAGCTGGTCGTGCTCCACGACCCGGGGGCCGAGAAGTCGCTGGTGATCATCTTCTTCGAGACGGAGGACGACTACAAACATGGCGACGAGATGTTGAACGCGATGCCGGCCGGCGACACCCCGGGACGGCGCACATCCGTGACGAAGTACAACGTAGCTACTCGCATGAAAAGCTGAGGCACGCCTATCGCCGGTCGGCTAAGTCGCCACGAGCGCGGCTTGGGCGCCGTCGGCGGCGAGCAAGGTATCCACGAGCCGCTCGGAACTGAATCGGCTCGAAGGCTCGGCCGACCAGCTGTGCTGTGGCCGCTGCTGACAGCTGCGCCGCGTACGGCAGCGAACGAATTCACGCTAACCAGAAGCGACGATTGCGGCTGGCCGGGTCTGCCAGTCGGGCGCTGCTAGGACAGGACCCAACCTGCGGTTGTGCAAGCTTTAGTAAACGCGAGCCGCCCGAAGAACGAACGGAGGAGTGATGAACGCCAGGAAGATGATCGAAACGCATCCGGCGCCCATCCCGATTGACGCCGGGGTACTGAGCCGCTGCATTGAGGATTGCGTGTCGTGCGCGCAGACGTGCTGCGCCTGCGCTGACGCTTGCCTCGCCGAGGAGAGCGTCGCGGAGCTCGTGCGCTGCATCGGGCTCGACCTCGTCTGTTCCGACGTTTGTGCGACGACCGCAGTAACGTTGACGCGACCGACGGCGTTCGAGTCACAGCTCGTCCGTCGGGTCGTCGAGGCGTGCCTCGATGCCTGCCTGCGTTGCGGCGACGAGTGCGAGAAGCACGCCGACCATCACGAGCACTGCCGCGTATGTGCGGAGGATTGCCGCCGCTGCGCGCAGGCTTGTGAGGAGCTGCTGAGCGCGCTGCCGAGCTAGCCGTCCCTCCTCTGGAGGGTTCGATAATGCTGAGGTTTCGTTCCACCCGGCGATGAACCTGCCGCGGGGCGCTACTCGCCGCCCCTTCCATCCAAAACGGCCGTTTTCGAGCGTCGACTGGCTGGCCCGGTGGATCGCTTTCGAGGCCTTACTCGCGAGGCCCCACGAGGATTGTCCCCTTTTGTCTCGTTCGTTCGTCGTAGTAGCGACAATCTCGTTTCAAGGAGGAACGGACATGAAGTACATGCTGCTGATTCATCAAGGCGACGCGCCCACCCCGTATGACGCCGACGAGTGGGAGCGCCTCTCGGAGGACGAGCAGAAGGCAATTTACGATGCATACAAGGGGATCAACGAGACCCCCGGCGTCAGCCCCGGCCTCCAGCTGCAGCCCGCCGAAACGGCCACCACCGTCCGGGTGCAGGACGGCAAGACGCTGACCACGGACGGTCCGTTCGTCGAGGCGAAGGAGGCCCTGGGCGGCTACCTCATCTATGAAGCGGACGATCTCGACGCAGCGATCGAGCTGGCCGCGCGCATCCCGGCAGCACGTCTGGGCGGCGCGATCGAGGTGCGTCCGATCGTGGAGTGGTAGGCCGCTGATCGAGCAGGTCTTCCGTGACGAGTGGGGGCGGGTGATCGCCGCCCTGGTCGGCTTCCTCGGCGATTTCGACCTCGCCGAGGAGGCTGCTCAGGAGGCGTTCGCGACCGCCGCCGAGCGCTGGCCACGCGACGGCACGCCGGACAATCCGGGCGCGTGGCTGGTGATCACGGCGCGGAACCGTGCGATCGACCGCATCCGGCGCGACCGCACGCTGGCCGCGAAGACGCGCCTGCTCGCCGTCCCGGAGGCCATGGAGGACGAGATGGAGGAGAACACTATTCGCGACGAGCGGTTGGAGCTGATCTTCACCTGCTGTCACCCGGCGCTCGCGCTCGAGGCGCAGGTCGCCTTGACCCTGCGCGCTCTCGGCGGTCTGAGCACGGAGGAGATCGCGCGCGCGTTCCTCGTGCCGGTGCCGACGATGAAGCGGCGGCTTTCGCGTGCGAAGCGCAAGGTCAGGGACGCGGGCATCCCGTTCAGCGTTCCGGCCGACCACCTGCTCCCGGAGCGGCTGGCGGCGGTGCTCGCGGTCGTCTATTTGATCTTCAACGAGGGCTACGGCGGCCGCGGCGAGCTGGCGGCGGAGGCGCTGCGGCTCGGCGATGCGCTCACCGCCCTGATGCCGGACGAGCCGGAGGTGCACGCCCTGCTCGCGCTGATGCTGCTCACGGAAGCGCGCCGCGATGCGCGAATCGACCGAGGCGAGCTGGTGTTGCTCGCAGATCAGGACCGCTCGCGCTGGGACGTCGCGCAAATAGCGCGCGGGCGTGAGGCGCTCGACCGGGCGCTCGCGCTGCAGGGCCGCGGCGCGTACGTCATCCAGGCGGCGATCGCGGCCTTGCACACCGAGGAGTCGCGCGACTGGCCGCAGATCGCCGCGCTGTACGGCAAGCTCGTCCGACTGACCGGCTCCGCGGTCGTGGAGCTGAATCGCGCGATCGCAGTGGCCGAGGCGGACGGGGCGGAGGTGGGGCTCGCCCTTGTCGACCGGCTCGACCTTGACGGCTACCAGTACTTTCACTCGACGCGAGCCGACCTGCTCCGCCGCCTGGGCCGAGCAGACGAGGCGCGGACGGAATACGAACGTGCGCTCGAGCTCGCGCACGCCCAGGCCGAGCGCCGTTTCCTCCGACGGCGCGTCGCCGAAGTCAGCGCCTAAGCCGGCGCCGCCTTTCACCGGCGGGTGTCCCCTCGCCCGCCTCCCGTTCGTCGTCTTACGACATCGGTCGAAGAGGAGTGACGAAGGGAGAACCAATGGCTGAGCCGGATCGAAGGAAGATTGCGGTAGCGGGGGCGACGGGGAGAGTCGGCCGTCACGTTGTCGACGTGCTCGAGGCCGGGGGACACGACGTTGTCGCGATGTCGCGTTCTAGCGGCGTGGACGTGGTCACCGGGGAGGGTCTCGGGGAGGCTCTGGCCGGCGTCGACTGCGTGATCGACGTGGCCACCGGTGCCTCGCCTGACGAGCGGGCCGCCACGGAGTTCTTCACTGCCGCGGCCCGGAACCTGCACGAGGTCGGCGAGCGGGCCGGCGTGCGGCGGATGGTCGTGGTGTCGATCATCGGGTGCGACCGGTTCACGGCGGGCTATGGCGCGGCGAAGGTCGCCCACGAGCGGGCCATGCTCTCGGGTCCGATCCCGGCACGCGTGCTGCGCGCGGCCCAGTTCCACGAATTCGTCGCGCAGCTCGTGGAGTGGGGCAGGCAGGGCGAGGTGAGCTACGTGCCGAAGATGCGCACGCAGCTTGTCGCTGCCAGGACAGTTGCGCAGGCTCTCGCCGACCTGGCCACCGGCCCCGAATCGGCGCCGGCACCGGGATCGTCCGGCGCACCGATCTTGGAGATCGCCGGTCCGCGCGAGGAAAGCCTCGTCGAGATGGCGCGGCTGTTTGCGGCCCGGCGAGGTGACCCGCTGCGGATCGAGGGCGTGAGCGACCCGGCCGATCCCGACCGCGACCTCTATGAAACGCGTGCCCTGCTACCGGGCCAAGACGCCACCCTCGCCGGCCCCACGTTCGAGGAGTGGCTCGACGCAGCGTTCTCTATCGACTCGCCGCGTTCGCGTCCTCGTACTCATCGTGGCGCCGGATCCACATCTCGGGCGGGTCACCCTCGTCGCGTCCCGTAGGCGCCCGGTCGAGGAATGCGTAGAAGCCGAGCATGAATTCGAGGCCGCGAGCGGAGGTCGAGTACGTGTGGTAGACGACCCCGTCCTCGAGGGCGAACGCGCTGAAGACCGGCCCTTCCGACAGGTACCCAGCCGGGTCGGTGCCGCACTCGGCCGCCAGTCCCGGAACGGGGCCAAGGTTGCCTTGCAGTCTCGGCGCCAGCTCCTCTTTGGTGTGTGAGGCTCCGAAATCGAAGTTGAAATCGCTTTCGTTTGACGAAACCCAAGGGAAGCTCCAACCCATGCGGCGCTTGTAGGCCTGCAGCTTCTCGAGCGGTGCCCGCGAGATGCACAGGAAGGTCACGTCGCGAGCTCGCAGATGCGTTACGGCGCCGCTGTAGGTGTCGGCGCCGGATGAGCAGACCGGGCAGCCCGCCGTGTAGTCCGGGCCGAACATGAAGTTGTAGACAAGTAGCTGGGAGCATCCGTCGAAGAGCTCCGCCAAGGTCTTCGGACCGTCTGCGGTATCGAAGTTGTACTCCTTCTCCACCCGCACCCAGGGCAGCTCGCGGCGCTCGCGGGCGAGGTCGTCGCTGCGCCGCGTCAGCTCTTTCTCTCGCTCGAGCAGTGCGTTGCGTGCAGCGAGCCACTCCTCGCGTGTTCCGACCCTGTGCTTCGTCATCTCGTCGCCTCCTTAAGGTGGTGCATCATGAGCCTCACTCAGTACTACACGGCGACCACCCTAGACGGCTTCATCGCCGACCCCGACAACTCGCTGGACTGGCTGTTCACCCGCAGGCGCGAGGAGGACGGGCTGTTGAACTACGGCGAGTTCATCGCGGGCGTCGGTGCGATGGCGATGGGCTCGACGACGTACGAATGGCTCCTCGAGCACGAGTTCACGGGCAAGGATCCGGCGGAGTGGAAGTGGCCGTACGACATCCCGTGCTGGGTCTTCACGCACCGGCAGCTGCCGGCCGTCCCCGACTCGCGGGTCGAGTTCACGAGCGCGGACATCGCAGCCGTGCACAACGAGATGGTCGGGGCGGCTGGTGGCCGGAACGTCTGGGTCGTCGGCGGGGGAGACCTGGCCGGTCAGTTCGCGGACGTGGGCTGCTCGACGAGATCATCGTGTCGATTGCGCCCGTCACGCTGGGTCAGGGGGCGCCTCTGCTGCCCCGCCGGATCGAACTGCGACTTGACGAATTGGGGCGGAACGGCGACTTCGCCTCCGCCAAGTTCTCCGTCGTTCGCTCGCGCGCCTGACGCCCGTCACCGGACGGTTCCTGCGCCTGTCTCGGCGAAGCGCGCGAGTGCGTTCACGAGTGACCGCAGCTGACGGCCGCGCTGCGTGAGGCGGTATTCGACGTGGGGCGGGCGAGCGTCGATCACCTCCCGCCGGAGCACGCCGGCCTGCTCGAGGTCGGCGAGCCGCTGCGCGAGGGTCGCCGGCGGAATGGTGCCGAGCGCCTGCAGGAACTCGTTGAAGCGAACGGCACCCTCGTGCGAGACGTAGAGGATCGAGACCGTCCAGCGTCTCTCGAGGAGGTCCGCCGCGCGGCGGACCTCCTCGGGGAGGGGCGAGCAGCTACGACAGCGCACGCGCCGAGCGCGACTCGAGCGACAGCTCGAGCACCTCGTCGAGGCTCATCACCGGGTGGAAGCTCATCTCGTTGCGAACGTCCTCGGGGATGTCGTCGAGATCGGCCCGGTTGCGCTCCGGAATGATCACGTCGGTCAGGCCGGCCGCGTGGGCCGCGAGGGCCTTCTGCTTCAGGCCGCCGATCGGCAGCACGCGACCCTGCAACGTGACCTCGCCGGTCATGCCGACCGTGTGCTTCACCGGCCGGCCCGTGAGCAGCGACGCGAGCGCGGTCGTCATCGTGATTCCGGCGCTCGGGCCGTCCTTCGGAATCGCTCCAGCGGGGACGTGCACGTGGAAGCTGGTGTCCTCGAAGACGTGTTCGTCGAGGCCAAGCTTCTCCGCGTGCGAGCGCACGTAGGAGAGGGCGATCTGCGCCGACTCCTTCATCACGTCGCCGAGCTGGCCGGTCAGGACGAGCAAGTCCTTGCCCGGCATCTTGGTCGCCTCGACGAACAGCACGTCGCCGCCGGTACCGGTGACCGCGAGGCCGGTGGCCACGCCGGGCACCGCCGTTCGCTCGGCCGACTCCTGATAGAAGCGCTGCTTGCCGAGCGCATCGCGGACCGTCGGCTCGCCGATCGAGATCGGCGGCTCGACGGTGCCGGAGGCGACGGTAGTCGCCGTCTTGCGCAGCAGCTTGCCCAGCTCGCGCTCGAGCTGGCGAACTCCGGCCTCGCGGGTGTACTGGCTGACGATCAACTCGAGCGTGATGTCGTCGATCGACACCTCTTCCTCGCGCAGGCCTGCCCGCTCACGCTGGCGCGGCCAGAGATAGCCGCGTGCGATCGCGACCTTCTCGTCGACCGTGTAACCGTCGAAGCGGATCACTTCCATGCGGTCGAGCAGCGGGCCGGGGATCGTCTCGGCCACGTTCGCGGTAGCGATGAAGACGACTTCGGAGAGGTCGAGCTCCACGTCGAGGTAGTGGTCGCGGAACGAGTGGTTCTGGGCCGGGTCCAGCACCTCGAGCAGCGCGGCGGAAGGATCGCCGCGCCAATCGGCGCCGACCTTGTCGACCTCGTCCAGCAGGATGACCGGGTTCATCGTCCCGGCGTCGCGGAGCGCTCGCACAAGCCGGCCTGGCAGTGCGCCGATGTAGGTGCGGCGGTGGCCGCGGATCTCGGCTTCGTCGCGCACGCCACCGAGCGACATGCGCACGAACTCGCGATTGAGGGCGCGGGCGATCGACTCGCCGACCGACGTCTTGCCCGTCCCCGGCGGCCCGATCAACGTCAGGATCGCGCCGGAGCGCTTGTCCTCGGCAATGCCGCGTTCCTGCCGCAACTTGCGCACGGCCAGGTACTCGACGATCCGCTCTTTGACGTCGTCGAGTCCGGCATGGTCGTTGTCCAGGACCTCGCGCGCGTTGACGGGGTCGAGCCGCTCCTCGGAACGCTTTCCCCACGGCACTGCGAGCAGCCAGTCCAGGTAGGTGCGAATCATCGAAGACTCGCCGCTCTGGTCGCCCATCCGCTCCAGCCGTCCGACCTCCCGCTCGGCCTGCTCACGAACGTCGTCTGGGAGATCTGCTTCAGCGATCTTGCTTCGGTAGTCGTCCGAGACCGAGGCGTCATCCTCGCCCAGCTCCTTGCGGATCGACTCCATTTGGCGGCGCAGGATGTATTCGCGCTGCTGGCGCTGAGCGCCCTCCTCGACGTCCTCGCGGATCCGATGACGGATCTGCAGCTCGGCGAGCCGCTCGCGCTGAAGTCGCACGGCGAGCTCGAGCCGCTCGACCACGTCGACCGCTTCGAGCAGCTCGATCCGCTGCTCGAAGGTGATCTCAGGGGCGTAGGCGGCGGTGTCCGCGAGCGTGCCGACCTCGCGAATCGAGCGCACGAAAGAGGAGATGCGCCCGTCGTCACCGCGCAGCTCCAAAATTTCCTCGACGACCGCGCGGTACTCGCGCTCGAGCTCGCGGGTCTTCACGCCGGGCGGCTCCTCGTCCGGACGCTCCTGCACCTCGACCCGGAGCCGGCCCTGGGCGTCGGTGTGGGCGGCGCCGGCGACTCCGCGGTGCAAACCGACGAGATTGACGGCTCCGATGCCGCCTGGCAGGCGCAAGCGGTCGGCGACCTCTGCGACCGTGCCGACCTTCGCGTACTCCCCGTCGTGCCGTGGCACGAGCAACACCCGGTCCTCGTCGCCGACGTCGGCGGAAATCGTGACGTTCATGTTCGGGAAGACGACGTTGTCGTCAAGTGGGACAAGCAGCAACGTGCTCAAGCTTCATCACCCTTCTGTCGTAGCTACATCTAAAATAGTAGCTTCAACCACTGAAGTTACCGAACGGAGGGGATGCATGTTGCCGGCCTTGGTTGACATATTCCTATAACAGCATATAATCTGTCCAGTGGCACGGGCAGCGACGACAGCGGATGCGTTCAACGCGGTAGCCGAGCCTCGGCGACGGCAGATCCTGGACGCCCTCATCGGCGGTGAGCGCCCCGTGAACGACCTGGTGCGCCTGGTCGGGGTGGCCCAGCCACAGGTGTCCAAGCACCTCCGCGTGCTCCGAGAAGTGGGGGCGGTTGACGTGCGTCAGGAAGGACGGCAGCGGCTGTACCGGCTGAACGGCCACGCGCTCAAGCCCATCCACGACTGGGTGGAGAGCTACGAGCGCTCGTGGTCAGAGCGGTTCGACCAGCTCGATGGCGTGTTGGAGGAACTCAAACTGAAGGAGGACGAGCATGGCAGCGACGAGTAGCGGCACGGCGACGGTGACGCTCCCCACCGACGAGCAGATCCTGATCACGCGGGGGTTCGACGCACCCAAGCACTTGGTCTACAAGGCGTTCACCACCCCCGAGCTGGTCAAGCGCTGGTGGCACGCAAATCGCGGCGAGATGACGATCGCCGAGATCGACCTCCAGGTGGGCGGCAAGTGGCGCTATGTCATGGTCGCCGACGGCGGGATCGAGGTCGGTTTTCATGGTGAGTATCGGGAGATCGTCCCGGACGAACGGATCGTCTCGACCGAGGTCTTCGAGGGCCTTCCCGAAGGAGTGTCGGAAGAGGAAGGGGCAACCGTAAACACCGCGACGTTCATCGAAGCGGACGGGCGCACGACGGTCACGATCCTCGTGCAGGCAGCGAACAAGGTGTCGCGCGACGCGATCATCGAATCCGGGATGGAGGGCGGCTTGCAGGACGCGATGGACCTCCTGGAGCAGGTCGCGGTTTCGCTTCGCTGAGCACGCATCCCTCGCGAGCCTCGCGCCACCAGATGATCTCGTACACATGCAGCGCGACCCAGACGGCGGCCACGAGCGTGAGCGCAGCGAGTCGCCAGCTTGCGTACGATCGTCGCGTGCCCTACGACGAGGAACTCGCGGCTCGCATACGCGAACTGGTCGCCGGCGAATCCGGTCTGACCGAGAAGAAGATGTTCGGCGGGCTCGCGTTTCTCATCGGCGGCAACATGGCCGTGGCGGCGAGTGGCCAAGGTGGAGTGTTGGTGCGCGTAGATCCAGCGCAGTCAGACACGCTCGTAGCGAGGACGAACGCTTACCTCATGGAAATGCGTGGCCGGTCGATGCAGGGGTGGCTACGAGTCGACCCGGAAGACCTTCGCACCAAACGTCAGCTCGCCAGATGGGTCGAACTTGGTACGACCTATGCCCGCTCGTTACCCGCGAAGCGATAGATCCGCGCAAGGACGCCCTCATCTGCTTTCCCACGCGCGGCGTCGGTAACCCCGGCTGGCGAGCTCGGTGTTCGGAATAGTGTTGGCGAGGAGGCCGGCGGTTCTTGTGGCCAGCCGATTAGCCTTGGACGATGTTGTGGACCTCGGCAACTTGCGGCTGGCCTGGGTCGACGCCAACCTCGGCGAGGATCGGCATCAACGTCTGGCCAAAGGCGTCAAAGGCCTCCTGGGAATCCCACACATCGAAGACCTCCAGCCCGCCTCGGCCCGAGAATGCGACGTGGTACCGGCGCCCTGCAGGTGCCGCCTGTCCCGCTTCCTCGAGACGGCGGATCACCTCGTCGTACTGGGGTGAAGTCATCGATTCGGGAGCGAAGTAGATCCCAAGCGCCATCTCACAGCCTCGCTTTCGGTATTGGAGAGAACCGGGCGAATTCTAGGGCAGCCTCGCCGACGCAGGCGACGATCGCTCGGCATGATGGCTTGATCTGCTCGGCCTGAGGTCTCGCGCTTCGTCGGCGTACGCTGTGTTCGTGGAGGTCACTGCTTCATCGGCCGCAATCGAGTTCGTTCGCGAACGTGGGGGCAAGCTCTTCGTCTATTCGAAGTCCAGCCGTTGCTGCCGGGGCGCCGTGACTTTTCTCGAGGCATCGACGGAGCCAGACGATCGACACGCCTTTCGGCGCGTTCCGACTGACGGGATCGAGCTCTATGTCGACCTCCCCAGGCTTCCCGAGGAACTCGAGATCGACGTCAGCGGACGGTTTCGCCGGAAAGTCCGCGCTTACTGGGAAGGCTTTGCTTGGGTGACCTGATCCCGCGCGGTCGCTGATCTCACTTGCGGCGGCCGACGTCGCTAGACGGCTTCGGCGCAGTCGTCCTGCCCCTCGGCGGCCGCGTCCAAGGCGGGATCGTCGCAGGGCTCGCTGAGGCCGCTGCTCTGTGCCGCAAGGACGAGCAGCTCCCGTAGCTTGGCGCGCTGCTCGCCGTCGAGAGCAGCCAGGAGCTCGTCTTCGACGGCGGCGGCCGCGGCGAGGGCGGCGTCGACTCGCGCTTCACCCTCTCGCGAGTTCTCGACGATGTGCCGGCGTCGGTCGACGGGGTCGCGGCGGCGGAGAACCAGGTGCCGGCCCTCGAGGTCGTTCAGCAGACCGACCAGCTTCGTGGGGTCGACGCCGACCCGGTCGGCGAGCGCCTGCTGGCTCATTGGGCCCTGACGCAACTCATCCAGTACCTGGAGGTGGCGTGGCATGAGCTCGCTTGGCTTGAGCGCGTCGTTGAAGCGGTGCTGCAGGGCCCGGCCGAGTTTCACCAGCAGCATCCCTGAGAGCGGGAGCGAGCGAGCTCGGGCGTTGTTCAGGAGATCAGTGGTAGCCATGCGCTTAATCATACATGCTCGTCAATAATTGACTAGACCTATTCATTTCCGATAGGAAATAAATATCGCAGACAACCGTTGATCACAGCATGAGGAGGAAGCCCGTGTCCCACCCGCCCAAGAACGAGGAGATCGAGCGGCTACTCGGACAGCTGCGCCGGCAGGTCGCCCAACTGCGCCGGCTCGAACGGACGTCCCGCGATGAGAGCGATCTCCAGACCAGCAGGCAAACCATCGCGGAGCTGCACTGGCGGCTCGCACGCCTTGCCGGCAACCACTCCGACGACGGTCACTACGTGGCCGCCTGACCGAAAGAAAAGCTATGCCAATCCCCCGCAAAACGCTCGGTAGCAACGGAGGCGGAAGGTGAGCGCCTCGACCGCCGTCGACGCGCCGCTCGAGCAGACCGATAGCCGTCGCTGGATCGCGTTGGCGGTGATCGTCGTCGCTCAGTTCATGGTCGTGCTCGACGTCGCGATCGTGAACGTCGCGCTGCCGTCGATCAAAACCGATCTCAATTTCAGCGAGCAGAGCCTGCAGTGGGTGATCACCGCCTATTCGATCCTCTTCGGCGGCGTGCTGCTGCTCGGCGGGCGGCTGGCAGACATCCTCGGCCGGCGGAAGCTGTTCATCGCCGGCATCGCCCTCTTCACGGTCAGCTCGCTGCTGGATGGCCTCGCTTGGTCGGAAGGCTCGCTGATCGCGTTCCGCGCGCTGCAGGGCCTCGGTGCGGCCCTGGTCTCGCCGGCCGCGCTGTCGATCCTGACGACGACCTTCGCGGAGGGACGCGAGCGCAACCGAGCGCTCGGCATCTGGGGCGCGGTCTCGGGCAGCGGAGCAGCGGCGGGCGTACTGCTCGGCGGCGCGCTGACGAGCGCATTCAGCTGGTCGTGGATCTTCTTCGTCAACGTCCCGGTGGGCCTGCTCGTGCTCGTGGTCAGCCCGCTGCTTCTGCGTGAGAGCCGTGCCAACGTCGCGGACCGCCACTTCGACGTGTCCGGCGCGGCGGCGATCACCGGCGGGCTGATGCTGCTCGTCTACGCGCTCACCCGAGCGACTACGCACGGGTGGTACAGCGGCACCACGGTCGCGCTGCTTGCCGCGTCCGCCGCGCTGATCGCGGGCTTCATCGTGATCGAGCTGCGCTCGCGCGCCCCGCTGCTGCCGCTCGGCATCTTCCGCTTGCGGACCTTGACAGGCTCGAACGTGACCGGGCTCTTGTTGGCCGCCGCATTGTTCTCGCAGTTCTTCCTGCTGACGCTGTACATGCAGCAGGTGCTGCACTATTCGGCCCTCAAGACCGGTGTCGCCTACGTCGGGATCACGCTGACGATCATCATCGTCTCCGCCGTTGCGCAGGCGCTCGCCACGCGCATCGGCGTGCGCCCGCTGCTCCCGATCGGGATGGCGCTCGCCGCAGTCGCACTCGTGCTGTACGCGCGTCTGCCGGTGCACGGGCACTACTTCGCCGACCTGTTCCCGGCGTTCATCATCGGTGGCGTCGGCATGGCGCTCGTGTTCGTGCCGATGTCCATCGGCGCACTCACCGGTGTCCGCGCCGATGAGGCCGGCATCGCCTCGGGCCTCATCAACACCAGCCAGCAGATCGGGGGAGCCATCGGCGTTGCGGTCGCCAGCACGATCGCAGCGACCTACACGAGCCACTACGTTCAGGCGGATCCCGGCAGCACCGCCGCTTCCGGGGCGGCGCTCACACACGGTTTCGCGATCGCCTTCTGGGTCCTCGCCGGCATCGCGGTCGCCGGAGGCATCCTCGGGGGGCTGCTCGTCGAGTCGCGCTCTCACGCGGAGACGACCGGCGAGGTACCGGTTCCCGCGTTGGAGGAAGCGGCGTGATGCAGACCGCCGAAGTCCCGTGGACAGCCGCCGCGCCTCGGCGCGGCTGGCTGTCCACGCGCCACTCGCTGCCGGTCGAGTTGGCGATGGTCCTCGGCTTGTACGCCGTGCACGAGGCGACACGCGGCCTCGTCGCCGGCGACACGCACGTCGCCTTGCGCCACGCGCAAGACATCGTCTCACTCGAGCGTTCTCTCCACGTCTTCGTCGAAGAGCCCGTCCAGCACGCGGCGCTGGCCGTTCCCGGGCTGGTCGGGACGCTCGGCTTCGCCTATCTCACGTTTCATCTTTCGCTGACAGCCGGTCTGCTGCTCTGGCTGCATCGCCGCCGCCCCGCCGCTTACCCACTCGTTCGAACGACCTTGTTGCTCGCGACCGCGCTCGCCGTGGTCGGCTATGTCGTCTTCCCCGCCGCGCCGCCGCGGCTGAGCGATCTCGGCGTCGTCGACACGGTCTCGGGGGGCCACGTCGATCTGAACAAGGGCCTCGTCAGCTCGCTCTACAACCCCTACGCCGCCGTCCCGAGCATGCACGTCGGCTACGCGCTGATCGTCGGCGCGAGCCTCGCCCGCTACACCCCGCATCTGGTCACGCGCCTCGCCGGGCTCGCCTACCCACCCTTCGTGTTGCTCGTGATCGTCGCGACCGGAAACCACTTCCTTATCGACGCCGCCGCGGGCGCCGCCGTCGCGGCCATCGCGCTCCTCGCCGCGCGGCTGCTCGTCACGCCGTGGTCAACCCCGCCCCTGCCCCACCTGCAGCCCCGCGTTCAGGATTCAGGAATCCTGGAGGGATTACCTCGTTGAACGGTCAAGCGACAGCGAAGGGAGACAGAGATGTTCAAGAGCATCCTCGTTGCCTGGGATGGGTCCGAGCACGCTAAGCGCGCGCTCGGCGAAGCGGTCGACCTTGCCCGCACGCAGCACGGCAGGCTGACACTGCTGACGGTCGCTGCGCCACTCCGCGTCTGGCCGGGCTACGTCCCTCCAATCTCGGAGGCCGATTTGATCAGCGCTGCGGAGAAGATACTCGCCGAGGGAGAGGCGCTCGTTCCCGAGGGCATCCCCGTATCGGGGCGTACGGCCGCCGGAGATCCCGGCCTCGAGCTCGTGAAGCGCGCGGCAGCCGCAGACCACGACCTGATCGTGATGGGGTCTCGCGGACGCGGTGCGGTCCGCTCGGCCTTTCTCGGCTCCGTTTCGCACTTCGTCCTCAACCACACGACGGTTCCCGTACTCATCATCCACGACGGCGAGAGGGACTCCGCGGCCTCTGGCGTCGAGGGCGACGGCTAGGCCGTGCGCGAGGCGGGCGGCCGATCCCTGAATCAAATCGCCAACTCGTATGGTGCATAACTCGGTTACCTGAAAACGGTTCGAGAGGAGGCTGAGTGAGCTCGGGGCGGTTTGATCTGAGTGGGCGCACGGCCTTGATCACTGGGGCAGCGCGTGGTCTCGGGCGGGCGATCGCCTTGGCGTTCGCAGAAGCGGGTGCGGATGTCGCGCTGGGTCTTCGGGACGTGTCGCGGGATGACGGCCTTGCGGGGGAAATCCACTCACTTGGCCGTCGAGCGTTACCGCTGCAGATGGATGTGGGCCAACTCGATCAGGTCAAGGCTGCTGTTGCGGCGACAGTCGAGCAGTTCGGGGCGATTGACCTGCTCGTCAACAACGCGGGCGGCGGTGCGGGCCACATCCCTGCGGAAGAAGTCTCTCTCGACGCTTTTCAGCGGACGCTTGACGTCAACCTCAGAGGCACGTTCTTCGCCTGCCAGGCGGCGTTCACGTCGATGCGCGAGCAGGGGTTTGGCCGCATCGTCAATGTCTCTTCGCAGGCCGGGCTGGTGGCGCTGCCCGGCGAGGCGGTCTACTGCATGGCCAAAGCAGCCGTGTCACATCTCACGCGCTGTCTTGCCGTCGAGTGGGGGCAGTACGGGATCACCGCCAACGCGGTCGCGCCCACATTCATCCGCACCCCGGGAACGGAACCCGGCCTCTCCGATCCGATCTTTCGGGCGGAGGTTGAGGAGCGGATCGCGGCCCTGCACCGGATAGGCGAGCCGGAGGAAGTCGCCGGCGCCGTCGTCTTTCTGTGCTCGCCGGCCGCGTCTCTGATCACGGGCGAGACACTCGTGATCGACGGCGGCTGGACGGTTCGTTAGCTCGGTACCGGAAGCCTTCTCCTCGGAGTCCCTCGTCGGAGCCGTTGCTCGAGCCGCCCTGTAATGCTTTGAACCTTTCCCGCGACTGAACGACTCGCGGTCACAACCGGAAGGAGGAGCGATGGCGGCTCAGGTGGCTACTGAAGCAAAGGTCGACGCGGAAGCGATTGATGGATTCGCGGCGGGCGTACGGGGGCCGGTTCTCTGCCCAGACGATGTGGGCTACGACGAAGCTCGTCGGATCTGGAACGGACTGATCGACCGCCGGCCCTGCGCTGATCGTGCTGTGCACCGGGGCCGCGGACGTCGTCGACGCGGTGAACTTCGCGCGCGAGCACGATCTCGTGCTGTCGATCAAAGGGGGCGGCCACAACGTCGCCGGAAATGCGGTGAACGACGGCGGTCTCGTGATACCTCTCGCAGATGCGGGGTGTCCACGTCGACCCGGCGACGCAGACGGTGCGGGCGCAAGGTGGCGCGACGTGGGGGGACGCGGATCGGGAGACGCAGCTCTTCGGTCTCGCCGTCCCTGGAGGCGTCGTCTCGACGACCGGGATCGCCGGTCTGACGCTCCACGGTGGTGTCGGTCATCTGCGCCGCAAGCACGGCCTTTCGATCGACAACCTCGTCTCGGTCGACATCGTCACCGCCGACGGTGTGCTCCGTCGCGCGAGCGCGAGCGAGAACGAAGACCTCTTCTGGGCAGTGCGCGGCGCCGGCAGCAACTTCGGCGTCGTCACCTCGTTCGAGTTTCAGGCGCACCCGGTCGGCCCGATGGTCATGGTCGGAGCGGTCTTCTACTCCCTCGACGACATCCAGGAGTTGCTGCCTGCCTGGCGCGACTACATGGCCTCGGCCCCCGACGAGCTGAGCTCGGTCGCGCTGTGCTGGAGCGTTCCGCCGCACGAGCCTTTCCCGCCCGAACATCACGGAAAGGCTGTCTTGGTCGTCGCCGGCGCCTACGCCGGACCGGTCGAGCACGGCGAGCCGATCGTGCAGCCGCTACGCGAGCTCGGTCAGCCAGTCATCGATCTCAGCGGTCCGTGGCCGTGGCTCGGCCTCCAGAGCGGTTTCGACGCTCTATTCCCGAAGGGCGGGCTCTACTACTGGAAGTCGCGCGCACTCGCCGAGCTCTCCGGCAGCGCGATCGACGACATCGCTGACTTCGCAGCACGCCGCCCCACGCCGCTCACGGATATCACCGTCTGGCATCATGGCGGCGCCATGAGCCGGGTCGGCGAGACCGACACCGCGTACGGCGGCCGCGACGCAGCCTTCCTGGTTACAGGCGAGGTGAGCTGGGACGACCCCGCACAGACTGACGACGCGATCGCGTGGGGCAGGGAGTTCTGGGATGCGATGGAACGCCACTCGACGGGAGGCCTCTACCTCAACTTCGCCGGGCTCGGCGAAGAGAAAGAAGCACTCGTCAAGGCGGGCTACGGCGGCAACTACGAGCGCCTCGTCGCGCTGAAGGCGCAATACGATCCGACGAACCTCTTCCGGATGAACCTGAACATCACGCCAGCGAGCTGAGAACAACCGAGGTGCCGATGAGTCTTGCTGCCCGGCGCAGTCTCAACGAGTGATGCCGAAGCTCCTGGTTGAGGGTCTCGCGTTCCCGGAGTCGCCGCGGTGGCACGACGGCCGCCTCTTCGTCTCCGACTGGGGCGCGCACGAGGTCGTCGCGGTCGATCTCGCTGGGATGACCGAGGTCGTCGCCCGGGTCGAGTCGTTTCCGATGTGCATCGATTTTCTGCCGGACGGACGGCTTCTGGTCGTTGCCGGCCGGACTCTGCTTCGTCAGGAGCGTGACGGCTCGCTCCTGACCCACGCCGACCTGAGCGGCCTGTCCGACTTCGGGTGGAACGACATCGTCGTCGACGGTCGCGGCAATGCGTACGTGAACAACATCGGCTTCGACTTCCCGGACGGTGAGTTCGCCCCTGGACTTGTTGCCCTGGTCTCGCGGGACGGCGCCGTCCGTCAGGTCGCGGACGGGGTCGCGTTCCCGAACGGGATGGCCGTGACGCCCGACAACTCGACGCTGATCGTCGCCGAGTCGTACGGCTCAAAGCTCACGGCCTTCGACATCGCAGCCGACGGAGGCCTCTCGAACCGGCGACTATGGGCCGACCTCGGAGGCGGCGCCCCCGACGGCATCTGTCTCGACGCCGAGAACGCCGTCTGGTACGGCGACGTTCCCAACAAGCGCTGCGTCCGGGTGCGCGAAGGCGGCGAGTTCTTGCAGACGATCGAACTCGACCGCGGCTGCTTCGCGTGCGCGCTCGGCAGCGCCGGCAGGCAAACACTGTTCATGACCACAAACGAATGGGCCGGCCCCGCCAGCATGATGGGCGGGGTGCGCAACGGCCAGGTGCTGACCGCTCGCGCACCATCAGCCGCGGCCGGGTGGCCGTAACGCGACTACCGGCCGAGGCGAACAGCCGCTCGTGTCCATGTCGTCGGACAGCCGTTCGCGGCCCGTAGCGGCACCAGGAGAAGCCCATGCCAACCGGGGGCGAACGTCGGTCTACGAATGTGAAGCGGTCGTCGAGCTCCGCCGCGAAGGCGGACAGACGCTCGTCGCTCGCGAGGGCGGCCGAATGTTCGAGTGTCCCCGGATTGTCTCGCCAAACGTTGAAGAGCCTGTCCTCGTGAACGTCGTCGACCGCCGACGCATGCGGCGGCACAAGCATCCGAAAAGCCTCGTGTAAGAAGTCACCGATGTCGGGGCTCTGGTACAGGATCACCGGTGGGTCGTGACACGCGAAGAACACGGGTGCCGTCTCGACGTCATCTGGCGTCAGGTCGAGAATCCAGAAGTTGCCGAAGCCGTCTCCCGCGATCGGGAGTCCCGAGGGGAAAGTCTCCTCAGCCTCGAACGACAAGCTCCGTCCCGTGAAGTCGATCGTCTGCAGTGGCCCGCCGTCAATCCCCGCGGTACGCTCGAGGAGCGCGCGAAGCTCGCCGGACAGCGGAGCGCCGACCTCATCCGCAAGGCGCTCGATCTCGGCCCGTGGTAAGGCGGGCGCGAGCTCAAACTCGACCTCGTCGCCGTCTTCGCCAACAAGCCTCGTGGCCTGGGTGCCTCTAATCGCTTCGAGTGGATCCATCGGCTTTCAGAGTTCCTCGCATGGGTGGCACTCGGACTCGGGTACGCGTCCGCGTTCTTCATCGTCGCCGACATCGTCGTACTGGGCAACTGGCAGCACATGGCGATCATGAACCTCGCCGTTCTGCTCACCGCGCTCTAAATAGGACCGCTATCCGGATCAGCCTTACACATCGCGATCACCACCCATTGCGCCAGCGTGCACACGCCCGACCTCTACGACGGCCGGACGTTCGCGACGATCGAAGAGGGGATGGCCCACTCAGAGGAGATCGGCGGACCGATGGCGATCGTCGACCGAGCCCGCGTGGCGGTCGAGTCGCTGCCGAGCGAGGTCGTCTACGTCGGCTTCTCGCTCGGCGTGCTGTCGGCGCAGTCGCTCGCGCAGACGCGGCCTGGCGCACGCGGCGCGGTGCTCTGCTATTCCGCCCTGCCGCTTGGCCAGTGGGGCGAAAACTGGCCGGCGACGTGGCCGGAGGGCGTGCGGCTGCAACTGCACATCCTCGAAGGCGACGAGGACTTCGAGATCGCGCAGGGACTCGCCGCGACCGTTGCCGGAGCGGAGCTCTTCGTCTATCCGGGCACCGAGCACTATTTCGCCGAGCACGACGACGAGTCGGCCCGGATGCTGACGCGGCGCGTGCTCGCGTTTCTCGGCTAGGCCGAGGCCCGAGACTCAACCGTTGTCTTTCTCGCCCAACCCGCGTAGCATCGCGCCACCGCATCGGAACCCGGGGAGGGCGAGGGCTACGGGGATCTGTCGTCGAGGTACAACGGACACTCACCTCGTAACGCGCCACGACCCTCTGGGCTCCGGGTCAAGAGACTCCTATGAAATGAGAGCCGAACGTTTGCCACCGGTTGCGCCCCTCTGTTCCATAATTGTTCCAATCCAATAGGCCAAAACGTGCGCTTTGGCTCGGGCCAACGACCGCAAGTGGAGGTCGACGACCCGTCCGTAATAGAGAGGGTCAATGTCAACAGCGACTACGTCAGCTCGGGCGGCAGCCCGCATTGTTCGAACAGCCAGGGATCCGGGAAGCCGACGATTCCTGTGATCAGGTCGCCCTCGATTTGCAGCACCATCAGGCCATACGGCCGGTGCTTGCCGTCGTCGCCACGCGAGTAGGCGGCAAGCGCCGGTTGCCGGTTGGCCGAGGTCGGCACGAGGCGGATCTCGTCGAGTCGTCCGCCTTGCGGCACGGAACCGAAGAAGTCGCCGATCGCGCGTGCGCCCGCGACGCGCATCCGCTCCGGGGGCATCGTCATCAGCGCGTCCTCGGTCAGCAGTGCAACGAGGCCGTCGACGTCCACCGCGTCCCAGGCCGTCATGAACCGTCTTACGAGCGCAAGCTCCCGCGCGCCCGGCGCAGGGACCTGCCGGCGCGTCCCTCCCAGGCTGATCCGTGCGCGCTGCAGGGCGCTGGTCACCGCGGCGACGGAGTCGTCGAGTGCCTCGGCGGCCTCCTTCGCTGACCAGCCGAGAACGTCGCGCAGGATCAGTACGGCCCGCTGCTTCGGCGGCAGGAGTTGGATCGCGATGATGAACGCGAGCTCGACGGTCTCGCGCACAACGAGGTCTTCGAGCAGCCGGTCGGGATAGGGCTGCAGATGTTCGAGGTCCTCACTCAGCTCGGCGGGTCGCGCGCGTCTGCGTGCGATCGCAGTGAGGCAGACGTTCGTGGCGATGGCGTGCAGCCAGGTGCCGAGCTGCGCACGCGGCTCGTAGCGGTCGGAGCCTTTCCACGCGCGCAGCATCGTCTCCTGAAGCGCGTCGTCCGCGTCGTGGAGCGAGCCGAGCATCCGGTAACAGTGGAGATGGAGCGCCCGCCGGTGTGGCTCGATCAGGAGCGCGAACGCCTGCTCGTCCATCGCGTGCGAGACGCTATCCGGCCGGTGGATTGGGCGGGTCGGCACCCAGCTCGGTCCACGCGCCGGGCGCGAACGCGCCAGGTGAGCCGCCGATCGCCACGAAACGGATCCCGTCCGGACCCGGCCGGATCTGGCGATGCTGATCAGGGCCAACCCGGACCATCGTGCCTGGGCGTAGCTCGAACTCGCTGTCATCCGCGACGAGCGTCGCGGTGCCGCTGAGCGGGATGTAGACCTCCTCCTGGTTCGGGTCGAACGCCTCCGAGCTGTGGTTGTGGTTGGGGTAGCCGTCCCAGTCGGGTGGCAGCGTGAATACCTGCATGCCCCAGGCCGTCACCCCGAGCTCGGCGCGAGCGCGGCGGGCAAGGCCGCCGTAGATCGACTCCATGTCGTCGACCGACTTGACCGTCACGTCTGGCATCGTGCACCTCCATCTTCGAGAGAGACTCTTCGGAAGGTTCAACTCGGCCACCGGTCGAAACTAATCGGTGGAGATTGCGCTCAGCGCGAAGCTCGGCCACCGTGCCTGAGGAAGTCCCGCTCGGCGTCTGTCGGCGCCATGGCGGCCGCGCGCTTGTAGGCGGCGGCGGCCTCGCTGTTCCGGCCCAGCCGACGAAGTAGGTCGGCTCGCGTGGCGTGGAACAGGTGGTAGTTCTCCAGGTCCAACTCGTCCACCAACGCCAGCGCGTCAGCGGCGCCTTGCACCTCGCCGATGGCGATTGCGCGGTTGAGGGCCACGACCGGTGTGGGGGCGACTGCAAGCAGTTGGTCGTACAGGGCGACGATTTGCGACCAGTCGGTCTGCTCGATTGTCGCAGCGTCTGCATGCACGGCGTTGATGGCGGCCTGGAGCTGATACGCACCTGGTTGGTTGCGGCGAAGGCACCGGCGGACAATCGCCTGACCCTCCTTGATCAGGGCCCGATTCCATCGTCTGCGGTCTTGCTCGCCGAGCAGCACGAGGGAGCCGTCAGGCCGCAGTCGCGATGCGCGACGTGATTCGGTCAGGAGCACCAGCGCCAACAGGCCAGCTACTTCTGGCTCGTCCGGCATGAGCGTCGCCAGGATCCGTGCCAGCCGGATCGCTTCCAGGCAGAGACTCGGCTCGGCCGGACTGGTCAGCACGGCGTTGTAGACGAGGTAGACGACGGCCAGCACGGGGCGCAGGCGGTCGGGCAACTCGTGACCGTCGGGCACGCGGTAGGGGATTCGGGCGGCCTTG
>WNFX01001560.1_pt1 | contig 23554 bp, 17 predicted proteins | sample 5400111 | NCBI WGS metagenome assembly WNFX01 (sample SAMN13153363, study PRJNA577476) | soil metagenome | isolation source: 40 cm soil or saprolite under grassland replicate 1 | place: USA:California | collected 2016-06-15
AGGACACGTCGCGTTGGGGCAAAATTGAATGGACGCGTCCATGACTTCTGTTTTTGTTTGCATACTGACAGAATGTCGCCAAACGCGTCATTTTTCAAGCTCCCTCCCTTCCTTTCACCACTTAGTGCGGTTCTACCTTCCATCGCGAGCTCGCATTTTCCATAGCGAAAACACGTTTCAATCTTCCACCGCCGCCTGTAGGCAAAGACGATCTCCCATGCCTGTTTTTCTATTTTTACCGGTTCATTGGTAATCAGATACCAGACCTTTTTGTTCACCCGAACTTTGACCAGATACAGCGAATAGGCATAAGCTGCATGTCGAACCGGTGCCCACCAAATATCACAAGGCATCTTCTGTCCAGTATGAGAGTCCCGTATCTCTTTATGCGCAAGATACTTCTTTCCCAAGCCAATTCGCCATAACTTCTTCTCTTCTCCTGATCCATCGAAAAAGAACAGCCCTTTTTTCCACCTGATCACAAATCGTACTTTCAACAACTGAAGAAGCTGTCGCCAAGGTCCTGAAGCATATCCACGATCAAAGATGTAGAGCAGAAGATCCCCCCATTTCCTGAGACACTTTCTTAGCACTTCTTCCTCATAGGCTCTCAAATTTGTGGCATAGTCCCCTTTTGTGGTCCACCAACGCATGATCGCCACTTTTGGGATGCCTTCCATCCCTGCAACTAAGGCGCCTGTCCACTGCATTCCTGTCACGGTTATCGCTTTTTTGGGCGGAAAATTGAAAACCAATCCTTTTCGGTTACGATTCAGCCTTTTTGCCTTACTCGATACGACTGGACATAATCCCTCTATTTTGCTACTTTCTGGTTTTTCTAGCACACTCCCATCCCAGAGACACAAAATTCTTTTTCTCTCACCCTTGAGTTTCTTCACCTCTTTATCCGCTTCATCTAAGAGATACTGGTCAATATGCAAGAAACTCCATTTCAAGGATCGAAGCAAGTTTCCTACTCTTTTCGTGCCTGCTGCTGCACTCACTGAGCATCCATCATATCCATCCATATACGATCCAAGCTCACTCAGAAGCAGCCCTTGCTTGTTATTCCTGAAACGAATGATCGCAACGCAACACTGCACAAATGTCCTCACCAGCCGCTTATCCAGCAGCCGATCTAGCACCAGCAAAAGTGGGGAAAGATACTTTTCAAGCAGTTGCGCGATTTCCTGCGACAATTGCTGGGCATCTTGTTCACTTCCTTGAAGTGTGTCATACTGGCTCTGCATCGATGTCCATGACCTCCTGGCTTTTCTGTTGGGTTTTGTTTTTCACAGTCTAGCGCAGGAGGTCTTTTTTGCCTAGCCCTCCACTTTTCCTGCATTGTTGCATCCTTGCAGCTTGACCCTCTTCCAAAAAAGTTCGGGATGACTCATACTTGCGTACACTGCTTTCGCCTGGTACGCGCTCGTTTACGTTCTTTACTCCCCATAATTGATATTTCCTCTTTTTGTCAGTTTTTCTGTCTTGACAACGCAGCCACTTTCCTCTTGCTGGATAATCTACTATAATTAAGGCAGTAGAGAGTTCAACGTAGTGCTGTACTTAGACTCTTGCTCGGGAGCTTGGTGGACGGTCTGTGTTAGTATGGAGAAATTGTGCAGCGCGCGTATAGAGTAGTGAAAGGATAGCGCAATGGCAAACACAGAGGACAGCCAGCCAACGAAGAATATCCCTTTAGGCTCGAAGATTTATACCATCGGCGACGTTGGTCGTGGTGCACAGGTTGCCCAGGGCGAGTACATCTACCAAGCCAAGAATGCGCTTGCTGGTGTACCTGATAGCGATGTATTAGAGCGGCAATTCACTGAGTTGATGAAGCGTATTGAGCAGACACCTGATTTGGACGCTGAGACGCGCGACTTGGCACTTGAGAAGACAAAGGCTGTGGCTGAAGGATTGGCCGACGCGAAGAAGTCGCCCAGTGGACTGAGCCGTGCTTTGCGAGACGCCAAAGCCTTCCTCACCAGTTCTGTGAAAGGGGCATGGGAGGGACTGAGCGAGATTCTGAAAAGCGAGGCAGCACAGAAGACGATTAGTGCCATCGCGGAGGGAACAACGAAGGCCGTCATCACAGCACTCATTGGAGGGGTGTAGTGACCGAGGGAACGCCCTCTTATGAAGTTGGCAAGGTGGGTGACCACACAATTGTCCAGCAGGGTAAGCACCTGTCTCTGAATATCTACTCCCGATCCGACCGAGAAGAACTCAATGATTACTTGGCCCGCGCTGTGGCTACCTACGAAGCACGGATGTACGCCGTTCTCAGGATGCCATCCCTACCTGCTCATCCCTACAAGTTTCTGAATTACTTTGGCCTCGAAGATGAGCCGATCTTCTTTGGACGCAAGGCCGCTACGAAAGAACTGTACAACAGTATCCTTCGTGATCGACTCACGGTGCTTTATGCCAGGAGTGGTGCTGGCAAGACCTCCCTGCTCAATGCAGGTCTCTCTCCTCACCTCATTCGTCAGGGGCGTCTGCCCCTCTATATTCAGAGGTATGAAGATCCTGTCCTGGCTATCAAGCAGACTGTTGCATCTACTGGTCTGTGGCCCAAACTCCTTCATGATCTCCCCCTGCACGAGTTCTTGGAATCGGTCTGTGAACGTCGTGGCCGCCAGACACAAGAGTTGATCATCGTGCTCGATCAATTTGAGGAGTTCTTCCTCAAATGGAAGCAACCAGAAGCTCGCCGTGCCTTTATCGAGGCACTAGGAACCTGTTATGTGGCTCAGGGGCTGCAGCTACGCTTCATCATTTCTCTCCGAAAGGAGTATTACGCTGACCTGCTGGAACTTGAGGACGTCCCACCCCATCTCCCTGTATCTAAAAACCGTTACCAGCTGAACCCCATGAATCCAAAAGAGGTACAGGAAGCCATCACCCAGCCATTGGCGCAGCTGGGTATTTCTGTCACCTATGAGTCCACCTTGCTTGAGACCCTGGTGGCTGACCTCAGGCTCGCCGAGATGGAACTGCCACTCTTGCAGATCATCTGTACGCGACTCTACGAGACGCGGGGCGAAGGCGAGGCGCAGATCACTTTGAAGACGTATGAAGCGTTAGACCGAGCGCAAGGGGTGCTCAGTCACTATCTCGAAGGCGTCCTGGCAGACCTAGGCAGGCAAGGGGCTCTTGCCAGGAGTGTGTTGAAAGAGCTCGTTCGCTCTGATGGGATGAAGCAGGTGCTCCGCTACAAGGCGTTAGCAGCGCGAGTCGCGGCGCAGGGGGACGAATTGGACCGCGTGTTAGATCGATTGGTGAATGCGCGCCTACTGCGTCGTGATGAGATGGCGGGGGGAATTATCTATGAACTGGCACATGAGTACCTGACGAGGGAGATCGTCAAATGGATAAACTCAGCAGACCAAGAGTTCAAGCAGGCAGAAGAACTGCTCGAGAGTGAGCTGGTCAATTGGCGTGTACACCACATGCTCATTCCTCAGAACCGATTGAAAGTACTCTACACGTACCGTGAACGATTCAAAGGCTTGGATGCTGAGGCGTGGAAGTGCCTGCTAAGCTCCGCACTGATGTGGGATTTTGCCGTTGTGGACTGGGTGGTGGCAGCTGGTGACGTTGGTGAAATAGCCCTTTTCCAGGCTCTGGAGGACTCAAGCGCAAAGATACGCCAAAGGGGTGTCGAAGTACTGAGGAAGCTGACTACTCCTCGTGCAATCGAGCCCTTCATTGCCGCCTTAAAGGATAAGGATCGCATGGTGCGTCAATATGTAGCTGAGGCACTGGGAAGCACCAAGGACCCTCGTGCAATCGAGCCCCTCATCGCCGCCCTAGAGGATAGGGATAGCGCGGTGCGTGAGCGGGCAGCTGAGGCGTTGGGAAACATTAAGGACCCTCGTGCAATCGAGCCCCTCATCGCCGCCTTAAAGGATGCAGAGGGTGTGGTGTGTAAGCGGGCAGCTGAGGCACTGGGAAACGTTAAGGGTCCTCGTACGGTCGAGCCTTTCATTGCCGCCTTAAAGGATAAGGATCGCACGGTGCGTCAATATACAGCTGAGGCGCTGGGAAGCATCAAGGACCCTCGTGCAGTCGAACCCCTCAGTGCCGCCTTAGGGGATGCGGAGGGTATGGTGCGTGCACAGGCGGCACGGGCGCTGGGAAACATTAAGGACCCTCGTGCGGTCGGGCCCCTCAGTGCCGCCTTATTAGAGGATAGGGATAGCGTGGTGCGTGAGCAAGCAGCATGGGCGCTGGGAAACATTGAAGACCCCCGTGCAGCCGAACCCCTCATCGCCGCCTTAAAGGATGCAGAGGGTGTGGTGTGTGAGCGGACAGCTGAGGCGCTGGGAAACATTAAGGACCCTCGTACGGTCGAGCGACTCATCACCACCTTAAAGGATGCGAAGTATTCGGTGCGTGCGCGGGCGGCACGGGCGCTGGGAAACATTAAGGACCCTCGTGCAGTCGAACCCCTCATCGCCGCCTTAAAGGATACAGAGGGTCTGGTGCGTGAGCGGGCAGCTGAGGCACTGGGAAACATTAAGGACCCTCGTGCAGTCAAGCCCCTCATCGCCGCCCTAGAGGATAGGGACAGCTGGGTGCGTGCACGGGCGGCACGGGCGCTGGGAAGCATTAAGGATTCCCGTGCAGTCGAGCCCCTCATCGCCTCCCTAGAGGATAGGGATAGCGCGGTGCGTGAGTGGGCAGCTGAGGCGCTGGGAAACATTAAGGACCCTCGCGCAGTCAAGCGACTCGTCGCCGCCTTAAAGGATGCAGAGGGTGTGGTGCGTAAGCAGGCAGCTGAGGCGCTGGGAAGTATTAAGGACTCCCGTGCAGTCGAGCCCCTCATTATCGCCTTAAAGGATGAGGATTACACAGTGCGTCAATATGCAGCTGAGGTGCTGGGAAGCATTGAAGACCCCCGTGCGGTCAGGCCCCTCATTATCGCCTTAAAGGATGAGGATAGCTGGGTGCGTGAGCAGGCAGCTGAGGCGCTAGAAAGCATTAAAGGCCCTCGTGCAGTTGAGTCCTTCATTGTCGCCTTAAAGGATAAGGATCACTGGGTGCGTGAGCGGGCGGCTGAGGCACTGGGAAGCATTGAGGACCCTCGTGCAGTCGAACCCCTCAGTGCCGCCTTAGGGGATGCGGAGGGTATGGTGCGTGCACAGGCGGCACGGGCGATGGGAAACATTAAGGGCCCTCGTGCAGTCGGGCCCCTCAGTGCCGCCTTATTAGAGGATAGGGATAGCGCGGTGCGTGAGCAGGCAGCTGAGGCGCTGGGAAGCATTAAGGACCCTTGTGCAGTCGAACCCCTCATCGCCGCCTTAAAGGATAAGGATCGCACGGTGCGTGTACGGGCAGCTGAGGCGCTGGGAAACATTAAGGACCCTTGTGTAGTCGAGCCCCTCATCGCCGCCCTGAAGGATAAGGATTCCGAGGTACGATGGCAGACGGCACGGGTGCTGGGAAGCATCAAGGACCCTCGTACGGTCGAGCCGCTCATTGCTGCCTTAAAGGATAAGGATTCCGAGGTACGAGGGTCGGTAGCTTGGGCGCTGGGAGTGATTGGGGACCAGCAGGCCGTCGAGCCGCTCATTGCCGCCTTAAAGGATAAGGATTCCGAGGTACGAGAGGTAGCAGCTGAGGCACTGAGAGCGATTGGGGGCCCGCGGGCCGTCGAACTGCTCAGCGTAGCCTTAAAGGATGAGGACGAAGGAGAAGATCCAATCCTAGTTTGGTGACGATGCGGAAATGAAGGGCACGGTCCTCATGGTCTCGGTTGATCCTTCGTCCGGGGAAATGGAGCAGAGAAAAGAGGGAGAAATAGGTATTTCCCCCGCTTCTGTGTTATACTTGACCTATGGGCTACGCTCAAACAATACCATCAAAAACCCTGCTAAGCAGGAAAAAGAACAGCGGGAAATAGTTTTGAAGCGTTTGGAGAACTCAATGCAGCGTGTCACCCCCTTGAAAACAGATCGTCATGATCAGACGCCCACTGTGTTACTGGAATGTTGGCGTCAGTTTTTACGAGAACACGACCGTTCTCCAGGCACGATCAAAAAGTACACCCAGGCCGTCGTCCATTTCTTGTCCTGGTATGAACAGGAAGAACGTGTGCCCCTCCAACTCGCTGCTCTCACACCTATTGCCTTGATTGGCTATCGCAACTTCCTGCAACACGAGCAACACAAATCCATCAGCACCATCAACCTGCGCATCAGTGCGTTGCGTGCCTGGTGTGCCTGGTTCGTTGACCAGGGATATTTGCCACTGGATCCGGCAGCACGGGTGAAGCTGATTGGTGGCGAGGCTGGCTCGAAACGAGAAGGACTTGAAAGTTTCCAGGCCAATGCGCTGCTTCGCCAGACGCAGCTCTCCCGCGATCCTGAACGCAATTACGCTATTGTACAGGTGTTATTACAGACAGGAATTCGTCTCAGTGAATGCAGTGGTCTGACCTTTGGCGATATCACCTTTGGCGAACGCAGTGGCCTGCTGCTGGTCCGGGCGGGCAAAGGCAATAAAGTGCGATCTGTGCCGCTCAATGCCTCGGCGCGGGAGGCACTCGCAACGTATGTTGCTCCCAGACTGGGAGTCGGGAAGCCATCGATCAAAGCCGTCGCCTCCCAATGGCCGAACCCTCGCTCTGAGCAGGCTCACGCACCCATCTTCGAGAGTCAAAAAGGAGGGGCGCTCACGACGTCGGCGATGGGGCAGATGATTGATGATCTGGTCCGAGCCTCAGGCGAATTGGTTCCGCAAAAGACCAGCGCGCATACGCTACGGCATACGTTTGCACGCAATTACCTGACCCAGTATCCTGGCGATGTGGTTGGGTTGGCAACGTTGCTGGGACACAGCTCACTGGATACGACTCGGCTCTATAGCCAGCCCACTGTGTCGCAACTCTCGACACGAGTGGAGCAACTGAAGATCAATGCCTATGCTCGTTAAAAGAGCCATGCGCTTGTTTGAGAGGATGGAAGATGGGCCAGCAACACCCCCTTACCGAGTTCACAAACGCTCAACGGACTCTCGCGCTCTCGCACTTTCATGTGATTCGCCCCTTTCTGGAAGATGGCGTTCCGCTTACACGGATTGCGGGAGAACACCAGATGCCAATCAGAACCCTGCGACGGTGGGTCCAACGCTACCGAGCAGATGGCCTGGGAGGACTGGCCCGACCGACGCGAAAAGATAAAGACCACAGACGTGCTGTGACAGCCCAGATGCAGCAATTCATTGAGGGTCTCGCGTTGGAGAAGCCTCGGCGAACCGTTGCTACCATCCATCGGGAGGTCGTCAAGGTGACGAAAGCACGAGAGTGGAAAATACCCAGTTACAGTACCGTCGAGCGCATTGTGCAGCAGCTTGATCCTGCTTTGATGATCTTGGCGCACGAGGGATCGAAAGCCTATCGAGAGGAGTTTGATGTGATTTATCGTCACGAGGCAAGTGCCCCCAATGAGATGTGGCAAGCGGATCATTCGCTCCTGCCCATCCTGCTGCAGGGCGAACAGGGCAAACCAGCCAAGCCCTGGCTCACTATTATCCTGGATGACTACAGTCGTGGGGTTCCCGGATACTATCTGGGGTTTGCCAGCCCAACCGCCTTGCAAACGGCGTTGACGCTTCATCAAGCGATCTGGCACAAAGCTGATGCTCGTTGGCAGATGTCGGGCATTCCTGCTCGTTTTTACACGGATAATGGATCAGATTTTACCAGCCAGCATCTGGAACAGGTGGCCGCTGACCTCAAAATCGAACTGGTGTTTTCCTGGCCCGGCCACCCTCGCGGTCGTGGAAAGATCGAGCGGTTCTTTCGCAGTGTCGAACAACTCCTCTTGCCCCATCTTCCAGGCTTCGTCGGGGAAAACGGCATCACAGGAGGAACACCTCTTTCGCTTTCCACCTTTGACACCCGTTTTCGGACCTGGCTGCTGGAAGACTATCACCAGCGAGTCCAGGAGGAAACCAAGCAGGCCCCCCTGGCTCGCTGGGAAGCTGGGGGGTTTCTGCCGCAGATGCCAGAGTCGCTCTCGCTGTTGGATTTACTGCTTCTGCATGTGGCAAAGAAACGGCGGGTCCAGCAAGATGGGATTCATTTTCAGGGACAGCGCTATTTCGACACGAACTTGGCGGCCTACGTGGGTGAGGATGTCACGATCCGCTATGATCCTCGTGACCTCGCTGTCATTCGGATCTTCTACCAGGACCGCTTTTTGTGTCGCGTTGTCTGCTCTGAATTGGCGGGAGAGCAGATCAGTTTGAAGGAGGTCATTGAGGCTCGCAAAGAGCAACGCAAGCGCGTGCGGCAGGGGATCAAGGAGCGCCTCTCGGTCGTTGAGCAGGTGCAGGCTGCGAAATCCGCGAGTGCTCCCCCACCTCCTGCTGAACCAGTGGTGCCACCCACCACGCCTCGATTGAAAAGGTATTACAATGAATGAGGAAGGAACCACGCCCCAGGCGGCGTTTCTGGACACCAAGGAATACAGGCGCTTCGCTGAGTTTTGCGAAGCGTGTCGAACGTCGCGCTACATCGGCCTCTGCTACGGTCCTCCTGGCGTGGGAAAAAGCTTCTCTGCCTGGCATTACGCACAGTGGAATCTCATAGAAGCCTACTTCCCTGGACGCTTCTATGACACGCCCCGCTTGCCCTATATCGAAGGAACTATTGTTAGTACCGTCGTCGCCCATGCGTCTCGGATCTCCCCTGAGCTGCGAAACTGTCGAAGTATCTTGTATACTCCGTCGGTGACCAATACGCCCAAACGAGTGGGGCAGGAGGTCCAGGCGTTACGTCTGGCCCTCTCGTACCTCGTTGATGCAACCAGGCCGAAGCCAAAACACGAACCGGTTCGCTCTCATCCTGTAGTAGACCCGACAGAATTGCTCTTGGTCGACGAAACCGATCGTTTGAAAACAGCATCCCTGGAGCAGATTCGCGATCTCTATGATCGACAACCGATGGGAGTCGTCTTGATCGGAATGCCTGGCCTGGAAAAACGCCTCTCTCGCTATGCCCAATTATATTCGCGGGTAGGGTTTGTGCATGAATTCCGCTCTCTCTCCTCCGAAGAAGCTCGAACGGTTCTGCAACAGCAATGGGCACAGTGGAGTCTCACGCTTCACTCAGAGAGTGCGGCAGAGATGGAGGCAGTGGCTGCCATTCTGCGCATAACCAGCGGGAACTTTCGGTTACTGCACCGTTTACTGGCTCAAATCGAACGAATTGTACACATTAATGCGCTGCGCATGATTACCAAAGAGGTCGTTGAGATTGCACGCCAGCAACTTGTCATCGGATCAAATTGAGTCCAGAATGTTAATCAGAGGTAGTGAGGTGAAATATGGCAGACCTTTCTAAATATACTGCGCAAATACTGACGGAAGATGACCGTCCTTTGTTCCATGAGGCGGAAATATGTGCGTCTCATGGGGCGTTAAGAGGCGCGTACGTATTGGTTTGGATAGCTTGTGCAGAAGGGTTAAAGCGTAAATTCCGCGAAGCCGTGGTTCGTGATGGCAAAGTTAATAAAATTATCGATAGAATTACCCAAGCGGAGAGTAACCACCACAGCGTAGACCTGACTATCCTAAAAGAGGCGAAGAATTATGGCTTCATTGGTGATGGTGCATTTCAGAAGCTTGAGCACGTCTATACAATGAGGTGTGTCTACGGGCATCCTTATGAAGCGGCTCCGAGCGATGAAGAGCTTGCCAGTGCCGCCGCAGTAGTTGTGGGTGAGGTTCTTGGAAAGCCGACTTTATTAAGGCATGGTTTTGTACAACCGCTTATAGACAATCTATTTTCCGATGTTAATTATCTTGAACAAAGCGAAACAAATGTGAGGTCGTTTACAAGAGACATTAGCCCTCGAATTGCTCCAGAAGTCTATGGTTATTTATTGGAAAACTATGTAAAGAAACTTGAACCCGTATATGATGATGCTTCGCTGGAAATAGTGGTAAAAAGAGGTTTGTGGTTCTTAAGTGAGTTTTTGCTTAGCGTAGGTTGTGCTCTTTATTCTGCCGAACAATGGCACAATTTTATAGCAAGTTCTCCAAAAACGATGCAACACGTTATTCTTTCAAACAGGAGCTTGTTTGAAGCTGTCGGCGAAAGAGCAAGGGATTACATTATTTCGTATAATATCATGCATGCTGGCACCCGCCCTTCTCGCCTGAAGGAAAGTGAGAGACTTTTGGATGAGGGAGTATTGTCCGATGGCCAGAAGAGAAAGTTGCAAAGCCTGGATATTCGGACTGTCAAGGCCGCGAATCTTAAGATCAGTACGTGCTACAACACCATAATATCTGCCCTGGAGTCCCACGACTGGAACAATCAAAATCCGGCTGTCGATCTTATAGCAATGAATGGTAGGAGTGAGATTGCCGTATTGCCACCAGAAAAGCAAGAAGAGCTGGGTCGTAATATATTGCAAGCTGCTGAAGGTGGGTCGCGTTCAGCCTCAACGTACCTATCAGCAATTCATAGAGATCCCAGCGGTTTAGAGCGGCCTTTTCTGAAAGGGTTGATCTTTGAAGCGTTCGTAAATGAAAGGTTAGAGTTTAGATTTAAAGAAAGACATATGGGTATAGTTCTGGACTTGCTTACAGAGCAAAAAAACATTGAGGCTGAATTAGTAGAGGTAATCGATGCATCAAAGCCTAAGTGGCAGATATATAAAAGAACTTATCAAGGTATAATCGATTTGGTCAAATCAAGGTCAGACACAGATTTGCTGGCTGATGCAATGGAGCGATGTAGTAAAAAACTTGTTTATGCAGATGATGAAAATGAATACGATACTTCCCTTCAAGTCGAAGATATACCACCGTTCTAAATGCCATTAAGTGCAGAATACAGCTCTCCCTGTTGATTTTGTATGGGCAGTGGCACACTCAGGCCAAGTATAAGGTGTATCGACTTGATTTGTATGTCAAAATCCTCCGGCTGGCTTTCGATAATAGAACGTTATCGGAGGTTAGGCAAGGGGGTGTTTTAGTGGGGATACGAAGCACATTGCATGACAGCAGCTCGTCATTGGGTCGAGTTAGAGCTGCAAGAGTGCCAGTTATTGTGATGAGAATAAAGCCAGTTATTGTGGTGATTTACAGCAAGAGATGAAAACCTTTTGAAAGAGCCGGAACGGTTCGTAGCAGAAGAAAGAGAGACTTCCAGATGTCATCACCCACTCCATTGTCATCGCAGCAACCAGTTGCACCATCGCCTGATGGTCAGCATCCCATCGCCCAGCAGCTTGCTGTGCTCCAGGCGAAGAAGCACCCAGGTTCCTCATTGTCCCTCGACATTGATAATGGCCGCAAAATCGGGGTTTTGACGTAAATCTTGCCCTACCAACTACATGAAATATCAGCTTTAGCCGCGAAATATACGACACATAAAATGTCTCTCAAGTACGATTTCGCCCGAATTTTGTTGATGAGTAAGAGCATGCACTCAAAGCTTTACGCACTGGTCATGATAGGAGTCGCAATGGCCGCTTTTTCCGTCCATTTTTGGTGTTTCAGTTCCACAAGTGTCAGCAATCAGTGGATGCTTTCAGATCCTCGATGTTGGCAGTCTTGCACCCGCTTGCTGCCTGATCTCAATGATGGTCTCGATCCCTGCGACTTCGCCATCGTATCTCATTTCACAGGCAGTGGTGACAAGCCATTTTGCCAGGATGAGCTTTTTGTAAACGCGCTCTACAGGCTGGACTCAACAGGAGAGACGATGGTTCTGGATGCCCTGCATCTAGATGAGGGTGAGGCAGACTTCTCCTGCACACGAACCGGCTTGTTTCGGGTTACGAAACAAGCACCCAACGAGGCGCGAATTGGCCTATCGAGACCACTCATCATATCGCTGTCATTTGCTCCCTCGATGCGACGCAGGTCTGTATTCCCTCATGCATCCTTGCCTGTTCTATGACATGCCCCTGTCCTCTCTGACGCATTTGATGACCGCCAGTCCTCTTCGGGTAAGGCATGATTCGCAGGTGAGACGACTGCAAACGAGAAAAGAACTCATGGCCATGATATGAGTCGCGTAAAATTTGGGGCAAAAGAGAAAGATCAAGGCTATGCCTTGCGAGAGCGCGTCTACACGGCCATTATATGGGTGTCCAATTTGGCCAGGAATTACTTCGAGGTACACTCATTAGCGGCAACACCTGCACCATCGTTATCACCACCCAAGAACACACGTTTGGCTTGGGCTGGCTTTAAGGGAAAGACATTATGGGATTGGCTCCAGTTTCTCGTCCAATTGCTAGGAGCCCTGGCCATTCCCCTGGTCGTTGTCCTGGCTTCTAATACTTTGACTACTCAACAACAACAGGCTGCCGATGCTCAGCATAAGAGCGAACAAGCTATTGCTAAGGATCAGCAACAAGAGGCCACACTCAAAGCCTACCTGGATGATATGACCGGTCTGTTGCTTAACAACAAGCTCCGCGATTCTCGTCCAGACGATGAAGTGCGTAACGTGGCCCACATCAAAACGCTCACTGCCGTGCGCCAGCTAGATGGTTCCCGCAAAGGTCTGCTGCTCCAGTTCCTCTTCGAGGCCCGTCTGATCCTCAGCAGCGCCAACGCGCCTATTGTTCCATTGGATAGGGCCGATCTGACCAGGGCTGATCTGACCGGGGCCGATCTGCGCAGGGCCAATCTGACCGGGGCTGATCTGACCGGGGCCAATCTGACCGGGGCCAATCTGTTCGGGGCTGATCTGACTTGGGCCAATCTGAGCAGGGCCGATCTGACCGGGGCCGATCTGACCGGGGCTGGTCTGACCGAGGCTGATCTGACCGGGGCTGATCTGACCAGGGCTATAATCATAACCGCGCAATTAGCAATTGCTTTCTCCGTGCATGGCACCACTCTGCCCGATGGCTCAACGCATCCGTAATCTTGATATCATCGTCTCGCAACGGCTCATAAACGATTGTACTGAACAAGGGTGTCGTGAGAACGAGCAAAAACGTATTGCAACTAGTAGTGTGCTTGTGGTGCTAATACAGGCGGGCACACTAGGCACCTGCCCTGTTCTTAATTCCTCGTTTTCATCGTGATCTAATTCGTCACTGCTTACTACAGAAGCCTATGTTTCAAGAAATGGCTCGTACTGCTTTCGGATGTGCATCGTAAAACGAAGAGTAGCAGTCGTGTTCGCCGCTCCCGATTGGCTCTATGGGCCACAAGACAGAGGCACGCCTTTCAAGAGGCGGGCAATCCTGATCTGGACGCTCTCGATCGGTAAGCTCATCCATGCCGCGTTTTTCCGCGTTCTTCCCAGGTTTCCCCGCGTTTTGTTCATGGTTGATTGCTCAACCATCATGAAGCCTGGACCAGCTACAAGTTTATGATCATAACCGCAGAACTTGAGGACTGGCAGGAAAGCGGCACCCGAAAGGCAAGAGAATGGCATGATAGTGGCATGAGAAAGGCATGGGAGCACAATCGTACCAGCGCGCACCACAGGCGGCCTATGGCAAGGATTACTGCCTAGCACAGCCATATGAGCCCGTATCATCTAAAATGCCGCTTTTCTTATGAAGAAGATGTTTCTGCGGTTGCCTCTTTGCGTGAAGAGCGTTTCCTCAAAGCCGGATTATCTCGACTTGATGATGTGAAACCAACTAAGAAGCCGACTGACATAACGTTGAAATGGTCTATAACGTAAACGACGTATCGTTTAACGTGGCTTCTAGAGCGAACTTAACGTCTTTTAAACGTCTAAACGTTAACGTTCATGAAGTATCAAAATCATACGTCGTTTACTCTGTTGACAGCCCAAAATCAACGTCGAGATAAGTGTGATTTTGCAGCAAATTGTGGCAAAAATTGGCACGATATGCTTCACAAAGGGAGCGGCACGATATGCTTCACAGAGGGGTTTTGAACTGGAATGGGAGGACTCTCACCATTCCAGTTGGCTTGTACAGAGCGTTCATGCCTGAGAGGTACTGCCCTCGCCAATTTTCTGAGACCGACTGAGGTTTGGATTGCTCGACTTCGCAAGTGTTTTTCGTCAAGAGGGCAACTGCCACGATATCCTTCACAGAGCATATCTGAGCCAGAGGCTCATAATGGTGCCATTTTCACTGAAGCGCTCGTTCCGAGAAGCATGAAGAGTGCCTGCCATAGTCAGGTCAGGGGATATCTTGCGAAGGATGTAACATGGAAAGGCTTGGTCCACTGAACTCGCGTCGCAGCAGGCTCCGAAATGCCTCCCGGAACACGACTTTCACCAGTATCTGTTGGACAAACAGGCCCAGGGGTGTGCCTGGCAGGAAGAAGGTGGCGAAGCCGCGAGCCTGCTTTTGTTGCGCTAGCACCAGTGGTTGCATCTGCTTTTCGTACCGCTGGAACGCCTCCTGATAGGTAGCCGCTTCGTGCAACGCCTCGGCCAGCAGGTAGGCTTCTGCCAGAGCCAGCGAGGCTCCTTGCCCGGAGAGCGGCGTGGGGCAGCCACAGGCGTCGCCGATGAGCGCCACTCGCCCCCGGTGCCAGGTAGGCATCTGGATCTGGGTCAGCGCATCCATGAACACGGGAACGGAAGCGGGCGCATCAGTGAGAAGCTGCTCTGTAATCCAGCCCATGCCTGCAAACACCTCGCGCAAGTGGGCCAACCTCATCGAGCGTGGTGGTGGTTTCGAGGAGGTACTGCGATACATGAAAAACGTCAGGAGTTCCCCCGCCTGTCGTGTGCAGTAGATGGCGGCCAGGCGTCCTGGCTCGACATACATCTTCCAGGTCGAGCCGATGCCGTAACGGTCGGCGAGGGGATAGCAGGCGATGGTGTAGCCCAGATCCCGGCTGAACTGCTCATCGGGTCCGAAGAGCAGTTGACGCGTGGCTGAATGCACGCCATCGGCGCCAATCAAGAGATCAAAAGACTCGGATGGACCATCGTGAAACGTCACTGAAACGTCCTGCTCCCCAGGAGAGGCGTCGACGAGCCAGCGACCAAAACGCACCTCCACGTTCCCCTCCAGCGCTTCATACAAGACTTCTTCGAGGGACCAGCGCATCAGCGCCAGGTATTTTCCTTCCGTAATCTTGCGCAACAGCGCCGCGTCCAGTTTCGCGATGCGCTTGCCTTGTGCGTTCACGTACTCGATCCCATCAAAAGCAATCTGCTCAGAGAAGAGCCGATCAAGGAGACCCATGCGCTCAGCCACCTCGTAGCCAGTGCCAAAAAAGTCAAGCGCGTAGCCGTCCTGGCGAAGGTCGGCGGCCCGCTCAAGAACGACTGAAGAGATACCATACTGATGGAGCCAGTAGGCCAGGGTCAGTCCTGCGATGCCGCCTCCTGAAATGAGCACGCGCATGATCAATTCCTTTCTTCTTTTTCTCCGGGGAGGTCCTCATCCTTGCTCAACGTTTTGGAGGCGACTACCACCTCGGAGGAAACACTAAAGCGTGTGACCACCTGTGTGTCGTCAGGGTAAAAGCCTGTGTGAAGCAGATAGTCGCGCAGTTCCAGGGGCCGACAGCCACCTACGAGCCAGGGCGAGATCGCGTGCAGACGCGTCCAGGTCCAGGTCACCAGTCGTGCCAGGGGGGTCGAGCCACGCGTGAGGCTCACCAGGCACACGCATCCATTGGTCACGAGCAGCCGGTGAGCTTCGGCGAGTAGTTGTGCCATATCAGACACAGAAAGCAGATCCAGCACATAATTTGAGACGAAGCGGTCGAAGGAACCAGAACCCTCAGCGAACTGGAGGGAGCCATCGGTTTGCCGCACCGTCACACGCGCACCGAACCGTTCGAGCCTGGACCGGGCAAGGCGCACCATGGTGGCACTGCTATCGACCGCCAGGTACCTCGCTTCTTGAGGAAGATGATGAGCCAACACCTGCTCGGCGAAAGCCCCGGTCCCACAACCGAACTCGAAGACCGCCTGTGCCGTCTCGAAGCATGCATGCGTGATCAGCTCGCGGGTCGCAGGAGCCTCAAAAAAAGCCTGCCAATCCTGCCTGGCTCCCAGATGATTGTAGAAAGTGGTGGCCTGCTGATGAGTCAACATCCTGGAATCCTTTGGCATCAGTGCCTCCTTTTCTCAGAACGGTGTGGAGCATGTCCTCTGTCACACGCTTCGTTTGGCTCGATCGTGGGGACGGAAACGCACGCCGCAAAAGAACGCCTCGATCTGGGAGCGCAAGGCCACATCCTCGGCACGCGAATCGATTCCTAGGAGTCGCCCAACAAAGCGAACCTGGCGCGGATGCTGGTGAAACAGCGTGAAGATGAGGCTCGCTGTTTCTTCAGGCGAGAGAAACTCCTGAACAGGCTGGTAAGCGACTCGCCCTGTTCTCACTTCCAGCGCTGGCTCGTGCTCGATGTTGCGATACCAATCTGTTTTGCCTTCCCAACCTGAAACCACGAGAACCTCCTGCGTCCGCGGATCATAATGTACTACTTCGAGAATAGTCCGGCGGATTTGTCCGCTCTTGCGGCCTCGATGGGTAATCTGGGCCACACGATGCCCCAAAACCCATCCGAGATCCAGCCGGTAGAACCAGCGGGGCAGATTGGCCAACCAGCGATAGATGCCATACGGGCGGCGATGAGCAAGTGCCATACATCACACTCCTTTGCGTGAGAGAGGTGGGTATCCACCAGAGGACACCTGGACTATTGCGCGCGACTGTTCACGAGGCGCGTTCATGAAGAAGACCGTTGCAATCCAGAGAGCACCAACTGCACCGACGTTTCGACCTGATTCGCCCACCGGGTCGCCTCGGGGTCCACGAAAAACAACAGCGCCTGTCCCTCAAACAGGGCAACGAGCGTGATCGCGGTTGCCTCGGCGTCGATGTCGCGCAATTCGCGCCTCTCGATTCCCCGCTCGATCAAACAGGCCAGCAGGTGTCGATAATCCGCGAAATACTCCTTGAGGAACTGGCGAACCGTTTTGTCACGTCCCGCGATGGCGTAGAACTCAAAGGCGATGGGCATGAGCCTGCCCATCCACTGCATCATCGAGGCAAACTGCCTCGTGAGGATCAGCAGTTGCTCCACGACCGTCCCCTGGCCCTCAGATTCCACCAGGGCTTTCAGGTGATTGAATTCCTGGGTAAAAAGGCGTTGAAGCAAGGCCGCAATAATGGCATCCTTGCTTTTGTAATAGAGATAGAGCGCTCCTTTCGACAGCCCTGCTTGCTCAGCGACATCATCCATACGAGTTGCTCGAAAGCCCAGCCGAGCAAACACGGCGATGGCTGCTTCCAGGATTTGCTGTTTCCGTTCTTCACTTACGTCAGGACGGGGAGACATACGCACCTCCATATGAAAAGCCAAACATTTCATGTGTCACGTTCCTCTCAGGGAACGGCTCTCAGTCGTCAGAGTCGCCAGATGTCCTCCTGTGGTCACGATGGTTGAAAAGCCACGACCGGAATCGTCTGGGCGATCATGCTCACCCGCACTCAGTGCCTGAGCCAATGGAAAGCCTGCTCTACGAATGGCTTCGCATCCTTCTCGATGCAGGCCCCATGAGCGATAATTAGCTTGTCGAAGTCCCATGAGAGCAACTTGTCCAGTGATCGTCGGGCAAGCTTGCGATTGGTGAAAGACAGTCTGATATCAAGCCCAACCCCGCCCATTGGTCCGGCAACGCCCTCGAGTTGGAAGAGCGCATTGTGCAAGGGTTTCCCTTGCACTTTTGGATGCACCTGGATGAAATCACCCAGGATGACCGTGCGAGACGCTTGATGAAAGAACAGGACTTCTTCGCCCAGCGGATTGCCCTGGAAGGCAAGCTGGTCGAGGTCAAGAGACCAGTCGCGAGGCTCCGTGTCTGTGAGCGTGCCGGTCAGAGGCAGGTGTCCTTTCTTCAACGTCAAGAGGGTAGGGCGCGGCACCCAGAGCTGTGCGTCTGGAAAGAGCGTGTGCCACGCCGCCAGCCGCCAGACGTGCCGGGGAGTCGCGGCAACCAGATAGCGAACCGGCCCCCATTCCGTGATCCGTTTGAGCGTCTCGAACGGCACAGACACCGGAGACTCGATCCAGACTGAACCGTCGGTCAGCTTTACGACGGTCATGCGAGTTGTAAACAGCACCCCAAAGTCGCGGACCGTGGGGCCGTCGATGATCCAGACATTGGGAGCAAAGGCGTGCACGCCGGGCATCACATCATCCAGGATGGCTTTCCTCTCTGCTGCCAGCAACTCGGCAGCTTCGTCCAACACCTCTAATAACTGACCAGTCAGTTATTATTGTAAGCGAAAAGGGGGACGTTGTCAAGGGCGGGCGCACCGATCTGCCTGAGCACAACCATAAAGAGGGAAGGTAGCCTGGATGGACATCCACGAGAACACTCCCAGAATCAAGCGGGTGTCCTCTGGCCTTTCCTTCAAAGGCGAAGAGGAGAGAGCGAGCTTTTCTCTGACGCTCTGCCTGTTTTTGATCCTCATAAATCGCAGGTATTGATCTGATCAAAGCTGATGTCGGCCAGAAATTCGCAGAAATTGTTCGCCAAAAAAGCGCACGCTTGGCACCCTTTGCAGGAGGTATCAGATCGCAGGTACCCGGCTCTCTGCCTTTGTTCAGCTGGGAGAGGATGACGAGATTTGATCCTCACAAATCTCACTATTTTTGCCAAAGTCGTGAGGGTTTTTCAGGATCTTTTTGAGAGAGCACCTGCGCTCATTTGAGGATCAAAAACACTCTGCCCACCAGAAAAGGATCTGTTAGACGAACTGGGTCAGGCGGCTTCTAATAAAAGAGTGGGTAGTCAGTCAATAATGGTAGCGCTTGTGATTCGTGCCAGCCTACGTGGAGAAACGCTACATGTCTTACTCCGCCTCTTGCTCCCCGACTGGATAGCGCTTCGGCTTAGGTTCCCCGACGCGCCTGGTTCGTTTAGGTTTCGTCGGCAAGCTGCCTGCGGAAACATCAGTCGAAGCCTGAGGTGCGGAGTCTGTGGATTCGGATGGGGTGTTGATCTCCGTTTCAACAGGGGAACCAGCCAGGTCTTCGGTTTTCTTCTTTCGGCTTCGTTTTGGTGGAGTGACGGGTGGGGTCACGCTTCGATCAGCCTGAACCACACTTCCCGGCTCTGCGGCTCCACCAGAAGCCACCTCGGCCTTCTTGCGCGGGCGGGTCTTTTTGATTGGTGGCGGTGGAGCGGCCTCACCGGCCGCGTCATTCGCGCCATCCACAGGCTCTGTTCTCCCCAATGGTTGCGTTGTTTTCGCCACCTCGGCTTCGGGTGCGTCAGGAGTCTCGCGTGGGGGAAGCGGAGGAACGGGTGCGATCAATTCGCCGCCTTGCAAGAGTCGCCAGACGTGTTCTCGATTGCTAGCCGTGTGATTGAGCCGCTGCTCTCCTTCGTAAGCGTCCAAGGCCATTTGGCGGTAGACCTCCACCGGAAGCGCATAGTCCTGGACACAATTCAGGGAAAGCCTGCTCGCGCCGTCATCGAGCGCCGCCGAAACGGCGCGCAGCAGCCAGTCCTTCAAGATCCCGATGCAGCCCACGCTGCACTCGTAGAAATACAGCCAGTGATCTGTGACCCAGCGTTCCGCCGGACAGGCGAGTGGCACCCGCCGCAAAAGTTCGAGCAAGGCGGTCTGGAACGCAATGCAATCCGCTTCCCGTTCCAGTTGGTAGCGGGGAAAATGAACCGGCAGGCAGCGCCGCCCAATTTGCCCATTGAGTTTCCCAAAATTGAACAAATCGTAGGTTCCCACCAGGACGTACAAAATCCCAGCCTTACCCAGGGACTTCAGCCACTCCAATTGTTCCTGGAGCGTGCTTCCTTGTGTCCCACTGGGACCCATGAGCAGGTGATGCGCTTCATCCAGAAAGATCACACGGACCCCATGTCGATGCAGTGCGGCTTGCGCTCCCTCTCGCAATTCCGGCACATCATTGGATTCCGTGGCCGCACGGGACATGCGCCGTCGTTTGGATGGGGCTGCCTCGGCGTGAATATCGACATGCATCTGCTGCGGGTAGGTCTGTTCTCCCAGCAACGTCATCACGGTTCGATAGAAGTAGCCGCGATTGAAGGCACTTTTGTCTGGGGGATCAGCCTCGATCCGCAGGGCAGGGATAGACGTTGGGGCCATCCCATAAGGGGGAAACGAGGGGAAAGCGGCTGGTTCCCGAGCGGAAAGGAACCACTCTGTGGTCTGCGCGATCAAACTCTCCATCATCGTCGTCTTGCCAGCACCGGTAGGACCATGGACCAGGACAAAGGAAAAGCCACCCGGTTGATGAATCGCACGCCGAATCCTGTCATGTACCACTTCGAGTTGGCGATGCTTGATCGTCACATTCAGGAACAACCTCTTTTTCTCTTCCGAGGAGAGATGGGCAAGCTTGTTTGGTTCCATTACGAATAGTCCTCCAATCGTGGCAAACGTGAAACATCGACCGGTCTGGAAAGAGCCGCGAGCTTCTCCGCCGCTCTCACGGCTTCCGGTGGGACGGCAGGCTGCGGTGGCACTCCGCCCAACGTTTGCACATGCCCGGACTGACCGGCAACGATGGCCAACACCTTTTTCAGATCCATATCACGCAACCGCTGCCGGAGCAATTCCTCGTGGCTCACTGCCTTGCTCATGTAGGTCGCCAACCGATCTGCTGAAAGGTCAGCGCGCGAGCCGTCGCGTCTGGCTTGCCTGCGCAATTCGGTCGTCGCGATGAGCAGTTCTTTCTCGGTATGGCCCTCCAGGCTCAGGTAGGGCGCGCGACAGGTGACCCATTGGCCTTGCACCAAAGCGTATGCCGTCGAGAGGTCGAAGGGATCGTAGCGCACCGGGACGGCGGTTTTGATCACCTCGGGATTGCGAAACACGTTGTTCCAGTAGTAGAAATGATTCACCTTGACCCCGCTGCCTTTTTGGACGACCGCTGTGCCTTTGGTGGTGGTCGGACACGTTGCTTTCAAAAAGCGGTCATCGTAGGGAATACGGCGGTGCTCTCGCTCTCCTCCCTGTTTCCTCCCCCACAGGTATGCTGCCTGTGGAGTCATCCCAATGCCGCTGTGCTCGTTCTGGTCGTAGACCTGATAGGCATACTCGCACAGATAGCTGTAGAGATCCGGGAGCATCCAGAGGGCGTGATGCTTTGGGTCAACGGCGCGGGTGAGCAGGCGCGCACGCTTCGCAGCCTGTGTATTACCTAGCAGCGTGTAGATGAATTGATCATTTGTTGTCTTAAATAACCGTTCGCAGACGGACCCGAAGTGTGGTTTGGCCCAGGGGCGCGTCTTTTTGGTACAGCGATAGCGGGCGAGCAAACTGTCAAAGTAGACACTCTGGAATTCTCTCCCACCATCCACCACAACGGATTGAGGGAGGCGCTCAAAACGCTGCACGCAAATGCGCAACACCATCATGACCGAGCGATAGGAGGGCGGATCAAAGGTCAGGTAGACGGCGAGCAGACGCCGGGAGTAGGCGTCCATCATAAACGTCACCCAGGGCTTGCCCAACAGTTCGCCGGTCGAGGAACTGCGGATCTGGATGTCGAGTTCGGTATGATCGATATGGGCCACCTCGAACGGGCGACTGCCATGCCGGGGCGTCTGAGCGGTTAATTCCCAGAACCAGGGTTGCTCAGGATACGCGGCCCGTGCGCCTTCCCTGGCTTCCGTTTGTTCCGGCGTGGCTCGCTGCTTGATTCGTTGATAGAAGGCACGTGCCGACAGCGCGGTAAGACCACGCTTGCGGCACTCCTGCTCGTAAGCACGGTACACGGAAGCCGCTGGCATGTGGCGTAGTGTCTCAAACTGTTCAGTGATGAAGGTGTCCATCAGCTCGCGTGGCGCGGACGGGGCTTTCGGCTCACGGTTCCCCTGCGAAGCCTTGCGCGGAAGCAATCCGACATACCCACAGCCAAGCTGCTCCTCTGCTTCCCGAAAGCGCGCCACCCAGCGGTGCAGGGTGCGCGCTGCGACCCCGGCGTAACGCTCTTTCTCCCCATTGAGATAGGCCATGACCTTTTCAAAGCGCGTGGTGGCCTGGCGCTGATCCTCTGGCGTTGCGCGATCCATCAGGCGGTCCACTTCTGGGGAGACAGGTGGGTCTTCTTCGACACGCAGTCTGGTGATCACCCCAGTGTCGAGCAACTGAAAGAAGAAGCCAGAGGGGATCTGGATCGGCGCTCCTTTCTCCGGCAGCAGCGTGGTCGTGGTATCGCCAGGATTGATAAGGGTAAAGGCCCGCCCATCCCACAAAAGCTGGGTATTGACGGCGAGCGGTGCATTCACTTCCGGCAGAGGACTACCCACCCGCGAGGTCAGGCGCGTTGGCAACAGATGCGCATAGGTGCGAGCCTGCTCAGCATTGAGATAAAGGCGGACACGCCCATGCTGAATGAGTGGCGCGGCGTACAGGTCCGTATAAATCAGATCCAGCGCCAACATAGCATACACATCGTTGGCGCGCACGCCAGAGCCATCGGAGGCGAACGCAGAAAGAGGAAGACCAGGTGTCTCCCGGATCAGCTTTAGGATGGTTGTTTGCACCAGCACCGGCACGGCAAGCGTCATATCAAAGTAATCTTCGAGGAAGAGGAGGTTGTCGATATACGTGGGGTGGAGTTCTGCGGAGGAGCGCACGCGAAAGGTGAGTCCGAGTGAGGAAACCGCCTCCTCTGCTGGCGGACAGCGCCAGCTTCCATCTTCCTGCTGCTGGTAGCGGAACGGATAGCGCGCGGCTAGCCGCTTAAGGTCATCCTCGCGCTTCCACTCTTCAAAACAGACCGAATCGTTGCGTAAGACCAGGAAATCCGGGGTGTAGTAGTGGCCCTGCATCTTCTTTCCAGATTTATCGAGATAGCGAATTTTGAAGGTGTCCGGCTGTTCAAAGAATTCGAGCACCAACTCGTCACGATCCATCGCGACAATGGCCCACAATTCAGGATTCTGGCTCTCAAATTGAATAGTGACGCCCATTTTCCGCGAGGGATACGCGCCGCTCACGTTATTCGCACGGGATGTAACGCGACGCGCAGCCTCTGATCCTCGAATGGTCGAAAGATAGTCACAGGTGGATGACGCGAGGGCTCGCGCACGACACCACTGGGCGTAAGCTGCGGGGGCCATCGGTAAGGCTTTTGACGGCATGATCCATGCACCTCTGTTCGACAAGCATGATCCTACAATGATGGTGAGTACATAGTGGATGTCGATCTACGAGGGACGGCTCAATCATGGGTCCAAGTAAAGCATACCGTATTTTACGGGGAAAAACAACCCTGTGAAGCATATTGTGGCACTGTGTAGCATATTGTGGCAAAGAAATCGAGGAAAAGTGAGCGAAAAAGCAGGAAGACAACATGCTCTCGACGTGCTGCCATGATATACTACGCAATGCAGAATCGCTGCCAAAACATGCTTCAGAGCATCACGCTGCCTGATTGCTCTCGATTGGCCTGGGAGCGTGAACCAGTGCCAGGATATGGCTCATGGCCACATTTGGTGAATCCGCTCGCTTGCTTGATGAAAAAGAGAAGAACAGAGAGAAAAAGGCTATTTGGTAGAAATTGTGCGAGGTACCGGTAATACTTGACAAAAGAAATATTCCTCGCGTCATACTCA
>WNFX01001563.1_pt1 | contig 23529 bp, 20 predicted proteins | sample 5400111 | NCBI WGS metagenome assembly WNFX01 (sample SAMN13153363, study PRJNA577476) | soil metagenome | isolation source: 40 cm soil or saprolite under grassland replicate 1 | place: USA:California | collected 2016-06-15
TGCCGTCGAGGCCGAGCTCACCACTCGCGGGTACGACCTGAGCGGTCCCGAGCCGCGACCGCTCGACGCCGACTGAGCAGGCCGCCCACAGACTCTTTCGCGTTCTGAGTTCGCGGTCCGGTCAAATTCCCCGGCCGCGCCCCCCACCCCCCGCGACGTACGCCGACATCGCGGTTGTGGGTGCCGAACATTGCATCCGCGCAGCTCAGAAGCCTGGTGGAACACCGCACGGAAGCCGTCGAAGCGATCTTGCATTTGGCCGCTGTCAACGCCCGGAGACCACCGAACCTGGGTGCCATGATGAGCCATCGTGCTGCGACTGCCCTACCTGGCCCTCACGAGCGTGTTCGCCTTCATACGGCTGCTGCCGATGAGCGATACCAACAAGAACATCGAGATCTTGACGTTGCGCCATCAAGTCGGCGTCCTACAACGTCAGATCGACAAACCCGCCCTCGCCCCGCCTGACCGGGCGTTCCTCGCCGCTCTGCTCCATCGACTCCCCCGGCTCCACCTGCGACAGCTCCACCTGATCGTCTCCCCGGCGGCAGTGGCGTGAGCCATTGACGGAGGGCCACGATGAAGGTGCACAGGGACGACCGGTCGGCTCGGCCGCGTCCGCGATTTCCTGCCTCTATCGGAGCCTTGGCGGTCACCCCGCCCGGTGAAAGGGAGGTCCCATGCCAACCGTCGAGACCATCAAGGGACCGGTCGAAGTCGATGACCTTGGGTCCACGCTGATGCACGAGCACGTCTTCGTCCTGTCAACCGAGCACGTCCAGAACTACGGCGACGGAAGCTGGTGGCACGAAGAGGCCCGCGTCTCGGACGCCGTCGCCAAGCTCAACGCCCTCCCCGCAAAGGGAATCACGACCATCGTCGACCCGACGGTGTGGGGACTCGGCCGTTACATTCCGCGCATTCAGCGCATCGCGCAGCAGGTCGACCTGAACATCATCGTGGCCACCGGCCTGTACGCCTTCGAGGAGCTGCCCCACCAGTACGCCTACCGTGGACCCGGTCTGCTGCTGGACACGCCGGAGCCGATGGTCACCGACTTCACGCGCGACATCGTCGACGGCATCGGCACGACCGGCGTGAAGGCCGCATTCCTGAAGTGCTGCGTCGAAGCGTACGGCCTGACGCCCGGGGTGGAGCGCATTGCGCGGGCGGTCGCGCGCACGCACGTCGAGACCGGCGCCCCGATCACGGTGCACACCTCCGGGCCCGCACAGTCCGGGCGGCTCGCCGTCGACCTGTTCCACAAGGAAGGCGTCGATCTGACCAAGGTCGTCATCGGGCACGCCGGGGACAGCAACGACCTCGACTACCTCATGGAGCTGGCCGACACAGGTGCGATCCTCGGCATGGACCGCTTCGGGCTCGACGTCTTCAACCCGACAGCCGACCGGGTGCGCACCATCACGTCCCTCGCCGCACGCGGCTACGCCGACCGCATGGTGCTCGCGCACGACGCCTCATGCTTCATCGATTATTTCGGCGCCGCCCACGACGACGCCCGGGCGGCGGACGCGCCGAACTGGCATTACGAGTACATCAGCGACGCCGTGCTGCCGGCGTTGCGGGGGGCCGGCGTCACCGACGCGCAGATCGAGCAGATGCTCGTAGACAACCCCCGACGCTACTTCACCGGGAGCCCATCATGATCTCCCCTTTCGATGCCACCGGTGTCACCCGTCGTCCCGACGGGATCAAGCGATACGAGGGGCTGCCACGCAGCCTCGTACACATGCTGCGGAACACGGTGGAGCACGACCCGCAGCGGGAGGCGCTGGCCGAGACCGGAGGTGGGCCCCGGCTGACCTACGGCGAGCTGTGGGACCGGGCGGCGCGGGTGGCCGGCGGGCTGCGCGCGGCGGGAATCGGGCGCGGTGACCGGGTCGCGATCCACCTCGGCAACGGCGTCGACTGGGTGCTGGCCTTCTTCGGCACGGTCCTCGCCGGCGGCATCGTCGTCCCGGTAAACACCCGGCTCGCCGAGGACGAGGTGAACTACGTGGTGACCGACAGCGGCGCGGCGTACGTCTTCAGGGAGGGCGGGTCCCTGCCCGACGGCGAGCCGTACGTCACCGACGACCTCGCGCCGCAGGACGCGGCGGCAATCTTCTACACCAGCGGCACGACCGGCTTCCCCAAGGGCGCGATCACCACGCACGAGAACTTCCTGTCCAACTGCGAGACCTGCCGGCGAATCCTGCGCCTGGACATCCACGGCAGTGGGCTGCGCACCCTGGTCTCGGTGCCGCTGTTTCACGTCACCGGGTGCAACAGCCAACTCCTGGTCGCCGTATATCTCGGCGGCACGACCGTGATCATGCCCCAGTTCGAGGTCGGCGCGTTCCTGGAGGCGATCGAGGCCGAGCGCATCGATGTGCTCACCACAGTGCCGGCCATCTACTGGCTCGCGATCAACCATCCGCGGTTCCACGAGACCGACGTGTCCACGGTGACCACGCTGTCGTACGGTGGCGCACCGATCGCACCCGACCTCGTCGCCCGGATCATGAAGGCGTTTCCGGAGGCACGCGTCGGAAACGGTTTCGGGCTCACCGAAACGTCCAGCGTCACGACCTACCTACCGCACGAGTACGTTGTGCACGCCGACTCAGTCGGCTTTCCCGCGCCGGTCTGCGACGTCCGCGTCGACCGGCTCGGTGGGGGCGACGTCGGGGAGCTTCTCGTCCGCGGGCCCAACGTCGTTGCCGGCTACTGGAACAAGCCGGAGGCGACCGCCGAGACGTTCGTCGACGGCTGGCTGCGTACGGGTGATCTGGCCCGCATCGACGCCGACGGACTGGTCTATATCGTCGATCGGGCGAAGGACATGATCAATCGGGGCGGCGAGAACGTGTACTGCGTCGAGGTGGAGAACGCACTGGCCGGCGCCCCCGGTGTGTTCGAGGCGGCCGTGGTGGGGGTGCCCGATGAGGTGATGGGGGAAAAGGTCGGGGTGGTACTGGTGCCGGTGCCCGGCAGCAGCATCGACGTGCGGGCAGTGCTGGATTACCTCGGCGAGCGGCTCGCCGACTTCAAGGTGCCGCAGTACGTCGTCGTCCGGTCCGAGCCATTGCCCCGCAACCCTGGTGGCAAGCTGCTCAAGCGGCGCGTACGAGACGACACCGACTGGGGCTCGCCTGTGCGCTAATACGCCGGACGCACTTCGTGACCTTGGCAGGCCCGGGTGCGTATGGAGACGGCCACCGCGTGATCATCAGCGGTTGTGAACCTAACTGAAGATCGTGCGGTGGCCGCAGGCCACAGCGCAGCGCCCGAGGTGTGGCGGGAGATATTCGACGAACATGTCAGCGGACGATCTCGTCGGTGTCGGGGCGCAGGTCGAGTTCGTCGCTGGTGGGTAGGCCCTCCCAGTCGCCGGGTGTGCCGCAGACGGCGCCGCCGAGGACGTTGCCCATGCGCAGGCAGTCGGGCGTTGCGCCGCCGGCGACGAGCTCGCTGAGGTAGCCGCCGACGAAGGCATCGCCCGCCCCGACAGGGTCGACGACCGCGACCGGGCGTGTGGGGGCGCGGTGGGTTCCGCCCCCGGATAGTCCGAGGGAGCCAAGAGCGCCGAGCTTGAGGACCACGGTCTCGGGGCCCAGGTCCGCAAGCCCGCGGGCCAGGACCTCGCCGTCGGTGAAGGTCGATGGGTCGTCCCCGGGAAGCTTCCGGTGCAGCACGAGCGCAGCCTCGGTCGGACCGGCGAACACGAGGTCGGCCGCCGCGGCGAGCCGGGCGAGCACGGGTGCCGCCGCCGTGTCCGGCCACAGCGCCGCGCGGTAGTTGACGTCGAACGACACGAGCGTTCCTGACGCGCGGGCGATCTCGATGGCCCGCTTCACCGCACCAAGCGGCCCAGGCCCGAGGGCGGGCGTGATGCCGGTCAGGTGAAGCACGTCGGCTTCGGCGACGGCCGTTTCGTCGACGTCAGCGGCGGACAGCCGCGACGCCGCGCTACCGCTGCGGTAGTAGCGCACGCGCCACGGCCGGCCTCCGCGGTACTCCTTGAGCATCATCCCGGTGGGCGCCTGCGCGTCCCGGTGGGCGATGACGCGTACGCCTTCGGCGCGGATCTCGCGTGTCACCAGGGTGCCGAGAGCGTCGTCGCCGATCCGGCTGATCCATGTGCTCGGCACGCCGAGCCGGGCCAGCGCGATGGCGACGTTCGACTCGGCCCCGCCGATGCCGAGGATCAGCGACGGCCCGGTGCGCAGCGGTCCCGACGTGGGGGTGGTGAGCAGCCCCATCGTCTCGCCGAGCGTCACCACCGACCCCTGCGACGTACTCATGTGTCGCCATCCGGGGTGGCATCGAGCCGCAGCATGACCTTGCTGCTGCCGCTGGCGTGGTCGGCGGCCACGGCCAGGGCCTCAGCCGCTCGGCCGATGTCGAAGGTGTGGGTGATCAGGGGTGCCACGTCCAGCCCGTTCTGCATGGCCAGGAGCGCGTCGGTGATCTCGTCGACGAACCGGTACGCGCCGATCCAGGTGATCTCCCGGGTCACGAGGTCGCCGAGGACGGCTGGGGCGGCGGCGCCGGGGAGATTCCCCACCTGCACGAGGGTCCCGCCGCGGGCGATCGCGTGCAGCACCGGCCCGAGCGCGGCCGAAGCGCCCGACGCCTCGAACACGAGCTCGACGTCGTCGGGCAGCGTGGCGCCGGTGGCAACGTTGCGGACCTCGTCGGCGCCCATGGCCCGGGCGACGGCGAGCGAGGAATCGGCGATGTCCGCGGCGACCACCCTGGCGGCGCCGGCGTACTTCGCCGCCGCAACCACCAGCGACCCGATCGGCCCGGCTCCGTTGACCAGCACCTCGCGGCCGCGCACGGCACCGGCGCGGTTGACCGCGTGCATCGCGACCGCGAGGGGTTCGGCCAGCGCCCCGTGTGCGGTGCTCACCCCGTCGGGCAGCGGCCGGAGCTGCCCGGCGCGGACCGCCTTGAGCTCACAGAAGCCGCCGTCGGTGTGCGGGTCGAAGGCGGCGGACCCGAAGTACCGCACCCGCGGGTACAGGTTGGTGCGCCCGGCGATCCGGTCCGGCAGGCATCCGTCGCCGACCAGCTTCGCCGGGTGCACCGTGACCGGTTGGCCGACCTCGACGCCGCTGACGCCGTCGGCGACCCGGGCGACCCGGCCGGCCACCTCGTGACCGAGCACCAGGGGGTGCTTGAGCACGGCGGTGCCGGAGGAGCCGTGGCGCCAGTAGGAGAGGTCGGAGCCGCAGATACCGCCCCACTCCAGGGCGAGGAGAACCTCGCCCTGGGCGGGGACCGGATCGGGCAGCTCGTCGATCCGCAGGTCGCCAGTGCCGTGCACGACCACCGCTCTCATACCGCGTCCTCGAGCCGGACCAGGTCGCGGCCGCGGGTCTCGGGAGACAGGTACGCGGACACCAGCGTGATCAGGGAGTAGGCGATGAGCATGACGGCGATGGGCCACCAGCTGCCGGTGACGGCGGTGGCCGTCGCGGCGACGATCGGGCCGATGGCGGTGGCGAGGATGCCGCCGATCTCCTTGGCCAGCGCGAGCTGCGTGAACCGCGTCCGGGAACCGAAGAGCTCGGCCATCGTCACGCTCTCCAGCGAGAACAGGCCGAGGACGCCGATGTTCAGGCCGATCACCATGGCGAGCGTGATGGTCGCGGCGCCACCGCTGCTGATCATCAGCGTCATGGGCACGGCGAACGCCACGGTCAGCAGGGTCAGCGCGATGTAGACCGGTCGCCGGCCGAAGCGGTCGCCGAGCAGGCCGACCACGGGCACCGTGGCGAACCCGAGCAGGGAGCCGTAGACGATCGCCTGCGTGGGGACGGACTTGCTCACCAGCAGGGTCGTGGCGATGTAGCCCACGAGGAAGGTCTGCACCAGACCCGAGTTGCCGGCCTGGCCGAACCGCAGGCCCAGCGCGAGGAAGAACGCCTTGCCCTTGCGCTGCCGCAGACCGGCTTCGAGGACGCTCTCGTGCGTCGCCGCGGCCTTGGCCTCGACCTGCTCGCGGGACAGCGCGACACCGTCCACGACGTCGAGCGCATCCGAGCCCGCTCACCGGAGCTGTTCGCCAGCGACTCCGGATCGGTGCCCGTCCGGCGCAACGTCGTCGTGTGGGAGTAGAACCGCCCGCCGCAAGAGTAGGTTTCGAGTAAGCCGGCGCGACGCTGGTGACCGGCGGGCAGGCAGTCGGGCGGTCGGTGTCAGGTCAGCCCGTGTTGCGCATCCCAGCCGCGATGCCGTTGACAGTGGTGAGCAGCGCCCGCTGCAGGTTCTGATCGACCCCGCCCCGCTCGTTCCCACCGGACTCGCTTCGGCACCTGGATAGCAGCGTGATCTGGAGGTGGTGCAGTGGCTCCAGGTACCTGTTGCGTACCGATAGCGTCCGCTGGAGCACCGGTTGTCGCTCGAGTAGCTCCGCCTCACCGGTAAGCGCCAGCAGCTCCCCCCGGGTCCGGTCAAACTCGTCGCGGATCCGGTCGAACACCCGCTGCAGCCGCTCCGGCACCAGCGCCGAGACGTACCGGGCGGCGATGTCGAGGTCGGTCTTGGTCAGCATCATCTCGACGTTGGACACGAAGGTCTGGAAGAAAAGCCACCGCTCGTGCATCTCGTGCAGTTCGTCGCCCAGGCCCGCGTCACGGGCGGCGGCGAGCCCGCTGCCGACGCCGTACCAGCCGGGAATGATCTGCCGGGACTGGGTCCAGCCGAACACCCACGGAATCGCCCGCAGGCCTGCCAGCCCCGCGCCGGTGTTGGGCCGCTTCGCCGGCCGGGACCCCATGTTCAGCGCGCCGAGCAGCTCGGTCGGGGTCGCCGCCCAGAAGTACTCCGGCAGGTCGGGGTCGCAGACCAGCTCCCGGTATCGGGCGAACGCCGCGTCGGACACCGTGGTCATCGTGGCGTCCCAGCGCGCAGGCGCCTCGGCCGAGACCTGCGGCTCGGTGTGCAGCACGGCGCTCTGCAGCACTGCCGCGACGGTCAGCTCCAGGTTGTCCCTGGCGAGGCTCGGGAGGCTGTACTTGTCCGAGATGACCTCGCCCTGCTCGGTCAGCTTCATGGCGCCGTCGAGCGTGCCGAACGGCTGGGCCAGGATCGCCTCATGTGTCGGCCCGCCGCCGCGGCCGACCGTGCCGCCGCGCCCGTGGAACAGCCGAAGCCGGACGCCGTGCTTTGCCGCCGTGTCGCGCAGCGCCCGCTGCGCCCGGTGGATCGTCCACTGCGACGTGGTGATGCCGGCCTCCTTGTTGGAGTCGGAGTATCCGAGCATGACCTCCTGGGTGTTGCACCGGGCCCGGACCAGCGCCCGGTAGCGGGGCAGCGCCAGCAGTTCGTCCAGCAGTGGACCGGCGTTCTCCAGCTCGGTAATCGTCTCCAGCAGTGGGACGAAGCCGATCCCGGCCTGCCCGGTGACGGTGTCGACCAGCCCTGCCTCGCGGGCGAGGATCACCGCGGCGAGGAGGTCGTCGGCGCCCCGGGTCATCGAGACGATGTAGGATTCGATGACGTCCGGCCCGAACCGTTCCTGCGCCTGCCGGATCGTAGTGAACACGTCGAGCGTCTCGCGTGCCGCAGCCGTCAGCAGAATGTCCACACCGGACAGTGGACGTCGGCTTTCCAGATCCCATTTCAGCACGTCGAGCCGGGCCGGGCGATCGAGTGCGGCGTAGTCGGCCTCGCCGACCCGCTTGTACATCTGGGCCAGTACCTCGTGGTGAGCGTCTGCGTGCTCGCGGACGTCGAGCGTCGCGAGCTGCAGCCCGAACGCCGAGAGCGTCTGGATCGCGGTGGCGACCTTGCCGGCGGCGACGAGCTGGCCGGCGTTGCGGGCCAGCGAAGCGTAGATCAGCTCGAGGTCGTGCAGTAGCTCGGCGGTGCCGAGGTAGTCGCGTCCGGGTTGGTGGGCGGTGCCGGCGGTCAGCCGGGCGCGGGTGTTCGCCAGCTTGACCCCGATGCAACGCAGCTTGAGCTTGTACGGCTCCCCGGCCAGTATCCGCCGGAACCGCGGCTCCAGCTCGGGAAGGGCGTCGAGGTCGCTGGCGAGGCTCGCGGACAGGTCGAGCGACGTGCCGCGGATCCGCGTGGACACCGACAGCGTCTCGAGTAGTTCGGCGATTATCCGTTCGGCCATCCGGATGCCGTGCTCGTGCGCGATCAGCAGGACGTCGCAGGTGACCGCCGGTGTCACGTAGGGGTTGCCGTCGCGGTCTCCACCGATCCAGGACCCGAATGTCAGCAGCCGGGCGGTCGGCGGCAACGGAACCCCCAGGGCCGACAGCGTTTCGGCCAGGTCCCCGAGCACCTTTGGCGCCGCCTCGACCGACAGGTCATTCAGGTAGTACACCGCGTTTCGCGCCTCGTCGGCGGGCTCCGGGCGGTGCTGGCGCAGTTCGTCGGTCTGCCATAGCAGGTCGATCAGCTCGGCGAGCCGCCGGTCGGTGCTCTCCCGGTCGGTCCAGCCGTCGACCGCCTCGGCGACGACTTCGGCGTCGAGCTCGCTCGCGATCGCCCGCAGCTTGCCCAGGATCGACCGCCGCGCGGCCTCGGTCGGATGCGCGGTGAACACGGGCCGGATCGCCAGCCGGCCCGCCGCCGCGATCTCCCGGACGGTCACCCCGCGGTCGGCGATCAGCTTGGCGGTGCGGCCGAGCCACCCGCCGGACCGGCCGCGAGCGCGACGCAGCTCCCGCGCCCGGTGCACCTGCTCGGCGATATTGGCCAGGTGGAAGTAGGTCGAGAAGGCGCGGGCGAGCCGGGTGCCGGTCGACACGTCGAGGCCGGCCAGCCGCTGCGCCGCCGCGTCGGCGTCGGTGCGGACCAGCCCGCGCACCTCCTCGACCAGATCGAGGAGGTGCTGGCCCTCCTGCCGGCAAAGGGTCTGTCCGAGCACCGTGGCGAGCCGCCGGATGTCGGAGCGTAGTGCGGTGTCAGAGTCGGCGTTCACGGTGTCCTTTCCGATGCCTCCGGTCGAACGCCTTCAACCGGACTTCGTCCCACGGCACCTCTCGACGAGTCGGCGCCGAGGTGTTCGGGCCGCGGTAGGTATGCCGCGGTTCGCTCAGCGCTTCCCCGAGCGGGGCGCACTGGCACGGCCTATCTGAAGGCGGGGATACCGGTGATCGCGCGGCCCATGATGAGGGTGTGCACCTCGTCGGTGCCTTCGTAGGTCCGCACGCTCTCAAGGTTTGCGGCGTGTCGCAGTGGTGAGTGGTCGAGCGTAATGCCGTTGGCGCCCAGGATCGTGCGCGCCGTGCGGCAGATCGCGATGGCCTGCCGGACGTTGTTTAGCTTGCCGAACGAGATCTGCTCCGGGCGCAGGCGCCCGGCATCCTTGAGCCGCCCGGTCTGCAGCGCTACCAGCACCCCCTTCTGGATCTCCAGCACCATGTCGACCAGCTTCTGCTGGGTGAGCTGGAACGACGCCACCGGGATGCCGAACTGTTCACGCTCCAGGGCGTAGTGCAGGGCCGCCTCGTACGCGTCGCGGGCCGCGCCCATCGCGCCCCACATGATCCCGTAGCGGGCCTCGTTGAGGCATGAGAACGGGCCCTTCAGCCCGACGACAGCGGGCAGGACCGCGTCGTCGGGCAGCCGCACGTCGTCGAGGGTGATGTCGCACTGGATTGATGCGCGCATCGACAGCTTGCCGGTGATCGCAGTGGCGGTTAACCCAGGGGTGTCGGTCGGCACGACGAACCCACGGATCCCGTCGTCCGTCGCCGCCCAGATGATCGCGACGTCCGCGATCGTGGCCAGTCCGATCCACCGCTTCGACCCTGACAGCACCCAATCGGAGCCGTCGCGGATTGCGCGGGTCGCCATGCTCGCCGGGTCGCTGCCCGCGGTCGGCTCGGTCAGCCCGAAGCAACCGATCAGCTCACCCGCGGCCATCCCGGGCAGCCAGCGCTGCTTGTGCTCCTCGGACCCGAACTTCGAGATCGCGCTCATCGCCAGCGAACCCTGCACGGAGACGAAGGTGCGGATGCCCGAGTCGCCGGCCTCCAGCTCCATCGCCGCCAGCCCGTACTCGACGGCACTGCGTCCGGCGCAGCCGTAGCCCTGCAGGTGCATGCCCAGCAGCCCGAGGGCCCCCACCTCCTTCACCAGCCCGCGCGGGAAGTGCGCGGCCTCGTACCACTCACCGATGTGCGGACGGATCCGCTCGTCGACGAACCCGCGGACGCGGTCCCGCAGAGCCAACTCCTCCGGGGTGAACAGCGAGTCGAGGTCGAGGTAGTCGGACGCGAGGTCGGTCATGAGTGGCTCCCGTGGGACGGAACTGATGGAGAGGCAGGACTCGGATTGGCCAGGCCGGGCTCGGACAGCGGTCGCGCGAGCCAGGCGCGCAGTTCGTCGGTGTGCTCGCCGAGTCGGGGCGGTCGCCGCCGGTAGGCGGGGGGCGTGTTCGAGAGCTCGATGGGGTTGGCGACCAGGTCGACGACGTCGTGACCTTCGCCGACTGCGACCCTCGCGCTCAGCCCGAGGTCGGCGGCTAGCTCGAAGGCGTTCGCGATGTCGTTGACCGGCCCGCACGGGACCCCGAGCGCGGACAGAACTGTGAACCAGTAATCGGCGGGGCGGGTCGCCATCCGCGCCGAGACGATCTCGTCGAGGGCGTCGATGTGGGCGACCCGGTCGGGGTTGGTCGCGAACCTCGGGTCCTCGGCCAGCTCCGGAACGTCGAGCCCGCTGCACAAAGCGGCGAACTGCCGGTCGTTGCCGACTGCCACCACCACAGGCCGGTCTGCGGCCGGGAACAACTGGTACGGCGCGATCGAGGGATGCCGGTTGCCCAGGATGCCGGGCACAGCGCCGGCAGCGGTGTAGCCGGCGCTCTGGTTGACCATGCTCGACAAGAGGGTGCCGAGCAGATTGACCTCGACGAGCTGTCCTCGCCCCGTGATCTCGCGAGCCCGAAGCGCCGCGAGCACCCCGACGGCGGCGTGCAGGCCGGTGAGCACGTCGACCATCGCGACTCCGGCCTTGACCGGCTCACCCGGACCGGCACCGGTGACGCTCATCAACCCGCCGACGGCCTGCACCAGGAGGTCGTACCCGGACAGGATGGCACCCTTCCCTGCTCCGAAGCCGGTGATCGAGCAGTACACCAGCCGCGGGTTCAGCTCCCGGACCTGCTCATAGGACAACCCGTGCCGGGACATGGTGCCGGGCCGGAAGTTCTCGATCAGGACATCGGCGCGCCGGATCAGCTCGGCCAGCTCGTCGCGGTCCGCCTCGTCAGACAGGTCGGCGGTGAAGGACCTCTTGTTGCGGTTGACGGACAGGAAGTAGGTCGCCTCGTCGCCGGCGAATGGGGGCCCCCACGCCCGGGTGTCGTCGCCGACGCCCGGACGCTCGACCTTGATCACGTCCGCGCCGAGGTCGCCGAAGAGCATCGTCGCGTACGGGGCGGCGAGTACCCGGCTGAAGTCGGCGACGACGATTCCGGCAAGCGCGCCCTCGACACCTGCGGTCATCGGTCGTTCCGCACCGGCGCCCGGGTGGTCGGGATGCGCAGCTTGTTCGCCACCCCGCGCGGGCTGCTGCGGGCCGGCGACGCCCGCCGTGCGGGCGCCGACTGGTGCGTGCGGTTGGGCGCCGGTCTCGGTCACGTCGTTCCTCTCGATTTGCGGTTCTTCCCGCCCGAGGCGGGAGTGCGGTGTCGTGTGGTGTGGCGGCCGGCGGCCGGGTCAGCGGCACGGCCGCCGGGCGGGAGTGTCGGGAGCGGCTCAACGTACGCCGCGTGGGACGGGAGACGACCTGCTCAATGAGCCGGCCGCCGGACGGCGTTGTTGAACTGGGAGGTGCGGACGAACGCCAATGCGGCGACGGCGACCAGCGGCAGCACGGTGATCTGCCACAGGCCCGCCTGACGCCAGCCGAGTCCGGCCACGAGCGCGCCCAACAGCAGGCCGGAGAACGCGGCCGGCCCGTAGTAGCTGGTGACGAACAGTCCGGCGGCGCGGCCGACCTGGTTCGGGCGCACGGCCCGCTGGATCGCGCTGTTGACGTTCGGGAACATGAAACCGGTGCCGAAGACGCCCATCAGGAAGGCGAAGAGGCACTGCCAGCCAAGGGACGCCTGCACCTGGAAGATCAGAATGCCGGTGACCGACATCGCCAGGAAGCTGCCGATCAGCAGGTTGCGCTGGTCGATCCGGTCGCCGATCCAGCCGCCCAGCAGGCCCGCGAGGCCACCGAACCCCACGAAGCTCAGCGCGAGCGCGGACTGAACGGTGGTGAGGTGCAGCTGGCTCACCAGGAAGCTCGGGTACAGGCCCAGGAATCCGTACAGGACGACGCCACCGACCGTCGCGGCCACCGCAAGCGCGATCGAGTTGCGGTTGTACGGCTTGGCGGGCATGTGGTCGTACGATCCTGTGCTCGACGTCGCTCCCACCGCTCGCTGCGTCATTCCTCGCTCCGTCACCCGGCGGCTCACCGTGAACGCGACGATCAGCGCGACGCCCAGGCCGGACAGCCCGAAGATGATGAACGGTGCGCGCCAGGTACCGAAGTCAGCCGCGAAACGGACACCAACCAGCGGTCCGAGGATCACGCCGAGCCCGAACGCCACACCCAACCCGCCGAGGGCCAGCCCGCGCCGGTGGTGAAAGAAGGCGCCCACCGCCGCGAACAGGGCTGCGGCCTGCATGCCCTCCCCGAAGCCCGAGACGATCCGGTAGGTGGCCATGTCGGCAAAGCCGGACGCCAGCGGAGTGGCCAGCGTGCCGAGCGAGTAGATCACGATGCTCACCAGCAGAACGGTCTTCCGCGAGAAGCGGTCGACAAGGTACCCGGCCGGCACGCCGGCGATCGCCATGCCCAGCGTGAACCCGGTGGCGAGTAGCCCACCTGTCTGCAGGCTGAACCCGTACTCGTGGCGGATGGCCGGCAGGAGCGGAGCGAAGACAGCGCGGTCCATCGCGTTGACCATGAAGGACAACGCCAGGACCAGGAACCCGACCGCGACGACGAGCGTGGGCATCTTGGCCTCGGCGAGCTGCGCCTTACCGTCGACAGCGCCCGCATTCGCGGGCGCCGCGTAGGTGGGTATCGCGTCCACGGGTGCCGCGACGGTGGGCACCGAGTCCGCGGACATCGATTGCACGGGGGGCACTTTGCCCGCGTCGGTGGGAGTACGGTTCGACATGATCGTCTCCTGTCGGAAGAAGGCCGTGTTGGGCCTGCGGCAGTAAGCGGATGGGAGAAGTCCGGCGCAGCGACCGCGCCGCTACATGACCCGGACGCTGGTTCGCTGGGGATCGGGCCGCCGCACGCCCTAGGGCCGTCCACGAACCCACACGGTGATGACAAGCAGGAGTGATGAGTGCAGCGCTGCCGCATGTCGCTGCGAGGCACCACGGGCCGCCGCATGTTATCTGCGGGGCAACACGTATGGCTGGCATTCAGCATGGAGGCGGGCATGCTCCCGCGTCAATAGTCGACGGCGGAATTCTCCCTCAAAGGCCATCTACGAAGGTGTTGACCCTGCTCGGAGCCTTTGCTATCGTTAGCACGCGCCGCCGCCCGAACGGCACCATCAGCCGCCTCCGCACGCCGACGATCGAGAAGGGTCAACGTCATGACTCGTTCAGCAGACCTGCTCACCGCCGCCCGCGCCCGGGCGCTATTCACCAGCGACGTCTCCGCAAGCTCACAGCCCTCACCGGTCGAAGTCGCGGCCGCCATCAGGCGGGCGGTCGGCATGTACGGCGGCAGCCAAGGCTGCGCCGCCGAGGTCGCCGCCGCCTACGGCGACCATCCCGAAACCGCCGCCCCCCGCATGCGGTGGGCGCGCGGCGTGATCGAAACCGTTTACGCACCAGCCTCGCGAATACTCCGGGCAGCCTGAACGGAGTTGACCAGGGCGTAGCCGAACGGCCGTGCCCGAATCGGCCGCTGCCCGGATCACTGAGCGCTGCGATGTACACCAGCGGGGCCAGGGTGAGGCAGTGCCCATACCGGGCCTCGGCATGCTGGTTGGCGAGCAGTCGGCCGAGATCCCGGACCACGGCTGCACCGAGACTGGAAGGAGGTTCCTGACCGGGAGAATCGCGCTGCCACGGCTGGATGAAGACCGGTGTTTGGCGCCGGAATATCATTCTCGCGGGCAACGGGTTCACTTTGCGATGAATGGATAGGTGGCCTGACGACCGGCTGGGTCGAGAGGGTGAGTGTTGATCACAACCAGGGACATAGCCGAACGCCTGCAGCTGTCGGTCTCCACCGTGGGCCGCGCGCTGGCCGACGATGAGCGCATCAGTGAGCAGACGAAGCTCCGCGTGCGTCAGGCCGCCGCCGAGATGGGGTACGTCGGCAACCGGGCGGCGAGGATGATGCGTGGCGCCTCCAGCAAGGTCGTCGGGCTCGTGATTCCCGACATCCGTAACAGCTTCTACGCCACGATCGCTCACGAGCTGTCCACAATCATGGAGGCTGAGGGCTTCCAGCTCATGCTGGCGGAGACCAACGATGATCGGACGGTTGAGCTGCGTCACCTGCGTGAACTCTCGGCCAGCAGGGTCGCGGGCGTCGCCATCGTGCCGACCGCGCGCCCACACGGCGACTCGGTGAGGCTGCTTCAGGGTATCCCTCACGTGCAGTTGCTGCGCAAGCACGCGTCGCTGGGGCCGCAGTGGTTCGGCCTCGACGACCACCGGGCATTGCGGGAGGCCACCGCCCACCTGATCGATCTAGGGCACACCCGCATCGGCTACGTGGGTGGTTCGGCCGAGCTACCCACCGGCCAGCAGCGCCTGGAGGGCTTTCGCCAAGCGCTGCGAGACGGTGGCGTGCCGCGCCGGGCCAACCTGGTCGACCTCGGTCCGCCGTCCTCGGTCGAGCACGGCCGGGAAGCGATAGGGCGCCTCATGGACATCTCGTCAGTGCCGACCGCCGTGGTAGTCGGTTCGGTCCAACACACCGTCGGCGTGCTGGACGGGCTGTTCCGGATGGGCGTCAAGGTGCCCAAGGAGCTGTCGGTCGTCGGCTTTGGTGATGAGGCCGGGTTCTCCTGGTGGGGGCCTGGGCTCAGCACGATCAACCTGCCCATCAAGGACATGGCCGCGTCCTGCGGGCTGTGGTTCATCCGCCGCTTGAACAGCCAGCCCGGCGATGACGGCCCGTACGCGTCGGTGTCGCTCGGCTCGCTCGTCCTACGCGGCAGCACCGCTCCGCTCGGGGCCGCGCGCAAGCGCTCCGCCTGAAAGATCTCCTGAACACCCGCGCTTCCGGTGCCGCCGGAGCCATGATCACCGAGACATAACCGTCCTAGCCCCGGACCACGCGCTCCGGATCGGGTGGGGCCGGCAGCCCTTCCCGGCTTGCTATCGATAGCAAATTTGACCTTCCCGTGGAACCGAGAGGAGTACTTTCCCCATGTTGCCATCGGTCAACCTACGGCCGCCGTTCAACATCAGCCGATCGAGCCACGTCCGTCTGAACGTTGCCGATCTCGCCGAGAGCCGCAACTTCTACACGAACATCCTTGGTCTCGTCGTGACCGAGGAGGACGACTCCACCTGCTACCTGCGTGGCCTGCAGGAGGCGTGCCACCACAGTCTGGTGCTGGAGCAGTCGAAGGACGGCGGAACGTGCCGCCGGATCGGGTTCCGGGTGTTCTTCGACGAGGATCTCGACGTCGCCTACCGCTACTTCCAGGATTACGACCTGCCGGCCACCTGGGTGAAGGCGCCGCACCAGGGCCGGACGTTGCACGTGAGCGATCCGATCGGGACGCCGATCGAGCTGTGCGCGACGATGGAGACGCGGCCGCGGCTGCACATCGACTTCGAGGAGTATCGAGGCGCGCACGTCCAGCGGCTCGACCACTACCAGGTCCTCGCGCCGGACGCCTACCAGATGTGCGAGTTCTACAGCGCCCTCGGGTTCCGCAACTCCGAGTACCTGGCTCACGGCGACACGCTCATCGGAGCGTTCATGTACCGCAAGGGAACCTGCCTCGACCTCGCCATCGTCACCGGTGAGGGCCCGCGGCTGCATCACTTTGCCTACACCGTCTCCGAAAGCCGGGACATCTTCGCCGCGTGCGACTTCGCCGGCATCCGCGGCTACGGCGACTCGGTCGAGCGCGGTCCAGGGCGGCACGGGCCCGGCGGGATGCTCTTCGTCTACCTGCGCGACCCCGACGGACACCGGGTGGAGGTGTTCAACAGCCACTACCAGACCATCGACATTGAGATCGAGCCGGTGCGCTGGGACGCGGCGTCGGTGAGCACCAACGCCAGGTGGGGTCTTCCGGCCCTCGAGCAGTGGTACTTCGAGGCCTCGCCCTTCGAGGGCGTCGTCCGCAAGGCCCCCGAGAAACCGCAGCAGCCGATGACGCTCGAGAAGTTCCTGCTCGAGCGGCGCTCGAATTAGCCTCGAAGACAGGAGAAAGTCGTGGCCAGAGTCCCCTACCTGTCTCGTGCCGACGCCACCCCGGAGACCAAAGCGCTCTGGGATCGCCTCGAGGCCGAACGTAAGATCCCAACGGCCAACATCTTCCGCGCCCTAGCGAATGCGCCGGTGATGCTGGACGCGTTCCTGTCCTACGCCAATGCGCTCAGGAAGGGCTCGGAGTTGAGCCCGAAACTTCGCGAGCTCGCGATCCTGACCGTCGGACACGTCACCGGTTCCGAGTACGAGATCGCGCATCACCAGTCCCATGGCGGCAAGGCCGGTATCGCTGCGGAGCAGCTGGCTGCCGTGCCCGAATTCGAGACGTCGAACCTGTTCGACGACGTGGAACGCGCGGTGATGCGGCTGGCGAAGGAGTCCACCGTGAATGTCGTCGTTTCCGACTCCTGCTGGGCGGCGGCCGCAGCGCACCTTGGCGACAAGCAGATGGTGGAGCTCGCGCTGACCATCGCCTGGTACAACTCCGGCGTCCGGATCATGGGCATGCTCGACATCGACCTCGAGGAAAGCTACCGGCACTAGCCGCAGCCCGCGGCGCCCGACGGGCGAACCCGCCGTCCGAACCAACAAAACAGAAGGAGCCCACCAATGGCGACGATGCGCGCTGCCCGGCTGCACGCGATCGGCGAACCGATGTCGATCGACACCATCGAGGTGCCGAAACCTCGGCCGACGGACGTCCTCGTGCGAGTGAAGGCCTGTGGAATCGTGCCCAACATGGCCAACGTGATCAGCAACTGGCCGACCTGGTTCCCCCACCAACCGCTCGCCCGTTTCCCTGCGATCTTCGGTCTGGATCCCGCTGGTGTGGTCGAAGAAGTCGGTGAGGCCGTGATCCGCACGCAGCCGGGCGAGCGGGTGTACGTGAACCCCCTGCGCTCGTGCGGAAGCTGCTACGCCTGCCGGGGCGGCCAGCTCAGCCGGTGCCGGTACTTCACCCTCAACGGCTACTTCAGCACCTCCCCGGATGGTCAACGCATCTTTGATCTGTACCCGTACGGGGGTTTCGCCGAATTCATGACCGCGCCTCAGCAGGCGCTGGTCAAGCTGCCTGACAACATCACTTTCGAGCAGGCCGCCCGGTTCGGCTACATCGGGACCTCCTACGGAGCCCTGCGGATCGCCGACGCCGGACCGGGCAGCGTCGGTCTCATCGACGGCATCACCGGCACGCTCGGTGTCGCCTCGACCGTGCTCTTACTGGCCATGGGCGTGGCGAAGATCCTGGGAACGGGGCGAAACGAGGAGCTGCTCCAGCGCGTCAAGGCCCTCGCACCCCAGCGCATCGAGGTACTCAGGCTGGGCGACAAGCCCTCGGGCGAATGGGCCAAGGCGCTGACCGACGGCGAAGGCGCCGACTTCGTGATCAGCGCACTCGGAGCGCGCGCGTCCGCGGAGACCATGCTGGACTCGCTGTACGGCGTGCGCCGTGGCGGCAAGGTGGTGAACGTCGGCGGGGTCGCCGATTCTGTGCCAGTGGACATGAAGTGGCTGATGGACGAGCAGGTGCAGCTCATCGGCTCGAACTGGTTCAGCACGGCACAGGGCCAGGAGCTGGCGCACATGGTCGAGACCGGCACGCTCGACCTGTCTTACCTGGAGCACGAGCGGTTCCCATTGTCCGAGGTCAACACCGCGATTTCCGGCCTGAAGGACCGTCGTGGTGGCTTCAGCAACTACGTCGTGATCCCCTGACGGCGGGGGCATCAGCCGCGGCACGCCCCGCTGTCGCCTCTACAAACGGACGTGCCCGGGGCCTTCGAACGAAGGGCCCCCGGGCACGGTGGAAGGATCAGTCGCTGGCCCCGGTGAGGACGAACGCCACCGTCGCGGGCACGTCGGTCTTGTTGCGCCACGCATGCCGGCCGGCGAGCTGGACGATGGTGTCCCCGCGCGTGAGACGGGTCTGCGCGCCGTCGTCTAGCTCGAGCCAGATCTCGCCGTCGAGGACCACCCCGTAGTCCACGCTCTGCGTGCGGTGCATGCCCGGGTCGGCAGGGTCGGAGGCCGTGGCGATATCCGGGGCGTAGGTGGCGAATTCCTCGTTCGCGCGGTCGGGGTCGAAGCTCGGGCCGGCGGTTACCGAGTCGGGCGCATAGCGGACGATCACGAAGCTCGCCCCACCGGGACCGGGAATCACCGGGCTCGTGTTGCTCGTCGGCTCCGCTGCCGGGGGTGTGGCGGTCGCCGGCCCACCTGTGAACCAGACGCGAGTCTGCGCCTGGCCCGGCACGGAGTCGAATTCATGGCTGTTCGGCACTATGCCGTCCGACAGGAAGACCGACTTCCCTCGAGCGTCGTTTCCGGCCACCACTCGCCGCACCTTCATCGTATCCGCCTCCTTGCTAATGCTATCGATAGCGTAGCCATCGAAAACGTACGCTGTCAACGCGCGCCGCCGTCGCCGCTCCGCTACCCCGCAGCGAGGCGCCACCCCACTTCGGCTCCATCGCCCCGCCGTCGCGGCCAACGGACGGAATCCGCTCAGGGCCGCCGCCACCAGCAGGCGCCTCCGCGTACTAGCCCAGCCGGAACCCAAGTGCTATCGTTAGCACATGCGCGACGGAGTGACGTCGATCGGCTCTGTCGCCCCTGCCGAATCCGGTGAGGGCGACGACGCCGCACCGGCAGGTGTCGTGCTCGCTCAGGCGAGCCGGGGCACGGAGGAGTCGGTGCCGTGGCTGGTCTCGGAGGGACGCGCTTTGCCGTTGCGCGAGTGGGCTGACGACTGGCGGTTTGCTCGTATTGGGTCAGTCACCGAGCTGGTCGAGCAATGGCGGGAACACGAGTCGCACATTCGCGCGCTGACCTCGCTGCGGGAAACGCGAGACCGGATCGTCTCGCGCGGGGACCAGATCGGCTTGCTGCGCATCGAGGCACCGATCCGGCCCCGTCAGATCTTCTGCACGATCGGCAACTATCGGCGCCAGGTCGTCGAGGCCGCAGTGGATGCCGGTGACAAGGCGGGCGCCGCCGATCGGCGGGCCGCCGCGCTCGAGCTTCTGGCGCACCGGAGCAGCACCGGCGAGCCCTATGTCTGCCTGACCAGCTCGGACAGGGTGGGCAGGCCGGTCGGAACGAAGGCGATCGCACCCGAGGTCGACACGCTCGACTGGGAGGTCGAGATCGCAGTCGTCGTGGGCGCTGTCGGTCACCGGGTCTCCCCGGCGGACGCCGCGGGCGTGATCGCCGGCTACTGCCTGGCGAACGACCTTACGATCCGATCCCGGGTGGCGCGTCCCGATATCCCTGCCCTGGGCAGCGACTGGCTCCAGAGCAAGGGAATGCCGGGTTCCCTGCCGCTCGGGCCGTGGTTCCTGCCGGTGTGGCAGATTCCCGACCCGTCCCGCCTGCGGCTGCGGCTATCGGTGAACGGCGTGGTGATGCAGGACGACACGGCCGACGACATGCTCTTCAACATCGAGCGTCAGCTCGCCTACGTGTCCCAGCACACCTGGCTGCGGCCCGGGGACGTGCTGTGCACCGGCTCACCCGCGGGGTTCGGCACCCACCACGGACGTTTCCTCCGCGCCGGCGACCTCGTACAGGCATGGGGGTCCGGGCTCGGTGAACAACACCTGCGCTGCGTCGAAGAGGTTCCGCTGGCCTGGGCCGACCAACGCCGAACACTAGAGACGGAGCAGACGCAGTGACCAAGGACCAGGAACGCACCGTTCTTCTCACCGACCGGGCGTGGCCCGATGACAGCATCGAGCGAGGGGTGCTCGAAGACGCAGGCTTCCGGCTCGTCACCGGCCCGCCGGACCCCGCGCCTGCCGCGACGATCGAGGCGCTCGCGGCGGAGCACCAGCCCGCGGCGATCCTCACCTGCTGGGCCCCGGTTTCCGCTGCCGCCATCGCGAAGGCAGCCCCGCTGCGAGTCGTCACCCGGATGGGCGTCGGCCTGGACAACATCGCCGTGACGGCCGCGACCGCGCGTGGCGTGCTGGTGACCAATGTTCCCGATTACTGCGTCGAGGAGGTGTCCGACCACGCGGTCGGACTGGCGCTGGCGTGGACGCGGGGCCTGGTCGCCGCTGACCGCGAGGTGCGTGCCGGGCGGTGGAACCCAGCCGGCGCCCGCCTGCGCAGGCTCTCCACCTTGACGTGCGGAGTAGTCGGGTTCGGGCGGATTGGCCGGGCGACCGCGGCAAAGCTGCAGGCGCTCGGCGCCCGCGTCGTGATCAATGATCCGCATCCACCCTCGGACACTGGCGGCGCGTCCGTCCTCGGGCTCGACGAGTTGCTCGCCTGCAGCGACGTCGTCGTCCTCCACGCGCCACTGACGGACGGGACCCGGCACCTGATCGGCGCCCGGGAGCTGGCACTGATGCCGTCCGGTGCACTGCTGGTCAACGTCAGCCGCGGCGGCCTGGTTGATACCACAGCGCTGTTGGCGTCGTTGCAGGCAGGCCACCTCGGCGGAGCCGGCCTGGACGTGCTCGAGGAGGAACCGTCGGTGCCGGCCGAGCTGCTGGCACATCCCTCCGTGGTGATCACCCCACACATCGCCTTCTCGTCGGACGCATCGGTGGCCGAGCTGCGCCGCCGTGCCGCTCAGGAGGTCGTCCGTGTATTGCGCGGCGAACCGGCCCGCTATCCCTGCAACCGTCCGGCACCCCTCTCGCACGGAGTGTCTTCATGAGCGTGATCCGCAGTGTGCACGGCCGCCAGGTGTTCGACTCCCGCGGGCGTCCCACGGTCGAGGTCGAGGTCAGCCTCGCGAACGGCGTTGTCGCCCGCGCCTCGGTGCCATCTGGTGCCTCCACGGGCACTCACGAGGCGCACGAACTGCGCGACGGTGACAAAGAGTTCTTCGACGGTCTCGGCGTGCTGTCCGCCGCCCGGCACGTCGACGGCGAGATCGCCGCGGCGCTGCGCGGGCGCGATGGGCTGGACCAGCGTAGCTGCGACGCGCTGCTGCGTGAGCTCGACGGAACTCCCACGCTGTCGCGTCTAGGTGCCAATGCTGTGCTCGGCACGTCCCTGGCGATCTGCCGGGCCTCGGCCATCGCCTCGGGGCAGCCGCTGTACCGGCGCATCGCCGAACTCGCCGGCGTCGCCGAGCCCACACTGCCCATGCCGATGGTCAACATCCTGTCCGGCGGCCTGCACGCCGGACTGGGCATGGACGTTCAGGACTTCCTGGCCGTGCCGATCGCGGCGACGTCGGTGTTCGAGGCGATCCACCTCGCCACGCGTGTGCGCAGCGCCGCGGCGGCGGTGTGCGCCGAGCGCGACCTCCCGACGTTGCTCGCCGACGAAGGCGGGCTCAGCCCCGGCTGCCGCACCGGGCGCGACGCGCTCGAACTGCTCTCGGCGTCCATCGAACGCGCCGGGCTCACGCCGGGTGTGGACGTCGCTATCGCCATCGACGTCGCGGCCACCGCGCTGTTTGACACCGCGACCGGCGACTACCACCTGCGTCGGGAAGAGCGCCGGGCCGGCACTGCAGAGATGATCGAGATGGTCGCCTCGTGGGTCGACGACTTCCCGATCGTGTCCATCGAGGACGCCCTCAACGAGGAGGACTGGGCCGGCTGGCGGGCGCTGACCGAGCGGCTCGGCCACCGGGTGCGCCTCATCGGCGACGACCTGTTCACCACCAACCCGCAGCGACTGGCGCAGGGAATCGAGCGAGGGTGCGCGAACGGGGTGCTCGTGAAGCTCAACCAGAACGGGACACTCACCGGCACGCTCGATGTCGTCGCCACGGCCACCGCCGCCGGCTATGTTCCTATCGTGTCGGCGCGTTCCGGCGAGACCGAGGACGACTTCCTCGCCGATCTCGCGGTCGGCACCGCCGCGGGCCAGATCAAGGTGGGCTCGGTGCGCTCGTCAGAGCGCCTGGCCAAATACAACCAGCTGGTGCGCATCGCGGAAGAACGCAGCCTACGCTTCAGCCCGCTCCCTGTGCCGGCGCCGGAGCCTGCCCGGTGACCGCGCCCGATCCCAATGCCGGAGTGCATGCGTTTCTGCGCAGGCAGGGGCTGCTGCGTGATGGGGAACACGCGGAGTTCACGCCCCTGGCCGGCGGAGTGTCGTCAGACCTGTGGAAGGTGGACCTGCCGGGCCGGACCGTGTGCGTGAAGGGGGCACTGGCGCAGCTCAAGGTCGCGCAGGAGTGGCTCGCGCCCGTCTCCCGAAACCGCGTCGAGTACACCTGGCTGCAGTTCGCCGCCGCGGTGACCCCGGGCCAGGTGCCGCGTGTCCTCGGCTACGACGGCGAGGCGGGCCTGTTCGCGATGGAGTTCCTGCCGCCGGAGCACTACCCGGTGTGGAAGGTGCAGCTGCTGGCCGGGCATGTGGACGTGGCGGCGGCACGTGCGGTGGGAGACCTCGTCGGCCGGCTGCACTCGGCGAGCGCCGCCGATCCGGACAGCGCGGTGCGGTTCGCCACCGACGACAACTTCGACGCGCTGCGTATCGACCCGTATCTTCGGGTCACCGCGCGCGCCCACCCGGACCTGCGTGAGCAGTTCGATGCCCTCGCCTCGACGACGGCCGGCACGCACCTCGCCGTCGTCCACGGCGACGTCAGCCCGAAGAACGTCCTTCTCGGCCCGAACGGCCCGGTGCTGCTCGACGCCGAGTGCGCCTGGTTCGGCGACCCGGCCTTCGACGTCGCGTTCTGCCTCAACCACCTGCTCCTCAAGGCGGTCAAGCTGCCGAGCCACGCCACCGAATTACGCAGCGCTGCGCAGGCTCTGGTCGACGGACACGCGCGCCACCTCGGCTGGGAGCCGCCGGACACCTTCGGTCGGCGTGTCGCGGCGCTCCTGCCCGCCCTCGCGCTCGCGCGCGTCGACGGCACGTCTCCGGTCGAGTACCTCGACACCGCCCAGCGTCAGCTCGTTCGCACGATCGGCCGGACACTCCTGCAGAAGCCCGCGCCGACCGTGGCCGAGGTCCTCGACCACTGGGCGCCGGCGTCCGGTGCCACCACGGCCACCTCAACACGGTTGAGTCGGGTCGGGAACTGGAGAAGCAATGATCTTTGACGGTAGGGCCGAGGGCCTGCATGCCGCCGGTTTCCCGGACGGTTGTGCGCTCTCCCGTGCCCGTGGTCAGGTCAGTACCGCTCCAGCTCCCGCCACGTCG
>WNFX01005716.1_pt1 | contig 23522 bp, 18 predicted proteins | sample 5400111 | NCBI WGS metagenome assembly WNFX01 (sample SAMN13153363, study PRJNA577476) | soil metagenome | isolation source: 40 cm soil or saprolite under grassland replicate 1 | place: USA:California | collected 2016-06-15
CACAGCACCCCAGAAACAGCCCAAACCTTCAGCTCTGAACAAGAAGAAAACGCAAAAGGAAAAGGAACGTCGAAAAAGACAAAAACGCCGTACACGGGAACATGCCCGCGCCCACGGTTAAAAAACCTATACTTGTAAGTCCCACCTCCCTCCCCCATACCATCAACGGCCTCGTTGATGATCTGGAGACGGTTCTCAAGTCCCTGGACGTGCAGCATCCGTTCTCGTTGATTGGCCACTCCTTTGGTGGTGCTATCGCTACGGAATATGCCCTGCGCCATCCAGAAAACGTCGGTCACCTCGTCTTGATCGCTGTACCCACCCGCTTCATCATCCGTCCTATGCTACGAAGACTGATGAACATTCCCGATCCTCTCTTTAGTCGTCTTGCCAAACTCGTCGGTATCGTCCTCTATGCCCCACAACGGACCCTCAAACACATGCATGACCGGGTGATGCTCGTCTGGAACGGAGATGAACGCCTTCAGCAATTGCGTGTCTCCACCCTGGTGATCCTTGGGCAACGCGATACCGTCTTCCTGCGCCAGCATTATGAAGATGTGCCACACACCATTCCCAACGCACACTCAACCATCATTCCCGTCTCGGCCCATCTCGTACAGCTCGAACGCCCCGATGCTGTCAATCGTGCCATCCGTCGCTTCATCGAGCCAAAGCTGGCGGACGCCAAAGCAGAGAAGCAATACCGTCTGGCTGCTCGTTCTCTAGAAATGCCCTGGCTGCAACACTATGATAGCGACGTACCAGATACCGTCTTTCCTTCACAGCAGTTGCTCCACGATATGCTCAGCAATGCTGCTCACGAGTTTCCCAAACGTGCTGCGCTTATCTTCTTTGAGCAAAAGATAGGCTACGCGGAGTTAGACCTTATCACCAACCGCTTCGCCCATGCCTTACGCGAGTTGGGCCTCAAAGCTGGCGATAGGGTAGCCATTCTGCTGCCCAACGTTCCTCAATGCGTTATCGCCTTCTATGGCACGCTTAAAGCGGGGGGCGTCGTCGTACTTGGTAGCCCTCTCTCTAACGAAGAGGAGATCGCTTACCAACTTCAGAACTCTGGTGCCCAGGTGTTGCTCACCCTCACGTCTTATCGTGAGCTTACCGAGCGCATTTGCCTCAACAGTAACGTACGTGATGTCATCTATACCGACGTGCGCGAATATCTTCCCATACGCCAGCGTATCCTCATTGCCAGCCTCATTGAAGGCAGTGAGCCACATAGTACTACCGCTACGCTTGCGCCAGAAAATCTTGTCACCCCTCTACCAGAAGATACCGCCCCTGAAAAAGCACGGTACTCCACTTTCTCAGTCGTTTCAACCAATGGTACGCAGCCAGTAGGAAAAAAGCCAGTGTACCGCGAATATGCCTTGCAGCCATTGCTGCGCAGGCAGCCCACAACACCGCTAGATAGTGGCACCACTTCGCAAGACCTGGCTCTGTTGCAATACACTTCCGGTACCACCGATATGCCCAAAGGTGTTATGCTCTCTCACGGCAATTTGATGGTCAATGTCATCCAGCAGCGTCACTGGATGCCTGATGCCCGTCGTGGGCACGAGATAGTTCTCGGTGTCTTGCCACTCTCTCACTCCTATGGCATCACGAGTTGCATGAACATCAGCATGAGTATGGCTGCCTCGCTTGCACTCTCACCCACGCGGCGTACAGCTCAAGTACTGGAAGCCATCAAAAAACATCATCCCACTATCTTCCCCGGCGTACCAGCACTCTATCTGGCCATCGCCAACTATCCCAAGGTACGTTCATACGGTGTCTCGTCAATTAAAGTCTGTATCAGCGGCTCAGCTCCCTTACCGGTCGAAGTGCAGGAAGCTTTTGAAAAACTCACGAAAGGTCACCTCGTCGAAGGGTATGGTCTGACCGAAGCTTCTCCCAGCACCCATTCCAACCCTCTCCAGGGAGAACGCCGCGTTGGCAGCATCGGCATCCCCCTGCCGTCCACACAGGCTCGTATCGTTGATATCAAAACAGGCGAAACATTGTCCCCTGACGAGGTAGGTGAACTGCTTATTCGCGGCCCCCAGGTCATGCAGGGCTATTGGCAGATGCCAGAGGAAACCGCCCAGGTTCTCCAGGACGGCTGGCTCCATACGGGTGATTTAGCCAGAATGGATGAAGATGGCTTCTTCACTATCGTAGACCGCAAGAAAGATATCATCCTTTCCGGTGCCTACAATATCTATCCTCGCGACGTTGAAGAAGTTCTCGAGGCTGTTGATCGAGGCATAAAAATGTGGGATGGTATGTATGCCATCCCACATTTTTATGCCTCTGTTACGACTCTCTGGAGTTGATATCTCTCGACATAGCTACTGGCTGCACGGTCATATGCATCCCTGCACTGGAAACTGTAAACTTCACAAAACCAGCAAGTTTAGCGTCGCTACAATTCGATTGGGTACACCAGTATATTTCAGTGACACCTTGTGTTGCCTGACTATAGGCATAGGAAAAAGCTGCGTTCGTGAAATTTGGATCGTTTATTGCCAGCACACCACTGGTATGAACCAGCGTACTGTTAGCATACCATTTAGCCAGAGCAAAGCCCGTCTGTCCATTCAAGTGGAGATCAGCAGTAGCAAAGACATTCTGCTGTACGGTAAAGGTACTGGCAAGCTGGGTAGGAGCAGCTTGGCTGTCAACCGCACTGGCTGTCTGGATATTGCTGATAATACTAGAGGCAGTTGAATCAATAGCCACACCCGATGGAGCACCTGATCCTGCTCTACTCCCAATTACATACAGGAAGCCGTAGATACCAACACAAGCCAGCACAAGTACTGCCGCCACAATTCCGATAATCAACCAGATCTTGCTGCGCCGCTTCGGCGGGGGCTGTACACCATATTCGCCTGCCTGTGCATACGGGGGTACCGACCCAGCGTACGGATTTAGCGGTGGAGGCGGAGGCGGTGCTCCATAGGGATCTGAGGCACTATAGGGATCCGATGAAGAGGGGGCACCATATGCCGTTGATGGAGTCCCATATGGCGGTGGAGAAGCGGCCACGGTTGGATCGTAAGGCGATGAACCATCAGTTCCAGAGCCTGCCACATTATACGGCGTTGGTGTACTACATGCTGGACAGAAAGCTGCTCGTGGCGGCAGTTCGGCACCACAGGTATTACAATTCATGACTCCTCCATTTTGGATACCCACTGCTTTAGCTGTGGGAGGAAAAAATGGCTCCGGCGTCGAGACGCCAGTCCCCTTGCGGGGGAATGGAAGAAATGCGGTCTCACATTCCGCGTGGCTTCAATCAAGTTACAGCCCATCTCCGCATAGATGTAAGGTGCCCTTCGCCAAGGTTCAGAAGGCTTGTCATGCCAGCAACACCGATCCGTACCCCGCAGACCTTTTAATCACTGGCGCTAGAGCTACGGACTAGGACGAGTATCCGTAGGTAGCATGACCTTCCGAACGGAGCACTTGCGTGCTGAGGCTAGTCAAGCCGAGGCTCACAGAGACGGGTGTAATGCCACCCCACTGCAAGCCCCCTGCCTTCAGGCGGGGGTTCTTGACAATAAATGCTCCTGCAAAAAAATCACGTTATGCGCTCTTCACAAAAGTAGAAAGACACATAGATCAACTATGCCGTGCTAGCATATCATGGTTTATACCTGCTGCCAAGATGTTTATATCTCTTCTATTTTTGGACCGTAAAATTCACATGCTGGGCCAACAGCTCGTCACTACATGCAACTGAACTAGCCCAGTAGATTTCGACGTAACCGGCTCCAGTAGCCCCGTATACCGCATAGGAATAACCCGCTCTGGCACTAGCGGTCACGGCAAAGGGAAACTGTGTCACAACCTGATTGTTGAGATGCCATACCAAACAGACAGCCCCATTATTGCCACTGGGGTGAATATCGAAGGTCACATAAATACGCTGGCTAACCCGAAACATGGCTGTCACTTGCAGAGGCTGGGCTGTGTTGGTGTTCACCTCACTTGCCATCTGTGGGTTATCTATGTATTGCTGGCCTGGAAATGTTCCCACCGTTGGCGAAGTCACTACCGTCGGCGTGGGGATAGCGACAGTAGGTAAAGGTTTGCTATGGGTAGTAGTAAGTGGGGTGGCTGTAGACGTAGTACTTGTACTTGCACTGCTGAATAGCAACGTTTGAGCCATCACATAGACAAAAACAAGTATCAATGCCCCAACAGTTACACATAATCCTCCAACGATAAAACCCACATTGCTCACACGTGGCGGTTGTGGTCGCACAAATGGAACTGGTGCCGAATATATGCTTCCGCTAATACGATTGGGTATTGCATATTGAGCATCACTACTCTGCATAATTGCCTCCATAGGGGCAGGTGGGGATGCTGGAATAGCTACCGGAACAGCAGCCTGGGGATTACTGACTTGCCACATCTGTCCTGCTTGTGGAAAAGGCATCTGTACTATCGACGACAAGGGTGCTTGGTTCTGCTGTCCATTAGCCGCCTCCGAAGAGAACAAGAAAGCAGAAGGAAACGGCACTTGAGGCGATGCTTCTGCCAGCCGGGAGCTAGTTCCCTCTCCATAGTGCTGAGTTCCTCGCGGCCCACCCCATGCAGGGTCAGCATGTTGCTGTGAAGACAATGGTACCGTGGATTTCGGCCCCACCCCATTCACAGTATGGCAACGTGGACACTGCATGGTGCTGTTTGTCGGCGAAAGCGGCATTGCACACTGTGTACATTTCATCACAAAATCTGGGCGCGGAGACCAACATGCCTTCAGGCTGTGGGAGGAAGCGCCCGCTCCTTTCTTGGTGTGTGGGTGGAGGACAGGAACACCAGCCGCGTCCTCCACCGCATCAGTTTCATCAGGCGGCAGTCTGTCACCTTCGCTCCCTGCGTGAGGCGCTTGCCCGTCTGCGGCTCGTGTAAACTGATCTTGCCATCCCGTGTGCCTCCCACATAGGCTTTGCCCCACTTCGGGTGCCTAATCAGGGTGCCGCGTTTGATGCCTTGTGACAGCGTGCCTCCGTAGGGTTTGCGCTTGCCACCCGCTTCGGGCTGCAAGCGATGGAGTTGGCGGCGATGCCAGACCAGGGGGGCGATGCAGACCAACCCGGTGTTATCCGGTGTGGGACAACCTCCTACGGCGCTGTACGCCAGCACCCAAGCATCCACACAATGCGCGTTCCAGACCTCTGCCAGCTTCTTGCTCGTCTTCTTGAGGCCCAACTGCTCACGGAGCGACTTCGTTTCCCACCCTTGCTTGATGGTCACCGGAGCCAGTTTGTGGAGAGCGTTATAAAACCAGATCTTGCCCACTTGCAGCGGGGAGAACGTGCTGTTCCACCTACCTCCTGTGCCGGGGCGCGTCATAGCCTTGATGTCCTCGACCACGAAGGCACTGACCGGGAACAGGTGACACAGGAAGGTGGCCAGTCGCCATTTCCATTGCCAACGGGCTTTCGTGGAGGGTGGCAGTTTCTTCCTGCTCTGGTGCCGGTTCTGGCGCGGCTGACGACAGGGAGTCTTGCGATACCGGCGTGTGCGGCGCATGCGCGTACTTTGCTGTTCGGCTTCCTGAACACCTGTGCGTGCATCGGCCTGGATGTTCAGATAGGTATGCGCCGCCGACACCACGCTATAGCCTTCCTTCTTGCTACCCGGATCGATGCCGACCACGATGGCTTGCGTTTCGCGGGCAGATGGCTCGACGTTCAGACGCACGCAAAACACGCCGCCTTTCCAGAAGCCGGTCGCCTTGCCACTTCTGATCCAGCACCGTGCTCGTGCGGGCGTCGTCGGCATGAGCGGGTGCTGATGCTGATCCACTACCGGAACAAAGATGTGTGCCATGATGCGATAAGCCCCTTTCGGGTGAACTAGAGTCCCTTCGCTACTGACCATCGGAGAGGAGACGAATTAGGGAGGCGTCCGTCTCGTCCTGCGGACTGCCACGTCCAGATGGTTCAGCCTCCTTCAAGCGTCCCCTGACCGGAACTTGGACAAGCTAGTCTCGTGTTTGGTCTCGCAGACGGCTCACGGGCGAGGCAAGTCCGTCTACAAGCCCGCCCCCTTGAAGGGGACGGGTACTTGACTATCACTATGGTTAAAGGTTAGGGTATCATTGTGTACAACGAACAACTACGTATCGAGTAATCGGGCTCCCCAAAATGGCTAATGTTTACAAGCATCCTTTGACAAAAGCTTGACAGCAACCGCCTACCCTACTACAATTAGAGCAAATAGTGACGAGATACTTCAAGCATGTGTGCTGCATACTTCATTTGAACGAAGGTGCGCGAGAGCATCGTAGGAGGGCAGAGAAACACAACGTGATACAAAGTAGTAACGTAGAACACGTTTTGGCACAACACACAACGAGATTGCGTATCTGCCTCCAACGTGCTTCAGGTGACAACGAAGGTCCAGAAGAGGGCAGTGACGCTTGGCTCCTTCTTCATGCCTTGATTGGACATAATACGCCTATCCTCTTTGAGCGGTTCGAGCAATCCGGTCGTTGGCTGGCTGAACAGGGGGGCCGACTGGATATCCGCCTGCAAGGCTTGCAACTGTATATAGATGCTCTTGCACATGAACTTCAAGACATTTTCAATACCACTTTGTCAGATGTAAACTACGAAGAGTGTACTAAATTATTGCTTGAAGCCACCTCACGCGTCTATCAATTGCAATCAGCGTGTACCCTCGCTCTCACTCGTGGCTATCAGAGTGTGATGGAGCGCAGCTCTAGCGAGCGACATAGCCTGACGGAACAGCTTGAGGAGCGTTTTCATGCCCTCCAGCGCATTAATGGGGTCAGTAACTCCTCTATGGACCTTGACCAAACATTGGAGGTTATTGCTCAGGAGGTAGCAACCCAGCTACAGGCTGATCTCTGTACTATCTCTTTCTACGATGAATTACAACGCATGCTGACACTCCGTGCCACGAATGGCCCTCGTCCTTTAGGTGGCATGCATTTTACGTTACGCCTGGGAGAAGGCTATAGTGGCTGGGTTGCTGATAAGGGAAGCCCACTACTTGTACGTGATGCTCTAGCTAATCCTCAATTTGCCACCGAAGTTCGTGCCTATAATAGTGAATATCACGGCTTGATGGCCATACCCATCATCTTTTTTGGTAACGCGGAACGTTTGATCGGTGTGATCAGCGTGCAGTCAAGGGAGCCACGCGAGTTTAGCAGCACCGAACGCAACTTTGTCGAGGTCATCGCCGGGATCATCGCCATCAATATCGAGAATACTCGCCTCTATGAGCAAACTGATGAGCAACTCCGACGCAAGGTACATGAGCTTGCCACGATGCATAGAGTCTCGGCCATCATTGCCTCGACACTCAACCTTGATGAAGTACTTCAGATCATCACTACTCAGGCCGTTCATCTCTCTGGTGCTGAGCGATCATGTATCTTTGAGCTAGATGCTGAGCAACAAGTACTCCATGTCGTAGCTCACTACGGTTTGAACACATCTATGGCCCGAGGCTTACCGATTGGCTACGGCGAGTGCTGTGCGGGACGCACTGTCCAGACAGGCCAGCCCAGCATGGCCATAGATTGTTTTTCTCACAACGAACACTGTTTCCTCTTTAAAGACCCTGGTGTCTCATCCGACATACATTCTGTCCTCTGCATCCCCTTACAGGTCAAACAGAAGATTCTCGGCTGTATCTGTATCTATAGTAGCCATCGCCACCAGCTTTCATCTGAGCAAATGCAGTTGGTCATCACCTTTGCCAACGAAGCCGCCATTGCTATCGATAATGCCCGTTTGTACGACGAGACCCGTCGCGGCTTGGAACTGAAATCTGCTCTCTTGCGCGAGTTACATCATCGCGTTAAGAACAATCTGGCTACTGTGGCCAGCATTCTCTCCTTGCAGCAACGACGCACAAAATCGCCAGAAGTCCGCTATACCCTGGCCGAAAGCGTCAACCGCGTGCAGGGGTTAGCGGCCACCCACGATCTGCTTGCCCATGAGGATGTGAGTGAAGCTCGTGTTGACGATGTTGCACGCAAGATTGTGGGAGTCGCCAATGCCAATCTGCGTCCACCGGAGACACATATTACCTTCGAGGTGGAACCATGTCCCATCGTCATCCCCTCACGGGCCGTCACCATTCTGGCACTTGTACTCAATGAAATGGTCTCCAATGCCATCAAACATGGTATGGTCGGACTACGTGAAGGCAAAGTTACCATTCGTGGCTTTGAAAAAGGCGGCATTGTTACCGTGCAAGTTATTGATACTGGCGCAAAGCTGAAACTCTGGGAACCGGATGAAGCAGAGCGCAATGAAGGTTTGGGTCTCTTGCTCATAAAAAATCTCATTAGTGATTTAGGAGGTACCTTTACCCTCCAACACTCAGTGGCAGGAAGTTCTACTCTTGCAGAAGTACGTTTCCCACTGGCGCACTCTCGAGCTCAGTTAGTAACAAAGGAAACAGAAAGTTAGCAGGAGGTGTGGGGAACGGTGGTCCTCTTCGCGTTATTGCAGCTCGAAGGAACAGAGAATAACCTGGGAGCTGTAGCGGATCGAGGGATTAAGTAGTAATAGGTAGAGGTAAAAGGCATGTACCATACTGAAAACAGCGCACGCATCCTGGTGGTTGAGGATGATGCCGACATCCTCCAGGTATTGTGTGCGTTTTTGAAATGTGCAGGATTTGAAGTGCGCGGCATCGCCAACGGGCAAGAGGCCATATGGCTCATCCCAGAGTTCTCTCCCCATTTGCTTGTACTGGATTTAATGATGCAACCGGTGAGTGGCTTTCAGGTTCTAGAGTGGCTACACACCAATTGTGTTACCCCTCCTTTACCTGTACTGGTACTCACGGCTCGTACCCATTTAACTGATCAGCTTCAAGGCCTCGAAAAAGGAGCTATCGAGTATGTGACCAAACCAACTCAACCCAGCTTGCTGGTTGAGCGTATTCGCTATATCCTCTCGCTCAGCGAGGAACAGCGTACTCTTTTGAGGTGTAGGCGTATAGACGAACAACGCCGGGTATTGGAACGTGTCTTTGCACCACTCCCTGACGAATTTGTGTACTAGATTGGAAAAGCACGGTGAGGCGACATAAATTGGCAGAGAGGGCTTGGAGAAAGCCTCATGCAGGTTGCCCACACCTTGAGCAGAAGCGATTATGGACTTGGTTGCGGAAGCCACAGACGCGACACTGTTTTAGAGGAAAGCCACAGCTTGTACAAAATTTCTGCTGGGGTTTATTAGGATTGTGACAACGAGGACAGGGATACAACGATATAGGTCCCATTTGACTGGGCTCAGGTGTTCTCGTTGCGAATGGCAATGATTTCATCGCTCCATCAAGTGCCTGAGCCATATCGCTTGCTCGCTGGTAACGTTGCGCTGGATTTTTCATCAAAGCCGTTTGAATCACCTGAGCAACAGCCAGATCGATGTGCGGATTGATCAAAGAGGGATGAGGGGGCATCTCATAAATATGACTATGGGCAAGAGCCGGGTAATTGTCACCTAGAAAAGGAAGACGCCCCGTCAGAGCTTCAAACAGCATCACGCCCAGTGCATAAATATCAGCTCGTCCATCCACGGGACCACCTTGACACTGTTCGGGAGACATATATTCAGGCGTCCCTACACCAGCTCCTTGGCGCGTCAGGTCCTTGCTACCGGCCAGGGCTTTGGCAATACCAAAGTCCGAGAGAATAGGCCGCCCGGAGCGATCCATCAATACATTGACAGGTTTCACATCACGATGAATAATGCCGTGATCATGGGCATAAGAGAGGGCACTGGCAAGTTGCGAGAAAATACGGTTGGCTTCGACGATATCCATGGTCTTACCAACCGCTTGTAACTGATCCAAGCGTTGTTTGAGCGTTCCCCCATCAACGAGCTGCATCACAATGTAAAGATTATGGTTATATTCACTAGCATCATGGACAGTTACAATGTTGGGGTGCGAAAGCCTACCCACCAGCTTCGCCTCCTGATTGAAACGCTCTACGAAATTGCGGTCGGCAGCAAACCATGGCGGCAAAACCTTGATCGCTACTTCGCGATCAAGGTTCTCCTGACGTGCTTTATAGACACGAGCCATGCCCCCCTGACCGAGGGGTGCTAAGATTTTGTAGTTTCCAAGCGTCGCACCGATCAGATCGTCTTGCTGCACAACTGTATTGAGTGGGAGAGGTTAGGGCTTTACAGGTATGCCGTGACCTCCGGCGCACCCTTCCTCCTCTAACGTCTAGCGAACACCAACACTGTTTGACCGAGTTGAATTTTATCTCCTTCATTGAGGGGATAGACCTGATATTTATTCACCAGTTGACCATTGACTTTGGTACCATTCGCACTTCCCTCATCACGCAAGGCATAGCTGCCATTGCCCTGATTGACAATCGAGGCATGCAAACGGGAAACAGCCAGGTCTTCGAGAAAAATGTCACTTTCGCGGCTACGCCCAATGCTGAGTGTCTCTTTACGTACTTCATAGACACGTCCTGGTTCTTTCCCCTCTTCAACCCTCACAATACCCATACTACCTTGAGGACCAGTACCAACACCGCTTGGTACGCCACTGGGTCGAAGCATAGTCTTATCATTATCAGCACCGCCGAGCGCTGCTGCATCTTGCCTCATTCCAGTAGAGCCAAAACCACCCTGATTTTGGCCCGGTTGCCATGCTGGCATACCGCTATTGCCCCCCATCGCTTGTGCCGGAGAAGGCGGTTGAGCAGGCTGATTCCATCCTTGCTGGGCAGGTACTGATGGTTGCGCCGGAGCCATATTCCAGGGATCTGCCGCCTGTCCAGATGACTGTCCCCATGCCGGGCCTGGGCTATTCGCACTGTAGGCAGTGCGATCCTGTTGTCCTGGTGATGGTTGTCCCCACGACTGGCCCAAGCCTCCACCATAGGCAGTACGATCCTGCTGTGCAGGAGGATTATTCTGCATATCCCATGGAGAAGGATTCTGCTGCATAGAAGAACCTGCTTGTGGCTGTCCCCACTGGTCTTGCGCCGCAGCAGGTTGCTGAGATGAAGGAGCAAAGTTAGGATCCCATGCCGGTTGACCACTCGCCATACCTGGACCAGCCGCTAGTGTACCTGAGTTAGGAGTACCCCAGCCTCCTGCTTGTGGTTGTTGTCCTGTTGCTGGTGCTCCCCAACCTCCTGCTTGTGGTTGTTGTCCTGCTGCTGGTGCTCCCCAACCTCCTGCTTGCTGCTGTTGTCCCCAAGCATTATCGGCGGAAGGAGCAGCCACATTACCTTGTTGGTTCCATCCACCCTGCTGTTGGCCTTGTGGCTGCCAAGTAGCAGCACCGGTAGCCTGATTGGCTTTGGCACCCTTTTTTTTGCCTGGACTGCGGAAGAGAAAAACGGCACCAACCAGAATCACCACTGCGATCACTAGACCAGCAATGATAAGAATGTTGTATGGAACCGCAAGACCAGTCGCAAAAACGATGAATGCAATTTCCGCTATCATATCGTTCACCCCTCTGATCATAAGAACAGTCTTCTGACCATTTGCAGATACCTGCTCAAAGATATCTCTAGACTGCGATTCAGTGCGACTTCACGCTTCTGCTATCGCAATTCAAAACGCACCTCAACGCTGCCAAAGCGGAGCATATCACCATCTTTGAGTGTATGCTCTTCATGTGGTGTTAAAGTTACTCCGTTTAAGCGTGTCTTGTTCAACGCATTGAGGTTGATTGTCCACTGGAGATAACCACAAGACGTGCCTGTTTTGGTGGAGGAGCCAGTGGCCTCCCAATCCCGACATTGTTTTTAGGGGAGTCATATCCAGGTCTATCGGTTGGCATGGTTTGGATACGCTCCTGTAATTGATCAAGTGCTGCAATAAACTCCTGTGGCGTAGCATAACGTTCTGCCGGTAATTTCGCCATAGCCTTTTGCATGAATACATCCATATCCATAGGCAAATCCGGGCGAAGATGGCAGATCGAAGGAACTTTTGCATTCATGTGTTTAATTACAATGTCCACCGCCGTTTCTCCCTCGAAAGGGGGCCTACCAGCTAGCATCTCAAACAAAACAGCAGCAACCGAATACAGATCAGAGCGGGTATCCGCCGAACGCCCACTCTCCGCCTGCTCAGGCGAGATATAGTAGGCCGTACCCATAAATACGTTAGACTGGGTCAAGGTGACCGTTTCACGCCCTCGTGCCAACCCAAAATCCACAATCTTCACCACATCTTTGCTCGTAATCAGAATATTCTGTGGCTTGATATCGCGATGGACCACCCCCTGCTTATAGGCTGTCTCCAGCCCCTCAGCAATCTGTCGTGTGTAATTCAACGCTCGTAACGGGTCCATTGGGCCATGGGTCAGCATGTGATACTTGAGGTTCTGCCCATCAATGTACTCCATAGCAATGAATTCGTAGAGGCCATTATCATTGCCATAGTCCACAACACGCACAATATGAGGGTCACTGAGGCTCAGAATAATATGTACCTCTCTATGGAAACGTGCCACTAGCTCACCATCATTTGCCATTTCAAGATGCAAGACCTTCACAGCATAAATGTGGTTATTTTCCGTATCACGCGCAACATAGACCGTTGCAAAACTGCCCCGGCCTCGCTCATCGATAAGCTTATACCTACCCTTGATGACACGACCGATCATGTCACCGTTCATCATGCAAAACTCCTAACTGAAAGGCTACTCTTCGCGGCTATTATAACACCTTTTACTACTGAATGTCATGCTACTTTTTTTTTATTGTCCCCAATCCCCTCGTGTTATACAAACGAAACAACTGACAAATAAGTCATCTTATGGGTAGAGTCTCCTACTATAGCACAGTCTACCTCACACCTTATATAATGTATATACGCTTGGCTTATCTTCAGTGGTCTCACTCATATTTCTTGTTGTGTATAGATTTAACAGAGGAAGAACTTATGCAATCTGTACGTGGCATCCTCCTCGACATTGATGGAGTTCTGCATATTAGCATGCAGCCAATTACAGGCGGCACAGAAGTACTAGCATGGTTGAAACAGCAGGGCTATGCCACTGGCTTTGTCACGAATACCACCACCTTCGCTCGTGCCACTCTCGCACAGCGTCTACAAGCTATCGGTCTTCCCATTGATGAACAACATTTGATGACTGCTCCTGTCGCTACGGCAAATTATATTCGTCAACACTATCCAGGTAAACGCTGCTGGGTCTTGACGAAAGGGAATACCGCCGAAGACTTTGCGGGTATTGAGCTTGTCGAGTCACAGGCTGATGTCGTCGTCATCGGCGGGGCCGAGGAACTTCTCACCTATGAGGCCATGAATGCTGCCTTTCGTATGATCATGAATGGAGCAGCACTCCTGGCAATGCATACGAACCTCTACTGGCGTACCAAGACTGGCTTACAGCTAGATAGCGGAGCATATGTGCATGCCCTAGAAATAGCTACAGGCCAACAAGCGGTCGTCCTGGGTAAACCTGATCGTGCCTTCTTTGAGCAAGCGTTACTCTCCATTGGTGTCTCCGCACATGAAGCCGTGATGGTTGGCGATGACATCGAGAACGATATTGGTGGGGCTCAGCATGCAGGCTTACGTGGTATCCTGGTTTGTACAGGCAAACACGGAAGCAACTCACCTCTCTTAGAGAAGGTGCAGCCCGATGCCATCTTACCTTCCATCAGAGAGCTACCTCAGTGGCTCAGTGCGTAGTTGCCTTATCCTCCTCTGGTTCACAGAGAACCGAACGATGAGAACATCTCGCTAATACTCTCTCGATTGTGAATACGTTTGATAGCTTCAGCGAAGAGCGGGGCCACAGAAACAACCTCGATCTTCTCCGAGAACTGGACCGGCTGGTTTTCCACCGTATCAGTAATCAGCAGCTGCTTGAGAGGACTTTTATCGATCCGCTCAATGGAGCTGTTTGTCAATACACCATGTGTGACAGCAGCATAGACCTCTTTAGCTCCCTGCTCTATCAGCTTTATCGAGACATTGACCAGGGTGCCAGCCGATATCGTAAAGTCGTCTACAACTACAGCGGTTTTACCACGCACATCGCCAATGAGATGTAAAACCTTGGCCTTCTCATCATGGCCAGTGCGTTCCTTATCGGCAATCGCTAGCGATACTCCCAGAGCTGAGGCATATTTACGTGCCTGTTTTGCAAAACCGACATCGGGCGAGACGATGATCATATCCTGCAGGTTCTTCTTACGAATACACTCAACGAGAATGGGCAACGCATAGAGGTTATCTACCGGCAGATGAAAGAAGCCCTGAATCTGGGGTGCATGTAAATCCATAGTGACCACGCGATCTGCTCCTGCCACCTCAATGGCATCGGCACAGACACGTGCACGAATAGAGACTCGTGGCTCGTCCTTCTTATCCCCTTTAGCATAGCTAAAATAGGGCATAAGCAGGGTCACCGACTCAGCACCAGCACGCTTCAAGGCATCGATCCAGAACAGCAACTCCATGAAGTTGTCGTTGGAGGGAAACACTGTCGATTGCACCAGATAGACGCGCTGCCCTCGCACATTCTCCAGAATACGTACAAACGTGTTGCCATCCGAAAAATGCAACGTCTCATTTTTGCCCTGAGTAATGTGCAGGTACTCACAGATACGAGCGGTTAAGCGCGGACTGCCGCTCCCCGCGAAAACCAATATATTGTCATAGCCCATATGCCAGCTCCATTTACTCACACAGCTTCTTCAACGCGACCACCCAGGTATCTCGCCAGGAACACTTCTGCTACCGCATAGAACCTCAAGCGATTCTCTGGCTTGGCAAATCCATGTCCCTCATCGAGAAAGAGCATATATTCGTATTCGATACCTCTGCTCTTCATAGCTTCTACAATTTGCTCAGATTCAGCCTGCTTGACACGCGGATCATTGGCTCCTTGAGCGATGAGAAGAGGAATTTTGATCTGGTCAACTTTAAAGAGTGGTGAGCGCGACTTCAAGAACTCTTCCTCAGTATCAGGATTACCAACCCGTCGGTGCAGCGAGGCCAAGAAGGTAGACCAGTAGAGCGGCACGCTGCGAATCAACGTTACCAAATTGCTAGGACCGACAATATCTACCGCGCAACAGAACAGGTCAGGCGTAAAGGTAGCTCCTACCAGAGCTGCATAGCCGCCGTACGAACCACCATAAATGGCGATGCGTTTGGGATCAGCGATGCCTTGCTGCATCGCCCATTCGACAGCATCTACCAGATCGTAGTGCATCTTGCGGCCCCATTCCTTGTTGCCTGCGTTCAGAAATTCTTTGCCATACCCCGTAGAACCACGATAATTCACCTGCAAACAGGCATAACCACGATTCGCTAGCCATTGCGCCTCCGGGTTATAGCCCCACATATCACGCGCCTGTGGCCCACCATGTACATTTAGCACCAGAGGTAGATTCGTCTTGTCCTGTCCCAGTGGCAGCGTCAGATAGCCATGAATAATCAGACCATCTCGTGCCTGGAAAGAGACTGGCTCCATCGTTGCTAGCGTATACTTGTTCAATTCGGGCTGGTTGTCAAAGAGAAAAGTTACTTTGCGCGTCTTTCTTTCATAGGCATAAAAGGCTAGAGGACCGTTATCTCTGGAAAACGTTACTATCCAGGTACCATCAGCATGGTCACGGCTGGTAATCGAGAAGTTTCCTCGTGAGATATCATGAATAGTGTCAAAGTCCAATCGGATTGATTCGTCTAAGACGACCCATTCAACCTGCTCCCTGGCAAAGGCCACAGCTTGAATCTCATATGTGTCGGGGTCTGTCATAACACCGCTCACATCATACTGTGGGTCTTCAGCAATGACCGTTATTTCACCGCTCCCAATTGCCAATTTGACCAGTTGGCCAGCATTGGCATTGCGTGCATCTATCAGGTACAGAGTTTGCCCATCCTTAGTAAAACCAATAGGCACACTGTTCTGGGCATCATCTGGGTTCCACGTCAACAGAGTTTGCCAGTCGGCCTGCTCATCATCACGGACGAGTACGGCACGGCCACCGTCAGGAAGCATTGCCAATGCGCCACGCACCCTGAAATGTGAATCCGTTATCCAGCCAGCCACATTACCTGGGTTTTTAGCCACGAGCGCCAACGCACCAGAGGTCAAATCGAGATGATAGACGTCATGCACTTTCGGATTGTCCTTATTCATGGCAATCAGCACTTCATTGGGAAAATGTTTATCTAGATCAACAAGCTGCGTCTGCACATTTTCAAAAGGCGTCAAGTCTCTGGTTTCTCCTGTCTCCAGGTTCGTGGCATATAACCGCCAGTTCTCATTCCCCCCAACGTCCTGAATATACAGAATATGTTTATTGTCATGTGCCCAGATATAAAAGCGCACACCTCTATCGGTATCATGAGTAACCGGTTGATAATACTCACTGCCGACAGGCCCTACCCATACATTCAGCACATTATCAACCGGTGCCAGATAGGCCATTCTTGTGCCATCCGGCGAGATGCGGGGATTGGTCTGTACGGGATTGCCCAGTAACACTTTACGGGGAATAAGCACTACGGACGATGCCGTTGGATTGGTCACGTTATCGCTCCTCTAATAATGAATATTTCTCATTCATCTTCTCACTCGTGAAGGTCAAGCACAATTCACTCTACCAGATCACCATGCTTTTTGCAACAAAGCTACTGATGCAGAACAATTCAGAGCATTTCTTGATATACCTCATACGTTTGGCGGGCGATCTGCTCTTGTGTATAATGCTTTAACACTCTTTGCCGTCCCTTCCTCGCTAACCGAGCGTATAACTCAGGATCATCCAGGAGTTTCTGGACACAGGCCGCCAACTCTGACACATTGCCTTCCGAGAAGACGAGACCAGCATCGCCGATGACATGCGGAATCTCGCCCGAATTGGAACCGATCACTGGTGTCTCACAGGCCATCGCCTCACACAGCACACGCCCGAACTGCTCTTTCCAGTTTGGACGGCTCAGCGATGGCAACACCAGCACGTCCAACTGTTGCATCTCCTGCGGTATGGCATACGTTGGGACGCCAGCCTTAAAAAGTACACGCTCAGTCACACCCAGATGAGCTGCTTGGGCTTCCAGTTCATCCTTCATAGGCCCATTCCCAATGAAGACGACATGACAATATTCAGGAAGGCTCGCTAGAGCCTCTACTATGAGCGGTAAGCCCTTTGACTCAACCAGACGGCCAATAAAGCCGATGGTGAAAGGATTACCGACGGCACGCGGCTGGCGTGGCTCAGTGCGCTGGTAAATGTCGGTATCAAAGCCAAATTGGGGAATAATATGGATGGGACCGCGATAGCCTTTACGTTTCAACACTTCGGCAGCATCGCGATTACCAGCCAGGGCGGTGGCGGCATGGCGATAGTTGTAGAGTTCTATCTGGCGAAAAGGGGGAGGATAGCTACGGTAGAGATTTTGCCAGGTGAAAAAGAGTGCCCGCGCACGTTGCTGACCGGCTAGCCACATAGCATGAAAGGTGGCAAGGTTGTACGGCTCTTCGTCAATATGCACAATATCTGGCTGTACCTGGCGCATAATCCTGCCCAGTTGCGGATAAAAGTGCAGGTGAAAGTTACCGTTCAAGACCATCGATGTCACAATCATCGCATAACCTCTCGTATAGAGCCGTTCCAGTACCTGTTTACTGTCATCATCACTCTGCCAGTAGGGCGGTGTGACCAGGGTGAGTTCGACATCAGGGCACTTCGCTAGTTCTTCAAGTTTCCGTTGCGAGGTGCCTGCCACGAGAGCTTTGGATATCATCAGTATACGCATAGTTATTTCCTCCTCCTTACATATGCCTCTTCATACGCCGCCAGCGTCTCCATTGCGGCTTTGTGCCAGCTAAATTGTGCGGCCCGTTGCAGTGAACGCCGCCGTAAATCGTCTTGCAACGAACGCTCAATCAATACATGGCGCATGGCTTCAGCCAGAGCTGGAGTATCGTTGGGGTCCACGCTCAAAGCGGCATCCCCCACCACCTCCGGCAACGAGGTGCGATTTGAGCACACAACGGCTGCACCACAACTCATGGCTTCCAGTGGCGGTAGGCCAAAGCCTTCATAGAGAGATGGAAATACAAACAGACTGGCCCCACTGTACATGGCCGATTTGTCTTCATCTTCCACAAAACGATAGATGACACGATCAGCCACACCCAGTTCTTCGGCGACTGGGCGTGGATCGGGGAAAAATGGCCCTGCTTGTTTTGCAGGATCGCCAGAGATCAACAACTGTACATTGGGGTTGTGTAGCTGTGTACAGAGATGAGCAAAAGCACGTACCAGTTGGAGTACATTCTTGCGTAAGTCAAGTCCACCGAGATAGAAAATATACTGCTCGCCAACCCCATAGCGTTCACGTACCCTCGCTACTGTCTCCGCATCAGTCGGGATATACTCCTCACCCGCCGCCTCATAGATAACCCGAATACGTTCAGCAGGAATATGTAAGACATCCATAATATCTTGTTTGGCATGCTGTGAAACAGTGATCACCAGTGTGGCTTTCTGGGCAGCACGCGCTACAAGACGCATATAGGCCACGACCTTCGCTCCCGCCCGATAGGCAGGTAGACGGAAAGGAATGACGTCGTGAATGGTTACAATGATTGGAGTACGAGCATAGAGTGGTGGCGCGAAATAGGGAACATGAAAGAGATCAACACCAGCCTTACGAGCGGCAGCCGGGCCGGTCAATTGTTCCCACACGAGCTTTTCCACGTTCTCATTGCGTTGAGCAAAAGCTGGTACAGAGCTTACTTGATAGGGAAAGGAAACCTGTAGGGGCAGGGCTTGCCCCTGCCCTCGTCGTCCTCCTTCTCGTTCCTCCAGAGAAGAAGAAAACTTTGAAGAAACGAGGGCAGGGGCAAGCCCTGCCCCTACAGGTTTTGCACCTAACAAAACATATTCATTCTGTCGATCTACTTCTGCCAGGGCATGAAGTAGGTGAAGCAGATATTGCCCACTGCCATTCGTAGGGTTTTGTAAAAAAAGAGCATTGATACCAATTTTCATACGGTGCTTGCCTCGTCAGAAAAGTCAATCATACCCGCATAGATCTTCTGGTAGACTGAGAGCATTTTATGGGCCGAGGCCGACCAAGTATAGTGCTTGACTCGTTCATACCCTTTCTGACGTAACTCCTCCTGTAACTGTTTATCTCCAAGAATACGCATAATCGCGGCTGACAGCTCGCCTGACTTCTGTGGGTCAACCATGAGAGCAGCATCACCGACCACTTCAGGCAAAGAAGAGGTGTTGGAAGTAATGACAGGCACTCCACAGGCCATCGCCTCCATAGGTGGCACACCGAAGCCTTCGACAAATGAGGGAAAAGCGAATACATCAGCCAGGTTATATAGCGTCACCAATTCATGATCGCTGACACGTCCCAGGAAACGCACCTTTTTCTCCAGCCGCAGCTCCTCAACCAGTTGTTGCGTCTCTTCGTAAAGCCAGCCCTTACCACCCGCCAGGGCCAACATCGCCGGGCCGCCTTTTTTCTTGTGCGCCTGATAAAACGCTCGAATCAGACCTATATGATTCTTGCGCGGCTCCAACGTCCCTACGCCAAGCACAAGAGGGTGCTTCAAGCCATATTTGTGCTGTGTCGCGGCTAACAGTAGAGGGTCGGTAATGCGGCGAAAGTATGGACTGACACCGTTGGGAATAACCACCAATTTCTCGCGGGGTGTCTGGAAGTGTTTGATGAGCGTTCGGTTGACCTCATGTGAGACAGTACATACCACATCGGCGGCGGCGATAGCTTCCGGCACCACCTTGCGGAGATACGCTGCTAGCGAAGGAACAGCGTACTCTGGATGATCGAGAAAGGCAAGGTCGTGAACGGTGACCACTTTCCGCAAATCCTTACCAGCAGGCGGCAAGGCAAAGTCTGGGCCATGATAGATGTCTACCTGACCGGAGAAATAGGTTGCGTAGAGCGGCAAACGCCAGCGATACCAGATAACATTTAGGTAGCGGTCAGGAATAAAAATACTACGCCCACGCACATTCTCCGCTTGCGGAAACGGACGCTCCCGAGTGGGGCGTCCGCTGGTAAGTAGAATATACTGGTTGCTGCTATCTTGCTCTAACAGGGCATCCACCAGTTTGCGTACATAGTTGCCAATGCCCGCCTGCTGTCGAATAGCCGCCGTATAGTCAATTGCAATACGCATGGGAAACACTGCAACTCCTAGCCGGGAGGCCAGCTAAACTTGCGGCCACCAAGCAGGTGAAAATGCAAATGGAAGACAGCTTGTCCGGCGTGGGGGCCAACATTGGTCACAAAGCGATAGCCGGTCTCGTCAATACCCAGTTTATGGGCAAGTTTTGCCGCAACGACAAATAACACTCCCAGCATATGACTATCCTCTTCTGTCAACTCAGACATGGAGGCAATATGCCGCCGCGGTATGAGCAGGATGTGATGAGGAGCCTGCGGGTTGACGTCCTCAAAAGCCACTACATCTTCATCCTGGTAGATGATTTTAGCCGGTATCTGACCTGCTGCGATTTTGCAGAACAGACAGTTTTCCTCCATACGATACCTCCAGGGCGACGGCAAGGGTCGCCCTTCTCAATACTTTGATACTTCGCATCCCGACTCTGATGCACTATGCTTCAGTTGCATTATTTGCATCAGCAGAACCGGTTACCCCAATTTCGATGGTGCCATCTTCTTTATGCAGAGGCGTATCAGTCTCTATGGAAGAGACCTCACCATGTGACCCTATCTCTTCTACTGGTGTATCCGCTACTGACACGTCTTCCTGCTTCTCCGGTGCATGTGACGTTGTTGTTACTACTGCTACGTCTTCCTGTTTCTCCAACTCGCTTAATGCTGTTGCTACCGGTTCAGGTGTTTCTGACTCACTCGTTGCCGTCTCTGTCGCTTCCGAGGTTGCTGGTCCATTCGATGTAGTCGCTACCTCTGCGGGTGTTTCCGCTTCGTCGACTGGAGTTGCCGCTGCCTCCGAAGTTTCAGCCATCTTCTGGTCAGGCAAGATGGGTTCCAGACCGTGCAAGGCAGGATCATTATACTGGGGCAGATTCATCTCCTGGCGTATAGCCTTGATGGCTTGATAGACATCAACCGGTTTGAGCGAGAGTTGTTCGGCGATCTGTTTATGTACGCCTATAGGTGGCACGGGCAAGAATGGCACATAAACTGCTTTGATCTGCTCAAGCTCTTCAGCGTTACCTTTATACGTTTGCAATTCCCACCAGCTGGGAATATGCTCTTTATCGCGGAAGTCTTTGATAATTTTCTTGACTGCCGACTTGGGTATGCTCAATTCCTGTGCAATCTGAGTACGAATACCATCGTATTCAGCAGGTACAGCCAGTTCTTTATAGCGAGCCTCAACCTGGGCGATCTGCTCCTCGGTTGGCTTAAAAGGTTCGGGAGGTGGAATCTTCTCACGCTTGGGTTTTGGTGGAGCAGGTTGTTTGGGCGTAGGCGCCTTCTTTTGCCCCATTGGTTTACCACCCTGGCGTGGACGTGGTTCGCCAGGCCCACCTGGACGTGGGCCCCGCTCCCGTGGCGGGCCGCCCGGCATGGGTTGGCGCGGCTGTTGCCCAATAGTGTCGGGTAGCCCCATACCACCTCCTACACGGTAGGGAGCGGGACTACGATAATCATTCTCACGATAGCCACCCGGGCCACGATAGCCGCCCTCACGATAATTACCAGGGCCACGATTATCACGATAGCTCCCCCCACCCTGTCCAAAACCGCGCTCATCGCGATTGTCGCCAGTTCCTCGATTGCCACCGTACTCCTGGGTACCGCGATTATCTCGTGATACAGGGGGAGATGGCAATTTAGGACGTGGTGGCGGCTGATCTGGTTGGCCGATCCGCACGTCATTTTGCGTATCCAACCATTGGCTTGTGCCACTTGCAGCAGGCTTCGGCTTAGGTGGTGGCGGAACAGCGCGATTAGGATTTCCTGATCCTAATCCTGGCTGTCTGGTTGTTGGAGGCGGTGCATTTTTAGCCGCCATCTTTTCTTTTCTCGCTTTTTGCATGCAATCAGGGCAAGTGAGGTCTCTTGCATTTGCCGACTGGAACCACTTGCCACAGGTATTGCAGCGCATCTTCGTTTTGCTCATGTACAAATTTCCCCTGTACCACTAGAAATGATTGTATAGCCTTCTCTGGCGTCGGAATGCACTTTCTAGTATAGGGCCTACGATGGGTTTTTGTCTACCCCTTATTTTCTGAAAGCGACGGCTACCGATTGTGTTGAAAGAGCGCGTCTGCTATACTTCAAAAAAGAAGTCTCGTCTTTGCATCATGAGGAGCACAGGGAAGTCTGGTCGGTCAGCGGTGTCGTGCAGGAAAGGACACAGAGTGCAGAGAAGGAGGAACATATGCCTATTCGCTTTGAACGACGCCAGAAAATTGCCCGCTACCTGGATCCACGCACCGACTTCCAGGAAGCGACCATTGCCTGCGAAATGCGCTGGGACCCTTTGACGGGTCGCAGCGGACGGGTGGCTCATGGGCTGGGGTTTCACATCCAGCGCGTGGATGTTGGACCATTGATTGCTGCCTCACAACCTTCCTGCCCTTTCTGCCCTGATCGGCTTTTCGAGGTCACCCCCAAGTTCCCAGTCGAGATCCTCCCAGAGGGACGCCTTCAGCGAGGAGAGGCTGTGCTTTTCCCCAACTTAGTGCCCTACGATGAACATAGTGCGGTTACTGTCATGAGCCAGGAACACTACGTGCCTCTGGGAAAATTCACGCAACCCCAACTCTTTAATGCTTTCCGTGTTTGCCAGGACTATCTGCACTATGCCCAGCGGCATCCACGGACTACCTATGGGCTCGTCTTCTGGAATTACTTTCCCGCCTCAGGAGGAACCCAAATCCATCCCCACCTGCAGCTCTTCGCTACTGATACGCCTGGCAATACCCTCGAAGAGGAATTAACCTGCAGCTCGCGCTACTATCGTGAGGAAGGACGTTCCTATTGGGCAGATTTGCTTTTGACGGAAGAACGTCTGGGGGAGCGATGGGTGGCACGAGGGGCACAAAGTGCCTGGCTTACGAGCTTTGTCTCCCAGAGTCTGTTGGCAGATACGCTCATCCTGTTTCCAGAGTACCAAACGATCTTAGAACTTTCCGATGAAGCATTGGATGAGTTCTGCCGGGGATTGGGGCAGGCGCTTCACCACCTAGCATCCCAAGGGGTGTACAGTTTCAATTTGGCATGGTTCTCAGGTGTGGCAGGAAGCCAGGAGATGTGTCTGCATGCCCGACTTTCCCCGCGCCTCTATCTCACCCCGAGCATCTGGGGAACTGATACGACCGCGCTCCAGCATCTCTACCAAGAGCATTTCATGGTTCAGGCCCCAGAAGCGGCAGCCACTGCCCTCCGGCAAGCCATAAAGCTCTAGTGGTATAGGCTGCGAGAAAGCCCACATTGATGAATAGGCGGCGAGTTGGCCTCACGAGAAAGGTGGCTTCGGCCAACGTTGTCACA
>WNFX01003404.1_pt1 | contig 23509 bp, 22 predicted proteins | sample 5400111 | NCBI WGS metagenome assembly WNFX01 (sample SAMN13153363, study PRJNA577476) | soil metagenome | isolation source: 40 cm soil or saprolite under grassland replicate 1 | place: USA:California | collected 2016-06-15
GCTCGTAGCCGCCCGGCCGCTCGTAGCCGGGGTGCCGCGGGGCGCCGCCGAGCCGCGGGTCGGGCGGCCCGTCGCCGAACGGGTAGCCGGCCGGGCCGGGCGGTGGCTCGGGGCGCCGCGGGGGCGGCTCCCCGTAGCGCGGCGGCTCGCCGTCCCGGTATCCCCCGCCGTGCTCGTGGCGCGCGGACGACCCGCGCGTCCAGTCGTCGCGGGAGTCGTCGCCGGAAGGGGTGGCAGGCACGCCACGATCGTGCCAGAGCCGCGCTCATCGGGCGAACCGTGGCCGCATCCCGCGGCGACGCCCCGGCCAGGTCAGAGATCACACCTGGGTTTCCGCCGCTTCTCCGGTACTCTCAGTACCTAACTCGCCCGTCAGCGATGCCGGACGATGGCGTGACCATCCTGCCGCGCCATCCGATAGGCGCGGCAGCGACGGAGGTGAGGAACGTTGGAGATCCTGTTACTGACCGCGGCACCGACCGGCCAGGTTGTGCTGCCGGGCCTGGACCTGCTCCCTCACTCGATCCGGACAGCACCGCGTGATGTGCGGACGCTGGTCGGCGGCCCCAGCCCCGATGTCGTGCTCGTCGACGCCCGCACCGAGCTGGCCGACGCGCGGGCGACGTGCCGGATGCTGCGCGCGACCGGTCTCGGCATGCCGCTGATGGCCATCCTGACGGAGTCCGGCCTGGTGGCGGTGCACGCCGACTGGGGCGTGGACGACGTCCTGCTCGCCAGCGCCGGCCCTTCCGAGGTGGAGGCCCGGCTGCGGCTGGCCGTCGGGCGGCTGACCCAGGCCACGGCGGGCAGCACCGGCTCGCTGGTCAAGGCGGGCGAGCTGAGCATCGATCCGGATACCTACGCGGCGAAGCTCAAGGGCCGCCCCCTCGACCTCACCTACAAGGAGTTCGAGCTGCTGAAGTTCCTGGCGCAGCACCCGGGCCGGGTCTTCACCCGCGACCAGCTGCTGCGCGAGGTGTGGGGCTACGACTACTTCGGCGGCACCCGCACGGTTGACGTTCACGTCCGGCGGCTGCGGGCCAAGCTGGGCTCGGAGTACGAGTCGATGATCGGCACGGTGCGGCAGGTGGGGTACAAGTTCGTCGTGCCGCCGGGCCGCCAGCTGCCGGAGCGCATCGCCGAGGAGCTTCCGGAGTACGTGCGCAGCCCGAACGGGTAGGGCCCGTTACGGTGACCATGTGACGACCGCGGTACGGGTACAGCGAAGCGACCGGCTGGACGCCAACGAGGTGGCCGAGGTGCTGGCCCTCATGCAGGCGGCCGGCGACGCCGACGGGGCGTACCCGTTGTCGGAGCACGTCGTGCTGCACCTGCGCCACGGCGGCGACGTCGAAGCCGTCCACCTGCTGATCCGCGAGCAGGGAGAGCTGGTTGGCTACGCACACGTGGACACCACCGACCCGGTGGAGGGCGCGGCGGCGGAGCTGGCCGTGCATCCACTGCACCGGCGGCACGGCCTGGGCCGGGCCCTGGTGACCGAGGCGATGACCGTGGCCGACGAGCGGGCCGCGGACGGGGCGGCCGGGGCGGGGCGGCTGCGCCTGTGGGCGCACGGCGACCATCCGTCGGCGACCGCGCTCGCGATGACGCTCGGCTTCGAGCGCTGGCGGGTGCTGTGGCAGATGCGGCGCTCGCTGTTCGCGCCCGTCCCCGAGCCGAAAATCCCCGACGGGGTCAGCATCCGGCCTTTCCGACCCGGCGCCGACGACGAGGCCTGGGTGGCGCTGAACGCGGCGGCCTTCGCCGACCACCCCGACCAGGGCCGCTGGACCATCGACGACCTGCACATCCGGCTACGCGAGCCGTGGTTCGACCCGGCCGGGTTCCTGCTGGCGCAGCGCGACTCCGACGGTGAGTTGCTGGGTTTCCACTGGACCAAGGTCCACGGGAGCGCGCACACGCCGGGCGCACCCGAGCACGCCCACGAGCCGATGGGTGAGGTATACGTGCTGGGCGTCGCCCCGGCGGCGCACGGCTCCGGCCTCGGGACCGCGCTGACGCTGGCCGGGCTGCGCCACCTGCGGGGACGCGGGCTCGACCAGGCGATGCTCTACGTTGACGAGGCCAACACGAAGGCCGTCGCCCTCTACCAGAAGTTGGGCTTCGCGCGGTGGTCGACGGACGTCTGTTTCCTTCGCCAGGTCTGACGGGGCGCGGAATCCAACTGCTGGCCCGCCGCAACAAGCTGGCCCGATAGGAGCCCCACAATGGCCAAGCGCATCGAAGCCGTCGGCGTCTCGGCGTTCTACGGCTCGTTCCGGGCTATCGACAACATCACCATGACGATCGAGCCGAAGTCGGTGACCGCCCTGATCGGGCCGTCCGGCTGCGGCAAGTCGACGTTCCTGCGCTCGATCAACCGGCTGCACGAGGTGCTGCCGGGTGCGCACGTGGAGGGCCAAATCACGATCGACGGGCAGAACGTCTACGACCGGGACATCGACGTCACCGCCGTGCGGCGGATGATCGGCATGGTGTTCCAGCGGCCCAACCCGTTCCCGACCATGTCGATCTACGACAACGTGATAGCCGGGCTGCGGCTCAACGGCGTGCGCAGGAAGTCGGTGCTCGACGACGCGGCGGAGAAGGCGCTGCGCAGCGCCAACCTGTGGGAGGAGGTGCGCGAGCGCCTCAGCAAGCCGGGCGCGGGCCTGTCCGGTGGCCAGCAGCAGCGGCTGTGCATCGCCCGCACGATCGCGGTCGAGCCGCAGGTCGTGTTGATGGACGAGCCGTGCTCGGCGCTCGACCCGATCTCCACGCTCGCGATCGAGGATCTGATCGCGGAGCTGAAGAACGAGTACACGATCATCATCGTCACGCACAACATGCAGCAGGCGGCGCGGGTCTCCGACCGGACGGGCTTCTTCTCCATCGACAAGACGGGCGACCCGGGGCGCCTGATCGAGTACGACGACGCGGCGAAGATCTTCACCAACCCGTCGGTGAAGCGCACGGAGGACTACATCACGGGCCGCTTCGGCTGAGCCGGCTCACGACCGGCGGCGCGGCTGGGACGGCGGGTCCAGGCCGAGGTCGGGCTCGAACGGGGTGGTCACGTCGCGGTCCGCGGCCATCGCCGCCTCGATCGACGGGTACCCGCTGAGCCGCTCCAGCGTCGCGGATGTGGGCGGCAGCATCGCCAGCCGCGCCAGCTCCCCCGGCGGGCCCCACAGCACCTGGTCCGCCTCCCCGCCGACATCGCGGGTCACCTGTGACCGCGGCAGCCGGGCCAGGAAGAAGTAGGTGTCGTAGCGGCGCGGCTCGAACTCGGGCGTGAGCCACCGGTCCCATGGCGTCAGCAGGTCACTGCGCAGCACCAGTCGCCGGTCGGCCAGCAACTCCGCGAACCCGACCGCCCGGGCGATCAGCGCCAGCCGGGCCGCCTCCCAGTCGTCACCGGACACGTCCTCCACGACGGCGTCGGTGTCGGGGCCGGCGAGCAGTACGCCGCTCTCCTCGAACAGTTCCCGCACGGCGGCGCTCACCACGGCGCGGGCGGCGGGCTCGTCTAGGCCCAGGCGGGCCGCCCAGGCGGCCGGATCAGGCCCGGCCCACGCCGGCTGGACGGCCGCATCGCGCGGGTCGACCGTGCCGCCGGGGAAGGCGTGCATCCCGGCGGCGAACGCCATCGTGGCGGCGCGGCGGATCAGGTACACCTCCGGGCCGGGGCGCAGCAGAATGACGGTCGCGGCCAGCTTCGGCGTGGCCGGCACCCCACCGGAGGCGTAGAACTCGCGGGCCCGCTCGGCCAGCCAGTCGCGGATCGCCGGGTCAATCAACGCGCACCACCGTGGCCGTACCCTGGCCGACGCCGACGCACGCGGCCGCGACCGCGTATCCGCCGCCGCGCCGGCGCAGCTCCCGGCAGGCGTCGACGATGACCCGGGGCGCCGACGCGCCGAGCGGGTGGCCGATCGCGATCGCGCCGCCGTGCGGGTTGACCAGGTCGCGGTCTAGGCCGGGCAGCTCGTGCAGGCAGGACAGGACCATCGCGGCGAACGCCTCGTTGATCTCCCACACGGCGATGTCGCCGATGGACAGGCCGGCCCGGTCGAGGGCCTTGTGGATCGCCGGCACCGGCGCGAGGGAGTACCGGTGCGGCTCGACGGCGACGGTGACGGAGGCGACGACCCGGCCGAGCGGCTCGCCGTCGAGCGGCCGGGCGCCGAGGAGAACGGCGATGGCCCCGTCGTTGACCGGTGAGGCGTTTCCGGCGGTCACCGCCCCCGAGGCGCTGAACGCCGGCTTCAGGGCCGCCAGCTTCGCGAGGGTCGTGTCCGGCCGGATCGACTCGTCCCGCTTCACTCCGGCGACCGGCAGGACGTAGTCCTCGTGCAGCCCGGCGTCCCAGGCGGCGGCCGCGCGCTGGTGCGAGCGCAGCGCCCACTCGTCCTGCTCGGCGCGGCTGATGCCCAGCTGCGCGGCGACCGCCTCGGCGCACGCACCCAGCGACGCCGTCCACTCGGCCGGGAAGCGCGGGTTGACCATCCGCCAGCCGACCTGGGTGTGGTAGAGCTTCGCCTCCGTCGGGTACGGCACGTCCGGCTTGGGCAGCACGAACGGCGCCCGGCTCATGCTCTCGACGCCGCCGGCGACCACGAGCGAGGCGTCGCCGGCGCGGATCGCGCGCGCCGCCTGGGTGATCGCCTCGCCGCCGGAGGCGCACAGCCGGTTGACGGTGACCGCGGGTACCGAAGGCGGCAACCCGGCGAGGAGCCCCGCCATCCGGGCGACGTTGCGGTTGTCCTCCCCGGCCCCGTTGGTGTCCCCGAGGATCACGTCGTCGATGGCGGCCGGGTCGAGCGCGGGATGGCGCCGGACCAGCTCCGCGAGCGGCAGCGCGGCGAGGTCGTCGGTGCGGATCCCGGCCAGGCCGCCGCGGTGCCTGCCGAACGGGGTGCGTACCGCGTCGATGAGGTAGGCGTCCACGCCGCCGAGCCTACCCGTTCCCAAGATCGTCGCTAGGGTGTGTGCATGAGCGAGCGAATCGGTTGGCGCGCTGCGGGCGACCCGATCCGGTGGGGGATCCTGGCGACCGGCACGGTCGCCCGGCACTTCGTCGAGGACCTGCTCAAAATGCCCGACGCCGAGGTGGCGGCGGTGGGTTCGCGCAGCCAGGAGACCGCCGACCGGTTCGCGGGGACATACGGCATCGGCCGGGCGTACGGAAGCTGGCAGGCGCTCGCCGCGGACCCGGACGTCGACGTGGTCTACGTGGCGACCCCGCACTCGGCGCACCACGCGGCGAGCATGACGTGCCTGCGCGCCGGCAAGGCGGTGCTGTGCGAGAAGCCGTTCGCGCTCGACCTCGCCCAGGCCGAGGAGCTGGCCGAGACCGCGCGTACCAATGGCGTGTTTCTCATGGAGGCGATGTGGATGCGCTGCTTCCCCGCCATCCACACCATCTGCGGCCTGATCGGCGACGGCGTGATCGGGGACGTGACCGCGGTGCACGCCGATTTCGGCATCACCGGCCCCTTCGAGGCAACGCACCGGCTACGCGCCCGGGAGCTGGGCGGCGGCGCGCTGCTGGACCTGGGCGTCTACCCGGTGACGTTCGCGCACGTCATGCTCGGCGCACCCGACGACGTCACGGCGTGGGCCAGGCTGACCCCGGAAGGCGTCGACGAGAACACCGCGATCATTCTGGGGTACGCGAACGGCGCTCTCGCCTCGCTGACCTGCTCGATGGTCGGGGACACCCCGCACACGGCCACCGTCACGGGCACCCTGGGGCGCATCGAGGTGCCCCGGGACCTGTATCGCCCGACCGGCTTCACGCTGGTGCGCGGGGGCGGGGTGCCCGAATTCGTCGCGACCCCGTTCGACGGGTGGGGTTACCACTTCGAGGCCGCCGAGGTGCACCGCTGCCTGCGCGAGGGGTTGGCGGAGAGTCCGGTGATCCCCCTGGCGGAGACGCTCGCCGTGATGTCGACGCTCGACGCGGTACGCGAGCGGATCGGCGTGCGCTACCTCAGCTGAACAGCGGCCGGGTGACGAAGTAGGCCAGCACAGCGACGCCGGCCGCCGCGGGGAACGTCAGGATCCAGGCGACCACGATGTTGCCCGCCACGCCCCAGCGCACCGCGGACAGCCGCTTGGTCGCCCCGACGCCCATGATCGCCGAGGTGATCGTGTGCGTCGTCGAGATCGGCGCCTTCAGGACGAGCGCGTTGAAGAACAGCACCGCGCTGGCCACCGTCTCGGCCGCGAAGCCCTCGGCCGGTCCGAGATGGATGACGCGCCGGCCGAGCGTGCGGATGATGCGCCAGCCGCCTGCGTACGTTCCGGCCGCGAGCATCGTCGCCGACGTGAGGAAGACCCACCATGGGATGTGCTCGCGGTTGTCCTGGTAGCCACCCGTGTAGAGGGCCAGCACGATGATGCCCATCGTCTTGGCCGCGTCCTGCATGCCGTGGCCGACCGCCATCGCGGCCGCGGACACGCTCTGCGCCCGCCGGAACCCCCGGTTCAACTTCCCGGGATTGCCCCGGCGGAACAGCCACAGCACCGCGAGCATCACGAGGAACCCGAGACCGAAGCCGACGATCGGCGACACGACCATCGGAATGAGGACCTTGATGCCGATCACCTCCCAGTGCACGACCCCGCCGGCAGCGAAGAGGGTGGCCCCGACCAGCCCGCCGAGCAGGGCGTGCGAGGACGACGAGGGCAGCCCGAAGTACCAGGTGATGAGATTCCAGACGATGGCCCCGAAGACCCCGGCGAACACCACGCCCAGGCTGGCGGTGCCCTGGGGCAGGGTCACCAGCTTTTCGCCGACCGTCTGCGCGACGCCCGCACCCAGGTAGGCGCCGACCAGGTTGCCGAACGCGGCGACGACCAGCGCGACCCGCGGCGTGAGCGCGCGGGTGGAGACCGACGTCGCGATGGCGTTGGCCGCGTCGTGGAAGCCGTTGGTGTAGTCGAACGCCATGGCGATCAGGACGACCGCGACGACCGCGACGAACTGGCCGGTCACGACTCCTTCACCGCGATGGTTTCCACCGTGTTGGCAACATGCTCGAACGCGTCGCAGGCCGCCTCCAGCTCGTCGGCGACCTCCTTCATCTTCAGGACGGTCAGGGCGTCGTACTCACCCGAGAAGAGGCGCACCAGCAGCATCCGGTATGCGCGGTCGCCCTCGTTCTCCAGCCGGTTGATCTCGACCCAGTACTCCTGCAGGTCTTTCATGGACTTCAACCGCGGCATCGCCGACGCGGTCAGCTTGGCCTGCTGGTCGAGCACGTTCACGATCTCGTGCACCTCGCGCGGCAGTGTGGGCAGCTTGGTCAGCCCGTACAGGTACAGCAGGCTGCCGACGGCCTCCAGGTGGTCCATGACGTCGTCGAGCAGCGAGCCCAGTCGGTAGATGTCCTCCCGGTCGAACGGTGTGATGAACGACGTGTTGATCTTCTGGTAGAGGTCGTGCGTGATCGCGTCGCTGTCGTGCTCGACCTCGACCAGGCGCTCGCTGATCTCCTGCACGTCGGCACCGGGCAGGGCCAACTCGCTGAGCAACTCAGTGCCCCGCACCAGGTTCACCGCGGCTTTGCTGAAAAGCTCGTAGAACGTGTCGTCGCTGGGACGCAGCTTGAAGCGCACGGTCTTACCTCGTCACGGCCGATGGGATGGGATGGTGGTGGTGTGCGGGGATCCGCACGAATGCTAGGCAACGCTCTTCATACCCGCGCGCCCGCCCACGTCACTTCACCTCCCGTTTGCGGGGTACCTGTCTGAGGTTGGTCAAACGGTGTCACATAGTGCCGGGCCCAATCGTCCCTTACAAGGGGAAAACCGTCCTGCAAGGAGTTTGGCGTTGGAGTTCGAGGCTCACCGCGACCACCTGATGGCCGTCGCGTACCGGATGCTGGGCAGTCGGTCGGAGGCCGAGGACGCGGTCCAGGAGGCGTGGCTGCGCTACGCGGCCGCTGACCACGCCGAGATCCGGGACATCCGCGCCTGGCTGACCACTGTCACCGGGCGGATCTGTCTGGACGTCCTACGCTCGGCCCGGGTCCGGCGGGAGGCGTACGTCGGGCCGTGGCTGCCGGAGCCGATCGTCACCCGGCTGCCGGACCCCGCCGCCGACCCGGCCGAGCAGGTCGCGCTCAACTCCGAGGTGAGCCTGGCCCTGCTCGTCGTCCTGGAACGGCTGAGCCCCGAGCAGCGGGTCGCGTTCGTGCTGCACGACGTGTTCGCGGTGCCGTTCGAGGAGATCGCCGGCGTGCTGGGCACCACGCCGGCCGCCGCCCGCCAGCTCGCCTCACGGGCGCGGCGCGCCGTCGCCGACAGCGCTCCGCGCGGGACCGTCTCCCGCCGCCGCGCCACCGATCGCGCCGAACAGCAGCGGGTACTGGACGCGTTCCTGTCCGCCGCCCGGCGCGGTGACATCGAGGGGCTGCTCGCGGTCCTGGCGCCCGACGTGGTCGCGACCGGCGACGGTGGCGGCGTGGCCCCGGCGGCCCGGACGCCGATCCCTGGCGGGCTGCGGGTGGCCCGATTCTTGCTGGGCCTGTTCCGGCAGGCGGAGAAGATCGACACGGTCGCCGAGCCGGTCCTGGTCAACGGCGACCTGGGCCTGCTGGTCGAGGGGACGTATCCGGACGGCAGCAACCAGCGCCTCGTGATGGCCTTCGTCGTGGCCGACGGCCGGATCACGGCCCTGTTCCACCAGCTCAACCCGGCGAAGCTGGCACACGTCCCGCACCCCGACCCGGCGCGCAACATCCTCGGCCCCTGACCGTCACACCTTTCCGGACGTTGTGGCGACCTTGGCGGCCTGGATCTGCTCGTCGAACGGCATCGGGCAGGCGTCGCCGCTGGTGTATCCCTGCGCGGTCAGGCCCAGCGCGTGGTTGGTCCGGGCGCGCATGTTCTCCAGCGACACCAGGTAGGTCAGCTCGAACAGCTGGGCGTCGTCGAAGTGTGCGCGCACCCGCTCCACCAGCTCGTCGGTGACGGTCATCGGCTGCGCGGTCATCGCATCGGCGTACTCCAGCGCCACCTTCTCCTCGGCGGTGAACGCCGCCGACTCGCGGTAGCGGCCCAGCTCCCGGTGGCGGCGCACGGACAGCCCGCTGTGCAGGGCGAGCATCGTGCCGAAGTCGACGCACCAGGAGCAGCCGACGACCGTCGCGACCCGGTGCACGACGATGTCCCGCAGCGCCGGGTCGAGGCGCCGCGCGGCCCGCTCGACGCTCAGCTCGTGGATCGCGCCGGCCCACATCAGGCCCGGGTGGTTGGCGGCGGCGCGCAGCGGCTCGGGTACCTCCCGGTAGCGGCGGCGGGCGGCGCCGAAGAAGAGGGAGCGGGTCAGCCAGCCGACCTGGCCCTCGGTACGCATCGAAATGCGGGGCATGCGGTCCTCCTGAAGAAGCGAAACGTCGGCAGGAGGACGGCGCGGCGGGCGGGAACGTGACAGCTACGCCACGTGTTTGCGCCCTTCGACGGTGGCGAGGACGTCCAGCCAGTGCCGGTATGCCGATCCGAACGGCTCGACCCGCTCGCGCAGCGCGCCCACCAGCCACTCCCCTGCGCCCCAGGCCCGCTCGATGACCTCCGGCGGGTATCCGTAGCGGATCTGATGCGCGGCGAACTCGTCCTCGTCGAGCAGCTCGACGGTGCCGGTGCGGCGGCGGCGCACGTCCAGGTCGAGGTCGACCATCGTCACCACGTCGGGCGCCGGCCAGGTCGGGATGGTCGTGATGTCGCAGTAGATCTCGGTGCGGTGCGGCGCGCCGTTGAACTGGGCGGTCCACCAGGCGTCGCGGGGAAACAGCAGCACGTGGTCGTGCTCGGCCGGGTTGACGAGCTCCTCGCCGCGTGACACGGGCGTGCCGGCATGGCCGCCGACCCAGACACCGTGCTCGTCCTCGCCCAGGCGGCGACCCGGCTGGTTCCAGTGCAACGAGCCGTCGTACTTGCGGTAAATCACCCGCACCAGATCGCCTGTCACGTCACCACCCTATCGACCGCTCGTGCCGAGCTGATCTCCTCACTGTGCCCAGGCTCACCGGAGATCGAGTTAACCGCATGGATACGACCGAGAAACAAGATGCCAAACGTACGGGCCGCGCACAACTCGGCACCGAGAGTACGGGCATTGTGGATAACCGGCGCCACGCTGTGGACAAGCGCCGGGCCGCCTCCAGAAGCGGGTAGCGTGCCTTCCCGTGACCGCCACCGCCGTCAACGCGACCATCCCCGCCCGGCGCCAGGACCGCCCCGGACTCGCCGAGCTGCTCGCGGCGGCGGTCGGTGCCGTGCCGGGCGGCGCGCAGCGGCCGGGCCAGCAGAACATGGCCGAGGCGGTCGCCGCGGCCGCCGAGTCCGGCGAGCACCTGTTGGTCCAGGCCGGCACCGGCACCGGAAAGTCACTCGCCTACCTCGTGCCGGCACTGCTCGTGGACGGTCCGGTCGTGGTGTCGACGGCCACGCTCGCACTGCAGTCCCAGCTCGTCGACCACGACCTGCCCCGGCTGGCGGAGGCGGTCGAGCCGCTGCTCGGCCGGCGCCCGACGTTCGCGGTCCTGAAAGGACGCCACCACTACCTGTGCCTGGCCCGGCTCGACAACGGCACGGCCGAGGAGCCCGGCGACGCGCTGTTCGAGACCGGCGGTGGCGGCACCCGCTGGCTGGGCGAGGCGGGCCGGCTGGGCAAGCAGGTGCAGCGGCTGCGCGACTGGGCGCAGGAGACCGGGACCGGCGACCGCGACGAGCTCGACCCGGGGGTCGACGAGTCGGCCTGGCGCCAGGTGTCGATGCCGGCGCGGGAGTGTGTCGGTGCGGCCCGCTGCCCGTGGGGCGCGGAGTGCTTCGCCGAGGCGTCGCGGATCCGGGCCCGCGAGGCCGACATCGTGGTGACCAATCACAGCCTGCTCGCCGTGGACATGCTCGCCGGGCGGCATATCGTCCCGCCGCACCAGCTGCTCGTCGTCGACGAGGCGCACGAGCTGGCCGACCGGGTGTCGTCGGCGGCGCAGGCCGAGCTGTCCCCGGATGCGCTGGACCGGGCGGCGCGGCGGGCGCGGCCCATGGTCGACGAGGAGTGCTACGAGACGCTGGCCGAGGCCGGCGACGCGCTCGCGGTCGGGCTGGCCGACGCCCCGGCCGGTCGCATCACCACCGGGTTGCCGCCCGCGCTCGCCGAGGCGCTGACCCTGCTCGACCTGGCCAGCCGGCGGGGTCTGGGGCAGATCGGCGACGTGAAGTCCGACGACCCCGATCCGGTGCGCAAGCAGCAGGCAAAGGCGGTGCTCGGCGAGCTGTCCGACACGGCGCAGCGGCTGCTGGAGTCGGCCGGGCACGACGTGGCGTGGATCGAGAAGGACGACCGGGGCCGGCGGGCGCTCGTCGTCGCCCCGCTGTCGGTCGCCGGCACCCTGTCCACCCACCTCTACGAGGAGCGCACCGTCGTGGCGACCTCGGCGACGCTGGCGCTCGGCGGCAACTTCGACACCGTCGCCAAGGCGCTCGGGCTCGACGACGAGACCGACTGGAGCTCGCTCGACGTCGGCTCCCCGTTCGACTACACACGGCAGGGCATCCTCTACGTCGCCGCGCACCTGCCCCGCCCGACCACGTCCGGCCTCGCCGAGCCGGCCGCCGAGGAGATGGTCAACCTGGTCAGCGCGCTCGGTGGCCGCACGCTCGGGTTGTTCTCCAGCCGCCGGGCGGCCGAGCGGGCCGCGGAGGTCCTGCGTGCGCGCAGCGACCTGACCATCCTGCTGCAGGGCGAGGAGGCGCTGCCGTTGCTGGTGCGGCGGTTCCGGGACGATCGCAACAGCTGCCTGCTCGGGGTGATGTCGCTGTGGCAGGGCGTCGACGTGCCCGGGGACGCCTGCCAGCTCGTGATCATCGACCGGTTGCCGTTCCCGCGCCCCGACGAGCCCCTCGCGGCGGCGCGGGCGGCGGCGGTCGACTCGGCCGGCGGCTCCGGTTTCGCCGCGGTCAGCGTCCCGATCGCCGCGGTGCGGCTGGCGCAGGGCGTCGGCCGCCTCATCCGCTCCCAGACCGACCGGGGTGTCGTCGCCGTCCTCGACTCTCGATTGGAGACCGCGAAGGGCTACGGCGGCTATCTGCGACGCTCGCTGCCGCCGTTCTGGTACACGACCAAGCGCGACGTGGCGCTCGGCGCGCTCAAGCGGCTCGGCGCTACTTAGCCGAGACCACCACGGCGTCGGGTGGCGGCTCGTGCCGGTGGTGGATCAGGCGCCGCACACCGGTGTTGAGCACGGCGACGAGCGGCACCGCGACCAGCGCCCCGATGATGCCGGCGAGGATCAGGCCGGTGGCGATGGAGACGATGACGGCGAGCGGATGGATCGCGACCGCGCGCCCCATGATGAGCGGTTGGAGGATGTGCCCCTCCAACTGCTGAATCGCGATCACGCCCGCGAGCACGAGCAGCGCGCTGACCCAGCCGTCGGTGACCAGCGCGACCAGCACGGCGACCGCGCCGGAGATCGTTGCCCCGACGATGGGGACGAACGCCCCGAGGAAGACCAGCGCGGCCAGCGGAAACGCCAGCTGGATCCGCAACACCGCGAGCCACATTCCGATACCGACCGCGTCGATGAACGCCACAAGCACGGTGGCCCGCACGTAGGAGACCAGCGTCGCCCAGGACGCGATCCCGGCGGCGCCGAGCGGTCCCCGGGCGCCGGTGGGCAACAGCGACACCAGGAAGCCCCAGATGCGCCCGCCGTCGCGCAGGAAGAAGAACGTGGCGAACAGCACGAGCACCGCCGACGCCAGCACGTCGAGCGCGGTCGTCGCCGTGGACAGCGCCCCGCTGGTGAGCGTGTCCCGGTGGGTGTTCAGCCAGTTCTGCGTCGCGTCGGCCATTCCGGAGAACTGGTCGTTGGACAGGTGCAGCGGACCGTTGCGCAGGCTGTCCTGAATCGTCCGGATGCCCTCGGCGGCGTTCTTGGTCAGCTCCGGGAACGAGTTGACGAACTGCGTCACCACCAGCGTCAGCACGCCGCCCACGACGGCGATGCCGCCGATGAGGACCAGCGCGACCGACAGCGACCGGGGTAGCTTCGCCGTGCGGTGCAGCCACCTGGCCCAGGGTGCGAGCAGCGCCGAGAGCAGGAGCGCGATGCTGAGCGGAATGAGCACGTCTTTGAGCCGGCCGACCAGCCACAGCGCGACCGCCGCGGCGGCGGCCAGGATGAGCAGCCGCCAGGACCAGGCGGCCGCTATCCGCAGGCCGCGCGGGACGTCCTCGTCGTCGCGGCTGCTCACCGACGGTGGTGCGGCCGGTGTCGGGACCGCCACCGGGACCAACTCGACCGTATGGTCATGCTGGACCTTGTGGTCACGGTCGGTTGCCGGTGGCTCCCGGACGGTCCGCACGGCGGCGTAGGCGCGCCGGATGTTCGCTCCAACCTGCTGCCACTGACCCACGTAACCCACGTTAGCTGTTCGGGTCTTGGCGCCCGGCTCCTGAAACACCCGCCCGGCGCGGTAGCGTCACCATCGTGACCGCCGCGCCATCCCAATACGAGCAGACCGGCCAGCGCAGCGCTGCCGCCGGCATCGCCGACGCAGACACCGGCCTGCCGATCCAGCTCCTGCACGACCGGGTCCTCGTCCGTCTCGACGGCGCCGAGGGAGAGCGCCGTTCGGCGGCCGGCATCGTGATCCCCGCGACGGCGGCCGTCGGCCGCCGCCTCGCCTGGGCCACCGCCGTCGGAGTCGGCCCGCACGTGCGGGCGATCGTCACCGGCGACCGCGTGCTGTTCGACCCCGACGACCGGTCCGAGGTCGAGTTGCACGGTCGGGAATACGTCCTGCTGCGTGAGCGGGACGTGCACGCGGTGGCCGCCCACCGGGTCGAGCCCGGCTCCACCGGCCTCTATCTGTAACCGCTGTAGAGCGGAGGAGGCGGGGGCGCGGGCACCTTCACGACGGGCACCGGCACCACCGGCTGGTCAGGCGCGTCGAGGGTGCGCACCGAACCGTCCGGAAACGTGACGTGGTAGCGGCCACCGTCCCAGACCGCGCGCGGCGCGTACGGGTCGCGGCCGGTGAACACCTTCCGGTAGGCGTCGACCGCGCTCAGCAACTGGCGCTCCTCGGCGAGCGTCTCGTCGATCTCCCGGGGAGCGGTGCCCACCCCGCGGCGCATCCCGTCGCGCAGCAGTGCCAGCCGGGTGGCGTCGAACTGGTAGGCCCGCATCGCCTTCGCCCCGGCGTCGCCGGCGACCCGCTTGGCCCAGCGGCGCGCGGCGAGCCGCCGGCCCAGGGTGGCGAGCGAGGCAGCCTCCGGCGGCGAGAACCAGCCGTGCCGCACGTACTCCCCGACCATCCGCTCAGTGAGGCGCCCCTCCGCGCCGCGCAGCCACAGCGCGAACCCGACCATCCCGAAGAAGATCGGCATCATGACCGAGAAGTACCCGTAGAGCAGCACGAGCATCTGCTCGGCCTCGACCGCGACCGTGGACATCAGGTTCCACGTGCCGTGCAGCATCATCGCGACGAGCAGGCCGGCGATCGGAGCCAGGAAGCGGATCCGCCGGTCGGACGCGCGGGCGGCGACCCCGAGACCGATGCCGGTCATCGAGGTGAACAGCGGATGGGCGAAGCCGCTCATCAGGATCCGGCCGATGAACACGCCGACCACGCCGCCGGCTCCGGCCAGCGCCCCGCCCTTGTCGGCGTTTTGCGCGTATCCGTAACCGCCCAGGTAGAGAATGTTCTCCACCATCGCGAAGCCGGTCGCGGAAAGTCCACAGTAGACGATGGCGTCGATGAGGCCGGAGAATGTCTTGCGACGCACCGCGAACAGCAGGATCGGCCCGAGCGCCTTCATGGTCTCCTCGATGAACGGCGCGACGAGCACCGCGACGAGGGCCGACGGCAGGCCCCAGCGCTCGAAGAGCCTGCTGGACCCCGTGTTGACCGCGAGCGCGACGGCGGTCGCGACGCAGGCGCCCCAACTGAAGCAGAACGCCAGGTATTTGACCGGCTCCGGCTCGTAGCGGTCCAGCCACAGGAAGCAGAAGACGAGCACCGGCACGGGAATGATCGCGGCGACGATGCCGACGGTGAGGGCGACCGGCCCGATGTTCCAGCCGACATAGGCCAGGACGGCCAGGCCGCACAGGGCGATGAACGCGATCACGCAGCCGAGGAGCAGGCCGCGGCGCCAGTCGAGCCGCTTCGGCGTGGGGGGCGCCGCCGCGAGGACCATCCCGGGGCTCGGGTACGTGTCGACGGGCTGCGCCGGCCCCGCGGGAGGAAGCTCGCTCATGACCGCCAGCCTAGTGCGCGAAAGCCGCTTGCCCGGGACCGCTGATCCCGTGTTAAGTGTTCTATATGTTTAGAACACTTGGCGCGGACTACGGCGGCGCATACCTCCCCGAGGCACTCGTACCGGCGGCCGAGGCGGTCGCGGCAGCGTTCATCGAAGCCTGGCCCGACCCCGCCTTCCGGGCCGAATACGCGGACCTGCTCGCCACCTACGCCGGGCGCCCGACGCCGCTGACCACCTGCCGGCGGCTCTCCGCCGAACTGGGCGTACGGGTCCTGCTCAAACGGGAAGACCTGGCGCACACCGGCTCCCACAAGATCAACAACGTACTCGGACAGGCGCTGCTGGCCCGGCGGATGGGCCGGACCCGCCTGATCGCCGAGACCGGCGCCGGCCAGCACGGGGTGGCCACGGCGACCGCCGCCGCGCTGTTCGGGATGGGGTGCACGGTCTACATGGGGCACACCGACATCGCCCGCCAGGCGCCCAACGTGTTCCGGATGGAGTTGCTGGGCGCCGAGTTGGTGCCGGTCGGCGGGCGGGGAACGCTCAAGGACGCGGTCAACGCCGCGCTGCGCGCCTGGGTCAGCGAGGTGGACACCACCCACTACTGCGCCTGCGTGGGCGGCGGCTCGAACGCGGCCGGCACGTTCGCGGCGTTCCTGGACACGCCGGCCCGGCTGGTCGGGGTCGAGGCGGCCGGCGGCGCCGCCCTCACCAACGGGCGGCCCGGCATCCTGCACGGCTTCCGGTCGCGGTTCCTGCAGGACGACGACGGGCAGATCAGGGAAGCCGAGTCGATCTCCGCGGGCCTCGACTACCCCGGCGTCGGGCCGGAGCACGCGATGCTCGCCGACACCGGCCGGGCCCGCTACACCACCGCCACCGACGCCGCCGCGCTGGACGCGGTGCACCGCCTGTGCCGTACCGAGGGAATCCTGCCGGCGCTGGAGTCCGCGCACGCGCTCGCCTGGGTCCTGGCCGCCGCCGGCACCGATGAGCTGCCGGCCGGTTCGACCGTCCTGGTGACCCTCTCCGGCCGGGGCGACAAGGACATCGACCAGATCCGGGCGGCGTCATGATCCTCATGCCGTACCTTCTCGCCGGGCTGACCCCGGACTGGACCGACCTGGTCGGCGCGTTCGTCGACGCCGGCGCGGACGCGGTCGAGGTGGGGCTGCCGTTCTCCGACCCGGTCGCCGACGGGCCGACGATGCAGGAGGCCAACGCGGCCGCCCTTGCGCGCGGCGCCCGGCCCGCGGCGCTGCTGCGCGAGCTACCGGCGGCGCCGGTGCCGATCTACGTCTCCACCTACGCCAACCTGGTGCAACCGCCCGACTTCCTGGACCGGGTCGCGGCGTCCGGGGCGCGCGGCGTGGTCGTGCCCGACCTGCCGGTGGACGCGTCCGCCACCCACCGGGCGGCGTCGCGTGAGCGCGGCCTGCACACCCCGCTCCTCGTCGCACCGTCCACTCCGGACGACCGGCTGCGACGCATCGCCGCCGCGTCGACCGGGTTCCTGTACGCGGTCAGCGCGATGCGCACGACCGGGGAGCGCGCCTCGGTGGCGGCGGCCGGCATCGCGCTCGCCCGCCGGGCCCGGGCGGTGTCAAAAGTGCCGGTACTGGTCGGATTCGGAGTATCCACGCCAGACCAGGCGCTCGCCCTGAGCCGGCACGCGGACGGAGTGATAATTGGCTCCGCCCTGATGCGGCGGGTGCTGGACGGCGCCGGCGTCGCGGAGGTGGCCGGGCTCGTCGCGGACGTGCGGCGGGCACTCGACAAAGCCAGCACCGACAAAGCCAGCACCGACAGAGTCAGGGAGACCGACCCAGCGTGACCAACCTCGACAGCCGGTTACCGAAGTACCTGTACATCTACCGGGAGCTGGCTAGCGGCATCACGAGCGGGAAGTACCCACCGGGCTCGGCTCTGCCGCCCCAGCGCGAGCTGGCGCACCTGTTCGGGGTCACGCTGATGACGGTGCGCCAGGCGATCCGGGCTCTGGAGGACGACGGGCTGCTGTCCAGCCGCCACGGGGCGGGCACGTTCGTGTCGACGACCCAGTTCGCGTACGAGCTGGGTCCGCTGCGCAGCCTGGCCGACGACATGGCCAGCGCCGGCGCCCGGCTGCGCACGACCGTCCTCGGTGTCGAGTCGGCCGTCCCGCCCGACCCGGTCGCCACCCGCCTGGGCAGCGGGTCGGCGCCGGTGACCGCGATCGAACGGCTGCGCACGGTGCTCGGCGAGCGGGAGATGCCCGTGCTGCTGCAGACCTCGTACCTCGCGCCGGGCATCGACGTGGATCCGGCGGCGCTGGAGAACCGGTCGCTCTACACGGTGCTGGTGACCGACCACGGCATCCGGCTGGGCCGGGCCAGCGAGACCGTACGCGCGACGCTGCTCGACGAGCGGGCCGCCGGTCTGCTGCGGCAGCCGGCCGGGGCACCCGCGCTGCTCAGCCGGCGGCTCACCGTCGACGTCGACGGCCGGCCGGTCGTCGACGACCGCGCCCTGCTCGCCGGTGACGTGGCCGTGCTCCGCGCGGAGCGCGACGCCACCCAGCTGGCGATGTCATACCAGATTGTCGACGCCGGCTAACTGTGCGCGGGTGTCGACGGGCGCCAGCGCCCCGAGGACCGCGCGGAGCTTGAGCACCATCTCGTCGTACTCGGCGGCCGCATCGGAGGCCAGCACGATCGCCCCGCCGCCACCCACGGTGACCTCGCCGTCGCGGTGCACGGCGGTGCGGATGACGATGCTCAGGTCCGCGGCGCCGGTCGCGGAGAAGAAGCCGAGCGCGCCCGAGTACACGCCCCGCGCCTCCGTCTCCAGCCGGTCGATGATCTCCATGGTGCGGATCTTCGGTGCGCCGGTCATCGAACCGCCCGGGAAACAGGCCCGCGCCGCACCGACCGCGCTCACCCCCGGCCGCAGCCGGCCGCTGATCGTCGACACGAGCTGGTGCACGGTCGCGTACGACTCGACGGCCATCAGCGCGTCGACGCGGACGCTGCCCACCTCGCAGACCCGGCCCAGGTCGTTGCGGACCAGGTCGACGATCATCAGATTCTCGGCACGGGTCTTCGGGTCGGTGGCCAGGCGGGCCGCCGCGACCCGATCGGCGTACGGATCAGCAGTGCGCGGCGCGGTCCCCTTTATGGGCCTGCTCTGCGCCACGCCGTCCGGCGTGACCCGCAGGAACCGCTCGGGCGACGAGCTGAGCACGGCGAGGTCGCCCAGGCGCAGGAACGCGCCGTAGGGCGCTGGGTTGAGCCGGCGCAGCCGCCGGTATGCCCGCAGCGGGTCGGGCTCGGCCGGCATCCGCGCGGTGTTGGTCAGGCAGATCTCGTAGCTCTCCCCCGCCCGCAGCTGCCGCTGGCACTCGGCGATGTCGGCGAGGTAGCGGGCCCGGTCGCGGACCAGCCAGCGCGCGGGGTCGGGGGTCGCCGGCTCAGCCGGCCCGTCGGCCACGGCGTCGAAGACCAGCGCGGCGTCCGCGGCCGCCAGCCAGGCGCGCGCTGCCGGCTCGTCGCCCGGCCGCGCCAGGGCCACCAGGTACGTGCGGTGCTCCGCGTGGTCGACGACGATCAACCGGTCGACGAAGACCCACACCGCGTCAGGCGTGTCCGCCCGGTGCCGGTTGGGCCCCGCCCCGGTCTCGGCCTTCAGCTCGTACCCGAAGTAGCCGGCGTACCCGCCGACGAAGTCGAACGGCAGGCCGGGGTCGGCGACCGCCCGTCCGGCGAGCCGGCGCTCGAGCAGGTCGAAGATCGACTCCGGTCCGCCCACGCGGTGGCGCAGCACCTCGCCCAGCCCACCGACCGGCGCGCCCAGATAGGAGAAGCGTCCAGCACGCGCGCTGTCCAGCCAGACCGCGTACTCGTGGCCGCCGAACACGTCGGCGAACGCGTCCGGGGTGGAGGCTTCGCCGTCGACGGCCCGTACCAGTGCCTGAAGAACCGGCGCGGGCCGGGCGGCGGCCGACGGCGCGCGCCGGGCCGGTGGCTTCGGCCCGCCGCACAGCCGGCGGAAGCTCGCGAGCAGCGCCGTTCCGTGCTCGGAGGCGACCGACTCGGGGTGGAACTGCACGCCCCAGCGCGGCAGCGTGCGGTGCCGTAGCCCCATCAGGACGCCGTCCTCGGCCCAGGCGAGCGGCACGAGATCGGGCGGAAGCGGCTCGGGTACGCACAGCGAGTGGTAGCGGACTGCGGTGAACTCGGGCGGCAGGCCGGCGAACAGGTCGGTGCCGGTGTGCCGTACGCGGGTGAGGTGACCGTGCCGGGGGCGCGGTGCGGTGGTGACACCCGCGCCCGCGAGGTGCCCGATGAGCTGGTGACCGAGGCAGACGCCGAGGACGGGCAGGCCGCTGTCGAGCGCCGCGCGGCTCAGGCCGACGTCCCGTTCGCCGGCCGGGTGTCCCGGCCCGGGCGAGATCACGATCGCGTCGAAGTCGTCCAGCCGCAGGTCGTGCCAGGCCGCGTCGTCGTTGCGCAGCACCACCGGCTCGACACCGTACGTGACGGCGATGAGCTGAAACAGGTTATACGTGTACGAGTCGTAGTTGTCGATCAGCAGCGTGCGCACGGTACCTCCGGAGCGGGCACTTGAATAGTGCCCTGCCTCCGGGCGCGCGCCACGGCCGGGCGGCCCCTCCCATGATCACGGAGCATTTTCCGTGCCAGGACACGGAAAATGCTCCGTGATCATGGGAGGGGGAGTGGGAGTGGGAGTGGGGGGTCAGGGCTTGGGCAGCTTGGGGCCGGGCTCGCACAGCGGGGCCAGCAGGTCGCCGTACTCGTCGACCCGGTCGAGCACCACCGGCGCGGTGAACCGGGCCGGCACCACCTCGGCCGTCCCGACCTCCTCCCAGGTGACCGGCGTGGACACGGTCGGGGTGGGCTGGGCGCGCAGCGAGTAGGGCGCGACGGTCGTCTTGGTCGCGCTGTTCTGGCTCCAGTCGATCAGGACCTTGCCCGGCCGCAGCCGCTTGGCCATCTTCGACACGATCAGCGACGGGTCGGCGCGCTCCAGTTCCTCCGCGATCCGCTTGGCGTAAGCGCTCACCTCGTCGGAGCTCTGCTTGCCCGAGATCGCGCAGGCCAGCTGCATCCCCTTCTTGCCGGAGGTCTTCGGGTACGCGTCGACGCCGTCGGCCGCGAGCCGCTCGCGCAGCGCCAGCGCCACCGCGCAGCACTCCTGGATGCCGGCCGGCGGCCCCGGGTCGAGGTCGACGACGAGCAGGTCAGGGCCGCCTGCGCCGACCTTCCACTGGGGCGGGTGCAGCTCCAGCGACGCGAGGTTGGCCAGCCAGACCAGCGTCGCCAGGTCGTCGACGATCACGTAGTCGATCATTTCCCGATCCTTGGTGGAACCGGGGGCGGGCAGCCGCTCCAGGTGCACCCACTCCGGGGTGCTCGCGGGCGCGTTCTTCTCGAAGAACCCGGATGTCGCCACGCCGTTCGGGTAGCGGATCCGGGTGACCGGACGGTCCTTCAGGTGCGGCAGCAGGACCGGCGCGATGCGGGTGTAGTAGTCGATGACCTCGCCCTTGGTGAAGCCCGCCTCCGGGTAGAGCACCTTGTCCAGGTTGGACAGCTCCAACTCGCGGCCGTCGACTTTCACGAGCATCCGCTTACTCATCGACCACCTCGTCCGGCGTCTTGTCGTCGCGCAGCCGCAGAAACCGGGGAAAGCGCAGCCGCCCGTCCCGGGTCCGCTCGGCGAACTTCAGCTCCACCACCAGTTGCGGCCGTACCCAGATCGCGGTGCGTGAATCCTCCCGCGGTATGGCTTCCGCGAACGGTGACCGCTTCGCCCGGAGCGGGTCGAGCGCGGCGAACAGCTCCCGTTCGGCGGCCGCGGAGATGCCGCCCCCGACCCGGCCACGGAACGTCAGGCCGCCGCCTTCGGCGGGCACCCCCACGAGCAGGCCCCCGATGGTACGGGCCCCGGGGCGCCAACCGCCGACGACGAAGTCGCCGGTCAGCTCCGACTTGACCTTGATCCAGTCGGGCGAGCGCAGGCCGGGACGGTACGGGCTCGCCAGCCGCTTCGCCACCACGCCTTCCAGCCCGTACTCGCGGCTGGCCGCCTGGGTCGCCGTCCCGTCGTCGAACGACGGCGGCACGAGCCAGCGCTGCCCCTCCAGCACCCGCTCCTCCAGCAGGAGGCGGCGCTCAGCGTAGGGCACCTCGAGCAGGTCCACCCCGTTGAGCCGGAGCACGTCGAAGATCAGATAGGTGACCGGGGTCGTCGCCGCCAGCCGGGCCGCCCGCGCGTGGTCGCGCACGTGCATCCGCTCGGCCAGGTCGCGGAAGCTCGGGCGCCCGCTGGCGTCCATGACGACGATCTCGCCGTCGAGCACCGCGTCGGCCACGGTCGCCCCGAGCCCGCCCAGCTCCGGATAGCCCGCGCTGACGTCGTTTCCCCGCCGCCCGTAGAGATGGGTGGTGCCGCCCCGGCAGAGTGCGATCGCCCGTACCCCGTCCCATTTCAGCTCAAAACCCCAGCCCCCGCCGGCCGGCAGCGGACCCGCGGTCGCGAGCATCGGGAGGAACGGGGAGCCGGACACGGACCGATGCTATCGACCAAGGCCTCGCGTGGAGCCTGTTCGCGGTGCAATCCTGGAGTAACGACCAGCCTTGGCCCGCTGGGCTTCGCCTGCCGGCCGGACCGGTCGCCGGCTGGGCTACCGCCAGGCCGGGGATAGCGCTGCTGGCCGTGCGAGGGCCGGCCGGGTGAGGGGGTTGGCGTTCGATGCGGTCCATCTGGAAAGGGGCGGTCTCGTTCGGGCTGGTGTCGATCGCGGTCAAGCTCTACTCGGCCACCGAGGAGAAGGACATCCGATTCCACCAGGTCCACCGCGAGGACGGCGGGCGCATCAAGTACAAGCGGGTGTGCTCGCTGGACGGCAAGGAGGTGACCTACGACGACATCGCCAAGGGGTACGACCTGGGCGGCGGCGAGCTGGTCATCCTCACCGACGAGGACTTTGCCGATCTCCCGCTGACCACCAGCCACGCCATCGAGGTGCTGGAGTTCGTGCCGGCAGAGCAGGTCGACCCGATCTTCTACGCCAAGTCGTACTATATGGAGCCCGACGGCTCGGCCACCAAGCCCTACGTGCTGCTGCGCGACGCCCTGACCCGCACCGACCGGGTGGCAATCGTGAAGGTGGCGCTCCGGCAGCGTGAGCAGCTCGCCACCCTGCGGGTACGCGACGACGTGCTGGTGCTCAACACCATGCTGTGGCCCGACGAGGTGCGCAAAGCCGACTTCGAGTTTCTCGGCGACGACGTCGAGGCGCGCCCCGCCGAGCTGGCGATGGCCGGCTCGCTCATCGAGTCGATGGCGGCCGACTTCGACCCGACGGACTACACGGACAACTACCGGGCTGCGCTCCAGGAGGTCATCGACGCGAAGGTGGCCGGCCGGGAGGTCGTGCAGCCCGAAGAGGAGGAGCCGGCCCCGACCGGCGCGGTCGACCTGATGGCCGCGCTGCGCGCCTCCGTCGAGCGGGCCCGGGTCGCGCGCGGCGAGAGCGGCGAGTCCGGCGGCGATGCCGAACCGACTCCCATCGGCTCCGCGCGCTCCGCCAAGAAGGCCGCGCCGGCCCCGGCGAAGAAGGCGGCACCCGAGAAGAAGGCGGCCGCGAAGAAGGCGAGCGAGCCGGCCGCGAAGAAGACGGCGGCGAAGAAGACGGCTGCCAAGTCCTCGGAGCCGGCCGCGAAGAAGACCGCCGCCAAGAAGACCCCGGCCAAGAAGGCATCCGCCCGCAAGTCGGCGTAGCCCATCCCCATGATCGCCACAGCTTCCCGGACGTTGTGGCGATCTTGTCAGGCCGTGAGGACGTGGAAATAGAGGGTGTGCGAGTCGGGGTCGAGGTGGAGGCTGCCGCCCATCGCCGCGTCGAAGTCGGTGCTGACCTGCCACGCCGCCGCCCGCGGAGCCAGCTCGACCAGCCCCTTCGGGATCGCCGGGGCCGCGGTCGGCTGCCAGGTGTAGCCCGCCGGGTCGGCGGCGAGCGAGACCAGCCCGTCGAACAGGTAGTCCATCGGCCCCAGGTCGGGGCAGGTCCGCGGCGACGCGTCGCGGATCTGCCAGTGGACCTCGCGCACCTCACCCAGCTTCGGAAACAGCTCCGCGACGCGCTTCGGGTCGTCCCGCACCGCGGGTACCGCAGGGGTGGGGTCGGTCTCGCAACCCAGAAGGGTGCCCGGCCCG
>WNFX01001565.1_pt1 | contig 23502 bp, 23 predicted proteins | sample 5400111 | NCBI WGS metagenome assembly WNFX01 (sample SAMN13153363, study PRJNA577476) | soil metagenome | isolation source: 40 cm soil or saprolite under grassland replicate 1 | place: USA:California | collected 2016-06-15
CAGATCAGATCGAGGTGTTCAGCCGGGTGTTCGCCGCGGTGTTCACCGGCCTGGTCGATCCGGCGGAGCAGCGCGGCGACCCCAATCAGGCGCAACCGCCAACGGCGCCCACGGCCACCGGCGCGTCAGGCTCGGCGACCGGCCAGGCCGACGCCGCGGCCGATCGGCCCGCGGGCAGCCGAGGCCGGCGCCGGCCCGTCCGGGCGATCGCCACCGCCGCCGAGCGGCTGGCCAGCCGCGACTTCGCCGAGCTTTCACCTGACGAGCTGCCGTTGCTTGAACAGCTCATGCGCGAGCTCGCGCTGGCCACACCGCCCCGGCGGACCCGCAGGTTCACCTCGACGCCGACCGGCCGGCGGATCGACCTGCGCACAACGTTGCGCCTGTCGCGCCGCACCGGCGGCGAGCCCTTCCGGCTGGCACATGACGCCGCCCGCACGAAGCCGCGGCGGCTGGTGGTGCTCTGTGACATCTCGGGGTCCATGGAACCGTACGCCCGAGCGATGCTGCAGTTGCTGTACTGCGCCACCGGCGGCGCGCGCGCCGAGGTGTTCAGCTTCGCGACCCGGCTGACCAGGCTCACGCCGGTGCTCGCCAGCCCGCGGCCGGCCGTGGCGCTGGCACGCGCGGGGCAGGCGGCGCCCGACTGGTCCGGCGGCACGCGCATCGGGGCCGCGGTCAAGGAGTTCAACGATCGTCACGGCTGCCGCGGCATGGCCAGGGGCGCGGTGGTGCTCATCATCTCCGACGGCTGGGAGACCGGCGACCCCGCGCAGCTCGGCGCCGAGATGGCGCGGCTGTCGCGGGTGGCGCACCGGATCGTGTGGGCCAACCCGCGCACGCAGAGCGCACGGTACCGCCCGGAGGTCGGCGGGATGGCCGCGGCGTGGCCGTATTGCGACGCCGTCGTGAGCGCGCACCGGCTGACCGCGTTGGCTGAGTTGATCGCCGCGCTCGCCGACCCGGCGCCGCCCAGGCGGACAACAAGCCGCATCCCGCAGCGCCGCTAGCCCGGCCCGCGCCTGCCTGGATCCGGCCGCGACGGTGAGAAAGCGGTGGTCACCGGCCAGCTCAGTTCGGCCCACACGGTCCGGACCGAGCCGGTCTTGTCATATCCGGAACGGCTCACGCGGGCTGCGACCAGCCTCAGCCCGAGGCCCCACCATCGTGCGGCGCGCGGTCAGGAACCGCGCGTTCGGCGGCGGGCGGCGCGGGGCGGGCGAGGCCCACGGGGCACGGCAAACAGGTAGGCGATGACGGCGGCGGCGGCGCCGGTGAAAGCGATCCATGCCGAGGGCGCCGCAGGCAGCGTGACCGCCGCGAGGGTCGCGCCGCAGACCGGCAGGGCGGCGGCCGCGATGGGCGCCTGCGCACGGCGCCAGCCGCGGGCCGCCTGCCGCGGCTGCACGTGCCGCGGCGCGTCCACGAGCAGCAGGTAGCCGAGGATCAGCAGCCCGTCCGCGGCAAGAATCCCAGCGGCCGGGCGCGCGAGGACGCACAGGGCGATCGCCGCGGTCGCGGCGAGGGTGCCGACCGGCGCCCAGCGGACGGCGAGGCTCGCCGCCACGGCGAGCACGCCAACCGCGGTGATGGCCTGCGCCGTCGCGGGAGCGGTCAGCGCGGGCAGGGCGAGCATCAGCGCCCCGGATGCGGCGGCGAAGGCCACCGCGGCGCCGTCGGCGCCGGTGCGCTGCAGAACCTGGCCAAGGCCCACCGGGCCGGCCGACCCGCTGACCTCGCCGCTGCGCGCGGCGCCCGAGTGCCCTGGCCACCTTGCCGCGATGATCGGCATGCGGCGCAGCGGCGAGTTCCTCATCGCGGCCAGAATGCGCGGCGGCGCGGCCCTCATGACCGCCTCGCCACGATCGGCAAGTGACGCAGCGGCGTGAGGACGGTGTCAAGTGCGGTTGAGCCGTCCCAGGTCACCACCGGAATCCCGAGATTGGCGAAGCTCAACCGCAGCGCCGCCCGGTCCAGCCGCCACAGCCGCAGCGCAAGCGCGTCGAGCGGGCGCGGCCGGCGGAGCGCGGGCTCGGTGTTCAGCACGTCCACAACCACCAGGGGGAACCGGCGTTCGCGCAGATCGGTGAGGCCGCCGATCACCCGGTCGTCGAGCAGCGGCGAGAAGGCCACGACCAGCGCACCTGGCGGCAGCGCGGTGCGGGGGATCCGGCCGAGGTCCGGCTCCACCACGCTGTCGGTCCTGATGTCGAAGACGGTCTGCACGATCCGGTAGAACTGCTGCTCACTCGTGCCGGGCGCGAGCCAGCGCAGCATCCCGCCCAGTGCCACGGCGCCGACCCTGTCGCCGACCCGCAGGTATGCGGTGGCGAGACCGGCCGCGCCGCGGACCGCGAGATCGAGCGTGCTCTCGCCAGGAGGCCCGGTATGCGTGAAAGCGTCGATCATGACGACGAGGTCGGCCGCGCGCTCTGCCGCCCGCTGGTTGACGTGAAGCTGGCCGCGGCGGCCCGTGACGGCCCAGTTGATGTCCCGCAGCCGGTCACCTGGCAGGTACGGGCGGACGCCGGCGAACTCGACACCTTCTCCGCTTGCCCGGCTGACGTGCTCGCCGATCCTGCGCAACAGATCCACGGGCACGAGGCTCGCGCGGGCACGCGCAGTGGGGAACACGTCGACGACGGTGGCCAGCACATCGACCGAGGCCTGCCACATCGCGCCGGCGCCATGGCACGTGACGCGCACCGTGCCCGGGTGGTGCCGCCCCCAGCGGCGGGCGCGCAGCGTCCACCGCGCATCCGCGGTGGCGCTGACCACCGCCGCCTGCGCCGCCGAGCCGTCGGAAAGCTGGAAGGCGTCGCCAACGTGCAGCCGCATCCCGATCTCGTCCAGTTCCTCCGCGGACCGCACGGTGACGCGCAGCTCGAACTCCTCGCCCTCGAAGCACCGGACCGCGGTCACGGCGAGGGCGACCTCGATCTCGCCGGGACGGCCGCCGCGCGATGCGGCGGCGAGCGCGGTGAGCGCGGGCACAGCGAGCAGCACCAGCGGCGCCCGGCCGGTGGCGAGCGCCGCGACAAGCGCGATCAACCCCACGGTGGCGAGCTGCCTGGCACGTGGCGCGGGACGCCAAACGAGCGGGTGGCGACTGGCTACACGAGCGTGCGCCACACCCGCGAGCCCGAACGCCTCGCTCACTCGCCGGTCCTTGGAACCGGCACTTGGCTGAGGATCTCGCTGATGACGTCGCTCCCGCTGACTTGGCGGACCCACATCTCCGGGCGCAGGACCAGCCGGTGGGCGAGGACAGGCACCGCCACCGCCTTGACGTCTTCGGGTGTCACGTAATCGCGTGAGTCGAGAACCGCGTGGCAACGCGCCACCTGGACAAGGGCGAGGGTGCCGCGCGGGCTGGCGCCCACGGTGACCTTCGGATGGTTTCTCGTGGCCGCCACGACCTTCACGATGTAGGCCAAAATCGCGGGATCTAGCTGGACCTGTTCCAGTGACTCCCGCATGGCGAGCACGCCAGCGGCGTCGCTGAGCTGCCGCGGCGTGGGCTCGGCCGAGCCGCGCGACAGCCGCCGCCGCACCATCTCGGCCTCGCCGTCGGGGTCGAGGTAACCGAGCCGGATCCGGGCGGTGAACCGGTCGAGCTGCGCCTCAGGCAGCGGGTAGGTGCCCTCGTACTCGATCGGGTTGTCGGTGGCGAGCACGATGAACGGCTGGGGCAGCGGGTAGCTGATGCCGTCGGCGCTCACCTGGCGTTCGGCCATCGCCTCGAGCAACGCCGCCTGTGTCTTGGGAGGGGTGCGGTTGATCTCATCGGCGAGCAGCAGGTTGGTGAACATCGGCCCGCGGCGGAAGACCACGTCCTGGGTGCGCGGGTCCAGCACCACCGCGCCGGTCACATCGGCGGGCAGCATGTCCGGCGTGAACTGCACCCGGGTGAACTGCAGGCCAAGCACCTGGGCGAAGGTCCGCGCGAGCAAGGTCTTGCCGAGGCCGGGCAGGTCCTCGATGAGCACGTGCCCGGCGGCGAGAATGCCCATCAGCACCAGCCGCACGGCGTCACGCTTGCCGACGATCACCTGCTCCACCTCGGCCAGGATCTGTCCGCACTGCTGCACGGTCTCCGCGGGAGCCGCGCGCCGTGGGTCGGCCAGCGCCTCGGTCATGCCAGCGCCTCGGTCACAATTCCTCCAGCCGCTCCACAATGCGGGTGAGCGTCGCGCGGTCCACACCGGGCGCGCGGTCGTCATTGGAAAAAGGCTGCGCCGGGTTGATCAGCGGCCACAGATCAGCGCCGACCAGCCGGCGGGCCTTCTCAGGTTCGCGGGCCACGTCGATCCCGTGACGGTCGGCAAGCGCCGCGGTGAGCAGCCGGGCGAGCAGTGGTCGCACGCCATGGTCGTAGTGCCGTCGCGAGACGCCGGCCCACCCGAGGTCGCCGGCGATCTTTCGGTACGTGCGGAACGCACGAGCGTCGTCATCGGATCCGATCTGTTGATCCCGAACGGCTGCGCGAGCATCGCCGTACCCGACCGCGGCACGCGCCGCCAGCATCCCGGCCGCCGCGACAACGGTGCCCGTCACGATCAGGCCGACCGGGCCAGCCACCAGGAACCCGACGCCGAGCCCGAGGCAGGCGCCTATCGCCGCGGCTGTCCTCGGCGCCCTCATCGGCGGTCTTCAAGGTCGGCGCGCAGCCGTGCGAGCGCGCGGCGAGCGGCGGCGCGGTCGGTCTCGCCGAGCCAGTGCCGGCTGTAGCGCGCGCGGCGGAACAGCGTGGTCAAGGTGCCAGCGGCCGGGGAGCGGACCAAGCCGGAGTCCGCGGCGCGGGCGAGCACCTCCGCAGGGGTGTCGGCGGCGGCGGGCGCCGCACCGGCCTCGGCGAGGCGGGATTCCATGGCGGCGTAGCTCGCGATGATGGCCAGGCGCGCGTCGCCCGGCTCGCCGACCGCGTCGGCCGCGTCGGCCAGGGCGGCGCGCAGCGGCTCGGGCGACGGCGCGTCCGGTGTCTCGGCGAGGCTGGGTTCGCCGGTGCCGGGCCGTCGGAAACGCTGGGCGAGCACGAGCATGACCGCGACCAAGACGGCCGCGACCACCGTGACGCTGAGCGGCCACGGCGCGTGTGACGTGGCGGCGTGCGCGTTGTGGTGCGTCGCGGGCAGCGGGCTGCCGCTCGGGTGCGGGGCGGCTGCTTTGTGCCTGCGGAATGGGTGGAGCCCGAACAGCACGACCTCGACGGCGATAAGGGCGAGCACGAGCAGCGCGGCAAGCACGCGGGCCAGCCGCGACCGCGGCTTGCGCTGCAGCGGCGGCTGGTCGCCCCGCTCCCGCCCGGACCTGAACGCGAGCACGAGCACGACCACGAACGCCACGGCGGCGAGCGCCTCGACCACAACGCCGGCGTTGAGGAAATCGTTAAAAGAGGCGGCGGACAGCCGCGGGCGTTTCGCGGCAAGACCCGCCCGGGCGCGCACGCCGAAGGCAACCACGATCAGCAGCAAGCCCACTGCCACCAGCCGCGGCGCATCGACGCGACCATCACGGCTCTTCCCTGGCATCCAGCCTCCCTGCGCTGTGTCGGCGATCTAGGTCGCGTGGGACCACGAAGTCGGTCAGCTGGGCGCAGTCCGCGTCAAGATCCCGCCAGCCGCCGCCTGCGACGCTCAAGACCGCGACCGCGCCGGTTGGAAACTTGGCCCGGATCCGCTGCAGCGCGTCCGCCGCCGAGCCGCCCGCCGCGTCGTCGGACAGCATCGAGGCCAAGTCGGAAACCCCGGGATCGTGGCCGACAAGCATCAGCGTCGCCACCGTCTGCGGTGTCTGGCGGACGAGGTCAAGCAGCGCCGTCCAGGGTGCGCCGTAGATCCGCTCGTCGGAGCTGACCCGTGGGGTGGCGGCAAGCTCGCCCGCCATGAGGCGCCATGTCTGCGTGGCCCGCTGCGCCGTCGAGCACAGCACCAGATCAGGAAGGTAGCCGTTGCGCCGCAGCCACGCGCCGATCAGGGGCGCCTGCCGACGGCCACGCGGCGCGAGCGGCCGCTCATGATCAGCTACGTCCGGCCAGGCCGACTTGGCGTGCCGCACAAGCAGCAGCCGGTGTTGTCCGGCGCCGGGCATCAGCCCTCCTATCGGGTCGCTCACCAGCGGTGGTGGACCTGCGGCCGGATCAGCTCGTCGTACACCTGGCGCACCGCGTCGTGTTCCTCGGCCAGCAGCCGCGGCAGTATGGCGGCGCCCGCGTTGGCCTGCGCCTGCGCGGGGTTGCGCGCGCCGGGGATCACGACGCTCACCCCGGGCTGATCGATGATCCAGCGCAGCGCGAACTGCGCCATCGTCGCTCCAACAGGAACCATTGGCGCGAGCTGCCGCACGGCTCGCAGCCCGGTGGCGAACTCGACACCGGAGAAGGTCTCGCCGACGTCGAACGCCTCGCCGCGCCTGTTGTAGGTGCGGTGGTCGTCGGCGCCGAACCGGGTCGTCTCGTCGTAGTGGCCAGAAAGCAGGCCGCTGGCCAGCGGCACCCGCGCGATGACGCCGACACCTGCCCGCTGCGCCCGGGGCAGGACCTCGTCAAGGGGCTTGAGCCGGAACGCGTTCAGGATGATCTGCACGGTGGCGACGCCGGGCCGTGCGATCGCGGTGAGCGCTTCGTCGCAGGTCTCCACGCTCACGCCATAGGAGCTGACAGCGCCGTCCGCGACCAGGGTGTCCAAGGCGTCATAGACGGAATCGGCCGAATAGACCGCCGATGGCGGGCAGTGCAGCTGCACCAGGTCGAGGGTGTCGACACCGAGGTTGGCCCGTGAGCGGTCGGTCCATGCGCGGAAGTTTTCCAGCGTGAACTGCGCGGGATCCTGTGGCGCGCGGCGGCCCATCTTGGTGCCGACGGTGAGGCCTGAATCCGGCTGCTCGGAGAGCAACCGCCCGATGGCCCGCTCGCTTCGCCCGTCGCCGTAGACGTCTGCGGTGTCAATGAAGGTGATGCCGGCATCCACGGCAGCCTGCAAGGTGGCGTGTGCGCTTTCGTCGCTCACCTGCCCCCAGTCGGCCCCAAGCTGCCAGGTGCCGAGCCCGATCACGCTGGTCTTGCGCCCAGTACGGCCAAGCGCGCGCTCTTCCATGCACACGACATTAGCCCTCGCGGTCCCCGTGCTGCGTTGTGCGATCGCGGCGGCTGCTGGTATGCAGCCAAGTGGGCGGTTCGGATCCGGAACTGGAGGCATGGCATGCCCACTGACCGCGATGAGCTGGACGTCGCTTTGCCGTGGCTGCGCGCGAAGCCCGGCCTCAAATGGCAGTCCGTGGGTCCGGACGGCATCGCCGCGTGGGTCGCGGACATGGACTTTCCCACGCCTGCCGTCGTTCGCGAGGCGCTCGCCAAGCTTGTGGCCGACGGCGACCTCGGCTACCCGCAGTGGCTGCATGACGCGGTGCCGTTGCGCGAGGCGTTCGCCGCCCGAATGGCGCGGCGTTATCGCTGGTCGCCCGATCCGGCGCAGGTGCGGGAGTTCAGCGACATCATCCAGGCGCTCGAGGCGGTGCTGTACGTTGCGACCGCGCCGGGGGACGCCGTGGCGATGCACCTGCCGGCCTATCCGCCATTCCTCCACGCGCTCGCCGCGATGAATCGCCGGCTGGTCCCGATCCCCATGCAACGCTCCGCGGCAGGCTGGGTTTTTGACCCAGAACGGCTCGCGCGAGACGTCGCCACATCGAATGCGCGCGCGCTGGTCCTTGTCAACCCGCACAATCCGACCGGCCGCTCGTTCACCCGGCCAGAACTCGAGGAGATCGCCGCGGTGGCGGTAGCACATGACCTGGTGGTCATCGCCGACGAGGTGCACGCGGACCTGACGTACCCGGGGAGCGCGCACACGCCTTTCGCGTTGATCTCGGCCGAGGCGGCCGGCCGTGCGGTGACGCTCACGTCCGCGACCAAGGCGTTCAACCTGGCCGGCATCCGGTGCGCCGTCGCGCACGTGGGATCGCAGGCAGTGCGTCGCGCGTTCGCGGCGATGCCGCCGCTGATCTTTGGAACGGCCAGCGTGCCCGGGGTCGTCGCGACGCTGTCGGCGTGGCACGACGGCGATCGGTGGTTGTCCGCGGCGCTCAGCCGGCTCGGCGAGAACCGCTCGATTCTGGACAAGGCGCTGAAGCAACTCGGCGTCGGCTACCTCCCGCCCGACGCGACCTACCTGGCCTGGCTGGACTGCCGCGACCTGGGCCTGCCGGACGATCCGGCCACCTTCTTCGGTGACCAGGCGAAGGTCAAGCTGAGCCCTGGGCCGGATTTTGCCGGGTTCCCCGGGCGCCCGCCGACCATCGGGCGCGGTTTCGCCCGGCTCAACTTCGCCACCTCCGGCGCCGTGCTCACCGAGATCTGCGACCGCATGGCAGCGGCGCTCGAACGGCGCCGAGCGTGAGATGATCGCGCCATGGCGGCGACACCGGTGTACCTGGAGGTCGGTAAGAAGCGTGTCTTCGCCTGCTCGCTTGACTGGCCGGGGTGGTGCCGTTCGGGCAAGAGCGAGGAGGCGGCGCTGGAGACGCTGGCCGCATACGCTGCTCGGTACGCGCCTGTCGCGGAGCTTGCCGCGGCGAGGTTTCCCGCCTCGGCGGGCAAGTCGCTTGACGTCGTGGAGCGGGCGCCCGGATCGGCAACGACCGATTTCGGTGCGATAGGCGCCGTGCCCGCGGCCGACTCCGCGCCGCTGAGCAGCGGTGCGGCGAGCAAGTTCGCTGCCCTGCTCCGCGCCTCGTGGACCTATTTCGACCGGGTCGTGGCCGATGCGCCGCAGGAGCTGCGCAAGGGCCCGCGCGGCGGCGGACGTGACCGCGACAAGATCGCCGCGCACGTGCTGGGCGCGGAGGCCGGGTACGGCCGCAAGATCGGGCTCCGGCTCCGTGAGCCGGCGATCGATGACGCCGCGGCGATCGCGGCGCACAGGGACAGCATCGCCGCCGCGCTTGACGCGGCGTCTGATGGCGTGCCGCTGGCCGAGAAGGGCTGGCCAGCCAGGTACGCGCTGCGCCGGTTCACCTGGCATGTGCTCGACCACGCCTGGGAGATCGAGGACCGCTCGCCCTCGGCATAGACCCTCGCCATCAGGGAAGGACGCGCAGCCTTTCTTGATTCTTGATTAAGCCGCGCGCAGTGTGCCAGCCGTCGTGAAAGCGGACGCCGCGCTCAGCCGTTCGGCTAAATCGCCTGTCTCCGATGTCCGGCGCCGCACCGGCTTCGCGGGCGTAGTCGCGAGTTCTGCGGGTATAGAGACAAGCGGTCACAATTTGCTACCAAAGGAGTGGTCGAAAATGGCTGGGATGCTACGAGTTCCACGGAGCCGTGGCGCGCTCAGCGGAGTCCTGCTGCTGCTTCTCGGCGCCTGGGGAGCACTCATTCCGTTCATTGGGCCGTATTTCAACTACGCGTACACCCCCGACCGCGCCTGGGCCTACACCTCCGGGCGGCTCTGGCTCGAGATCCTCCCCGGCATCGCGACCGCGCTCGGCGGGCTGATCGCGCTCGCCAGCTCGAATCGCGCCGTTGCCGCGTTCGGTGCCTGGCTGGCCGCTCTCGCGGGCGCCTGGTTCGTCGTTGGCACGCCGATCAGCACGCTGTGGGCCTCGTCGGGGTTCCCGCAGATCGGCGTTCCCACCGGTGGCACCTTGCTGCGCGTGTGCGAGCAGATCGGCTTCTTCACCGGCCTCGGCGTCGTCATCGTGTTCCTCGCGGCGATGTCGCTTGGCCGGTTCTCTGTGGTTGGCCGCAGGGAGCTCGCCCCGACCTCTGCGCGCGCCGCGCGACGAGCCGCGAAAGCCGAGGCGGACGACCGCACCCCGAACGCGACCCGGGTCACCTCCACGTCCTGACCAGCGGTCTGTAACGGGGGTGCTTGAGCGAACGCGAGCCGACGATCGGAGGTTGCCCTGCGCTGCCCGTAACCGGCATGGTGATGTGGGAGCGAAGGGAGGGCGCAGATGTCCGACCAAGCCCGCCAGCCTCCAACCGAACCGGTGGCGACGGCAGACGACGTGAGGCGCCGGGTCGCCGCTTTCCTCGCCGAGTTCAACCCCGCGGCCGTCCCGCCCACCGAGTTCCTTCGCGCCCGCTTCGACTCCGGCCTGGCATGGGTGCATTACCCGCCCGGGCTTGGCGGCCTCGGCGTGCCCCGCGCGCTGCAGCCGGTCGCTGACGCCGAGTTCGGTGCCGCGGGCGCGCCGGGCAATCATCCGGAGCGCATCGGCATCGGCCTCGGCATGGCGGCGCCGACCATCCTCGCGTTCGGCACGGACGAGCAGCGGCGGCGCTGGCTGCGTCCGCTCTGGACCGGCGAGCAGATCTGGTGCCAGCTGTTCAGCGAACCTGCGGCGGGCTCAGATCTTGCCGGCCTCGCCACCCGCGCGACCGCTGACGGCGACGACTGGCTGGTCACCGGCCAAAAGGTGTGGACGTCGACGGCGCACATGGCGCGCTGGGCGATGCTGCTCACGCGCACCAACCCTGACGTGCCCAAGCATGACGGGCTTACCTACTTCGCCTGCGATATGACCGCGCCCGGTGTGCAGGTGCGGCCACTCAGGCAGCTCACCGGCGAGGCGGAGTTCAACGAGGTGTTCCTCACCGACGTTCGGATCCCTGATTCCGACCGGATCGGCGCGGTCGGCGAGGGATGGCGGGTGGCCATCGGCACGCTGATGAACGAGCGCGTCTCGATCGGCGGCGCGGCGCTGCCCAGGGAAGGCGGGATGATCGCCTCGGCCGCTCAGGCCTGGCGGGAGCGGCCCGACCTGCGCACCCCGGGACTGCACGACCGCATGCTGCGGCTGTGGGCTGAGGCGGAGGTGGCAAGGCTTGCTTCGCAGCGGCTGCGCCAGCAGCTCGCCGCCGGCCAGCCAGGCCCCGAGGGGTCGGCGGCCAAGCTGGTCTTCGCCCGGCTGAACCAGGAGATATCGGGATTGGAGGTTGAGCTGGCCGGCGGTGAAGGGCTGCGGTATGACGACTGGACGATGCGCAGGCCAGAGGGGGCGAACTTCTACGGACGCGGGCCCGGATACCGTTACCTGCGCGCACGCGGCAACTCCATCGAGGGTGGCACGTCGGAGATCCTCCGCAACATCATCGCTGAGCGAGTGCTTGGCCTGCCGCCGGAGATCCGGCTCGACAAGGACGTGCCATGGAAGGACCTGCCGCGATGAGCGGGCCCGATCACAGCCACAGCACGCGCGGTGCGGTCACCGACGCCCAGGCCGTGCGCCCCGCGAGGCCGGCCGCGGCGCCCGCCGTTGCGAAAGAGATGCCCGATCTTCTCTACAGCGAGGACGAAGGCGACCTGCGGTCAGCGGTGCGAGCGTTGCTCGAAGATCGATGCGGTTGGGCCGCGGTGCTCGCGAGGACCGAGAGCAGCGAACCGTACGACGCCGGCCTCTGGCACGCGCTTGCCGCCGACATCGGCTGCGCTGGCCTGCTTGTGCCGCAGCAGCGCGGCGGCGCGGGCGCGTCCTACCGTGAGACAGCCGTCGCGGCGGAGGAGCTCGGCCGTTCGGTCGCGCCGGTTCCGTTCCTGGGCAGCGCCGTCGTCGCGACCACGGCGCTGCTCGCCGCCGCCGCCGGCGAGCTGCTTTCGAGGCTGGCGGAGGGCGGTGCCACCGCCGCGCTCGCCGTGCCCTTCGCCACCGCTGCGGCCGCATCTGCCCCGCCCACCGTGCGGGTTCGCGGCCCATGGCCGACAGATGGCGCTTCCGGCGTGACACGGCTGAGCGGGGCTGTGCGCGGGCTGGCCGACGCATTGCCCGCCGACATCCTGCTGATCCCCGCCGACGGCGTGCCGTTCGCGCTGTATTCGGTTGACGCGGGCGCCGACGGGGTGACCCGCGTTCCCGTCGCCTCGCTGGACATGACTCGCCAGCTCTGCGACCTCTCGCTCAACGATGCGCCTGGCCATCTGATCGCCTCGGGCAACGATGCGAGGCAGGCCATCGCGCGGGCGCTGCAAGCCGGTGCGGCGATGCTTGCGTCCGAACAGCTCGGCCTCGCCGAGCAGTGTCTGACGATGACGGTCGCCTACGTGAAGGAGCGGCGGCAGTTCGCGCGGCCGGTCGGGTCGTTCCAAGGGCTCAAGCACCGGCTCGCGGACCTGTGGGTGTCGGTGACCCAGGCGCGAGCGGCGGCCAGATACGCGGCGGGCTGCCTCGCGGCCGCCGACTCCGACACCCCTGTCGCGGTCGCCTTGGCGAAGGCCGCCTGCTGCGAGGCGGCGGTGAACGCGGCCGAGGAGTGCGTCCAGATGCACGGCGGCATCGGCTTCACCTGGGAGCACCCGGCGCATCTGTATCTCAAGCGGGCGAAGAGCTCAGCTGTGGCGTTCGGCACGCCGGACAGGCATCGGGCTCTTCTGGCGAAGCTGGCCAAGCTGCCGCCTGCCCCCTGATCCCCTCGTTGCCGCGGATTAGCCGGCCATGGTCTGCGGATTGGCGCGGCAACCGATCATGGGCGGCCGCCGACGGTTGGCAGCCGGCGGCCAGCCCATGCCTTGAAACCGCCGACTATGTCGGTGGCGCGCGCCAAGCCCAGGTCCTGGAGGGCCGCGGCGGCGAGGCTGGACGTATAGCCCTCAGAGCAGAAAACGATCACTCGGCAGTCGTATCCGGTCACCGACGGGAGCCTGGCATCGCTGGCCGGATCGAACCGCCACTCCAGGACATTGCGCTCAATCGTGAGAGCACCCGGTATCTCACCCTCCGCGGCGCGCTGGCCGGCCGGGCGGATGTCGACCAAGCACGCGCCGCGGCGAAACTCGCCGAACGCCTGCGTCGGCGTCAGCCTCCGCAAGCGGCCACGGGCGGCCGCGAGGATCTCATCGATCGTGCGCGCGGTCGCGGGCGGCGCGGTCGCGGGCGGCGCGGTCGCGGGCGGCGCGGTCACCACTCCCGCAGGCTCTCGGTGCGGCACGCCACCAGCCCTTCTGGAGTGACCTCGTAGCGGGTCATCTCGGTCAGCTGTGGCGAGTAGGCATGCACACTGACCACTGGCACCTCGCAAACATTGCGGACATTATGCACAAATCTCGGCCCGAACGAGCGAGCCGCTCCCGCCCCAACGATGCTGGCCGCGCCGTCGAAGAGTTCTTCAAGGAAACCCCAGGCGACGGCGAACGCGCCAGCCGAGGGGCCGTGGTCGTGAAAGCCGGTTGCCTGGCCGGGCGGCCAGCTGATCAGCCAGACGTCATGCGAATCAGCCAGGTGGATCCGCTCATACCAGCGTCTTTCGACCGTGAGCCGCACGCGTGAGATCCAATCCTCCGGCCGGGCCAGGTGGTCGCCTGCCACCTCGGCGAGCTGTTGCGGGCTCAGCAGATCCTGACTGCTGGCGCTCACTCGCCGCCTCGCCGCTGGCTGGTGTCTGGCTGCCCGCCAGTCGCGGACAGGCGCGGGACTGGACGGGGTTGGAACAGGCCACCGGCCTGCCGCCGCGGATCGGTGAGACGTCGGTTGTGATGAGGGCTGTCGGCGCATGAGGACGATCTTGGCAAAAATTATCGACTAAATCAATCGAAAAAGTTAAGTTTTCTCGACCGGTCGGAGCGCGCGAGCGGTCCAGAGTGTGCGAGCGGTCCAGAGTGTGCGACACCGACGGTGCCGGAGGGCTCGCCGCTGATCGCGGCGCTGTCACGTGGGCGCTTGCGGTATCCGGTGCCGATACGGGAGCTTTCTTGCGAAGAACGAAGACGGCGTGCCTGTAGACGCTTGCATCGGTTGTCAGCAGGCAGTTATTCTGCGGATTCATGAATTCGGGGAGAGTATGAGGGTGTGATTACGAATCGGGCGGGTGCGCCCGTGGGCCCCTCATCGACCCAGGCCAGGTCACGCCAGCCGGCGCCCACCGCCGCGGTGCGGCTTGTCGGCGTGCGTAAGGAGTACCCCGGGGTAGCGGCCGTCGCCGGAGTCGATCTCATGGTGGCGCCGGGTGAGTTCTTCACGTTGCTCGGGCCGTCGGGGTCGGGCAAGACCACGCTGCTGCGGATCATCGCTGGATTCGAGCGCCCGGACAGCGGGCAGGTGCTGCTCGGCGATGCCGATGTCACCGGCCAGCCTCCCTACCACCGTGATGTCAACACCGTCTTCCAGGACTATGCGCTTTTCCCGCACATGAACGTGACCCAGAACGTGGGATACGGCCTTGCGGTGCGGCGGGTGCCGCGGACCGAGCGCCAGCGAAGGGTGGCCGACGCGCTCGCCATGGTCCGCCTGGCCGACGTCGGACATCGGCGGCCCGCGCAGCTGTCCGGTGGGCAGCGCCAGCGCGTCGCCCTGGCCAGGGCCATCGTCAACGCCCCGACCCTGCTGCTGCTCGACGAGCCGCTCGGCGCGCTGGACCTCAAGCTGCGCCAGGAGATGCAGGTCTTCCTCAAGCACGTGCAGCGCGAAGTTGGGATCACCTTCCTGTATGTGACGCACGACCAGGAAGAGGCGCTCACGATGAGCGACAGGATCGCGGTCATCAACGCGGGCCGCGTCGAGCAGGTGGGCACTCCGGTCGAGGTCTACGAGCATCCCGCCACCGAATTCGTGGCGGGGTTCATCGGCGTGTCCAACGTCATCGACTCCGACGGTGAGCGCCGGGTCATCCGGCCAGAGAAGATCCGGCTGACCAGCGTGGACCTGCCGGTTCCTGCGGGTCTGCGTTCCGTTGACGGGCGGATACGTGACATCGTCTACGTTGGCATGATCACCCGGTACGTCGTGGATCTCGACTCCGGCGGCGAACTCGTGGTGGTCAAGCAGAACGCGGGCGATGCGCAGGGCGCTACGGCCGCCGAGGGGGAGCGGGTTCACCTGTCATGGCACGCGGACCAGACATACCGGATTCAGGCAAGCGACACGGCGCCCGATGGTGCCGGCAGCGGAACGGACACATGATGCGCAGGCAACCCAGGATCGTTATCGCCGTAGTGATCGGCTGCGTAGCAGGCCTTCTGCTCGCGGGCTGCGGCGGCTCGAGCACACCAGCCTCATCATCGAGTGGGGGCGCCGGGCAGCCGCCCACCGCCGGGATGAAGCCGGCCGGCTCCATCGGGAAGGCTGAGGGGCAGCTCAACCTCATCGCGTGGGAAGGGTACGCCCAGCCGGCCTGGGTGAAGCCGTTCGAGCAGCAGACCGGCTGCCAGGTCAACGCCAAGTACGCGGGGTCGAGCGACGAGATGGTCACCTTGATGGCCAACGGCGGTGGCGGGCAATACGACCTCGTCTCCGCTTCGGGTGACGCTGACCTGCGGCTCATCTACGGCGGCGACGTGCGGCCGGTGAACGTGAACCTCGTGCCTGACTGGAAGAACTTCATCCCGCAACTGAAGGCGCCCGCCTTTAACACCATCAACGGCGTCCACTACGGCGTCTCGCTGCAGTGGGGGCCGAACGTGCTGCTGTACAGCAAGAAGACCTTCGCGAGCCCGCCGGCGAGCTGGAGCGTCATCTACGACCCCAAGTACAAGGGACAGGTCACGGTTCCTGACAACCCCATCCAGATCGCCGACGCCGCGCTCTATCTGTCGAAGACCAGGCCGAACCTCAAGATCACAGACCCGTACGAGCTGACCCAGGACCAGTTCAACGCGGCGGTCAACCTCCTCAAGCAGCAGCGCCCGCTGATCCGCAAGTACTGGGCGCTTGCCTCGCAGGAAATCTCGATGTTCAAAAACGGCGACGCCGCCGTCGGCGCCGCCTGGCCATACCAGACCAACACGCTGCAGGCGGACGGCGCAAAGGTGGCAGATGAGATCCCGAGCGAGGGTGCCACCGGCTGGGCCGACACGTGGATGCTCGCCACCCACGCGCCGCACCCGAACTGCGCCTATCTGTGGATCAAGTGGGTGAGCACCCCGAAGGTGCAGGCCGAGCAGGCGATCTCGTTCGGTGAGACACCGGCGAACACCTTGGCGTGCTCGGTCATGAACAGGCTGCAAAAGGGCGCGTGCGCCCAATACCACGCGAACGCGCCCGCGTCGTATTTCAACTCGATCAAGTTCTGGAAGACACCGATCGCCCGATGCGGCGGCGGCAGCGATAACTGCGTGCCCTACGCGCAGTGGCAGCAGGCGTGGACGACACAGGTCACCGGATGATCCGCACCTCGTTGACCCGGTGAACCACGCGTGACGGCTCGCGTGCGCACGAACAAGGCGCCGGGCGGGATGGCCCGGGTGGCGGCGGTCCTCTGGCGGCGCCCCTCCGCCCGGGCGACGGCCGTGCTTTCGCTCCCGCTCGCCTGGTTCCTGGTTGTCTATGCGGCGTCGCTCGTCGTTCTGCTCATAACCGCGTTCTGGGGGATCGACCCGTTCACCAACGCGATCACCCACACCTGGAACCTGGACAACTTCCGCGCCTTCCTGGGCAACGGCGCCTACCGCGAGATCATCGCGAGGACGATCGGCATGGCCCTGGCGGTAACGGCCACCGACGCGATCGTCGCGTTCCCCTTCGCCTTCTTCATGGCGCGCGTCGCCGGGCCCCGGCTGCGAACCGCGCTGCTCGCGGCCATCATGCTGCCGCTGTGGACCAGCTACCTGGCGCGGGTTTACGCATGGGTGCTGATCCTGTCCCATCGGGGGGCGCTCAACTGGACCTTGCAGCAGCTGCACCTGCCCGTGGTCCAGCTCGCCTACACCAACTGGGCAATGTGGATCGTGTTCTCCTACATCTGGCTGCCATTCATGATCACGCCAGTGTTCGTGGCGCTGGAACGGATCCCCGAGTCCTACCTTGAGGCATCCGCCGACCTCGGCGCCGCGGGCAGGCAGACGCTGCGCCGGGTGGTCGTGCCGCTGGCGCTGCCCGGGATCGTCGCGGGCTCCATATTCACCTTCGCCCTGACCCTCGGCGACTACATCACGCCGCTGCTCGTCGGCGGCACCGGCTCGACGTTCATCGGCAACGTCGTTTACACCAACGTCGGCGTGGCGGGGAACCTGCCGTTCGCCGCGTCGTTTGCGCTCGTGCCGATCGTTGTCATGGCCCTCTACCTGGCCGCTGCCAAGCGCCTCGGCGCTTTCGAGGCGCTCTAGCCGCGGCGCGAACCTTCGCTCGGCGAGCCGCGCGACGGGAAGGGAGGAAGCGATGGTAGGCCCATGGGCACGCAGGGCGCTCGCGGCCTGGGTCGTGGTCGTTCTGCTCTTCCTGTTCGTCCCGATCATCGCGATCTTGCTCTATGCCTTCAACCCGTCCAACATCCAGAGTTGGCCGATCTCGGGCCTGACAGTGAAATGGTTCGCCCGCACCTGGGATGATCCGCAGGTCCGTGCGGCCCTGCTGCTCTCGGCCAAGGTCGGCCTGGTCGCGACGGCGATCGCGCTGACGCTCGGCAGCCTCGCGGCCTTCGGTGTACACCGGTTCCGGTTCTTCGGCAGGGAAGCCATCTCGTTCCTGCTCGTGTTGCCGCTCGCGCTGCCGGGGATCATCACAGGGATGGCGCTCAACGCCTTCTTCCACAACGCGGCAATTCAGCTCTCGCTCTGGACGATCGTGATCGGACACGCCACCTTCTGCATCGTCGTGGTCTACAACAACGTGCTCGCCCGGTTGCGCAGGACATCCGGGTCGCTCATCGAGGCCTCGATGGACCTTGGCGCGAATGGCTGGCAGACCTTGCGGCGTGTGACGATGCCGCTGCTGTCCACGGCGGTGATCTCGGGCGCGCTGCTCGCCTTCGCGCTCTCCTTCGACGAGGTCATCGTCACCACGTTCACCGCTGGCGCGCAAAACACGCTGCCCTTGTGGATCTTCGGGGCGATCCGCCTCGGCCAGCAGCTTCCCGAGGTCAACGTAGTCGTGTTCTTCGTGGTGGTCGCGACGTTCATCCCGGTCGCCATCGCGGCGCGGCTCGCGGGCGGCGGGTTCACCAGCCGGGTCGAGATCCGCCCCGCCGACGGCGCCCAAGCCCCAGTGGGAGTTGCCGAGACGGCACGTGCGGCGCCCGCGGCTGTGGAACGCTAGGGCCGGGCAGAAACGGAGGCGCAGTTCGATGCGATCGGTGGCAAAGATGGCGGACGGCCAGCCCCTGGCCAGGACCCTACGTGGCTGGGCCCGCACAGCGCGGCTCCGCTGGGCGCTTGCGGCATTCTCGGTGGCGGTCGCGGCGCTGGTGGCCGGCTGTGGCGGGTCGAGTTCCACCCAGACGACGCCAAGCGCAAGCCAGGCGCCGCAGTCGAGCGCCCCGGCCGGCGGCGGGACGACGGTGACCGCGACAGAGACCGAGTACAAGATCACGCTGTCGCGCACCAGCTTCACGCCCGGGACCTACACCTTCGTCGCCAAGGACAGCGGGCATGTGCCGCACGCCCTGGAGATCAACGGGCCGGGGGTCTCCAACCAGGTGATCCCGCAGACGCTTCAGCCGGGGCAGTCGTCGAACCTGACGGTCACACTGAAGGCGGGAACCTACGAGATATGGTGCCCCGTCGACGGGCACAAGGGACTCGGAATGGACCTGAAGGTCCACGTGGGCTGAGCGCCCGTGGTTTACGTGATCGTGGGCGACGTAGGGTGGCGTGGTGGCGCCTGAGGATGTCAACGACCGCAGCCGCAGGCTATGGGACCGATACGCCCCCCGATACGACCGCCAGATCCGGCTGTTTGAGCGCCTCATGCTCAAAGACGGGAGGTCGTGGGTCTGCTCGAAGGCCTCAGGCGACGTGCTTGAAGTCGCCATCGGCACGGGTCTGAACCTGCCGTGCTACCCGAAGAGCGTGCACCTGACCGGCCTCGAGCTCAGCCCGGCCATGCTTGCCATCGCCCGCAGGCGTGCGCGCGACCTTGGCATAGGAGCGGACCTTCGAGAAGGAACCGCCGAGGCTCTGCCGTTCAACGACGCCAGCTTCGACACCGTCGTGTGCACCCTGTCTCTGTGCACCATTCCGCGCGACCGCGCTGCCATCGCCGAAATGTTCCGTGTGCTGCGGCCCGGCGGGCGGTTGATCCTGCTTGACCACGTCGCCAGCGGAAACGCCGTCATACTGGCGGGCCAGTGGCTGCTCGAGAAGCTCACCCGCTGGCACACGGGGGACTACCAGACCCGCCGCCCGCTCCCGCTTGTCGACCGCGCGGGCTTCACCATCGAGCAGGCAGAACGGCTCAAGGCCGGCACCATCGAGCGCCTCACCGCGGTCAAGCCGGTCGCCGCCGATCCCTTTCCGAGGAGCTCATGATGCACGTCGCCGACGATCCCCGCGCCTTGCTCGCCCGCGCCCTCGATCAGATCGGCCAGGCTTCGCTTGACTGGGCGCAAAAGGCGCTACGGCCCGAGTTTCGCGGTGGTGAGGCGGACGGCAAGGCGTTCGGCCCGGAGGTCCCGGTCGGCGCGGACGCGCCCGTCTATGACCGGCTGGCCGCCTTCTTCGGGCGCGCCCCGGGCTGACCAGCAAAGGGCGGCGTCACCGCGAGGCGGCGGCGCCGGCCGTGGGCCCGAAGCTCACGTTGATCTGACGAAATCCGAGCGAGCGCAGCAGCCCGTTGAGCATGGCCGCCGTGTTCTTCTGCGCGTCGGCGACGAGCGGGCTGCGCTGCGCCGCGGAATTGATCTTCTGCGTGGCGAGCACGTAGACCCGTTGCTGGCTGTTCGGGTTGCCCGCGAAGAAATCGCCGATCCGGTTGAGCAGCCCTTTCTGCTGGGCGAAGACATAGGACTGCTGAACGTTGAGCACCGCGGGCTCCAGTTGCGCGTGCGGCAGCCTGATCGTGACCGCGGTGCGGTCCGCCGACACCTGGACGGCGGATTTTTTCAGCCCGGCGAAGTCGACGAACGCGATGACGCTGCCCTGGCCGATGAACAAGGTCTCGCTGCCCTCGAGAAACGACGGCAGGAACCCAGCGTGCCTGGTCAGGTCCACAACGACCTGGAAGGTGCCGTTCGCCGCCTCGTAGCGGCTCAGTTGCGTGATCGACTTGAGCACGACAGGCCGGCTGCGATCGATGGTGGATTCAGCGAACGGGTTCCGCAGCTGCGGCAGGATGTGCACGGCCGACAGGACAAGCGCGACCGCGGCAACGGCGGCGAGCGCGACCGCTAATGCCGCCAGCCGGCCAAGTGCCCCGCCGCGCGCGGGGATGCGCATCATGGCCTCGGATGTACCCCGTGGGCCGGCCCCAAACAGATCGCAGGTACAGCCCCGAATGACCGGGCTGGACGGGTCCGGCCGCGCTGGCCGCGCCCGTTGCCAGGCTGGCCGCGGTGCGCAGGCATGCATTGCCGCCGACGGGGAACAAGCGTGGGCGGAGGGAGAGATGATAAGGCGGTTATTGCGCGGGCCGGCCGGTTCTCACGGCACCCGGCCGCGGCGCCCGAGAGCCAAGCTCACCGGGTGCCTGCTGTGGCTTCTCGTGCTTGGAATCCTCTTGATCATCTTGTCGCTGATGTTCGGCGGCTTCCACAAGGGCACGAATGCCGGCAGCGGCCTGCCTCACCGGCCACCATCGGCCGCGGTGGCGGCGGCATGGCTTATCGGATCGCCGTAGACCTGTCCGCAGGTAAGCGAGTGACGGGACGTGGCAGCCGTTCGGGCAGTGCCAGCCGGGGGGACGACCCCCGGACCCCCGCGCGGCCTCGATCGCGCGCTCATGCTGGTCCGCACGCCCTGTGCGGTACGCGCCAGCGCAGCCGGTTCGGGATAAAAACCGGTCAACCCCCACATCCCTAACCCTAACGGCTGCACGGCGCGAACCACCTACGGTCTGCATGCTGCGCCGTCCGGGGGACAACTCCGGGACCCCGGTCGGCGAAGTTATCCACAGACGGGGTCGGTTACGGCGGGGAGTCATGGCGTTGCGTGGCTGGCCGCGCCTGGGTGAGGGCGTCCAGTTCGGCCGTGACGTCGGCTGTTTCGGCTGCGCCGATCCGCTGGAAGATCTCCTGTGCCTGACGCAGGCCCGCCTGCGCGTCGGCGAGGTTGCCAGCGGCCCGGGCGCAGCGCCCCAGGCCGGCCAGCGCGTGGGCCTCATCCCAGGAACTGCCGATCTCGCGGGCGAGGTCCAGGGCCTGCCGGTGACACGTCCTGGCTCCGCCGATGTCACCGCGGACCCGGCGCAGCGCCCCTGCCTCGTTGAGCACCTCAGCCTTACCGCCCCGGTCGCCGAGGTCGCGGAAGATGGCCAGCGCCTCCGCCAGGGCCTGGGCGGCGCCCGGATAGTCCCCGGTCAGCCGCCGCACGGCCCCCAGTTCGGTGAGGGCGTTGGCCTCACTGCGCCGGTCGCCGAGGTCGCGGGAGATGGCCAGCGCCTCCGCCAGGGCTGGGGCGGCGCCCGGATAGTCCCCGGTCAGCCGCCGCACGATCCCCAGGTGGGTGAGGGCGATGGCCTGGCCGCGCCGGTCGCCGAGGTCGCGGGAGATGCCCAGCGCCTCCGCCAGGGCTTGGGCGGCATCCGGATAGTCCCCGGTCTGCGACCGCACGATCCCCAGGTTGGTGAGGGCGTTGGCCTGGCCGAGCCGGTCGCCGAGGTCGCGGGAGATGGCCAGCGCCTCCGCCAGGGCCTGGGCCGCGCCCGGATAATCCCCGGTCACCAACCGCACGACCCCCAGGTGGACGAGGGCGATGGCCTGGCCGCGCCGGTCGCCGAGGCCGCGGAAGATGCCCAGCGCTTCGTCCAGGGCTTGGGTGGCGCCCGGATAGTCCCCGGTCGCCCACCGCACGATCCCCAGCTGGTTGAGGGCGTTGGCCTGGCCGAGCCGGTCGCCGAGGTCGCAGTAGACGCCCAGCGCCTCCTCTAGGGCCTGGGCGGCACCTGGATAATCCCCGGTCAGCCGCCGCACGTCCCCCAGGTTGGTGAGGGCGTTGGCCTGGCCGGGCTGGTCGCCGAGGTGCCGTGCCGCCGTTGCGGCGGTGGCGTGGCGGGTGATGGCGTCGGTCCAGGGGCCGTCCTGGCGCAGCAAGGCGGCCACGGCGGCGGTCAGGGCGACCACCCGGGCATGCTGGCCGGTTTGGCTGGCATGGTCGAGGCAGGCCAACAGGTTGGCGCGTTCCGCCCGCGCCCACGCCAGCGCCCGGGCGCTGTCCCGCAGGTTTGGCGCCGCGGCCGGCGCCGCCAGGGCCGGGGCGGGGCTGGCGCGGGTCTGGCGGGCCAGCCGGGCCTCAGCGAGGGCGGCGGTGTGCTGGTAGTAGTCCAGCAGCCGCTCCAGCGCCTGCCCGCGGCCAGCCGCGGGGCCGGCGGCGGCGCGGTCGCGGGCGTAGCGGCGGATCAGATCGTGCATGCCATACCGGCGGTAGCCGGCCTCGGTCAACAGGCCCTCGCCGTGCAAGGCGTCCAGCCGCCGGGCGGCCTGTTCCAGGCTGACGCCGGCCAGGGCAGCGGCGGCGTAAGCATCGACCGCGGTCCCCGGGTGCAGGCCCAGGCGGCGGAAAAACCGCTGCAGGCCGGGGGCCAGGTACCGGTAGGACACCCCAAACGCGGCGGCCACGCTGGTGTTCTCCGCCGCCAGGGTCAGCATGCCCGCCCTGGTCTCCGCGGCCAGATCACCCAGCGTCCAGGACGGGTGGCGGGCATACACCCGCGCCAACAGCGAGATCGCCAACGGCAGACACCCGGCCAGCCGGACCAGCTCCGCCACCGGCTCCACAGGGCTGGCGGCGGCGCCGGGGGCCAGCCGCAGGAACATCTGTTGCGCCTCATCCGTCGGCAAGGTCTCCAGCAGCAGGGGGACGGTCGACCCGGGCAGGTCGCCGAGATGACGGCGGCTGGTGACCAGCACCAGACAGCCCTCACCCCCGGGCAGCAGCGGTGCGACCTGGCCGCTGCTGGCGGCGTTGTCCAGCACCAGCAGCGCCCGCTGCCCGGCCATACGGTCCCGCCACAGGCTGGCGCGACCGTCCAGATCGTCGGGCAGATAGCGGGCATCCACCCCGGCAGCCGCCAGCAGCCCCGCCAGCGCGGCCCCGGCCGGCACCGGGCTGTGCCCGGGGGTGTGGGCGTGCAGATCGATAAACAACTGCCGATCCGCAAACCGCGGCCGCAGCAGATGAGCGGCATGCACGGCCAGCGCCGTCTTCCCCACCCCCGGCATCCCGCCGATCGCGTGGATCGCCACCACCCCGCCAGCCGCCGCTTCGTCCACAACCGCAGCCGTGATCCGGTCCAGTTCCCCGTCCCGGCCGGTAAACGCCGCCGCGTCCGGCGGCAGCGAATACCTCACCCCAACCGGAACCAGCGGCGGCGCCTGGCCGGCCTCAGCGCCGATCTGGGTCAACCCACTGGAATCACCGGGCGCGCCGTCCACCGCACCGGCCGGGTCCGGGTCATCAGGCAGCGCGATCCACCCAACTGCGGCTGTCTCCTTGACCCTCACCTCGGCGCGGCGGTAAGCAGCTGACACACCCGCCTCGCAGTGCGCGATGACCTCGTCAAAAAACCACGACGACGCGATCACCGCGAGCACCCCCGCCGACCCGGTCAGCGCCGCCTTCAGCGCAGGAGCCTCCACCAGCCGGAACGCCAAATTGACCGCCGCCGCGGTCACCCCGTGCTCGTCATAGGTGACCTCCCCCGCATGCA
>WNFX01003931.1_pt1 | contig 23494 bp, 22 predicted proteins | sample 5400111 | NCBI WGS metagenome assembly WNFX01 (sample SAMN13153363, study PRJNA577476) | soil metagenome | isolation source: 40 cm soil or saprolite under grassland replicate 1 | place: USA:California | collected 2016-06-15
TGTCGTTGTGGTCGCCGAGCGACGGCTTCTGCTCGTCGACGATCACCCAGTCGGCTCCGCGGAGGTACGGGAAGCTGAAGATCTGCCTGCGCGCCGAGAGGTGGGCACCTAGCGCGTTCGTTGCGGTGACCGGCGCGGCGGCGGGGATGAGCTTCAGCTCGCGAGCGGCGATTCGGTCGTGCCGGGAAACCTGAGCGCTCCTGGCCTGAAGCGTCGAGCCGCCGGGGAAGGACCGCCAGATCGGAATCGGCCCGAGCAGGTAGTTGCCGGCGACGGCTGCGAGCACCGCGACGGTTGCCGCGATCCACGCCCGCCGGCCGAGCCTGCTTGCCCCGATCGCGGCTGCCGCGAACAGAATCGGGATCACGCCCGCTGTGTAGTGGTAGTGGATGGAGCTCTGTGCATCGACCGATGACAGGAGATTGAGGGCAAGCTCCGGCACGAGCGCGATCAGCAGGAGTGGAGCGAGCAACGCGAGCGCGGCCATAGGCAGGAGCAGATCGAGCAGGTAGTGCGCGCCGCGGTGGTCGAAGGCGACCGAGAGCAGACGCCCCGGGTCCGTGAAAGCCTTGCGGACGATCCCGGTGGCTGAGCCGCCGACAGCGTCGTAGCGTCCGTAGAAGCTCGACTTCGAACCGTGATTGAAGTGAGGGATCACAACCTGCACGGCGATCGCCGAGGCGGCAAGGCCGGCAACCGCGATCGTTCCCCCCGTCAGCCACCGACGGCGGCTCAGCGCATACCAGACCCCGAGGCCTGCGATCACCAGCGGGATCTCCTCGCGCGTCAGCGCGGCCAGCACCGCAAACAGAGCGAACGGCAGCAGCCGGTCCTCATCGAGGTACCAGATCGCAAAGAGCAGCAGCGGACAGGCGAGCGCGACGGGGTGAAACTCGTTCAGCGTCATCCATTCGGTCGCAGGAAAGAGCAGGTAGGCGAGCGAGAAGCCGAGCGCGGCGTGCTCGGAGCCGGTGTGCTTCCGCGCAAGCCAGAAGAGTGGGAGCGCACCGAGTGCGATCGCGAGCGCCTGCAAGGTGAGGAGGAGGCTCGGATGCGGCCAGGCCCACCAGAGTGGAGCGAAGAGGACGAGGATCGGGTCGACGTGCGCACCGAGACGCGAGACCTGGGCCCCGTGGAGGTTCGTGACCTGGAGCGGGTGACCGTGCGCCGTGGACCAGACTGCCTGAACCATGTTGCCGAGGTCGAAGCGGCCGGTCTCGAAGGCGCGGTGCCGAAGCACGGAGAGGGCCGCGAAAGCAGTCGCGTAGGCAGCGATCGCCATCCAGAGCAACCGGCGTGGCCGAGCGAGTCTCAATGGACGAGCTGTTCGATCAGGCCACGCCAGCGTTCGCCGAGAACCCGCTCGGAAGCTTGGGTGCGGTAGGCCTGCAGGCCACCGCCGGCGAGACGTTGCGCAAGCGCCGGGTCGGCCGCGAGCCGCCGTACTGCCACTGCCAGCGCCTCGGCGTCGCCAGGAGGCACGAGCAGGGCGCTCTCTTGGTCGACCAGTAGCTCTCGCGCCGCGGACGTGTCGGCTGTGATCAGCGGGACTCCGCAGGCGAGCGCCTGAAAGGCCTTGTTCGGGATCACCCGCCGGGCCTTCTCCGACGTGCCGAAGATCCCGAGTGCGCAGCCGGCCGCGTGGAGCTCGTGGGGTAGGCGCTCGTAGTCGACCCAGGGCACGTGCTCAACGTTCGGCGGCCGCCGCGCGAGGAGTTGGTCGAGCTGGCCGCTACCGATGATCCTAAAGCGGAGATCAGGAGCGATTCGCGCGGCCTCGAGCACCGTCGCCACCCCGTGGAGCGGGATCAGCTTGCCGACGAACAGCGCGGTGAACGGCTGCGCGGCGTCCCAGCCGGGCGCGAAAACGCGCTCCTCGGCGCCGACGAAGGAGACCTCGACCTTGCCCTGCGGTAGTCCGGCGAGGTCGGCGAGAAACCGCGCGTTGGCCTCGGTGTCGGCGACGACCAGCTCGGCAGCGCGCAGCGCGCGCCTGTCGATCCTCTTGAGCGCGCGGCCGGCCGGCGACCCAGGCGCGAAGCGTCGGCGATCCTCGACGAACGTGTCGTAGAGGGAGACGAGCGGGTTGAAGATGACCGAACGTCCTCGGGCGACGCGGCGAGCCGCGGCCAGATCGAGGTGGCCCGGATATCCCACGACCAGAGCGTCAAAGTCTTCGTTCGGCCGCCGGAGAAGGCGCGCCTCGGCGAGCACGAGCCGGGCCGCAGCGCGGGCGCCGGCCTGCCAGTTATGCGCATTCCTTTCCCAGACCGAAACGTGCCGCTCGATGACCTCGACACCTGCGCCTCGCAGGGCTGAGATCACCTGCGCGTTCCGCGGGTAGTCGCGCTCGTACGTGCCGAAGTAGAGGACGCGCACCAGATTCAGGTCGCCCTTCTTCTCCGCGCCCGCTTAACGTGTTCGCGCGCGAACCAAAGGCGCACCCAGCCTCCTCCCCGCGACGAGCCTAACCGGAATCAGCGCGCGCATGGGAGACGGGATCGTGACGAAAGTGCGCCGACATGCGGGGTGGCCCGGTTCAAGCTTGGCACGCGTCTGCCGGCGTTGTTCAGGAGAGGATCTCGTCGACGTGGAGCTCAGCCTGCTCGCGGCCGCCGGCGGTCTCCTCGTGCTGGCTCGTCAGCATCTCGCTGATCAGGCCGAGCGAGAAGAACTGGAGACCGACCACGACCAGGAGCACGCCCAGCGTGAGCAGCGGCCGGTCGCCGATCGCATGGCCGAGCGCTTTTACGATGGTGAGGTAGACGAGGATCGCGAACCCGATCAGGCCGAGAACGAGCCCGAGGCCGCCGAACAGGTGCAGCGGCCGGTGCCGATAGCGACCGATGAACGAGACCGTCAGCAGATCGAGGAACCCGCGGAGGTAGCGCTCGACCCCGTACCTCGAGCGGCCATGCTCGCGCGGACGATGGTTGACAGGCAGCTCCGCGACCCGGAAGCCGCGGTACTGCGCGAGCACCGGTATGAACCGGTGGAGCTCGCCGTAGAGACGCATGCCGTGAACGACCTCCGCCCGGTACGCCTTCAGTCCGCAGTTCATGTCGTGCAGGCGCAATCCGGAAACCCGGCCCGTCACCCAGTTGAAGATTCGCGAAGGGATTCGCCGACGCAGTGGGTCACGACGGCGCGTCTTCCAGCCCGAAACTAGGTCAAATCCCTCGTCGAGCTTGACGAGCAGCCGGGGAATCTCCGCGGGATCGTCCTGAAGATCTGCGTCGATTGTGACGACGATCTCACCACGGGCCTGGTCAAATCCGGTGGCCAGCGCCGTCGCCTTGCCGAAGTTACGCCGGAGCCGGACGACGCGAACGTTTTCGTATCTGGCATGCAGCCGCGTCAGCGCCGCAAACGATCCATCCACGGAGCCGTCGTCGACGAAGACCGCCTCCCACTCCCATCCCAGCGGCTCGAGGGCAGCCTGGAGCTCTTCGTAGAGGAGAGGGATCGAGCGCTCCTCATTGTGCAGGGGGGTGACGATCGAGATCATGGCGACGGGTGGCGGCTGGAGTCCTCCGTGCTTAGCTTATGCGGCGCGCGTGGCGGATCTGCTGTCGATGGCCGAGGCCCAAGGCCTGATTCTCGAACACACTCGGCCACTTCCGGCCGGGCCAGTCCCGCTGGAGGTCGCCGCGGGCCGAGTACTGGCCGAGGCCGCCAGGGCGGCCGTCGACCTCCCGCCTTTCCCAAGCTCGGCGATGGACGGCTATGCAGTGCGTGCGGCCGACACACCGGGCCGGCTCACCGTCGTGTCGCGGATCGCTGCCGGGCAACCTGCGGCGGTCGCTCTCGAGAGCGGACAGGCGATGGGCATCGCGACAGGCGGCGCCGTTCCCGAGGGCGCCGATGCCGTCGTCCCCCTCGAGTATGTTGTCGACCATGACAACGCGGTTGAGATCGATGCTCCGGCGCAGGCCGGCTCAAATGTTCGTCCGCGCGGGGGCGACGTCCGAAGTGGCGAGATCGTCGCCGGAGCCGGTTCGACTCTCACCCCCGCACGGCTAGGCGCCCTGGCTGCGGCCGGGATTCCGGAGGCTTGGTGTGCTCAACGGCCACGCGCCGCCGTTCTTTCAACGGGAACGGAGCTTCGCCGTCCGGGCGAGACGCTTGCCGCGGGCGAGATCTACGAGGCAAATGGGCTGATCCTGTCGGCTCAGCTTGCTGCTGCCGGAGCAGCTGTCGAGCTGATGCAGGCGGTTGGCGACGAAGAAGGTGCGCATCGGGCTGCCCTCGAGCGGGCGCTCGAGGCGGATGTCGTGGTCACTTCCGGAGGCGTCTCCGTCGGCCCGCACGATCTCGTCCGCCGAATCGAGGCCGAGCTTGGAGTCGAAGAGGTCTTCTGGCGGGTGGCCGTCAAGCCCGGCAAGCCGATCGCATTCGGCGTTCGCGGCGAGACGCTCGTCTTCGGACTTCCCGGCAACCCTGTCTCGGCCCTGGTCGGTTTCGAGTTGTTCGTGCGTCCGGCGATCCGTGGTCTGCAGGGCGTGCCGGAGCCTCTGCCTCGGTTCGAGCGCGGCCGTCTGACGGGTGGGGCGAGGCGGCGGAACCAGGAGCGCGACGAGCTCGTTCGTGCCCGCCTTCGGAGCTCTACCGAGGGCTCGGTTCTCGAGCCTCTGAGCGGGCAGGACTCGCACATGATCGCGCGCGCGGCCAGCGCTGACGCGCTCGTCCTGATCTCTCGGGGCGAAGGCGAGGTCGCCGACGGGTCGCTCGTCGATTACCTGCGCCTCGACTGAAGACGCGCGAACTCAGCCGCCGGCCGCTCGCTGCTGCTCTTGTGAGGCCCTCTGCCGGGAACGCTGAGCGAGGACGGTCCGCCGGATTGCCGAGCGGATCGGACCAAGGCCGCGATCGGCAGCATTTGGGTACGGGCCGTAGCGGCGGGCGACAAGCGTTCCAAGCTGGGCGGCGGCTGCGAGCCACGCGAGCCCGATCACGAAGGTCGGTATCGGGACGTAGTGCACGGCGACGAGCTCGGCGAGATACCAGGGTGCATCGAGCCCGAGCCCGTACCGAGTGGCGAAGGCAACAAGCAGAAGCAGGGGTCCGAGGAACCCGAGTGCGAAAACTCCGGCGCGCGACCAGGCCGGGCGCGATTGCACCTGAGGCAGCCAGAGCCAGGCGTGCAAGGACGGCAGGATCAGGATCAGGGAGTAGGGGTTCGTCGCGACGACCAGCAGGCCGACCACGCCGAGCGCGAGCAGAGCGGCGGTGTGGCCCGCGAGCTCGTCGTCGATCCCGACCGGTCGGCGCGGCGCGAGGCGCGAACGTGTGATCACCCAGCCGAGCGCGGCGAGCGCGACGAGCCCGAGCAGTCCGAGCAAGGGCCAGTGGCGCGCGGCCGAGCTGTGCGGCGCCAGCGGCAGCGCGGCTCCGCCGGGCCAGACGCCGACGAGCGCGAAGAGCTCGAACAGGGCTCCGACCCAGAGCCAGAACGCGAGCCGGCTCCGGTAGCTGCGAAATGCGGGAGCGATTGGAAGATGGCGCCGACGACAGCGTGCGAACAGATCGATCGTGGAGATCAGAAAGGGAAGCAGTGCTGCGATGAGCACGAGCTGGACCGCCCAGCCTCGAATCACGCGCGCGCCGAGATAGATGTAGCTCGACGTCCCTTGGACGAGCTCAGCGCCCTGGTCGAGCGAGCGCAGAAGCTCCTGAGCGCTACGGCCGACCTGCGCGAGCCGGCCGCCGTTCACGTGATTGGGCGTGTTCGAGAATGGGGGCGGCCGCCGGTCGCTCGCCGTGGTCACGGTTAGCGCGCCGACACCGTGTGAGAGCAGCGGGCCTTGCTCGTACAGCGTGAACGGAAACGCGAGATCGAGCAGCTGCGCGAAGGCGCCCGGGCGCCCGGGAAGCTCGCCGGTCTGCTCCTGGATTCGTCCTGCTGTGGTCTGCAGGAGTCCTGCGGAGGCTTCCCGGGCTGTGTCTCCGGCGATCACCAGCCTCGAGGTCGCCGGGCCTGCGATGGAGTCGAGCACGATTGCCGTCACGACGCGGTCCCGATAGTCGGAGGCGAAGCGCCGTGCGCCTAAGCCGCCGAATTCGCCGCCGTCGGTGGCTACGAAGAAGAGCGTATGAGCGGGACTGACGATGCTCGCTCCGGGAGGGACGTTTCCCGAGACCGAGTTGGCGTACGAGCGAGCGAGCTCGACCAGCGCCGCGACTCCCGAAGCGTTGTCGTTGGCGCCGGGCCCCGTGCCGATGTCGTCGAGGTGCGCCAACACGGCGAGTGCTTGAGGGGAGCGACCCGGGATTGTGACGATCAGGTTCTCGAGACGGACTCGGCCCCGGCCCGGGATCGTTGCGAAGAACGGCTCACGGCGAACGTGGAGGCCGAACTTCGCGACCTGATCGGCGAACCACTGCCCCGCGCTCGCGGCTCCGGGTGATCCCGGCGAGCGGTCGGGAAACGTCTCGGCCAAGTCGCGCGTGAGCGCCACCGCGCGGGCCTTGTCGAATGCAGGCGGTAGCGCTGGGACCGCCGCTCGCAGCGCGGTTGGTTTGCCGACGCTAAAGGCGGCGATGAGCAGCGGAATCCCGACGAGCAGCCAGGTGCCGCGATACAGACGGCCGTTGATCGGTCGCTCGAGCGAGCCGTGGCGCGCGCGAACGCGAGCCGAAGGCGGATCCGCCGCCATGCCCTGGCTATAGTAGGTAGGCGAGAACTCGACGTGTGCAGGCAGACTTTGACGCGATGCCCGCCTCTTCGACCATCCTCCTCGTCGACGACGAGGATTCCGTTCAGAAACTCCTCACGTATCCGCTGGAGCGCGACGGTTTTCGAGTCGTGCAAGCGCGGGACGGCGAACAGGCGCTAAGGCTCTTCGGCGACGAGCGGATCGACCTCGTCGTACTCGACCTCATGCTGCCAAAGGTGGACGGGCTCGAGGTCTGCAAGCGTCTGCGCGCAGGAAGCGACGTGCCGATCATCATGCTGACCGCTCGCGGTGAGGAGCTCGACAAGGTGCTGGGGCTCGAGCTCGGGGCCGACGACTACATCACCAAGCCGTTTTCGATCCGCGAGTTCCGGAGCCGCGTGCGGGCACTGCTCCGCCGCGCGGCGCTACCGCGCGAGCGTACCCTGGAGGATGAGACGATAGAGGCGGGCGAGCTGCGAATCGACCCGGCTCGCCGGATGGTCGAGCTCGCCGGCGAGCCCGTCCAGCTCACGTATGTCGAGTTCGAGCTTCTGAGGACGCTCGCTGCCGAGCCCGCGCGGGTCTTCACGCGCGAGATGCTGCTCCGGTCGCTGTGGGGCGATTCCGCCTATCGGGAGCACCGCACGATCGACGTGCATGTCCGCCACTTGCGAGAGAAGCTCGAGCGTGACGCGCGCGAGCCCGAGTACATCTTCACCGTTCGGGGCGTCGGCTACCGGTTTCGCGACTGATGAACGCGTTTCGGACCGTCGGAGCCCGGCTCAGCCTGGCCCTGCTTGGCGTCGTCGCGCTCGTTCTCGGGCTCGTCTACTTGATCGTCGTTCCCTCGCTCGAGAGCCGGCTGATCGACAACAGGCTCAACGATCTTGCTCACGCCAGGCGCGCGTTGGTCGCCGAGTACCAGCTGAATGCGCCGGACTTCTACTCGAACGCCGCGGACAGCACGAATGCCCGCGTTGTCTTGATGTCCGTGTTCTCCCAGTCGCCCTCGACCGTCGTTACCCCCGAAAATTCGTCCCTTCCCGGGCGTAGCGTCCGGGCGTTCACCGACGATCCAGTCGCTGTTCGCGCGGCCAGGACCTCCCATCTCGAGCGCGGCACCGTTTCGCGGGGCAACGGGGAGTTCGCGGAGGTCGCGTTCCCGATCGGTACCGGGGGGAGTGTGCTCCTGCTTTCAGCGCCGCTCCACGACGCACTGGCCGACGTCGATGCCGTTCAGCGGCGAATGCTTCTCGCCGGTGGGCTGGCGCTGATCGTGGCCTTGCTGGTGGGCTATGGCGCGGCGCGTTTGTTCGCAGGCCGCATCCGGCGCCTGGAGCGAGCCGCGGGGCGAATCGCCCGCGGGCATTTCGACGAGCCGGTGGCCGATCGCAGCGCCGACGAGCTCGGTGAGTTGTCACGGGCGTTCGACCGGATGCGCATCCGGCTCGCGGGTCTCGATCATGCTCGTCGCGAATTCGTTGCGAATGCCTCGCACGAGCTCAGAACACCGCTGTTTTCGCTTGGTGGTTTCCTCGAGCTGATGGAGGATGAAGAGCTCGACGAGGCGACGCGCCGCGAGTTCCTAGACACGATGGCCGGGCAGGTCCGCCGGCTCACGAAGCTGGCCGACGACTTGCTCGACCTCTCACGCCTCGACGCGGGTCGCCTGCAGGTGGAGACGCAACCTGTTGACCTGGGAGAGCTCGCAGGTGCGGCAGTCGAGGAGTTCGCCGGCGTGGCCCTGGCGTCCGAGCATCCGCTCGAATACGCGGCTGACGGTGGTGCTGCGGCGCGCGGGGATCCTCAGCGAGTCATGCAGATCGTCCGCATCTTGCTCGACAACGCTCTGGCGCACACGCCTCCGGGCACACCTGTCGAAGTCGCAGTGCGCCGAGCCGACGGTCGAGCCGAGATCAGCGTTGCCGACGGCGGTCCCGGGATCAAGAACGAGGATCGATCCGAGCTGTTCGAGCGCTTTTACCGGGGCGAGAGCACGAAGGCTTCGGGCAGCGGACTGGGCTTGGCCATTGCGAGGGAGCTCGCCGAGCTGATGGGCGGCAGGATCGAGCTTAAGTCGAAGCCCGGCCGCACCGTCTTCTCGCTGGTGCTTCCGGCCGGAGAGCCAGCGCGAGAGCCGGAGTTCGTCGGGGCCTGAGCGCTGGCCAGCGCGTTCTTTCTGGTTGACGCGTGAACGTTGCGGGGGTGAGGCGGATGCGCCAAAAGTGCGCGTTTTGCGGCGCCAGCTAACTTTGACTCGATCACGTCGAGCCGTTCCATGTGAAAACGGCTGAAAAGGACATGTCTACAGGCATTTTACGTCCGGGGCGTGCCGCAAACTTCCTACGATGATTGCCTGGGCAGCCGGTCTCTACGAGGGCGAAGGAACAGCAACGCGATGCAAGGGACGGTTGCGTCTGTCGATCAAAATGACAAACGAAGAGACAATTCGCCGATTCGCGGCTGCAGTGAACTGCGGAACCGTTTACGGCCCGTATCAGCCTCCCAGTCGGGACGGTTACGCCAGAAAGCCGGTTTGGGTGTGGCTTGGCGAGTGCGAAGATGCCTGGAGCGTCGCCGACCTTCTGCGGCCCTGGCTCAGCGCAGCTCGTCGCGCGCAGCTTGAGCGCGTCTTCCGCGCCGACGTCTAGAACATGCGCAGCTACAGTGCGATTCGTGCGCGAGCGCCCAGTTTCTCTCGCGATCGTTGCGATCGTTGCCGCCGTGATCGGCGGCATTTCGGTCCTGGTGGTCGGAAAAGCGGCCGGTTGGCTGAATAGCGGAACGAAGAAGACCGTCGTTGTGCAGACGCCGGCGGTCTCGCAAGCGGTGGCGACGCCGAGAGCTGCCTTGGCGCCGAGCGCGAAGCCGCTCAGCGGGAGCAGTTTCGATCCAAGCCGGATCTACACGACGCGCTCGCCCGGCGTTGTGACCATCTACGCGATTTACGGCGACAGCCTCTCCGCCCAGGAAGCACAGGGATCTGGCTTCGTCGTCTCTCCCAAGGGCTACATCCTCACGAACTCGCACGTGATCACGAGCGCCGGCGAGGCGCCCGGCAAGGCGACGGCCGCAAACAAGCTGTTCGTCGAGTTCCAGGATCGGGATCGCATCCCGGCCAAGGTCGTGGGCTGGGACATCTATGACGACGTCGGCTTGATCAAGGTGAATCCCGCCGACCATCGTCTCGATGCTGTACCGCTCGGGGACTCAGCCCAGGTGAAGGTTGGCCAGCCCGTGGCTGCGATCGGCAGTCCGTTCGGGAACGTCAACTCGCTCAGCGTGGGCGTGGTCTCCGCGACCGAGCGCTCGATCGACTCCCTGACCTCCCAATACAGCCTCGTCGACGCGATTCAGACCGATGCCGCGATCAACCATGGAAATTCGGGCGGCCCGCTCTTTGACGCCCGCGGCCGCGTGATCGGAATCAACGCGCAGATCCGCAGCGACTCCGGCAGCGCCGAAGGTGTTGGTTTCGCGGTGCCAATCGACTCCGCGCGGCGGTCGATGACGCAGCTGATCGCCGCACGGCGCGTGTCGTATGCGTACGTCGGGATCGAGACTGAGGACTTGATCCCGACGATCGCGAAACGGCTCCACTATCCGGTTTTGCACGGCGCGGTCGTGACCAAGGTGAACCCGAACTCGCCCGGCGCACAGGCCGGGCTGCGGGCCGGAAGCGACAAGCAGGAGCTGCTCGGCTCGCCGTTCATCAGCGGCGGAGACGTGATCGTTGCGATTGCGGATCACCCGGTCGGAAGCGCGGAAGACGTCGTGCGGGTCGTCACGGAGGAGCTTTCGCCGGGGCAGTCCGTTCCAGTTACCTTCATCCGCGCAGGACGGCGCCATCAGGTGACCGTCAAGCTCGCGGAGCGGCCGGCCAATCCCGGCGGCTAAAGCCAAGGTGCTCGCTTGCGACAGCGACGCCGTGGACGTTCGGGCTTGGCCCGGACGTCCGTTTAATCCCCGGTGGCAAAGCCGATGCCGGTGAGTCTTCCGAACCAGGCTCACATGGTTACGCCCGGAAGCGGAGAGGGAAGAGAGCCACGATGGACCCGCTAGACCGCTCGGTTCGGCTGACGATTCCCGCAAAGGCCGAGTACATCACCCTCGGCCGCCTCGCCTTGACGGCCATTGCGCGCGCCCGCCCGCTTTCTGAAGAGACGCTCAGCGATCTCAAGCTCGCCCTGACCGAGGCATGTACGAATTCGGTCCGGCACGCCTACCGTGAAGGGCGAGCGGGGACGGTGGAGATCGTCTACATGATCGAGCCCGACCGGCTCGCCATAGAGGTCACCGACGACGGCGAGGGTTTTGAGCCCGCCGACCTTACGGGCCAGGGCAACGGCGATCTGAGCGAGGGGGGTCTGGGAATCGCGATCATCCGGGCGCTCGCCGACGAAGTTGAGATCGGCGAGCGCGAGTCGGGAGGATCACGGCTTCGCTTCGTGAAGTTCCTGGACGAGTAGCGTCTATTCTGCGCGCTCTCGTCGTCTGAAGACACTCGCCTCGACCCCATGCTCCAGCTCGTCAACGTCGGAAACAAATCGCTGCTCGATTACGGCACGATTGCTTCGCGCGGCCTGATGGAAGAGATCCGCAGGCTCGCCGCCCAGCTCGAGGGCAAGCGCGTCCTTCATCTCTCGGCGACGGCGTTCGGCGGCGGCGTGGCAGAGATCAACTACGCGCTCGTGCCGCTGATGCGCGATGCGGGGCTCGACGCCGAGTGGCGGATCATCCGCGGCGCCGACGAGTTCTTCGCAGCGACGAAGACGATTCACAATGGCCTCCAGGGGTCACCGCAGGGGTTGATGCCTGAACAGGAGGAGGTCTTCCGTCGCTTCAACGAGGAGAACGCCCAGGAGCTCGAGCTCGATGACGACTACGACTTCGTGATCATCCACGACCCGCAGCCGGCGTTCATGATTGAACACCTCACCTCGTCGCAAGCTCGCTGGATCTGGCGCTGTCACATCGACCTCTCGACGCCGAACCAGAGCGTGCTCCAGTTTCTCCTGCCCGCCCTGGGTCGCTACGACGCGGCGATCTTCCACATGAACGAGTACGTCCCGGCGGCACCTGGACTGCCGCCCTCGTACATCTGGCCGCCGGCGATCGATCCGCTGACGCCAAAGAACATGGCGCTTTCGCCCGAGGACGCCGCCTATATCGTCGACCAGTTCGGAATCGACGTCGAGCGGCCGCTTCTGACGCAGGTCTCGCGGTTCGACCCCTGGAAAGACCCGCTCGGGGTGATCGACGCCTACCGGTTGGTCAAGGAGCGGTTCCCCGAGGTACAGCTCGCGCTCGTCGGCTCGATGGCGCATGACGATCCGGAGGGCTGGGACTACTACAACCAGACCGTCGCCTACGCGGAAGGCGATCCCGACATCTACATCCTCTCGAACCTGAACAACATCGGCGGAGTGGAGGTCAACGCCTTCCAAGTCCACTCGCATGCTGTGATCCAGAAGTCGATCCGCGAAGGCTTCGGGCTGACGATCACCGAGGCGCTCTGGAAGACGCGACCAACCGTTGCCGGGCGCGTCGGCGGCATCGTGCGCCAGATTCAGGACGGCGAGACGGGTTGGCTCGTCGACTCTCCGGCCGAGTGTGCCGAGGCCTGTATCGAGATCTTGCGCGACCCGTCCGAGGCACGTTTGCGAGCGCTGAAGGGCAAGGAGTACGTGCGGCGCAACTTCCTGATGCCGCGCCTGCTTCGCGACTGGCTCGTGCTCTTCAATCGCTTGCTGGGAAACGACACAGCCGGCGCGGAGCTCGCCGTCGTCAGCGCGGCCTAGGCGCTCGCTCGCGACGCCGCTTTGGAGGCCGCGGCGGCTTTGCCGGTGCGGCCGTCTAAACCCGGCCGGCAACGACACGCCCGGCGCGGAGCTCGCCGTCGTCAGCGCGTATGCGCTAGCCCTCGTTTTCTCGGGCCAACGCGCCGGGTTACCCTGTGCTCGATGGGGGAGCAGCGCAAGCTGATCATTGTCTCGAACCGCGGGCCGGTCTCGTACTCCCGCCAGAACGGCGAGCGGGTCGCCAGCCGCGGTGGCGGCGGGCTCGTGACGGCGCTCCGCGGGCTGGTCTCCCACCACGATGTGACGTGGATCGCGAGCGCGATCACCGACGAGGACCGGGTTGCGGCCCAGGAGACGATCGAGGAGACGGCAAGAGACGGCTCGCCGTTCCACCTGCGCCTGGTCGACCACAACCCGGCCGCCTACGACTGGTTCTACAACGTGGTCTCGAACCCGATGCTCTGGTTTCTCCAGCACTACCTGTGGGAGCTCGCCTACACGCCCGCGGTCGATCACGGTTTTCGGCACGCCTGGGACGAGGGGTACGTTCGCGTCAACGAAGGCTTCGCAGCCGCCGTGCTCGAGGAGCTCGAGGTCGAGCCCGACGCGGCGGTTCTCTTCCACGACTATCACCTCTACCTGGCGCCGAGGATCGTTCGCGAGGAGGTGCCCGACGCGACGCTCTCGCATTTTGTCCACATCCCCTGGCCGCAGCCGGACTACTGGCGAATCCTGCCGGAAGAGATGCGCCACGCGATCCACGACGGGTTGCTCGCGAACGACGTAGTCGGCTTTCACTCGAGCCGCTGGCGGCTGGCCTTTCTGCGCTGCGCCGTGGATATCGCAGGCGCCGAGGGCAACTTCAGCGACTGGACCGCGGATTACCGGGGTCGCCGGACGCGCGCAGTCGCCTCGCCGATCTCGATCGACCCCGAGGAGTTCGACGAGCTCGCCGAGAGCCCGGCGGTGCTCGAAGCGGAGCGGGAGATCGTCGAGCGGCGACCGGAGCGCCTCATCGTTCGCGTCGATCGGACCGACCCGTCCAAGAACGTCGTCCGCGGCTTTCGGGCCTTCGAGCTCTACCTCGACGCACATCCCGAGATGCACCAGCGGGTGACGCTGCTCGCGCTGCTCGACCCCTCCCGCCAGGACATCCCCGAATACTCCGAGTATCTCGGCGCGATCCAGCGTGAGGCCCGGCGCGTCAACGACCGCTTCCAGAGCGGCGACTGGTCGCCGATCGATCTTCAGATCGGGGACGACTTTCCTCGCTCGATCGCCGCGTACAAGCAGTTCGACGTGCTCTTCGTGAACGCCATCTTCGACGGCCTCAACCTGGTCTCGAAGGAAGCTCCGCTCGTCAATACGCGCGACGGGGTCGTTGTCTTATCTGAAAACGCCGGTGCGTCCGAGGAGCTCGGCCCGTGGACGCTGGCGATCAATCCCTTCGACGTCGCAGCTCAGGCGGAGGCGATTCATGAGGGGCTCGAGCTAGGCGCCGGCGACCGCCGTTCCCGCCTCGAGGCGATTCGAGCGCACGTGCGCGAGCATGATCTCGCGCGCTGGCTGGCCTCGCAGCTCGACGAGCTCGATCGCGCGTCGGCGCGGGTTCGATAGTCCTCCCGGCGGTACGGTTCACCCGTGGACAAGCTCTCGCACGTCGACGAGACAGGCGCCGTCCAAATGGTCGACGTCGGCGGCAAAGCCCTCTCTCGGCGACGCGCGGTCGCGCGCGCCGAGGTGCGGATGGCGGCGGACACAGTGCGGCGACTGCGCGAGCTGCCCAAGGGCGACGCGCTTGCGACGGCTCAGGTCGCCGGGATCATGGCCGCCAAGCGAACCGCCGAGTTGATTCCGCTTTGCCACCCGCTTCCGCTGACGCACGTTGCCGTCGAGCTGGAAGTCGCCGACGCGGCGGTCACGATCCTGGCGAGCGCCGAGACGACCGCGCAGACGGGCGTCGAGATGGAGGCGCTGACCGCTGCATCGGTTGCCGCTCTGACGGTCTACGACATGGCGAAGGCGGTTGACAAGGAGCTCGAGATCACCGGCGTGCGCCTGCTCGAGAAGACGAAAGGCCCTGCATGAGAGCCGCCGTTTTGACCGTCTCCGACGGGGTCGCCGCCGGCGAGCGCGCTGACGGGAGCGGAGAGCTTCTGGGGGAGCTGCTGGCCGCGGAAGGGTACGAGGTTGTGCGACGCGTCGTTCCGGACGACCGGGAAACGATCGCGGACGCGATCGTCGAGCTTGCGGAAGAGGCGGCGCTCGTGCTCACTACCGGCGGCACCGGGCTTGGCCCACGCGATGTGACGCCGGAGGCGACCTCGGAGGTGCTGGAGCGGGCGGCACCAGGGATCGCTGAGGCGATCCGGGCCGATTCGATCGCCAAGACGCCCCACGGCTTGCTCTCGCGTGGGGTGGCCGGCGTCCGCGACCAGACGCTTGTCGTCAACCTGCCCGGCTCTCCGGGCGGCTGCCGCGACGGTTTCGGCGTGCTGCAGCCGGCGCTCCGCCATGCGCTCGAGCTGCTTGCCGGCGAGCAGACTGCTCACCGGCAAACATGAGACGCCGCTTGCGGTGTCTCCTTCAGGGTCTTCGACCTTGGGACCAGGTCCCGGGACATGGCCCGGGACCTGGTCCCGCTGTTCGAACCGCGCGGGCTTGGCCCGTGCGCCCGTCTGAACTGAACGGTCCGGAGCGTTTGGGATGGCAGAGCCGATGAGTACCGCTGCACTCACGTACCCGAGGCGCTTCGCGTCGCTCGTCAAGATCGAGCACACCGTCTTCGCGTTGCCGTTCGCCTACGTCGGCGCACTGCTCTCTGTCAACAAGATCCCCTCGGCGCATGACCTGCTCTGGATCACGCTGGCGATGATCGGCGCCCGCTCCCTTGCAATGGGATTGAACCGGCTGATCGATTCCGCCATCGACGCGCGCAATCCTCGGACGGCCGCCCGTGAGCTTCCCAGCGGCCTGCTGAGCCGGGGCCAGGTGATTCTCTTTTGCGCCGCCTCGCTCGCCCTCTTCCTCGTCGCGGTCTTCCAGCTCGATCCGATCGTGCGCTGGCTTTGGCCGATCCCCGTCGCCGCATTCGTCGTCTACCCGTACTTGAAGCGCTGGACCTGGCTCTCCCATCTGTGGCTCGGGGCAGTCGACGGCCTCGCCCCCGTCGGCGCCTGGGTCGCGATCACCGGCCGGCTGCCCTGGCCGGCCTGGGCGCTCGGCGGTGCTGTCGCGCTCTGGGTGGCGGGCTTCGATCTTTTCTACTCGCTCTTCGATCTCGAGGTCGACCGCGAACAGGGGCTCCACTCGTTCGCGACGCGGTTCGGCGAGCGGCGTCTCTTCTGGGGCGCGCGTCTAGCGCATGCGGCGACCGTTGCGCTGCTTGCCGCAGTCGGCTTCGGACTTCACCTCGGCCTTTTCTACTGGCTTGGTGTCGGCGCGGTGGCCGCACTCCTCGCGTACGAGCACGCGATCGTTCGCCCCGGCGACCTGCGGCGGCTGAACGCGGCCTTCTTCACCATGAACGGGGTGATCAGCGTCGTCTTCTTCGGCTTCGTGCTCGCCGAGGTGGCCGGATGAAAATCGCGGCGCTCTACGACATTCACGGCAACCTGCCGGCGCTCGAGGCTGTCCTCGCGGAGGTCCCGGACGAGGCTGCGATCGTCATCGGAGGAGACGTGTTCTCCGGGCCGATGCCCTCCGAGACGCTTTCGCGAGTTCGCGGCCTCGGCCAGCGTGTCCGGTTCGTCCGCGGCAACGCCGACCGTGACCTTGGTCCATACGAGGAGCAGTGGCGCGCCAGGTACGAATGGCTGTTGGCGCAATTGACGGCGGACGAGTGGGCGGCTGCCGACGCCTGGCCGCCGACGCTCACGCTCGAGGTCGACGGGCTCGGGGAGGCGCTGTTCTGCCACGGCACACCTCGCAGCGACCTTGAGGCGATCACTGCGATGACGTCGGACGACCGTCTGCGGGAAATCCTGTCCGAGGTGACGGCTGAGACCGTCGTCTGTGGTCACACGCATCACCAGTTCGACCGCCGAATCGATGGGACCCGAGTCGTCAACGCGGGGAGCATCGGGATGCCGTACGAAGGGCGGCCGGGTGCCTACTGGGCGTTGCTCGGGCCGGAAGTGGAGCTCCGCCGAACCGAGTACGACGTCGCGGCGGCGGCCGAGGCAATTCGTGCGACGTCGTATCCAGACCCCGAAGAGAAGATCGAACTGCTGATGAATCCGCACACGGCGGAGGAGGCGGCTGAGGTTCTCGAGCAGCGTGCGCTCGAGGAGGCGGGGTGATTCGAGCACGGGGAGTAGCGCGGCGCTTCGGGGACAAGCGGGCCCTCGAGCCGGTCGACTTCGAGCTTCCGCGCGGCGGCTTTCTCGTCGTCACCGGCCCGAACGGATCCGGAAAGACGACGCTGCTGCGTCTTTGCGCCGGCTTGCTGATCCCGACCTCCGGCGAGCTGGAGGTCGACGCAGAGCGCGGCCAGGTCGGCTATCTCGCGCACGATCCGCTCGTCTACCGCGAGCTGACCGCCATCGAGAATCTCGACCTCTACGGTCGGCTCTACCGGGTGCCCGAACGGCGCGAGCGGATCGGGATGCTGCTCGAACGGTTCGGTCTCTGGGAGGCTCGCGGCGAGCGCACCGGTTCCTATTCGCGGGGGATGATGCAACGGCTCGCGCTCTGCCGTGCGCTCCTGCACGATCCCGCGCTACTGATTCTGGACGAGCCGGCGAACGCGCTCGACGCGGCGGGCGAGGAGCTGCTGGAACGTGAGCTCGACGAGCTGCGCGAGCGGACGCTGCTCGTGGCCAGCCACGCGCCCGAGCGGCTGGAGCGTTTCGCAACGGGGAAGCTGGCGCTCGCGTGAGGAGGTATCTGGCGGATGCGGGAGCGCTCGCCCGGAAGGATCTGCTGCTCGAGCTGCGCGCGCGGGACACCTTGCCGGCGATGCTGCTCTTCGTCGTCTCGGTGCTGGTCGTCTTCCACTTTGCGCTGCCCACGAACGCCTCGGCGCGGGCGTCGCTCGGGCTGCTCTGGGTGGCGATCCTCTTCACCGCGCTCCTTGGCCTCGGCCGCTCGTTCGTTGCCGAGCGCGAGCAAGGTGTGCTCGATGGGCTCGTGCTCGCGCCGTCGGATCGCAGCGCGATCTGGGTGGGCAAGGTTGTCGCGACGCTGGCTTTCCTGGTCGCCGCCGAGGCGGTGGCCCTGCCGGCCTTCGCCCTCTTCTTCACCTCCGTCGACGGCTCGACGATCGCCGGTGTAGCGCTGGCCGACGTGGGCATCTGCGCCGTCGGGACGGTGCTCGCTGCGATGGCGGCGGCCGGGCGTGCCCGCGAACTGCTGCTGCCCCTGCTCTTCCTGCCGCTCGCGATTCCGATCATCGTGGGCGGCGTCGGGTCGAGCCTCGCGAGCTCGAGCGGCAAGTACCTTGGCTTCCTGGCGCTCTACGACGTGATTTTCGTGCTCGTCGCCTGGGCGGCGTTCGAGTACGTCGTCACGGAGTAGCCGGCACCGGCCCCGTCTCCGCCTGCCCCGCGAGGCGGCGCTGCTCCCGCGCGTCCGGCCAGAGCGTGATCACGGAGCCGAGCAGGAAGACGAAGCCGGCGAGCCAGATCAGGCTGACGAGCGGCTTGACCAGCACCTTCAGGTAGACACTGGTGACCGCGTCTTTGCGGAACTTGAATTCGTCGCCGATCACGAACAGATCCTGTGCGCGGAGCCAGTCGTGCTTGATCGCCACCTCGTTCGAGGTCTGCTGCTCGGCGAAATACCTGTTCTTCCCCGCCATGATTGTGCCCACGCGCTCGCCATTCTCGGTCACGGCGATTCGCGCGCGAAGCTCGAGATGGTTCGCCGCCCGCCGCTCGACGCTGTTGAGATAGGTAAGCGTGTAGCCGCGGATCCTCATCGTGTCCCCCGGGCGAAACTGCTGGATCTTCGTCGCCCCGTAGGCACTCGAGCCGGCGACGCCGATGGCGAGCAGGATGACGGCGGCGTGGACGACATACCCGCCGTAGCGTCGACGGTTACGCGCGACGAGGCCCGAGAACGCCGACCACCAGCTCGGGGCGCCTAGTGCCTTCCGGGCGCGCGTGCCGCGCGCGAACTCGAGCACGATCGCGGCGAGCGCAAAGGCCGAGAAGGTGTAAGCGAGCAGCCCGGCGGTGCTCGAGCCCGCGCCGAGTGCGATCAGGATCACGCCGACCACGAGCGCGGTGACGGCGGGCCAGAGCACGGTCTCCCCGAGCGCCCGCAACGACGTCCGGCGCCAGGCTACGAGCGGGCCAATCCCCATCAACAGGAGCAGCGGCAGGCCGAAAACCTTCAGGAAGAAGTCGTAGTACGGCGGCCCCACCGTCACCGCCTGGCCGCGAACGGCATCCGAGAGCAGCGGGAAGGCGACGCCCCAGAGCACGGTCAGCGTGAAGGCGACGAGGAGCAGGTTGTTGTAGAGGAAGGCCGCCTCGCGGGAGGCCAACGACTCGAGCTTCGTGCGCGCCCGCAGGAGCGGCAACCGCCAGAGAATCAGCACCGTCGAAAAGGTCACTGCAACGCCGATGAAGCCGAGGAACCAGGCGCCGATCGGCGACTGTGCGAAGGAATGGATGGAGTTGATCAGCCCGCTGCGGGTGAGGAAGGTGCCGAAGATCGAGAGGCAGAACGCGCCGGCGACGAGCGTCGCGTTCCAGACGCGGAGCATGTTCTTCTTCTCCTGCACCATCACCGAGTGCAGGAATGCGGTCGCCGCGAGCCACGGCATCAGCGCCGCGTTCTCGACTGGATCCCAGGCGTAGTAGCCGCCCCAGCCGACCTCTTCGTAGGCCCACTTGGCGCCGAGCAGGATCCCGATCCCGAGGGCCGTCCAGGCCAGGATCGTCCAGCGCCGCGTGGCGACGATCCAGCGCTCGTCGAAGCGGCCGGAGAGGAGCGCGCCGGCCGCGAAGGCGAACGGGATCGTCAGCCCGACGTAGCCGAGGTAGAGCAGCGGCGGGTGGATCATCATGTACGGGTTCTGCAGGCTCGGGTTGAGGCCGGCGCCGTCCGCGGGTGCGACCTGGGTCGTGAACGGGCTGACGACGAAGACGAGCAGGAGCGCGAAGAAGCTCGCCACCGCGCCGAGCACAGGAACCGTCCACGGGAGTACCTCGGTCGTCAGGCGACGGTTGAACGCGACCGCCGCCGAGCCGAGCCCGGTCAGCACGAACAGCCACAGCAGCAGCGAGCCGGCCTGGCCGCCCCAGAACGCCGTGTAGACGTACGGGAACGGCAGCGCCTTGCTCGAGTGCTCGGCGACGTACGAGAACGAGAAGTCACGGATGCGAAAGGCGTTCAGCAGCACGATCGCCGCGACTGCGGTTGCGCCGAACGAGGTGAAGAGCGCGTTCCGCCCCGAGGCGACCAGCCGCCGGCGCCGCGTGTAGGCGCCTAGGCCGCCGCCGACCGCGGCGTAGAGCGCGAGCCCGAACGCGAGCACGAGCGCCGCACGGCCGAGATCCTGCATTAGTGCCCCGTCCAGCCGGGCACTAGCTCTTTGCCGGCGAGTACTTGGAGGGGCACTTCGTCGTGATCGACGTCGCGGCGAGCCTCGCGCCATTGTAGTTGCCGACGACGTAAACATGACGGCCTGCCCGGAACAGGTCCGGCTCCGACCCGTGGAACACGACCGGCACTCGCACCGCCTTGTGCGGGCCGTCGATGTCGCGCAGCTTGAACCTCAAACCCCCGGACGTGTGGGGATCGCCGGTGACAGGTCCGAGCACGTAACCGCTGACGCTGAGCTTGCCCTGGTGGCCCGCGAGCTGGCTCGGCGTCAATGACGGGGTGGCGCCGCCTGCGAAGCTCGTGTAGAGGAGAAAAACGGCGAGCGCGGCTGCCACGGAAAGCGCAATCACCAGCCGCACCGGATTCCCCCGCCGCTGCACCAAGCGAGTGTAACCCTGGGTGACGTTTACCGCCGAAAGTCCCGCGCTGACGCGGGAAGACGCTTAGTCGTGGCTTACCTCGTTCTGCGAAGATGCAGGCGTTTCCGTGGGGCTTCGAGCGAAAGAGAATCCGTTGGCGGCCCTTGCCGCACTGGCCGGGCTGTTGGTTGCAGCTTCGATCGCGCTGATCTTCTTCTACGTGCCGACCGATGCCGACCAGGGGTTCTCGCAGCGGATCTTCTACATCCACGTTCCGATCGCGCTGACCGCCTACGCTTTCTTTGGCTGGGGGGCCTGGAAGGCGCTCCGTCACCTCTGGAAGCGCGAGCCCGGCGCTGATCTCGAGAGCTACGTGGCGATCCACCAGGGCGTGATCTTCGGCTCGCTGACGCTGCTGACGGGCTCGCTCTGGGCCAAGATCTCCTGGGGCCACTGGTGGTTATGGAGCGAGAGCCAGTTGGTGCTCTTCCTGGTGCTCTTCCTCTTCTACGGTGCTTACTTCATGCTTCGTTACTCGGTCGAGCCTGGCCCAGCCCGGGCGAATATCTGCGCCGTGTACGCGCTCTTCGGCGTCGTCCTGATCCCGATCAGCTTCCTGGCGATTCGGCTCGCGAACCAGCTCATCCACCCGGTCGTCTTCACGCTGCAGGGGCCGCAGATGGCCGGCTCGATGTTCCTCACCTTCTGCGTCTCCTTGGCGGCGATGCTGACGCTCGCAGCGACCCTCTTCCACGTCGAGCTCGCGGGGAAGCGGATCGACTCGCGCCTGCGTGAGCTGCGGGAGCTGCTCGCATGACGCTGGCCGTGACGGCAGCCGAGAAGTACGTCGCGGCGGCGTACGGCATCGTTTTCCTCGTCGTGCTCGTCTACGTGCTGATCATTGCCCTGAAGCTCGGTCGGCTCGAGGGCGAGCTGGACGAGTTGACCGGTCGACTTCGCGAGCGACGTGAAGCCGAGACGGAGCAGCGCGAGGAGGTTCCGGCTGCCTGAGCTTTCGCTTGTCGGCATCTCCCATCACGGTGCCTCGCTCGAGGTGCGCGAGCGCGTTGCACTCGAGCCCGACGAGGCGGCCGAGCTCGCCCGTGAGCTCGCGGGCGACGAGGGAGAGGCTGTTTGTCTCTCGACCTGCAACCGGACCGAGCTCTACGTCGCTGGGCCGGGCGCCGAGGAGCGGGCGGCGGGAGCCCTGAGCGCCGCGGACGGCGCGGTCTACCGGCGCGCGGACGACCAGGCCGCCCGTCATCTCTTCCGTGTCGCCGCCGGGCTCGATTCACGGGTCAGGGGGGAGACCGAGATTCTGGGACAGGTTCGCGCCGCCTACGCGCTCGGAGCACCGGGCCCGTTGCTCGACCGTCTCTTCCGTGAGGCGCTGCGGGTCGGTCGCAAGGTGCGATCGCAATCGCCGATCGCCGACCCCGGAGCTTCCGCGGCGTCGGCCGCGGCCGTGCTCGCGGAGCGCGTGCTCGGTGACTTGAGCGGCCGCGAGGTGTTGCTGATCGGCGCCGGCGAGATCGGTGAGGCGACAGCCGGAAGGCTCGTTGCCCGCGGGGCGCGGATCGCATACGTCGCAAACCGAGGGGAGGAACGGCGGGCTTGTGTGGCGCGCAGGCTCGATGCCCAGCCGCTTGCGCTGGGCGATGTGGCGTCGGCGCTCGCCGAGGCCGACGTCGTCGTCGCGTCGACGAATTCGCGCACCTTTCTCGTTTCTCGTGACGACGTCGAGCAGGCGCTCGCCACGCGTGAGCGTAGGCCCCTGCTGCTAATCGACCTCGCCGTCCCGCGCGACCTCGACCCTGAGATCGCTTCGCTGCCCTACGCGTTTCTCTACGACGTGGACGACCTTGACGAGGCCGTTGGCACCGGCAGTGTCGAAGGCGCCGCCGCGCGTGCCGAGGCGATCGTTGCCGAGGAGGCCGAGCGCTTCCGCGCCTGGCAGGCCTCGCGCGGTGTCGTTCCCGCGATCGCGTCGCTTCGCGCCCGTGCCGAGGAGATTCGACTCCGCGAGCTTCAGCGGGCCGGGCGACGGCTGGCCGATCTCTCTCCGGAGGAGCGCCGCGCGGTCGAGGCGGTCACGGTACAGATCGTCAACAAGCTGTTGCACGACCCGACGGTGCGGCTGAAGGAGGCGGCCGCCGGCGCCGACGGCGCGACGTACGCCGACGCCATCCGCCACCTCTTCGGGTTGGAAGGGTCTGGTGAAACGCTCGACTCTGATCCGCATCGGCAGCCGGGGTAGCCGGCTCGCGCTCACGCAAGCCGAGCTCGCAGCCGAGCGGCTGCGCGGCGACGGCGTCGAGATCGCGCTCGTTCCGATCACGACTGCCGGCGACAAGGACCGGACGAAGCCCTTCGGCGAGATCGGCTCGCGCGGCGTCTTCGTCAAGGAGATCGAGGAGGCCTTGCTGGCCGACCGGATCGACGTCGCCGTCCACTCGGCCAAGGACATGACCTCCTCGGACACCGAGGGGCTCGTCGTCGGCGCCTATCTCGAGCGCGAGGATCCGCGTGACGCGCTCTGCGGGGTCGCTGGGCTTCGGCCCGGAATGCGCGTCGGCACCGCGTCCGTGCGGCGGAGGGCCCAGTTGCTGGCCCTCGAACCCGAGCTCTCGATCGAGCCGCTGCGGGGCAACATCGACACCCGGTTGCGCAAGCGCGGTGAGCGTGGGCTCGACGCTGTGGTGCTGGCGGCCTGCGGGCTCGACCGGCTCGGCCTGGGCGGTGAGATCGGCCTCCGCTTCGCCCCCGAGGAGCTGCTTCCCGAAGCAGGGCAGGGCGCTCTTGCGCTGCAGGTCCGCGCTGGCGAGGAGAGCCTTGTCGCAGCCGCCGATCACGCGGAGTCGCGTCGCCGCGTCGAGGCCGAACGGGCCTGCGTGTTCGCGATCGGTGGAGGCTGTCTCGCACCGGTCGCCGCCCACCACGACGGTGAGCAGCTGACCGCGCTGATCGCGGCGGAGGACGGCTCGTGGCTCGAACGGCGAAGCGGCGAGGACCCTGCGGAGCTGGCCCGGGAGCTCCTCCAATTCGCCGCGGCCTGACCGTCGTCCTGACCCGGCCGGCCGAGCGATCCCCCAGGCTCGCCGAGCGGCTCGACTCGCTCGGCTTC
>WNFX01001567.1_pt1 | contig 23489 bp, 27 predicted proteins | sample 5400111 | NCBI WGS metagenome assembly WNFX01 (sample SAMN13153363, study PRJNA577476) | soil metagenome | isolation source: 40 cm soil or saprolite under grassland replicate 1 | place: USA:California | collected 2016-06-15
CAAAGGAAAAGTTCATTCAATTAAAACGGTTTACAGGCGAATTTAGTTTTGTAGATAGCATAGGGACCGATGCTCAATCGATCTACGTACCAATATTAGAGCTCGAAAGCTCCACACTTAGATTCCCGCCATAGTTCAAGAATGCGATTGGGTTCATTATGATGATATGAACTGAACTGAAGAAATCGCATTAAACTTTGTAAGCTGTGAGGATGATAACGTTGGAAAAAAGTACATGCCAACATCAACATCAGCAATACCAAAGTTCGTAGATCTCTCGTCGAAGATTCAAGAGGGGAAAAAACGACATGCGAATCTGTTATATTCCGATAAATTGAATAAGAGCATATCGAATTAACAAGAACTGCTGTTGAAGGTAGCTTTGTCCATCGCAGGCAGTGATTCGGGTGCCGGTGCAGGAATTCAGGCAGATCTAAAGACTTTCACAAGTCTAGGTGTTTATGGATGCACTGCAATTACCGCGGTGACTGCGCAGAACACCCAGGAAGTTTCTAGCATCTTCGAAGTCACTCCGGAATCCATCGCTAAACAAATTAGATCAGTCCTTCTCGACATGCCTCCAGACGCTATTAAAATCGGAATGGTCTATAATAAACCAAATATTCAAACTCTCATTAGGGTGTTGAAAAGGTGTGATGTCCCGGTTGTACTTGATCCAATCCTATCTGCAGGTAGCGGCGGAAAACTTCTGTTGCCTGAAGCTTTCGAATCCTTTAAGACAGGATTAATCCCTCTTTCAACTATAATAACTCCAAATCACATAGAAGCAGAAAAAATCGCGGGTTTACAAATAAAATCACGGAGTGACGTTGTTGTAGTAGCTAGAAAAATAAAAAATCTTGGGGCAAAAAATGTTATCATAAAAGGTAATCACTTTGGAAAGAAACAAGTCACAGACATTCTTTTGAATTCTGAGGGTAAAGTGATCGAAATTTCAAATTCCAAATTAAGTTCGGAGGAGATGCATGGCTCAGGATGCAATTTTTCTGCCGCAATTACTGCATTTCTTGCAAAAGATTTCCCTATAATCGACGCTTTCAAGTTGGCAAATAAATATGTGCGAGATTCCTTGCAAAATGCCTTAAAAATAGGTAACGGACTTTTGGTTTCTAATCCGGCAGCATCTATGTACGATTACGCCAGTCGATATATCGTTTTGAAGGGGCTGCATCGTGCTATTGAAGATATCGAAAAATCGGATAATTTTGGCATTTTGATACCGGAAACCCAGTCAAATATTGGATTTGCTCTTCCGGACGCGCAAGAATTAGGTCAAATTGCAGCTGTAAAGGGGAGAATTATCAAAATTGGATACGCGGCTAGATCTGCATCCTCAATAGTCGAATTCGGCGCTTCCAAACATGTTGGTTCTGCACTTCTTGCATATATGACAGTCAACAGACTCGTCCGATCCGCGATGAACATAAAATACGATGAGAAAATAAGAAAAATTACCAAGGCAGCTTTTAAAGTTTCAAATTACGACAGAAGAAAAGAGCCTAGACATATTTTGAGAAAAGAGGGGATGTCAATTTTTTGGGGAATTAAATATGCATTAGCAAAAAATCCAGAGGCTGAAATTATATATCATGAAGGATCTTTTGGCAAGGAGCCCATGTGCATCATATTTGCGAGCAACCCTGCAGAGGTCGTCAATAAGATTAGAATTATATTGAAAAAGTATTGAACACGTAGAGAAAGGCATTTTGGTAAAGATTCGTGGTTATAACTTCTGCTAAAATTCTCGGCAGAAGATTATTGGATTTCGTCTTCGTAATTTCGTCGTACTTTTCTTGAAGCATTCACTAGATAACCCCCGAGTACAGCAACACCCATTCCTCCTATTATGAAAATGACCGGAACTATATCCATACCGGCTACCACAAATAATGGGTTGATCTTTGTGAATGCATCCCTAGCGGCAGACATACCTGCAATCAGAATAATGCCAGTGGATATGAGAATAAGTGCCGAATTGCGCCGTGCACTTGTTCTGGTGAGTGCGAAGACGACGCCAGCAAGTATCAAGCAGGGTGCCCCAGATATCGAAACATTTAAGATTAAAACCCCGATAGGATCGACGAAGACTTGTGGTCCCTTTCCTCCAGGTCCGATCAAAAAATTGTAGAATGATAGAATCAGAAATACAAACATGATTCCGAGAGCAAGGGATCCCAAAGCGACCCAGGTTTCAAATTTTACCACAGGGAAATGCAGCTCTTGAAATTCCTATGTGATACCTACTAGCCCGGCAAGCTCCCTTCTACATGCTGAACCTAACACTTCAGCTGCTTTTTCTGGCCTAACATTATTTACATAAACTCCAAAGCCTCGTTCAAGACCAGACCACGGTTGCAATTGTGGATAAATCTCGATATGCCAATGGATTTGACGGCTGTTCTTTTTTTCTGGTGCGAAATGAAATACAAGATTGAATGGCGCTTCATTCAACGCTTTTGACATTCCTCCTAGTGTTGCTCTCATCATTAGTGCAAGGTCAGTTATCTCCTTCTGTGTTATTTTCGAGAAAGCAGTTGTGTGCCGTTTAGGATAAATCCAAAATTCATAAGGGTAAGTGGGAGCCCACGGAGAGAATGAAAGAAAGCTATCTGTACTCAATATCTGCCTCGGCCCACTGGATTCGATAGAAATAATATTGCATGCAGGACAGCTCCCATTCTCGTTCATGTACTTGTGTGAAGCTTCTGCCTCTACCTCAATGTGTGGAGGAATAGTGGAAAAAGTCACAATGTTAAGGTGAGGATGAATAGTCGACGTCCCGGCCCCCAAACCGCTATCGATATAAACAGAAACATAAGTTACACTTTTCTGGGTATAGAGCCATCTGACCCTGTCTTGAATGACCAAAAGCACATTTGCCCACTGATCGACCGAGATCCTAGACAACTTCCTGTCATGGTCAGGAGAAGCGACCAAAACTTGATGGTAGCCGTACGCGGGTTCACTGTATAGTGGTTTGTCTGAGTAGCTGGGAGGAGAGCTAATTGTAACCGCTGGATTGTTACTCTGGAAGACCCTCACGCACCAATCACTGATTATACTTTCTTCACTATCGGAAAGCCGTTGGAGCATGCCATCTTTGGCCACCAGAGCAATGAGAGCAGGTTCAGTCATGGATTCATTACCAGGGCAATACGGACATCTGGCATCCAACGAAGGATTGATTGGTTCGCTCTCATTTGATCTTGGCACTATTACAAACTTATCTAAGACATAGTCTTTCCTCAGATCCCCCAACTGTAACTCTGCCCCCAAAACATCGTAGGAGCTCTTTTAATTAAAGCTTCTGCACCGAACCAAGTTGCTCCAAATTCGTAGTCATTTATTTTCGATTTGCTGATGAAAAGAATCTCGGCCATGAATGAGTCTTTCGGAAGAATCGATGGGTTTGTCCGGCTTCTAATTCGGTCGCCGCAGAAGTATCGTCACAGATAAATTCACCGATCTGGATGAACTAATGACTAATGAAAGATAAGGACTGTTCTGATATTAAGATTGTTTACGTTTTGCTTGATGGGGTAGCTGATTTGCCGCATCCAAATCTGAACGAGTTGACTCCTCTTGATGCAGCCTGCACGCCCAATATGGATCATTTGGCTAAGAATGGCTGTATGGGAGAGACGATCACAGTAGGAGAAGGGATTGCACCACAATCTGATATTGCTGTTTTTAATATGCTAGGCTACAGCTTTCAAGATGGAAGCTATGTGGGGAGAGGAGTGATAGAATCAATTGGGTCTGACATAGATTTTCGCGATGGTGACCTAGCCTTGCGGGGAAACTTTGCTACAGTAGATGATAAGTTGCAGATTATAGATCGAAGAGCAGGTAGGAGCATCGCACAGGCTGAAGCCAACGACATCTGTCGAACTCTGGCGGAAGAAATGAAATTTAGTGATAGCGGCGTTTCATTTGTTTTAAAACCCACAATTGCCCATCGCGTGAGTGTAAGGTTCAGACATGCTAATCTGAGATTCTCTGATAAGATAACTAACACAGATCCAGCCTATGAGAAAGTCGACGGTATGGGTATAGCAAAAGACAATCTAGGGAACATGCACGTTAAAAAATCCTTTGCCGAGGAATCCTCTGAATCTGCAGCAGCCGCTGCGAAAACTGTCAATGAGTTTTCGGAACAAGTAATAAGACTACTTAGAGACCATCCGATCAACAAACGACGCGAAAGCTCCGGAAAGACACCCATGAATGCGATCCTCTTAAGGGACTCTGGAAACACTTTTCCGAAACTCGAATCAATTAGAAAAAAGTACAATATGGAGATTGCAAGTATCGTGGACATGCCGGTGGAAATAGGTATTTCCAAGGTTTTAGGCATGAGGACACTAGAAGCAGGGGGGATCAATGATTATGAAAGTAAAGCTTTCGTGGTTATAGAAAACCTGATGCGTAATGATGGAATTTACGTCCACATAAAGGGACCGGACGAATTTGGTCATGATGGAGATGCACAGGGCAAAAAAAGAAGCATAGAAGACATCGACAGAGCCTTCTTTGGGACTTTACGAAAAAATCTAAAAAATGAGGAAGGGCAAATGATAGTTATTTCCGCTGATCATTCAACCCCTTGTATAAAAAAAGCCCATAGCGCAGATCCTGTGCCTGTTTTATTTTCCGGGAACATGGTCATAAAAGATGGGAGTGAGAGATTTACTGAAAAATATGCTTCAAAAGGACGCTTGGGACGTATAATGGGTCCCACTGTGCTTAGAACTGCTATAAACATGAGAAACGATAATAGATCGACTGCTTGTTGATCCCTACCCTTGCTATACTGTACCTGGTCCTTGGATAGATAATTGGATAGATAAATAATATTATAGTCTACCGCTTATTAGTGTGCCTTTACATTGTTCGCAGACCTGTTCGTCAATATTGGACTCCATATTGTGGTGTACGTCACAAATTATTAATGTGTAACGCATATAGTTACACAGTTCCACGAATTTAGCCATAGTGTTTGGGGTATACGCTTTGTTTGAAGTCAAGTCTCTTGCGATATCATCGGTCATCCGCATCACTTCCATTACTGAGGTCAGCTTATTCATAAGCTGTATGTCCCCTCTCGTCCCTCGAAGGTAGTTGCTGACGGCTGCTTGAGTAACACCTAGTACCCTGGCGACAATCTCCTCCTTCATTTCGTATTCATTTACGAGCTTCTTAGCTAAAATCGCCCTTATAGCAGGGATTAGAGATTTTGCTTCGATCTCGGATGGTAGTAGCATCAGCAACGTACAAAAACGCTGTGATTCTTATTTAAAGGTTCTCGAGAAGATAAAATCATGAGATATTAAAACAAGACATATTTAAGTGAGCGGTCACTTTGCATCCATTGTCTCGAGATGGATAGGAGTTTGATATCGCATTACGTATGGCTAGAAATCTGCCGGCGTTGTAGTTGGATAACGGGGGAGATCGAATGCAAGTAAAATTTGGGTTTACTCAAGGGCTAAATGTTGCCCGTTTGGGTCTGGATGAGACTCAAATAATGAGTGCTTGTCAAATAGCCGACCGAATGAATTATGATTCTATCTGGATGATGGACCACTCTAACGTTCCACAATGGAAAAATGCTATAGTAAATGACGCATGGCTTATGCTTGCAGCGATAGGCACGATCACCCGCAATGTTGAATTAGGGACTTGTGTGACTGATGCCATTAGAAGACATCCTTCAGCCATTGCACTCTCTGCAATCACGTTGGACAGGATTACGAACGGCAGGGCAATCCTTGGTATAGGGGCGGGCGAAGCTCAAAACGTTGTCGACTTTGGGATAGAATTTTCTAAACCGGTAACGAAATTTAAGGAACAACTAGAGGTCATCGAAAAACTCTTTGGCTCAGGTCCAGACCATCGCGTCAACTACGAAGGTCAATACTACAAACTTGCAAACGCATGTCTCCAAAGCAAAAGTATTCGCAAACCTAGACCCCCGATCTATATCGCAGCAGGTGCACGGAAGACACTCGAATTATGTGCGACTCACGGAGATGGATGGATACCGATCGGTTACACACCGGAATTATTTCAAAGACATGCTGACGTTATCCGTGAAAACGCCAAGAAGATAGGGAGAGATCTTTCTAATTTCCAATTTGCGAACGACGTAGACATATACTTTACCGATGATGGGGAAGAAGCGTGGAATAAGATGAAAAATGCAGTCAAAGTAAGCCTGTACAAACCGGAATTATTAAGCGTGCATAATTTACAACCAGATTCGGAATTCGATTTCCGTAAATACTTTACCGAATATGCCATGAACAAACCCGAACTCATGGAGCAAATGAAAAAGGCAGCACTAAAAATACCAGATAGTGTCGCAAGAACGGCGATCGGCGTCGGGAAACCAGATGACGTTGTCGAGATGTTAGAGAGATTTATCAAAGCAGGGACAAATCACTTCATCATTAGATTCTGGGGAGACGGCTACTTCAAGAATATAGAAATGTTCGGTAACAAAATCATTCCCTATTTTAGGGAGCAATCTAGTAAGTGATAGTCGCATCGAGAGGATAGAATAAATTCCTAAAAATAGTCGTCCAATGAAGTATGAAATAATGTCTTATTTTCTTTGTCTATTTTTTTTCTTACGCTACTTCTTACAACTGGTTCCGCGTCAAATCCCAGTTTCCTAAGCGAATCCGCAAAGTCATTGGAAAACCCATGAAATGTATAAATTTTCTTGGCACCTGACGCTTTCACAAACTCAAGCAATTCCGCGTAGTCGCAGTGATCGCTCATTGCCATAGCATGATCAAGACCCATCATTGTTTGGTACCATTTATCCATTGCCCAACCGCTAAACCCGACGCAGACGGCGGAATATTTTTGTTTCATAAGCGTCACAAAATTACTTGATCGTAATAGTGGCGAAATCATTACCCAAGGACTCGTCCTGCTTAGCAATCCTTGTTTTTCTGCTTCAGAAAATATGTTATGGTCTTTTAATGCCACCCCCAATTTTTGGTAAGTACTGTTCATTTCATAGACGGAATCATGGATATAGAATGGCTCCCAATGGCCGAAGAGCGACGTCAATAATTGTGCTTTGCCTAATGGATAACCCATCAATAGTACAGGAATACCTTTGTCAAACATTTCAGAAATAATTTGATTGGTTTTGTGAATAACATCTGTTAAAGCGGGAAAAATATAATGGGGTCGGCCGAATGTTGACTCTATTATCAGGGTATGTACCTTGGGGATACGGGCTGATTTCATGAATGCCCTTTCTCTAGCAGAAATGTCACCTGTGTAGTATAGGTTATCACCAATTAATAGACCCTTGGAGCCTAGAATATGGCCTGTATCTAATAGCCGGAAGCCATCATATCCTTCATTTATTTCACTCATTAGAAATCCTCGAGCATGGGCGATCAGAGAGGTTTCCTTTGAGGTAAGAATTTTAGTTCTGCTCGTCAAGGGAGTTTGGGAATAGTTTCGGCAAAGATGATCAATATGAGCATGAGAGAAAAAAGCAAAGTCGGAGGGGACCGGTCTGGTTGGATCAACTGATATTTTGTTGTTGCCGCTGTAAATTAGGATACAAGAATCAGCAAACGTAACCCGTGATGACAATCGAGAGCTGTGACTCCTAACTTGAAGATATATTTTAAGATTTTAGTTACCTTGCATCTATCTTTAAGAAACAGTATCATGAAGTATACTCCTTTGCTTAATCTTGCAATCTTAATTTCCGGGCGTGGTAGTAATATGGAGGCAATACTGTCAGCAATCAAGCTAGGGAAGATCAAGAATATTAGACCCTCGATTGTTATTTCTGATAGACCTGATGCGGCGGGTCTCAGAATTGCTTCAGAAAAATTTTGTGTATCAACTAACACCCTGCAGGGTTATGGATTGAAGGGTTGGGAATACGACCAAAAATTGGTTCAGGTTTTGGAAGACTATGGTGTAAACGATAGAACAGGTGTTATATGCCTTGCAGGGTTCATGCGAGTGTTGAGCTTCGAAGTTGTTTCTAAATACAAAATGCGAATAATGAATATACATCCAGCCCTTCTTCCATCCTTTCCGGGCCTTCGTGCACAGAAACAGGCATTAGACCATGGTGTCAAAGTAAGCGGATGCACCGTCCATTTTGTGGACGAAGGGATCGACACGGGACCTATATTTATGCAGAGGGCTGTACCTGTCTTCGATTCTGATACAGAGCACGTGTTGGCAGAAAGGATATTAAAAGTAGAGCACGAGCTCTATCCAGAAGCGCTCAGCTTGTTTTCAAAAGGAAATATTAGGATAGAGGGCCGAAAGGTCTCATTAGAGGAGAAACACTAACAGGGCTACGAAATTCAATGATGCCGAATATTTGAATTCCTGCTTGAGATCGTGAAAGAAAAACCAAAATATTACAAGGTTGAATTTAATAATCATTTGACGGCACAGATGCTAGATGGGCTAGTCGCAGCGGCATGTCTGCAGTCGAACGTAAAAAGGGCAGCCAGTCAATTGCGGAGCGGGGGAACTAACCCTTGTCTAGCAACAGTTCTTGTGGGTGATAACCAGAGCTCAGCCCTATATGTAAGAAATAAGCATAAGGCTGCAGCGATGGCAGGAATCATGACGCGTGACAACAAACTTCCTTCTTCTTGCTCACAACGAGAATTAATAGATCTTATCGAGACCCTAAACAGAGACAGTGAAGTACATGGTATTTTGGTTCAGCTGCCACTTCCTCCACAAATCAATGAATTTTTGATATTTAGTATCCTTAATCCCATCAAGGATGTAGATGGGCTGACGCCATATAATGCAGGGATGTTGGCGGGCGGAAGAGCGATTCTAAAACCCTGTACGCCTGCCGGAATTCTCGAATTATTAGATTTTTATAAGGTCGAAATATCAGGTATGGATTCCATTATTGTGAATCGAAGCACTCTAGTTGGTAAGCCTCTTGCATTCCTACTCTTGGAAAGAGATGCGACGGTTACCCTATGCCATTCTAAGACGAAAATGTTGGTAGAAAAGTTAAAGACTGCAGACGTAGTAATCACTGCTGTCGGTAACCGCGAACATTTTGTACTGACGGCGGATATGGTGAAGTCTCATTCGGTAATAATCGATGTCGGTATCACCAGACATGGTGGAAAATTAGCCGGTGATGTAGATTTCGAAAATGTAAAGGAGAAGGCTTCTTGGATTACCCCAGTACCTGGTGGCGTTGGTCCTATGACCGTATCGATGCTGCTGAAGAATACGATAACTGCCGCCTCTCTGAAACAAGAGTTGAATAATAGACGGTAACAACAAAAATGGTCGTAAATAGTCTCAAAGGCAGGATGCGTCGAATTATGCTTGAAAAGCGTAATTCCCTCTCACTAGCTGCTATCAACACTAAAAGCGCAGCAATTCAACGAAGATTTGCTCATTCAGATGAGTTTAACTACGCCAGAATATTGGCAAGTTACTATCCTGTTGGCTCCGAAGTGAGAACACAGAAGTTAGTTAGAATTGCCCTGAAAAGCAATAGGCTGGTTGCGCTCCCACGGACAGTTGGAGATCACATCAAGTTTTATCAAATTTTATCGAATACTGATTTGATCCCAGGCAAATTCGGCATCAGAGAGCCATCTATATCATTCGATTCATCCGATTATTGCGTTTCAGACAATATCGATCTACTCTTGGTGCCAGGAATTGTCTTTGACACTAACGGATATCGAATCGGATACGGATACGGATACTATGATAGGTTTATCGCTAGAAAAAAAAATTCTGTCGTCTCTGTAGGTTTGGCCTATGAATTTCAAGTGTGCGAAAACGTCCCTAGAACTGATACTGACCAAAAGATTAACGTTCTTGTGACCGAAAAAAGAATGCTCTATTTTTGATAAGGTAAGGTTACTCTTCCAATATCAGTTCTATAGTGCTGCTCATCTCTACCCCATGATATTCGTTCTACAGCGGAATATGCTTTAATCGCAGCTTCCTTTATGTTTAATCCCAAAGCACAGACCCCCAAAACCCTGCCGCCGTTAGTTACAATTCTATTCTTTTCATCTCGCTTTGTATCTGCGTGAAAAATCATAGTGCCCCGATCTAAATGAGACTTAAGACCTCTTATCCATTTACCTTTTTCGTAGCTGCTAGGATAGCCTTTTGCAGCCATTATTACACAGACAGAGGCTTCATTTTGCCACTCAAGGGGTTGCATGGAGTCAAGTCTTTCTTCCGTCGTAGATTGTAAATATTCGAAAAGATCTGACTTTAATCTCATCATAATGGGCTGACATTCGGGGTCTCCCATTCTTACATTGTATTCCAAAACGTACGGCTGGTTTCGAGTAGAATCCATCATTATCCCGGCGTATAAAAATCCTTTAAATGGCTGCCCCCGCTTGCTCATTCCCCTCACGGTAGGTTCCATTATATCTTTTATGATTTTTCTATCTAGCTCAGAGTCAATGAAGGGTGCAGGAGAATAGCTACCCATTCCTCCAGTATTAGGCCCTTTGTCATTATCAAATAGTCTTTTATGATCTTTACTTGACGCAAGCGGCATGATCGTCGTTCCATCACAAATAGCAATAAAAGATACTTCTTCCCCGAAGATCCTTTCTTCGATAATGACATTTTGGCCAGCATGACCGAATTTATTTTGAACCATCATCAAATCTAATGCTGCAAGGGCGTCGTCTTGAGTATCGCACACGACTACTCCCTTCCCAGCAGCGAGCCCGTCAGCCTTTATGACAAGTCGATTTGTTTGCCTTAGCACATGATCCTTTGCCTTCTCAATATCTGAAAATGTAGAAAAGTTTGCAGTGGGAATCTGATTTTGTTTCATAAAGTCCTTTGCAAAGATCTTGCTTGATTCCAATAACGCCGCGCCCTTTGTAGGACCAAATATCGATAGATCCTCCTCGTTAAATAAGTCTACTATACCGTTAGCAAGCGGAATTTCAGGTCCTATTACAGTAAAGCATTTGTGTTCTTTTGCAAAGAGCGCCAGCCTTCTGGATTCATTAGACTTGATATTGATGTTTGAAAAAGTACCACCGTTACCTTCAGCATGATATACGTTTTTTGCATACTTGCTCTGTGAAAGTTTCCATCCTAGTGCATGTTCTCTGCCACCAGAGCCAACAATTAGTATATTTTTTTTATTAGAATGCAATTAAACGATATGGACTCCTCAGAATAATAAACTAGTCGAAGCAGGAGGGGATTTCTTCTAATCTCTTTTTATCTGATTTGTGTAAACGAAATATATGGAAACGGAAGAAACAGGGCGGGCTAAGAGAGGACTGGCTTCTGCTAACGAGGAGACTAGAGCGAGGGTGGCAAGAGTAGGGGGAGTAGCGCCACACAATATAAGGGGTCTTGCGGCAGCCAACACCGAAACTAGGTTGCGCGTGGCAAAGTCTGGAGGAGAAGCGAGGTCGCACGATAGAGACAGTCTCCGAGAAGCTGGCAGAAAAGGGGGAGAGAGCGTTAAAGCAGAGTACGGAATTGAATTTTATCAAACAATAGGAGAGAAGGGTGGTGAATCTGTCAAACAGAAGTACGGTGTTGACTTTTACCGTGAAATCGGCGGAAAAGGTGGGGGAGTAGTGAAGGAGAAATATGGGCCAAAGTTTTACAGCGAAATAGGAAAGCGCGGCGGCGAAACAGCTAGGAATGAATGGGGAACAGCATACTACGGTACAAAAGATAAAAAAGAAAAAGAAATCGAAGACGGGAATAATGATAAAATCAACAATGAATGCTAATTCGGAGGTTCCGATCTCAACTCAATAATTTACATTTGGCGTCTAAAACTAATGCACTGATAAAGTCTTTGTATTCAGTATCATGAAATTTAATTGTTACAAACTTATTATTCTGTTTTGCGAGCTCAATGCATATCAGATGGTAACACTGCTTTCCGTTGGAGAGCGTCTTGTAGTAATAATTTTTGCAGGAACAGAAGCCAAGTTCAATATCTGCCCAATGTTCGTTGTCTCTGCCAATGATAGTCCAAATGGTCCTTCCGCTGGGTTGGAATACGTGGAGTTTGACTGCTCCTTCCTCTAAGAGGTTTTTTATTCGTTCGGGATAACGTTTGACCACCAGATTTAGAATAAAAACAGGTTAACTTATAACCCTATTTGGAATGATACAGTACTCGGGCCTATTTTTGTGGTTTTGCCCCTCGCTCCTCATCGATATAGTCTATTGCGAAAATAGCATTGTCTAATACAGCAGATAACAGGAAGAGTTGGACAGTGGTCGCTTACGTTACTTTCATCTCTTTTCAAGAGGCCGCCAAATCTATATGATGTAACCTGTGGTGTTTGAAGCCAATACGCATGTCCACCACTTATCAGGGGAACTTTAACGTCAACTTGTTCATGTCTACGATTGGGACAAGAAAGAGATACCTGGAAACAAATATTCAGGCACCCGCGACAAATGATTTCTGGTCGGCGATCAAATATGGCTCATGTTTAACGGTGGCGAAACAGTTTCCATTCTTTGTTCTGTACTAACAACTTCCGGGAATCGGAATACGATATTTGTCGGCGGACACAAAGTTGGAAATGGGTATTAATGTTAACGTTAATATCAATGCCTCCTAAGCTGCAATGGAATTGAAAGATTACGATCACATAGTACTTTGGCTTGATTACTTTAACAAGACTCTCCCGAGACGCAAGGGGCGTAGAATAAGAAGTGAACGTGCGGTTTTCGATCCAACGGTTGCAGATTTGATTGAAGCCGCAATAGAGGCAGGTTACGTGCCATTGGAGCTAGAAAACGAAGAACAGGTGAGGTACCCGCGACGACCATTCGTAAAATCGGGTTACATTGTACTGCCAAAATCGACAGAACAAAAAAAATCGGCTATAATAGAACGCGTAGCAGAAAAAATGCAGCAGAACAGAAAACAGAAAACGAAGGAAAGATAGACGTGTGAACAACTGCTTATTCGTAAGATAATCTAATTAAAGCAGCTCAAATAGATATAGGACAGTCAAAAGGTGTTGATCAAAGAGCTTCAGGAGGTTGGAGAGGTTATGCACTTAGCAAAAAGCAATAGACTCATTTTACGACTAATAGGTTCTTCCGGCAAGGAAACACGATCTGGAGAGATATTAGTTGATCAAAAAGGTAGAGGTATAGGCAAGGTAGTGGAGGTAATAGGGCCAGTAGTCGCGCCGTACGCATCGGCAATACCTCTAAGAGACAGGACTAATAAGGTTGTTGGGATAAAAGTATATCGTGGTAGATCGTTACGTACTAAACGTGAAGAGTGAGTCGGCAGGGGATGCCCCTTACTACTCGTGCCTGCACATTGGTTACATCGAGGGAAAATTCGAGTAATACATACGTAATAATACTTTTTATAATAGATGACTGATAAGTATTCGTCATGCTACGAATAAATACTGAAATTATAACAGGAATCGCTTTAATTTTCCTTGCTATTTTATTCATGTTTGGTAGCCTATTTTACAAAGCATGGGCACTTATCCTTATTGTAGACTATGTTCTAATTGCCATAGGCGCAGGTTTTATCCTACTAGGCGTGTGGACAATGCGTAATTATGTAAGAGAGACAACAGAAGAGCCAAGCCATCACTAAGTTGTGGAGTATACCATGGATCGATTCTGTGTTGATCATCTGGATCAATATCGGTTATCGAGTAGTTTCCAAATGTGTATTAGTTCACAAAACACCGCACGTGACTAATTTCCAATATGGGTAGAAAAACGGCTAGGACAAAACCTCATGGTAGGCGACGCACCATTGGGGCGGTGTCCAAGAGGTGATCGAAGCTAGAACGAATTTTTTAATTAAATTAATGGCCATCTCAACCTGCTTGAAACAACAGTTAGGCAAGTATTTTACTAATATTCAGTGACATGCATATAGGACAGGACAAGGACAGCCGTATCGTCTAATCCTGGAGGCGGCACTCATTCTTTTGTTCAGATTAATCATATCGGACTTTCATTTAAGATGATCATATTTTTGTACATTACCATTCTATCTCTATTTACACATGACTGATAGTATCGATTACATTGGCAAAGTTTACGTTTACAGCAGTGGGATGTCTGAAGATATCATTAAAGCTAGCAAACAAAAATTGCAAGAATTCGGTGTTAAGCTAAATGATATCGTCATCATAGGGCTGCCGGAAGGTGTGCCCGAAGGTTCGATTATGGTGACTATCTGGCCACATTATCTTTCTGTTGCGAGGGTAAAGAGAGTCAGGGAAGGTTCGATCTATGCACCACAACTATTCAATATTGACCTTTAATTTAGTCTCATCAGAAAACATTAAAATTCTAATCTGTCGTTCTTTTGTAGGAGAACATGACGTTAACTTTCTTTTGTAAACGAGGTCGACATGGTCAATGTCCTGGAGAATGGCCCATGGATGACCGAGGTGTGAATGATCATGACTGTTCTTTTGATATTAAAATGACAAAGTGCATCTGCAATTGTCACAGTCCTAGAAATTGATCTTAGCTAACAACGATTGATATTTTGGTACATGATAAAGTAAAAACAAATGATGGAACCAACGCCAAATCTGCCTAAGGATTTCAGAATATGTCTTTTTTTTCTTATTCCAAGATAGACTGGAATAATAGCATCTTCTACAACTGTAGAAGTAGATATCATCTCAACGTCTATGATTATCAAAATGATGGATGTGGCTGAGATGGCTGGTCGTCTTGAGCCCTCTACGACTTGGGACATACTACTGTACGGCTACCTCATACGTAGGCTTGAGCTGGATCTTCAGGGGTCAGAAAGTGGTATATACAATCACTTTTTCTGATTGAAAATCATTCAGCCACCGCGTCATCATTTCCCCCTATCCAGTCAATTCCTAAACTCTCCATTAAGTCTTTGGCCCTTTTCCGTGTCTTGAGGTCGACCTTAACTATGACAATTCCTTTGAAAGGCTGTCCGTATAGAACGACAGAGCCATAGGGAACCAGTAAAAAAATCGGCAAAGCTAGCAAGTCCTCCTCACCCTCAACAATAACTCTCACCGGGTTAGTAACACTAGCCCTAAGTGCATCTCGTAACACTTGAACTGCTCCCCTTGAAATAGTCCCGGCAGGATTCGAACATCTAAGTTGCAATATGTGATTTGGTAAAAGCGAGTCACCTCCCGCTGTCTTGCGTTGTTCTCGTCTCTCTCTGCCATCTACAATGCATACACTTGGGACGATGCCATGCAAATTCACCCGATCGGTTGTAGCATCACCAACCGAAACGATCAACCTCGCATGTTTTACCGAATTGTATAACTTTGCTTTGGTTACACTCTTGTTTTCAAGAAGTAATCCAAATGGTTCTTTTAGGATACGAAGATTTTCAGGACTGAGGAACATTATGAGGTTCAGTTTGACTTGGTGTGTCGTTACGGGGTGGTCCCTCAGTTTCTGCCTCTTCCACAGCCTTCAACTCAGCTGCAATTATACTAATCCTCCCAGCTACGGTTTTGGCAACGGTTGTAAATGCATTGGCCTGAATCGAACCAGGGTCTGACAGAATTATTGGTTTTCCTATATCGCTTCCCTCCATAATCTGCGAGTGAAGTGGTATTTCACCTATGAAAGGCACGTTGAATTTCTCGCTGACCCTCTGACCACCACCTTTGCCAAAGATTTGAATTCGTTGCTGGCAGTGCGGACATAGAAGATAGCTCATATTCTCAATCACTCCTACGATAGGAACATTTAGTTTGTTAAACATACCAATTGCCTTCACTGCAACGTTCATGGCAACTTCCTGGGGAGTAGTTACGATAAGTATCCCTGTGATGGGTATTGTCTGTGCCAGCGTCAGAGGCGCGTCACCAGTGCCTGGTGGCAAGTCTATTATCAAATAGTCCAGGTCACCCCAGTTAACGTCAGTCAAGAATTGTTTGACAATACCGGAAACTATTGGGCCCCTGTATATTCCGGCTTGTTGAGACTGTTCATAGAAAAATCCCATTGATATTACCTTGACGCCATCTGAAATCAGCGGCTGAATTTTATTATTAGTAATTTCAGGGGTTTGCTTAAGACCAAGCATCAGCGGCACGCTAGGGCCATATATATCAGCATCCAATAATCCCACTCTTGCGCCGGTCTTTGCTAGTGTCAGCGCCAAGTTTACGGAGACGGTAGTCTTTCCGACGCCTCCTTTACCACTTGCGACAGCTATTATATTTTTAACACCGGGTAATATTTCATCCAAAGAAATGGCGCGGCCTTCCATGACTCGCGCTGTAACTTTCAAATTTAGGTCTGTCACCCCTATACTTGCAATATTGTTCCTGACATCCTGCTCTATCTCGCTATTAAAGGGACAAGCAGGAGTCGTGAGCTCAAGAGTAAAGGATACTTTTCCATCATTAATTGCGAGATCTTTGACCATTCCCATTGATACAATATCCTTATGCAACTCTGGATCTACAACTTTCTTCAATGAAGACAGTACTTGATCTACGGTAACCATGCTGGGATAACGCAAATTCGTTGATACTGTATTTAAATGATACATCCAAGCCAAAACATAATTTTGCAATCTTGCCCGGAAACTCAAAAAAGTTAAATCATCTTTGGATTTTAAAAAGTACTCATAATGTCCAACAAAGTAAGAGTGGCGTTGATAGGTGTAGGAAACGCCAGTAGTATATTTGTTCAAGGTCTCGACTATTATACAAATAACAACGACACTAAGGGTGTATGGCACAAAAAAATTGGCGGACTCAAACCATCGGACGTAAAGGTTGTAGCAGCATTCGATATCGATCCCAGCAAAGTCGGTCAGGACCTTAAAGAAGTAGTTAACAGGCGACCCAAAAAATATCATAGTGTCAGAGACTTGAGTATTGATATAAAGGCAGGGTTGCTGTCAGATGAACCTCCTTTTCCTTTTAGGTCGGAAAAGACGATCACTTGTTCGCGTAAAGAATTTGGTGAAATATTAGAGACCTCAAATACAAACGTAGTTGTAAACCTGATTTCTTCAGGACTAGATAGAACAGCAAAGCATTATGCATACGCTTCACTAGATGCGGGTTTACCTTTCATCAATGCAACTCCGACAAAAATTGCAGGTAATGAGGCTTTTTCAAAAAAATTTGCAGCAAAGAAAATTCCGTTGGTAGGAGACGATTTGCTGAGTCAGCTAGGAGGAACTGCACTGCATAAGGGAATCATAGATTTTCTAGTAGAACGGGGTGCATTGGTGAGAAAGAGTTACCAGCTTGACGTGAGTGGTAATACGGACACTCAAAACACGATGGTTGAGAGAATTAAAATGGCCAAGCGGAAAATCAAAACTAAAAGTATAGCTATCGAAGCACCGTATGATTTTGAATCTGTGGCGGGCACTACAGAGTATGCTGACTTTCTCCGGGATTCGCGAAACAGTTACTACTGGGTTTCCAGCGAAGGATTTCTGGGAAGTAGTATCGAAATCGATATGATGTTGCAAACAAGTGATGGAGCAAATGCTGGAAATGTTCTATTGGACTTGGTGAGAGCAGTATACGCGCACCAGATCACCAATGTAAAAAACGGCCGGGAGCTCATTTGTGGATACGCCTTCAAAGACCCACCTGTGAACGGCAAAATTCGAGACGCTTACAGAAATTTCATTGCGGCCTTTGCTTAGTGTGCCAGTAGGTGTTATGAAATCTTATACGAACGGTGGCTAGTTCTTTGCGAATCCTCCCGGGATAGGTGAGGTTGGAGTATTCTCAACCTTTTAAACAGTTTCCTCCTGCCCAAATCTAAAGTAAGAAAATCAACATAATGCTACATAATACTACTAGAATCTTGCTTACACAACGTCTAACGGTGTTTATTGCTACGAATACAACTCGACAATGTATTAATTACCTTTCAAAAAACATTAGCACATGGGAAAGATCTTCGCAGATGTGACCGAGACAGAAATAACTAGGACAATCTCAACGATGTTTAATGAAACGATGAATGAATATTCAAATTGTGATGTAATAATCATCGGGGCTGGACCATCCGGTTTGACGGCGAGCAAAGAGCTTGGAAGGATGGGTGCCCGAACGCTTGTCATAGAGCAAAATAACTACCTAGGCGGCGGATACTGGGTCGGCGGATATATGATGAACCCAGTAACGGTTAGGGCTCCGGCACAAAAGATGTGGGATGAACTAGGAGTCCCGTATCGCAGAATTAATGATGGACTATATGCTACTTGGGGGCCGCATGCGTGTTCGAAGCTAGTGGCTGCCGCATGTGATGCTGGGGTGCGATTCTTGCAGCTAACGAAGTTCGACGACCTTGTAATGAAGAACAAGCGAGTGAGTGGCGTGGTTGTTAACTGGATGCCGGTTTCCGCTTTACCCCGGAATATTACGTGTGTCGATCCGATAGGGCTAGAATGCAAGATTGTTATCGATGCATCCGGCCATGACTCGGTAGCTGTAAAGCGCTTGATGGACCGTGGTTATGTAAAGTGGAGGGGAATGGATCCGATGTGGGTTGAAGGAAGCGAGGACGCAGTGGTCAACCACACAGACGAAGTTTTTCCAGGCTTAATCGCTACCGGAATGTCCGTCACAGAGACACATGGCCTACCACGGATGGGCCCGACATTTGGTTCGATGCTATTGTCAGGCAAAAGAGCAGCAGAAGTTGCCATGGGCAAGCTGAAAGAAATGCCAGATTCACCCAAGCTAAAGGTGAAGTAGGACAGCCATCATGGATAAGGCCGATTGTAACTGCAACTTTAATTAAGTCTCTTGATGTTTCGGTATATCCATCTATATCGTGACCCCTCGACAACAAAACTGGATCTTTCCGAGGTATCCGAGGAGCTAACCACCTTTTTCCCGACCTGTGAGTTTGATGTAAGAGCTCCTTTCGTGCAGAGAAGCTGTGAAAACGGTCAGCCTTTGGATATGATTGCGGAAATGTTGGTCTCAGCAAGGATATCGGAAATAAAATCCCCTTATTACGATCAAGCGAAGCGAAGAGCGAAGCCTACCATTGAGGAGACAATATATGAAAAGCGTCTCATCTTAAGTGCCTCGTTAAGGCCACGCCCCTTTGTGCTTTATGACGGCTTTATTTTACAAAGACTCTATGGGGCATCAATGCCTTCTGAAGAGACTTCTGGGGAGCATATTCACATCATATTCGACCCACGTCTAGCGTGTACATTCAGTGAAGAGGATTGGCGATATCATGCGCGTGCCATCATTTGTGGAACTCCCTCGATAATCTCAACTACTGGAATAGTCGAAGGTCCCGCTAAGAACAAGGAATTCTATTTGCCAGAGACTCAGTTTGAGTTGATGCAACCACATAAACAAGGATCGGAAAGACGTCAATCTGCGAGTGAATTTTTAGGATATGACGATTCAAGAATAAATTCAATTGCTATCGGGTATATTCTTCAAGCGCTTTTTTACTTTATTACCGAGGGCTATCCATTTTGCCACAACAAAAGTTGCAGGCTGTATAATGCGCATTGGCAGAGTGATTTGCTGCAAACTCAGATAAAGATTAAAAAATTATGCAAAAGACATCTCGGTATGCTGTTACGCTATCAAAGTCTTTTTTCGAATTAAGACTGGTGAGTGATTATCCGACTGAAAAATCATTGCGCGTGAATAACTTTAAATAGTGCTGGTCGTGCTAGACTTTAAAATTAGAATAGAAATTTTTGGGCATAAGTTTAGAAAAGCAGCAATTCCGAACAAATTATTAAATGGTCTTCATATTTTTACTATGTAATAATATATGTCTAGGACGGATCGGAGAGATGATTCCGTTAATTCAGGCAAAGTAAGCCTTTATGATGTAATCATCATCGGGTCCGGCCCGGCAGGCTATACGGCCGGTATTTACACCTCGCGTGCTAGACTACAAACCCTTCTCGTAACTGGTACCCTGCCTGGCGGGCAGCTGATGACCACTAGCGAAGTAGAAAACTATCCAGGTTTCCCAAACGGAATATTTGGACCAGAGCTAATGATGAACATGCGGCAACAGGCAGAAAGATTTGGAACCCTTGCGATCGATGACGAGGTTATTCAAGTGGACTTCAAGCAGAGACCATTCAAGATTACGACCAGTGGTGAGATATTCGAATCGGAAGCAGTCTTAATATGTACTGGAGCGTCGCCGCGTAAGCTAGGAATTAAGGGAGAACAGATGTTTGCAGGCAGAGGGGTGTCATATTGCGCAACTTGTGACGGTCCTTTTTTCAAAGGTGAGGATATAGTCGTAGTAGGGGGGGGAGATACAGCCTTGGAAGAAGCAACATTCCTTACAAAATTTGGAAAGTCCGTTAAAATAGTCCATAGGCGTGATTCGTTACGGGCTAGCAAGATTCTTCAAGATAAGGCATTTGAAAATCCAAAAATCGAATTTCTCTGGAATAGTGTGGTGTCTGATATCATTGGCGATAAGAAGATTGCATCAATAGTTGTCAGTGACGTGTATAACGGGAAGGAACAGAAAATTCAAGCTGGTGGGTTGTTTGTTGCGATAGGCCACGATCCAAACACCAGTATATTTAGGGGACAATTAGAATTGGATGACAAAGGCTATATTGCTTTGAAAAATAATTCGTTCACTAACATAGAAGGAGTTTTTGCTGCTGGGGATGTCCACGATTACAGATACAGACAAGCAATTACCGCCGGCGGTTTTGGTTGTATGGCTGCTTTGGATGTGGAAAAATGGTTGACTGAGAGAAAACACCGTGCAAACACAGAGCCCTCAGAAGTAGCTTTTACACAAATGCGTAGGCAGGCTTTGAAAGATTCTTAGCATTCTTAAGGATATTGTAGTATTCCGTATCGGTGAACACGCCTTGTTGGTCATATAAACTCTTGAATTTTGTACCATCGTCTGCAAATATACCCACAAGATTGCCGCTCTCCAATTTTTCAGCAGTCTTCAGCATTGAAGCCATAACAGAGCCTGAGGAAGGACCCACCAACATATTCTCTTTTACCGCGAGTTCTTTCACCATTAGAAATGACTCTTCATTTGTAGCGGTTAGCCATTCATCAACAATCTTTTCCCGTCGCAGGAACAATTCTGGCATTGAAGATTCTTCAAAATTTCTCAATCCTTGCAGTAAGTGATTCTTTTGAGCTTGAATCGCGATAATTCTAATATTTTTGTTCTTCTCCTTCAGGAAAGTTGCGGTGCCTGTTATGGTGCCTCCTGTGCCACAACCGGTAAGGAAGTGCGTCACGTCACCATTGGTTTGTTTCCATATTTCTGGCCCGGTGCTTTCATAATGGGCAAAATAGTTCGCATCATTTTCGTATTGATTGGGCATATAATAGATATCAGGTCTTGATTTCGAAATCGCTTGAGCCAGTGAGATACTTTGATCAGTACCAGCACCCACCCTTGGGCAAAGATCATCTGAGGTCTCATGTACTGTAGCTCCCAATCTCTTCAGAATTTTCTTTGTCTCATCGCTTACTTTGTCTGGTATAACAATTTCAACTCTATATCCTAGTGCTTGGGAAATGCCCGTTAAAGCGATACCGGTATTTCCAGATGTAGGCTCGATAATAATGCTTTTGTCTTTCTTCAACAGCCCCTTCCTCTCAGCCTCCTTTACCATCCAGTATGCTGCCCTGTCTTTGACAGAGCCAAAAGGGTTGAACCATTCTAGCTTGGCAAAAAGCTTTACGCTGCTTGTGGAAAACGAATTCAGATCTACGAGCGGGGTGTTACCTATTTGTCTCACTATATCTGGCCGAACAACTGTAGTCATGTTCATTTAGCCTTTTTGATTAGGAACTCAAGATCCTTGTTGTCTTTGTTAATTGAGAGAAGCTCATGTCCGTTTCTTTTTACCCACATCGATATATCTTCTTCAGAATCCGGATCGTCAGCAACTATCTTTATCATGTCGCCCATGGCAAGTCGTTCCATTTCGATCTTGGTACGAAATACCGGCTCGGGACAATAAAGTCCTCTAACGTCAATGGTTTTGGTCGGAGATTTCGTGTTACTGGTACTCATATGGATAAACAAGTTTATTATGTGCTCGATATATTAACTGTTTAGTAGTAACGTTCCTTAAGATTACAATAGCACTATCAAGTAGTCACCTGAAGAGGTCTTTCCCTCTGCATCGAAGCAGCTGCGATGAAGAAGAGTTTTCAACCATTTGATACCCATACCCTCTTATTATTACAACGGGAATGCGTTCACTTTTGCCCATTTGTAATTCTGCAGCAGAAGCAATCTCATCGACAACTGCGATTTCGGTAACTTTCAACTTCTTTCCGTACATATCGAGCGTCCCTATGTAACTTTTTATTGGTTGGATTCCGGCAATGCCTATAGCCACATTGATTTGTCCTTCCCTAAACGGTCTTCCGAAGGTGTCAGTTATAACTACAGCAACATTCATACCTGTTTTTCTTTTAAATGAATGCCTCAGCCTGCGGGCAGATAAATCCGGATCCTGTGGCAATAAGGCTGCGTAATCATTGCTGTTTTCCACATTGCTTTGGTCTACCCCTGCGTTTGCACAAATGAGCCCCCGCTTTGTTTCTACAATTAGGATGCCTCGAGCCAATCTCAAAATCTCTACTGACTCATTCAAGATTAATTCGATTAATCGAGGGTCCTTATCGTTTAGTTTTGCAATTTCTAGCGACTTTTCTGAAGGGTTGACTAATTTTAAATTAACCAATCTTCCCTCGGCTTTGGAAACTATTTTCTGCGCAACAACGACTATATCGCCTTCTGAAAGAAATTCTTTGGTGTTGTTCATTGCTTCTAGAATTATTAGATCAAGCTTATCTCCAGCCTTTATATCCGAGAGCACAGGAATAGGTATTATTTCAATCCTAGATTTCAATATATGGCGTAATAATGGGATATGAGATATAATTACTCCTGACGGATGTTGGCCAGTACTGCTTTGCCGAACTTTTTCTCCAGTAGTTTCAATAATAGAGACAAATCACGTATCTCTATTACCGCATCGGCTTTTTCCTTAACCTTATCTACAGGACAGAATCCTACAGTGAATCCTGCAATAGCTAACAATTTAAGATCGTTTGCTCCGTCAATCACTGCTACTGTATCTTCGCGTCTTATCCCCCATTCATTTACAGTCCGGTTGACTGCTGCCGCTTTGTCTGAGGTAACCCTGATGTCCACATCGAGAAGTTTGCCATTCCTGAAGATTAATTCATTGGAAAATATTTTGTCAAGTCCAAGTTCACCTTTCAATCTATCGGTTATGAGAGTAAATCCGCCAGAAACAGCGATCATTTTCCAACCTGCTCTTTTCAAGGCAGAACAAAGTTCCATGGCGCCGGGCATAATCTGAAGATTCTCCCCGATTCTTTGTGCATTCTCCAAGCTTATGCCGCGAAGAGCCGCGACTCGTCGGCTAAGCCCTTCTTCCCAGTTTATCTCTCCTC
>WNFX01001568.1_pt1 | contig 23485 bp, 14 predicted proteins | sample 5400111 | NCBI WGS metagenome assembly WNFX01 (sample SAMN13153363, study PRJNA577476) | soil metagenome | isolation source: 40 cm soil or saprolite under grassland replicate 1 | place: USA:California | collected 2016-06-15
CGCTTGCGAACGGGCGATAAAAGTCGTGATGGCGTTATCGAGTCCGAAGACCGCAATTTTGCTGGCCAGATCGGTATTCGCCCAGGCAACCGAAAACGTTCCCAAGGCAGCCGGTCCGAGGAGTCGCGCCACGAGAAAGATAAAGACGCCGCGAAGGTTCGACGCCAACATCGCGATCGTGTTCAAGAAGGCGCCGCGTTTTAGCTCCACTCCGGTTTCGTCTACGCGCGCTGGTGCATCCGCTGCCGGCGTCGGGATGGCGAGCCTACCCTCTATCGTGCTCATTGGCGTCTCACCGAGTAGGTCATAGGCTTGGGCGATTTCAGCGTTGTCCGTCATACGTCATGAAAAAGAATGCCTACGCTACAGTTGAGTGCTCCGGTCCGCCAAAATTTTCTCGCAAAGCGTCTTGGTCACGCAGCAGTGGGTGACGGGAGGCTTTATTGCATCGAGCGGCGGCTGTCGCTACACTTGGGTTCCATTTCGCCCAAACAGCATGAGCATTCGACCGATCACATGTGAGCAGAGAGGGGCGAAAGAGACTCTCCTGCTTGCTAGCATAAAACCGCGAAAAAGCCGCCTTTTCCCCGAGTTAAAGAGCTTTCGCAAGGATTGACTGTCTTTGGACGGTCAGAAAATGGATCTCCCAGCTGGTATTCTAACTTTGCAACGCATCGATCGCTGGGTTGGCGCACCGCTTTGCGCCATCTTGACCCTTCTCAGAAGAATCTTTGAATGCGTCGGGCGGCCTGGACCGCACCAAGTTCGGCGCATTCTGTTCGTCAAGTTCGCGGAGCAAGGCTCAACCGTTCTCGCCTATCCCGCGATTCTGCGTGCGATCGAAATGGTTGGACGTGAAAACGTTTACTTCGTCGTATTTGAAGACAACCGATTCATTCTCGACGCGATGGAAATTATTCCCGAGGGAAATGTGATAACGATCGCGACGAAGAGCCTTTTCGGACTCGCGACTGGTGCGCTGCGAGCAGTGCTCCAGGTCCGCAAAATCGGCATCGACGCAGTCGTTGATATGGAATTTCTGACACGTTTCTCGGTAATACTGACGTTTACGACCGGTGCCAAATCGCGTGTTGGCTTTCATACTTTTTTTGGCGATGGACCGTACCGCGGCGACTTAATGACCCACCGGCTCTTATACAATCCACATCTCCATACAAGTCAGATGTTCGAAGCAATGGTTGAAGCATTGACCCGCGATCCAGCCGTGCTCCCGACGTTCGACTTTACGCCTTCTCCGGACCAGCCAGTTGCAAGGTTTCGGCCGTCCGCGTCTGAAATTGCTGAAATCAATGCCCTCCTACAACGCGAAAACCCTCGTATCGGTTCTGCGCCGCTCATCCTGCTCAACCCGAACGCGAGCGACTTGCTACCGCTGAGGCGATGGCCGCCTCTGCGTTATGTCCAGCTTGCGCGGCAGCTGCTCGAACGTTACCCGGAGGTGTTCATTGTGTTTACCGGTGCGCCGGCCGAAGCCGCTCCCAATAATCAGCTTGCAGACGAGGTCGGTTCAAGCCGCGTCATCACGCTTGCCGGAAAAACGACTCTTCGGCAGGTGCTCGTGCTTTACACCCGCAGTGAGATTTTGGTTACGAATGACAGTGGCCCGGCTCATTTTGCCTCGATGACGCCGATTCGCGTCGTCACTTTGTTCGGGCCGGAGACACCGGCGCTATTTTCCGCACGCTCGCCAAACGCCACCGCCTTGTGGGCCGGCATCGCATGCAGTCCGTGCGTGAACGCCTACAACAACCGGCAATCGGTCTGCCGCAACAATCTTTGCATGCAGGCAATCACAGTTGATGATGTTTTTAAAGAAGTTACCCGCATTTACGATTCTCTTAAGACGACGACATCCGGAAATTAATCTGCCGAATGATGGGTGCCCCAACTGATAGCTCGCGCCAATTTCGCTTCGCCGCCCTTGGGATAATCCTCCTCACGGTCGTAATTCGCCTTCCGTCTCTTTTGCATCCTCAGCCAATTGACAGTGAAGCAATGTACTCGGTGGTGGCGAACGAGATAGTTGACGGCGGGCGGCCTTACATTGACGCGGTAGAGCGCAAGCCGCCACTCCTCTTCTGGACTTACGCTGCGGTATTCAGAATGGCAGGCAAGTTTAATTGGAAGGCACTTCATGTAGTCGCACTAGTGTGGACACTATGCGCGATGGCCGGCCTCTATGCGATCGGTAACGAGTTATTCGGTTCCAATACAGGTTTGATTGCCGCGCTCTTCTATACTGTTTTCCAACCTTGGTGGACGTGGAAGAATCTCTCATTCGACGGCGAGATGCTGATGAATCTCCCTATCATCTGGGCGTGGACAATCGCTTTCCGCCGTAGTGCGTCGCCGGTGCGTCCAGAACTTTTTCCAGCCGGTGCGTTGCTCGGCGCGGCCTTCCTGCTCAAGCAGCCGGCTGCGATAGCAGCAGTCCCGCTCGGCATCTATCTGCTTCTCCCGAGCTATCGAGTTAGCCGCAATCTGACGCCGACGAATTCGATCATTCAGGCAACTATGCTCACACTGGGCTTTTTCGTAGCCCTGGGTTCCGTGGTGATTATCCTTTGGAAACAAGGCATCCTCCATGACGCGTTTTACTGGACAATTGCCGATCATGATGTTCCGCACGTGTTTTGGCAGAAGGGAATGGTGAATACTCTGACCTTCGTTGCGGCCTGTTTGCCTTTGGTGATCGGGGCGATATTGGCGTGCCGCGATAAGGATGAAATTTGGGCTGGGAAGACGGGGGAACGAACAGCGCTTCTAGGATTGCTCGCTGTCTCGGCAATCGGCGCTGCAGCGGGCGCACGCTTTTACCCTCATTACTATGTCCAATTGATTCCTCCCCTTGCACTGCTCGCAGCACCCTACTACGCGCGACTTTGGTCCCGCAAGATGCAGCCGCCCCAATGGTTCCTGCGACCTGGGGTGACCTACTTGTGGCTGGCTCTTACGATCATTGCCTTCTCAATTAAGCACTGGGCGGGGCTGGTGCCACGACGTGTACCGTCTGAAGCGGGACGATATTTATTCACCTATTCCTCTCCTGACGATAAAATTTTCGTCTGGGGCCAAAATCCGGAAATATATTTACACGCTCGCAGGCGTCCTGCCTGCCGCTACATCACCACCTTCCCGCTCACGGGTTATGTTTTCGGCGGACCGATCCCGGGTTTCGATACTCGCAGCCGGATCTTGCCCGGCGCCTGGACCATTCTGGAGCAAGATTTTGCCGCGCATCCGCCGACCTACATTGTCGATGTTCACCCCGACCCGAAAAGTGCGCAGAATCCGGTGAAGAACTTTCCGATTCTGGCCAAACTCTTGGCGGAACGATACCAGCCGGTAGCACAGACTGCCGAAGGTGTGATTTACCGTACGCGTTAGGCGGTTAGGAGGTCGGTTCTTGTTGAGTTGTTTGCTGCCGCGAAGGCAAACGCGACGAAGAGATATTTCTCAGCGCGATTGCTTCGGGGACAAGTTGTCGTAGGCTGGATGTTCTTTCATCGTTGCATGAAGCTTATTGGCAAAGTTTGCCGTGAATTCTCCGGCTATAACATTTTTGAATCAGGTAAGCGTCTCCTCGACCGGAAACCGCTGCAATGCAGCCTTTACGTCACTGATCGTTGTAATCTCGATTGTGCTTATTGCACCGAGTACGACAATAGCCGGCCGCATCCGAGCCTCGACGATTTGAAAAAATGGATACGGAAGATTCGCGAGCTTGGCACCATGCGCATCGCTCTCGTCGGCGGCGAGCCGCTCGTGCATCCGAATATTGTCGAAGTCGTTCGCTACTGCCGCGAACTGGGCTTTGCCACCAGCCTGACCACTAACGGTTTTCTCCTTACCCGTAAGCTTCTCGCGGAACTGGAAGATGCCGGGTTGCAGGTCATGCAGATCAGCGTTGACCGGATGACGCCGAGTCCAATTACAAAGAAGTCGTTCAAGACGATCCTGCCCAAGCTCGATTATTTTCGTGATTCAAAAATCAGCCTCCATATCACCGGAGTGATTTGCGCCGATACCTTGCCCGAATCGGAAGCAGTGCTTGAGACCGGTTTGTCGCGCGGAATTCCGACAGAAGTTCGCCTCGTGCATGCGGACCCGTTGCATCGGTTTCGTGTCGATCGGGGCCGGCGGGAAGAACTCGAACGCTTCATCGATTCGATGATCGAACGAAAACGCCGTGGGGAGAAGATTCATACCAGCGAGGCGATCCTCAATTACCAACGGAGTCTCCTCCGGGGCGAGCATGTCGAATGGACGTGTATGGCTGGCTACAAATTATTCTTCGTTTCTGCGCAGGGAAAATTCTGGATCTGCAGCATGGTGCACACGGACAAACACATCATGGACGTCACCCTGGACGATCTCTACGCAAACTACCGCAAGAAATCGTGCCAGAAAGGTTGTGGTGTTTATTGTGCAGTGAGTGCTTCGCTCCTTGTGGAAAAGCCTGCTCAGGTTCTCGGCAAGGAAATCGTTGCACGCGCCAAGCGCATTCCGTCAACGGTTCGTCGTTCCTTAACTTCGAATACCGACAAAGCGACGCACGGCACCATCACAAATCCAGATGGACCGCGCCAGATGAACGGCAGCACTAATGGCGGCCCATCCGCAGATGATCGCGTAACTTTGGGGAAAGGCGCCTAACAAAAAACCACACGCCAGGATCCAAACGTAAATGTTTCTCCGGGCCGCGATCAGCCGGAAAGCACGGTCGAACGGCGCGACGTCATCCAGCAGGCGGCCTCTCGCTATCTTTACCCGGCGTTTTGCGAATTCAGCCAGTAGGTGCGACGCGATGAGCAAACCGAGAAAATAGAAGGCGTTCGGAAATTGGCCGCTTCGCCACAAATAAAACGCGATAACCACCCACCACGAATTCTCGATCAGATAATCGAGATGATGTTCCCACTTGCCACGCTCGGTGGTTTCAATTTTGACGCGCGACTGCTTCCCGTCCAGTCCATCGACGATACCAAATATGAGAGCAGCGACGATTCCGAGCCCGATGTGGCCAGTTGCGAAGGCTGCGGTCGCGCTGCAACCGATGACAAAACCTCCAATCGTAATTTGGTTTGGCGTGATTCGCGTTTTGCAAAGAAGCGAGATAATTGCCGTTTCGATTGGTCCGTGAATGTAAGCGGGCAAGTCGAGTGTTCCATTTTGCGCGGAATCGAGAATGACGCGCTCCGCTACACGACGATTCTGCTCCCCTGGCGAGGGAAAACAGAATGGCCGCACGCGGCGACGCATGCTGAAAATGTAGTCATCTTCCGATGCCGCGTCGACGATATCGATGTTGCGATTGTCGATTCTCTCTTCGAGCTGTTGAAAGAACGGCACGGCCGGAGAAAACGCAGAAAGAAAATCTTTCGTGACCAACGCAGGCCCACATGGATTCCGGATGAAAGATCGAGCGAATTCAGGTGGATTAGAATCAACAAGCGCGGCGGACGAATCTTGCGCGCACAGAGCGGCAAGCAAACGCGCGTCACAATAAACGTTTGCCGGAACGATTAAGAAGCGTTCGGACTGACTTTGTTCCGAGACCAGTTGGGGGGTCAGAGGTCCAGTTGCGCCCGAGACAACATGGACAACTACTTTTTCGCGCGCCCACGACCGTCTCGCCACTTCGGCTCCGATGATTTCCGGTGTCGTCGAGAAAACTAACGCGCGTCGAAATCCCAGTCGCTGCAAAATGCGAAGTAGACGTTCGAGTAGGTTGACGCCGCACAATTTGACCAACGCATCGGGGGCATCCGCGATTAAGATTGGCAGAACGTTCTCCATCAGCTGCGACTTTAACGGCGGATGCAGCGCCCTGCCAGCCGCCGACGCGATTACTCCAGCGATGCCGTAAGAGCCGGGAGCTGTAATTGTCGATTACAACGCTGCTCAAAAAGTCGCACTCCGCGCGCCGCGTTGATGGCTGGCGTTAATACGGCCGTCTCTCATTTCATGGGTCCAATCACACGCCTCAGCGATAACCGGGTTGTGAGTGGCCAATAGCAGAGCTTTCCCGCCTTCTTGCACAATGTTTTGCAGCAGCTCAAAGGCGCGCTCGGAATTGGCAGTATCAAGGTTGCCTGTGGGCTCGTCCGCCAGAATGATTTTTGGATCGTTTGCCAGCGCCCGGGCAATTGCCACACGCTGTTGTTCCCCTCCAGAAAGATGGCGGCTCGGCCTGCGCAATTTGTCGCCCAAGCCAACGGCCTCCAGCAGGCCGGCAGCGCGTTCTCGCATCTCGCTGTCGGAAAGTTGCCCGAGCTTGCGCATCGGAATCATCACGTTCTCTTGGGCGGTGAAATCCTCCATCAAAAAATGGAATTGAAAAATGAAGCCGATGAACTTGCTCCGCCTTCGCGCGAGCTCATCATCGTTCAGTTGGGAAACTGCCTCCGACTCAATTGAAACGCGTCCGGCATCCGGCAGATCAAGCAGGCCAAGAATGTACAGCAACGAACTTTTGCCGCAGCCCGACGGGCCGACTACCGCGTGGACACTGCCCGGCTCAATGTCGAGTGATACGCCCCGCAGGGCATGTACACGTTCCTCCTCTTCACCCAAATAGCGCTCAATCCCTTCGCAACTAAGGCAGGCTTCCGAGCTCATCTTGAACCCCGAATAGTAACGACTGGCGGCAGTTGAGCAGCGCGGCGCGCCGGGACGTAACTTGCGATGAAGACGGCGAGAATCGCCAGCAACGTTGCAAATACGTAGTGTCTCCAGTCCCAGGTCACCAAAAAGTAATTCGTGTATAGCAAGCCGCGGAGACGAATGGGAATGTGCGATACGCCCCAGGTCATTAACGCACCCAGCGAACACCCAAGCAGCGAGCCCGCCGCCGCGATCAGCGCGCCCTGCCACAGGAAAATCGAAGAAATGTCGATCCGCCGGTAACCCATCGAACGCAAAATTGCGATCTCCTTTATCTTCGCGAGCACGGACATCGTAAGCACGTTAAAAATACCAAATCCTGCGAGCAGGATGATTAGAGAAACCGTAATCGCGACGGACATTCTCAGGGTCAGAAAAAGTTGTAGCGTACTTTCCTCGCGGTCCTGCCAGCTCGTGGCATTATGCTGAAAGAGCGTTTCGAAGCGGCTGGCCAAAGCCGGCGCGCGATTTGGATTTCGTAGTTTATATATGATCATCGACGCGCCGGAGGGTTGTTGCAGCAAGGCCTGCGCAATCCTGGCATGCGAATAAACGCGGGTTGAATCAATCGAGCCGATGCCTGCGCGAGCGATGGCTGCAACTGTGAATCGCCAGTACTCGCCATTGGGCGCGAGCAATTGCACCGTATCGCCCACGCCGGCCTGAAGTAACTCTGCCAGGCGCGAACCGATGATGATCGCACTCGTGTTATTTCGAAAGTCATCAAAATTGCCGTCGATCAGCTGGTGGAGGATATCCGTCGTTTGCGCGTGCAGAGCGGGGTCGATGCCGTAGAGATCTACGGTTGCGTTCTCAAATCCCGCGCGCGCACTGACCGTTCCGCGCAGGACTGGGGAACAGGAAACCACGTTGGAAAATTGTCTGCTCACCCGCATGATTTCATTGGCGTTAGTGATGCCTTCAAAATAGAGACGATGCCCCACCGTTCCCTTCGAGCCTTTGGCGGAAACCATCAGCGGCTCGTAGCGCGGGCGAAAACGCGATTTGATGACCAGCGCGCCGTTACTGCCGATGGTTGAGTCAATGAAATAGCGTGAGAAGCCTTGGGTTTGTGCCTGTGTGCAGATAAAAATCGCAACTCCGAAAACGACACCGCTAAGACTTAAAAGCAGTGCCCGCTTGCGATGCGTGAGAAAACGCAGCGCAATATACAGGGGAGGGGTCATGATTCCTTCGGCGGCCGCGGTGAATTGATCACCCGTTGTCGTACTGCCTCGCCGGGACGGAACTTGTCCTGGTCCGAAACGATCACATGACTGCCTTCCGTGAGGCCGCTGGTCACTTCCGTAAAGTCGAGAGTGCGAAATCCAACGCCAACCGTGCGAGGCTCCACAATGCCATGTCTGACCTCCAATGCCTGGTCAACAAGGAGAGCGCGCGTCGGTACTAGGAGAGCATTTTGATGCGTGCCGGTAATGATGTTCATCTCACCGGTCATCCCCACCATCAAATTGTCCGGCGGATCTTCCATCTCCAGCACAACGGTGTAACGCTGAGTTGTTGGATCAGCCGCAGGTTGAACCGATGAAACGCGCGCAGTGAAAGTCTTGGTCCGATAGGCGTACAACTGCAGTTTTGCCTTCATTCGCGGTTTCACTTCACCCACGTCTTCTTCGTTTACTTCGCCGCGAACGTAATTTTTGTGCGACGAGACGGTGAAAAGCTCGTTGCCGTCCGAAACCAGCTCTCCATCAATTGTCTGGACGTTGGTGAGAACACCGTCGATTGGCGCGCGAACCTCCGAGTTCTTCATCTGGGCCTCGAGTTTCTTCGTTGTTTCTCGCAGCGAGTTGAGATTGCGATCCCGCTCGATTCGCTCCGCTTCTACTGCGCCACGCAGGCGATTCGCTTCGCTCTTCGCCTTCTGATATTCGACTGCGGGCACATTGCCCGAGGCGACAACCTTCTCGAGTCGCTGCAGGTTATCTTCAGCTGCTCTGAGCAATTCCGAAGAGGGAAGTGGCAGGGCCGCGCGCTCGGCGGCCGCGTTCAGGTCTGCGCGCGCTTGCTTCAGTTCTCTGGAGGTCTCCTCATCAGCGATCGTCGCCAATAACTGGCCTTTCTCGACGCTACTGCCGATCGCACCACGACCAGCCGAAAAAGCTTCGGCCAACCGAAGGAAACCGTCATTTTGTGCTCGAACACGCACCACAAACGCCGGCTCGATCCGCACGGTCCCATAAACCGCGGCGATGGCCGTGCCGCGGCGAACGGTGGCTACTTCCGCCACCGGCATCAGGAAATAATATGCCAGGGCGAAAAGGAGCAGGAGTACTACTCCACCGCCCAGCAAAAGTCTTTTTGATTCCGGTAATTTCAATTTTGGAAAGCTAGTCTGGTGTCCGTAGCCCTTCTTTGCAATAACCTGGTGCCCACCGGTCATCGTTCTCGCGCCTGCTTTTTGCCAGATATTCGAACGCATTATTCCCAAGACACCGAAGCAGAAACGTCCGTTCGATCAGCGGAGGGCAGCTAAAGGGGGCAGGGGGATAGCGGGCGAGTTGTTTTGTAGCCGCCTCAGGGTGCCTGCCGCGCCGTACCGGGACCAAGGCGGGGTCGAGGCGCCTCACTGCATTGCGGCCCGCACACGGCGACGCCCGCCAACGGCGGGCAGGCTCTGCCATGGCTACAAGCCCGGAGCAGTCTGTTCGCCGCCGCATCTACCGCGATTTCGTGTTGTCCCCTGAAAATTGAAAGTAACGCCCAGTGGCGCGATCCCACTCAGCCACAGCGAGATTGTGTTGATAGATCGCCTCCAATAGTCCGCTCTTGGTCTCCAAAAAGAAATTTTGTGTAACGCGATATTCGAGTGGAGACGCCAGCCCGCTGGCCAGGTTTTCCTGCACGGCGCGTGCGCTTTCCTCCGCGGCAGTCGCTGCGGAGACAAGTGATTTTTCGCGGACCTCTGTTGTTTTGAGATCGTTCGCGATGCGGGAAAGTTCACGAGGGATATTCGCCTCCAGTTTTCTGCAGGTCAGTTCATTGATCTCTCGCGCTGAGCGTGCCTTGAGAACTGCACCTCCCACTTTGCCGTTATCGATGACCCGCCACGTGTACGCCGCCCTCTCGCGAATTTCTGACCCGATGAAATCCTGGTTCCTGCTCGTTGAGCCTTCGCGATGAATTCCTGTGACCGGGACGTACTCGCCTGGAAGGCTTCCGATTACAATAGGATAATAGTCGGCTGCGATGATGCGTTGATCTTCGTTGGCAGAACGCACGAACAAGCGCGCGAGTTTAAGATCGGCTCTCCGCTGTAGAGCCGCCGCTGTTTCGGAATCCAGATCGACGCGCACCGGGATCGATTGCAGTTCACCTTCAGGCTCGGGCAGCGACGCCTTAGCTGGATCAATCCCCATCGCGGACGCCAATTCCAATTGCGCGCCTAGATAGGCGCGATGCGCGCCTTCGATTTGCGTTTCTAATTCAGACGCCTGAACGGTCGCGCTTGTAAGTGTGCCCTTATCAGCCAGTCCGGCTTCGAACCGAGTTCTTTGAGTAGTCACGTTCTCCTGCAGCCTTCGTTGTTGTTCGCTGCGGATGGATTCCAACGATCGATTGTAGAGAGCGGCGTAAAATGCCAGGCGCGCCGCGTGCAACTGCTCCACCACAGCAACATTCAATTGCTGTTGCGCAATCAAGACCTCAATATCTCCTCGCCGCATAGAAGCGGGCAGGCCAGCGTTGAACAAGGTCTGCGTCAAAACGCCCCGTCCCACGGCAAAGCCTTTTGTTCCGCTTTCGCCGGCCCGATGGCCGCCCTGAACGCCGGCTGGCAGGCCTAATTCAGCGTCAGGCCAAACGACCGAGCGAAAAACGAGCCGTTGTCCGGCGGCTTGTTCCAGACCGGATTTGGCTTCCTGGATCGCCGGGTTTCTTTCCAGTGTGGTTTGCAAGACAGCCTGCAACGTGATGGCGTTTCCTGGTTGCGCGAAACACGCGATCAAAATCGCGACAGCAAGGTGAAGAGGCGCTGACGGGTATTTCCCATTGGCGCAATGCATTTGCTGTAGCCGCTTCCCTGTGGGAAGTGCGGCTCCGATGTGTTTAGCACGCGCTCGTCGCGTCGCCCACAGGGCGACGGCTACAGACTTGATCCCCAGAACGCAAATGCTTCGCTTCATCGCTGGCCCAATTTGTCGGGTGGACGTGCCACATCAGCAGCTTGTGCTGCATTGCGGTTTGCTTTCTTCGCGCTCTCGACATTTGATCCGAAATTGAGCGCTTCTGCCGAACTCGCGCAGGCGTGCGCCAGGCGGGCAAGAGCCACGTTGTGCAAGTAGATTGCGCTGAGTCGTGTCGTGCGAGTCCGAGTCACGTCGGACGCGGCTTGAAGGATGTCCAGCTGTGTTCCCAATCCGGCAGCGAAATTGCTTTTGGCAATCTCGAGAGCTTCATCTGCGGCCTGAACGTTACTTGTCTCCGTTTCGAGCACGCGATCAGCCTGTTGGAGATCAAAAAAAGCGCTGCGCACTTCCGAGGCAACGGCGCGCCGAGCGGCTGCCAACGCCTGCACGGCCGCTTCGCGCCGGGCGCGCGTGGCTTGGATGCGCCCTTTGGTCGCGAATCCGTCGAAAATGTTCCATGTCGCGTTTATCCCCACCACATATCCATAATTAAATTCCGGGCCGACGGCGGGATCACGCTCGCTGTAAACCTCGTACCCGGAAAAGGCGCGTACGTGTGGCCGCATCGCACTCCGATCCAAAGTATATTGCTGGTCCTCGATCTCGATGTCCTTTTGCCGGGCTTTGATCAAGGGCCGATTCGCATCGGCCCGGGCCAGGCAATCATTCAGATCGGGGTGATTCGGCTGATATTGCAGTTCTCCCGAAACTTCAAACGGCGCCGCGGCGGTGCCGGGACCAGCATCCAAGCCGAAAAGGTCTCCCAACCGGAGGTAGGAATCTTTTAATTGCGTCTGAGCGTTGAAGAGTTCCGGTTGCTCGTTAGCCAGTGCCACTTCGGCGCGTTGCACGTTTAAGTTGCCAACAATGCCGGCGTTGAAACTCTGCTGCTGGCTCTTGAGTTCCTCGTCCAGGACGCGGACAGAATCCTGGCGCACGCGCACTTTCGCCCGGTTTAGGAGAAGATCATTAAAGGCGACCCGCACATCCATTGCCACGTGGCTGGCGGTTTCCTGTAACTCATAATTCTGCTTCTCGATATTCAACCGCGCGATGGCACGCTGGCTGGTTATCTGTCCGCCGGTATAAAGGTTCTGTTCGAGCTTCAATGTTGCGTTGTAATCTTCCTGGCGGAGTTGCGATTGGCTCTGTTGCTGCCGTTTATCGTACAGCCCACTTGAGCTAAGGGATGGGAGAAATCCGGAGCGGGCTTCAATCAACCCGCCGCGTGCCCCAATTACTTTCTTGCGTGCGATGACGATGTCCGGATTCTGGGCCTGCGCGAGAGCAACCGCTTGGTCGATAGTGTAAACGGGGCCTGCGCCGAATGCTTGCGACGAGACGACCAAAACAGCGATCAGTATGCCGATGGCCGCAAACTTCGAACACATTTCGTACATCTCCTTGCGAGGGCCTTCCTTGTACCAGGAATGCCCGTGACTCTTGCCCTTATATCAGTTCTTGCAAGCGGGCGCGACTTCGGACACATTCGGCGCTTACAATATTTGGAGCCGTTACAGGCAGGCACAACTATCGTGACTGAAGCGGCCTAACTTGTGTCTTGCTCCGAATAATCTAATTCAGGTAGTGTTTCAGCTTTAACAATTTAGAAATGAGAAAAATAAGAATCGCCATTGTCGGCATTGGAAACTGCGCAAGCTCTCTCGTCCAGGGAATCAATTTTTATGACGGCTCCTCCGTCGACAGCAGTGGCATCGGATTGATGCACCGCCAAATCGGCTCATACCGGCCTGGCGACATCGAAATAGTTGCCGCTTTTGACATTGATCGGCGCAAGGTCGGTCTGGACGTCAGCAAAGCCATTTTCTCGCCTCCCAATTGCACAAAGGTCTTTTGTGAAAAGATTAAGCTCACCGGTGCCATCGTGAAAATGGGCTGCGTTTTCGATGGCTACCCTGCGCACATGCGCGATCAGGATCCCCTCCGCACATTCCTTCCCCTGGAGAAGGAATCTACTCGCGAACAGATCGTCGCCGAACTAAAGGACTCTTCCGCGGAACTGATGGTCAATTATCTGCCGGTGGGCTCCGAAGAGGCGACCCGTTTCTACGCCAGCTGTGCGCTGGAGGCCGGGCTAGGGTTCGTCAATAACATCCCTGTTTTCATCGCCAGCGATCCAAGGTGGGCAAAGCGATTTGCGGATAAGAATCTGCCGATCATAGGGGATGACATCAAAGCGCAGATGGGCGCTACGATCGTGCATCGGGCGCTGGTTGACCTTTTTCGCAAGCGCGGTGTGAAGCTCGTCCGCACCTATCAGCTGAACACTGGAGGAAACACCGATTTCTTAAATATGCTCAATCGCACCCGGCTGGCGTCGAAGAAGACGTCGAAAACCGAGGCGGTGCAATCCGTGATCGGCGAACGCCTGTCAGACGAAAATATTCACATTGGCCCGAGCGATTACGTGCCCTGGCAACTCGATAACAAGATTGCTTTTATCCGAGTGGAAGGCCGGCTCTTCGGCGATGTGCCGATGGAAATCGATGTGAAACTTTCCGTCGAAGATTCGCCAAACTCAGCCGGCGTGGCCATCGACGCCATCCGTTGCTGCAAACTTGCGCTGGATCGGGGTATCGGCGGCGTGTTGCATTCGCCCTCTGCGTATTTCTCCAAACATCCCCCGGTTCAAATGACCGACGACGAAGCGTATCGCTGCGTGGAGCAATTCATCCGCGGCGAGCGCGAGAGCTAGCCAGGTCGGACGCGATCAGCCACCTGCGCTTCGTTGCTGGTGGCTTTTGCGTTCCCACTAAAAGTCATCGGGGGCGTCCGGTCGAATCTCGTTCTCGAGTTGCACGGGCGGAAGTTGTTCCAGACGGTGCCATTCGCTTTGCAGTTCGTCTTTAGAGTAAGGCAGCAAGTGCCCCACTGCCGTCGAAAACAAACCGGCTTCCACCTCGAGGCCTGTAATCTCTCCGACCACTTTCCAGTAGGCCGCCAACTGCGGACGGTAACGCGCGCGAAATATTTCGGCATCGCTTGATGAAACATTGTTGGTTTTCCAATCAACCAGAAGACACTGACCGAATTTGCGATTAATCATGGCTGAATCGACCACGCCTTCGAACACGCTCCGATCGTTCCTGCGCCAGGAAAACGGAAACTCCGCATGAAAAAGTGTTTCATCGCTCCCAAGAAAACGAGCAATGCTGGCAGCGCGGAACAAGTTCTGGTGTGTGGCCGTCCAGTCTTTCGCCGCGGATTCAGCGTCGGGACAGGTCGGTAATTGTTTTTCGAACAACTTTTGCGCGGAATCGATTCCGCCCCTCCAATCCAGGCGCTCGAAAAATCTGTGCCACCAGCGACCGTAAAGCGCTGCGAGATTGTCAATCCGCGCGACCAATCGCAACTCTGACGGAAACTCCGCATCAAGTGTGCTTGGCGTCAGTTTCTGCACGAATTTCGATGCGCGCTTCGCGGCGCCCCTGACTTCACGGGGCGTTAACGGCTCGATCCGCGCGCCGTTTTTTTCCGATGCAGGCGCCATTGTTAAGGAGGCGTCGCCGATTTCATCGATTGTGCTGCTGTGTTGATCCCATTCGCCTGAATAGCAATTCCGGTTGGAGATCAGCCGCCGCAGTTGGGCCGTTTTCGGCAGGTTGCCTTCCTTGTTGGCAAAGATTTCCTGATCCAGAACCAACACGAGCGTGCGGCACGCGCGTGTCGTCGCGACATAGAGGAGACGTTCAAGGTCCTGCTGTTGGGCGCGCTCGATTGCCTCCTTCAAATCCTTTGATTTATCCTCCTTACCGAAGGCAACAAACAGGTCGCTGGTCGCGGGCGATTTCACAAGGTGCGGATAGCGCTGACTCGGTGGGCGCAAGTCGCGCCCGAGAAACGGCACAATCACAGCCTGCCATTCCGAGCCCTTCGCCTTGTGCGACGTAATGAGCTGGATCGCGTTGTCGTCGGCGGCGAAACGAACGGCGCGCGGCGTTGTGAAATCGTCACGTAGACGTTCAACAAATTCCGCCAAAATCTTTCCGCCGGCCTCCGATTCCGCAGCCTGGGCGAGCAATGCATCGAGTTCGCTTTCAAGATGCCCGAACTCCGTCGGGGGCAGCAGGCGCAAACGTTCGCGCAATTGCGTTTGCTCGACGATCAAGCTGACTGCGTCGAATAGCGCCAGGCCTTCCGCGCGTTTGCGAACCTCTGCCAGCGTCCGCAGGCGCGAGGAAATTTTCCCTATGGCGGCCCGAACTTCGTCGATATGAAATCTCGCCTTTTGTGCCTCGGAAAAGACGGCAAGATCGTGATCGGAAACGCCGAAAATTTCGCGCAGCACGCCGACGATTTCGTAACCATTGAGCGGGTCGGTCATGATCGTAAGGAGCGCGGTCAGCCACGCGTAAGCCGGGCTGTCGCCTTTGACATCGCGTTCAGATTGAATTGCCACCGGCAACTCCTCTCGTCGCAGCGCCGCAGCCATCGTTTGCAGCCAGGCTTTGCGTGGACACAGAATCGCCACGTCTCGCCATGAATCCGCCGAAAGTTTTTTCGGCCCCGCTTCTTTAATCCAGCGTGCGAGATATTCCGCTTCGATGCGCCCCTTTTGATAGTCCCTGAGCTTTTTCTCTTCCGGTAACAGGTCTTTCGCGGCAAGGGGCACCCGAATGACTTTCCCAGGAAGAATGTCCGGACGAGGTTGCAATTCGACGAAGCGCACCTGTCCGTCCCTGTCATTCAGGATCTCACGAAAAGTTTCGTTAACGAAATCGAGCTGCTCCTGATCCAGTCGAAACGTGACTGAAAATTCCAGGCTCTCACCGTTTCCATCGCCGACCAGCGCCCGGTGGACCCTTCGGTAGTAATTTAAATCGGCGCGCTCGCCATAAATGGACTGCTGAAAATCGCCGACCATGCAGAAATGGCCTGACGGCGGCGGGTCGGTGCGTGTTTCCATCCAATCACCGGTGGCCTGCGGCGGTCGCGCCGCTTCGAGAAGCACTGAGAATTGCGCCGGTTCTGTGTCCTGTGCCTCGTCGAGAATAACGCGAAAGCGCTCTTCGCGAATCCGCCGCGACGCAACCGGATGCTGGAGCAACTCTTTTGCCAGAGCAATCTGGTCTCCGTAAGTGACGAGACCGCGCTCCAATCGAAAATCGCGGTAATCGCGCTGCACTTCTGCCGCGACGCATGTCGCCGCGTCGTTGATCCACTTGCGCAGCGGCAAAAATGTTTGACGCCAAAGCTGCGTAAAATTGGAGTTATCTGAGGTGAAGCAAACCGGCCAGCGCAAATATTCCCAACCGTCGGCGTACCGTTTTTCCCACTCGCGCAATTCCGCCTGCGACTTGCTGATGTTGTCGTTGCCTTTGTCAGCCTGAGCGTAGAGATCTGTAAAATCCAGGGTCGGACAGGGCGGTAATTCGCAAAGGCGCAAAACCGCCGAGCGCGCGCGTCGTGCCAGATCCATCAGATCGCGCGCCTGCACGAGACGCAAGAGCGCCGCGCGATTCTTTTCGCCTAACGAACGGCCGATCCGCGTCTGGGTTTGCACAAATTCCTGCCACAGGTCGCCGTCATCGTTCGCCAATTCCAGTGGCGCGGGCAAACCGAGGTAATGACCGAAGTCCGTCAGCAATTTCATGCAGAAGGAGTGGATCGTTCCGAAGAAGGCGCGATTGAACGCCGTCTGCACTTCCGGCTTCAAATTTTCCTCGAGAAGAATCTGACGTGTGCGCTGCTGCATTTCGTCTGCCGCGCGATTCGCGAAGGTCACGATGACGAGATGCGGCAGAATTTCCGCGGCGTTGGACAGGCGCGCGATCGATAAAACGCGTTGCGTGATTGCAGTGGTTTTGCCCGAACCCGCGGACGCAACTACAGAGAAGTTGCGGTCCAGTTCATGGGCAAACCGCGCGCGCGCGGGCTCATCGTGGGGCTTCACCACGTTTCCCATTCCTCCTTTTCAAGCACGAGCGCGGGATGGGTCAGCGCCCATTTATCTTCCAAAATGTCATTGTCGATCTGCAGGGTCGCGAGCGGATACGTCGCGCTGTAGCGGAATGCTGGTCGAATCTCGCCTTTCATTCCGAAAACGCCGGTGCGCTGCATTGTTGCGAGATCGGCGAAAATATTTCTGTGCGGCTCGAGGTCGAGAACCGTCAGTTGGGGCGCGACGCTTTTTACAACGAGCGAGAGAATGCTCACGCTCACTGCCGCCGCGCCTAGTTCGCGCATCGCCAGGGCATAAAGTCCGAGCTGCAATGCAGTGCCTTTAACCAGGCTGTCGTGCAAATCCGAAACCTTCAGTTCCTTGGCCAGGCTGGTTTTGTAATCAACAATCCAAATCTCTTGTCCGGCGAAATCGGTGGCGTTGTTCTGGGTCAGCGCCAAATCGATTTGGCCGCGCAGCTGAAACTCCGCTTCATCATCAATCTTTACTGTGGTGTCGCGGCCGATGGGAACCTCTGTGGCCATCCAGTTCCAGCTCCGCGCACTTGCGATTTTGCCGCCGAGATGTCGCGCCAGATAAAGCGCATTCAGCCAGCCGGAGTTCCACCAATCAGGCACGCTTTTGCCTAACGAGTCACAAAGTAGCCGCAGAGCAGAGCGGCATTCGTTAGCCGAAACACGTACGCGCTCGTCGACGATTGTCGATGAAGGAAACGCGCCGAAGAGACTTCCCCCTTTCGCCTGGCTGATTCCTGCCAGCCAGCGGTGCACCCATTTTCCGGTTGTTGCCGCCCAAGGATTCGCGCTGTCGTCTGGTGGTTCGACACCAAGATAGCGTTTCATCCACACGATGGCTGGTGACGAAACCATGCTTTGGAGGTCGCTCACGCTCAGCGTCGGCGTTGGTGGACATGCCCCGTCGGTCCGCAGGGCGAAGTCGTATTCACTTGCTGGTCTGGACGCATCGCGGCGCGCGGTGAAAGCGATCAAAGTTTGCTGCACATCCTCGCCGGATCGCTCAGTGCTCTGCACCAACGGCCCTGAATCTTTGAGCCACTGTGTAGTCGCGCATTGCAAATTCTTTAGTGCTGCCTGCGTGAGCGGTTCACCGCGCGTTTTATGATAAAGCTGTGTGAAGCATTCGCTTGGATTCCAGAAACGCTCGGGCGCATCTTCCTGCATCAAGCTTGCGGCCAGCGTCACGCCTTCGCTGGCCGATTCCACCAGCGCATTGAATTGCTGCAAAGCGATCGCACGTTGTTCTATCGGTCCAAGATAAAGCGAATGATTTTCGCGGACGCTAAGGTGTCCTTCTCCCTGGCTTCCCCGCCGCGCGGCGCGCTGGTTGAGCTGCTGTACGCTACGGTTAAAGGCTCGGATCTCGTCCGCCCGCGCAAACTCCACGCCGGCCGGTGGCGGCCATGAGCCTTCGTTCCAGCCGGCAAAAATCAAGTGCGACCATTCCTGATTTTGAGCGTGCGCCACGGCGAGCAATTGCACGCGCGCGTACGCATGATCGCCCGCGGCAGAACGGGCAAAACCAAACGTCGCCGCCGTTTCTTCGAGCCAGCGCAGGAAAAGCGCTCGCGAAAACGTCGCATCCAAATGCTGTGGCCAATCGCGCGTGGCGCTCGCGATTTCGAAAACGTTTTGCTTCCAGCCGAGGTGCGCGAGTGCGGTTTTCGTTTTTTCCAGAAACTGCGCAAGCGTGCCCCGTTGTGGGAGCAACGGCAGTGCGCGCAACACCTGAGCCGGCGACTGAAACTTCTCATCGGCGAGCCCGAGGCAGTGCGCACACAGAATTTCAAGATCATCCACCAACAGCTCGCTGTAACTCTCCCGCAGAACGCTTTCGAGCGCGTGGCGGCCAAGGGCTGGCGACAAAACCGCGGGGTCCGGAAGCGAGTTAAGAAAGCGAAGAAACGAACCGAGGCGCGGCGCGCCCTGCAATTCAACCCACGCCTGCCATTCAGGCGATTCGAAAATACCGGGAACCATGTGCGCAAGCCCGTCGTTGTGCGGTATGCCGAGGCGTGCCAGCGAGCTGGCAACCAGACGCGGCAACGCGCCGCCACCGGGAAAAATCACGCCGAGCCGCGTGCATTTTTCTTCCGCCAAATACCGAACACATTGTCGCGTGATTGCCTCGGCTTGCTCCGAGACGTTCGCCCCGATAAGAAAATTGAAGCGTTTCGCGGGTTCCGCGCTTCCGCGCATTTCCGCTTCGCTAAAAAGCGAATCACCAAGCGGCCGGGCGGGTTTCAGCGCGCGTTGCGCTTCACCGCAGACCTCTTCCCATGAGCCAATCCAGCAAAGATCGATGTCGGAAAAATTCTCTCGCGGTTCCTCGAGGATGATGGCGGTGTTTTCCGCCAGTTCCACCACGGCGCGCAGGAGAAACCAGTCCCCCCAATGCGCGCCATCGAAACCGGTGATAAGCACATGGGAAAACTTTCGCTCGCCGCGCGTGGTTTTTTGCAGGCGCCTTCGATCGGTCTCGACCGGAAGAACAAAACCGCATTTTTTCAGCAGTTCGTTAAAACGCTGAACCAATGGAGCAAACGACGGCAGCGCAAGTTCTTCAAATTTCCAACCGGCAGTTTCAAGGCGATCCAATGCACGTAGCAGCAGCGCGGGCGCTCGAGAAACGGCTTTGGCAGCGAGCGCTTCGGATTCGTTGGGCCGATCTTCCATTTCGTTCGCGGCAATTGCGAGGAGCAGACGCAGGTGTTCCGGCATGGCGGGAGGCGCTGCATCGTCCCGCGCGAGCAAAGCGCGCAAACTTGCCGGCGTGACAAACTGCAAACCGAGATGAGAAAAGCCTTTTGCAATCAGACGCGCTTTGAGATCGTTGACGTGTCCGCGCGTTGGGACGACGACCAGCGAAGGCAATGGGTGCCTCCAAGCTCCGGGCACAACTTGCTCGAACCAGGGCGCAATCGCATCGTCCCAGGCTTCCTCAACGGACGGCGCAACGAGTAGAACTGGCCGCGATCGTTTCATAGGTTATTTGATTCTGCCAAGCTGCGCTTATCGCCCACCCGTCGCGTGAACCCTTCGCGATCGAGTCGTTCAAGAAACGGCACCATGATTCGCCTCGAACTCTCCAGTGCCTGTCGCAGTTCGCTCACCGTTGCCGGTCCTTTTTTGGAAATGAAATCAGCGATTGCACTTTTCATGCGCTCAAAGTTCTCGCGCAACAGCAGCACGTCCGAGGAGATTTCAATCACTTTTCCGCTCTCTATCAAAAATTTGAGAGCTCGTTGCTCCTCCGGGTCCCGCTCAAGTTCTCTACGCGGCGGTGGATCGAACGGTTTCCTGGATAAGTTTTCGTGAATTTTCTCTGCGAGAGGCTGCAGCTTTGCCGGCAAAACTGGCCGATGTGAGCGTCGTGTAATGGCTGATTCTTTCCGAATGAAATCAGACGAACACACGTCTGCCATCAGCGCCTCGAAAACATCGGTCGATTTGTCGCGCAGCGCGGCGCGCAGATCGCTCAGGTTGTAACCAACGCGTTCGGGATTCTTGCTCAGTGCGTTGTCGATAAAACTAGTGGCGCGGTCTCGCAAAGCCTGCCAGTTGGCGGGGTTAGCCGCGATTTTTTCATGTATGACAATCTCTTTATGGCGCTGCAGGTCCAGTAAGGCGTCAGCGATCTCGCTGTGGCCGAAGTGAGATTGATCAAGGACACCTGGAATCGGCGCAAATCCGCGCAGTCCGACTTCAGAGCGCACCCAAAGACGGATGTCGTCCGGGGAAGTGGCGCGACCCATCAGCAATTTGCGTTTCTCTTCATTGCGAAATTCCGTGCCATTTGGATCAAGCACCATTCCGCCAGCGAGGGTATGTTGTTCAGACGCATCGCGAATAACGAAACGATCGCCGGCAAATGCAAAGATTGGCAATACGAGTCTCAACTGAGCGATCTCGCTTTTACCTGGTTCAAGAAGCCGAGTTTTTGGGAGCGTGATCTTCGCCGCGATGCGCGATGTTCCATGATGAAGATACACCGACGAACCGCTTTTCAGCGGCCGCGCGGCGGGATTTTCGCGAGAAAGTCGTGCTGATTTTTCGAGAAGAACAATGAGCGTCGAATTTGCAGGCGCAAAATCAGCAGTCATGACAATGTTTCCCCGTCTGATCTGTTCGACGCTGATATCCGGCAGGCTAATCGCTGTTCGGGTTCCCGGTTCGGCGACCTCCAAATCGCGCCCGTGACTCTGAATTGAGCGAATGCGCGTGTGGAGGTTGCCGGGTTGGACAACAATTTTCTGATCGCGGCGCAGTTGTCCGCCCGTCAATGTTCCCGTAACAACGGTGCCGATTCCGCACAGGGTAAACACTCGATCGATAAACAAGCGCGGCTTTCCGTAGTCGCGCGGTGGGTACATGGTGGCGAACTCAATGGCGAGAGCTCTTTTCAAGGTTTCAATACCATCGCCGTTGCGAACCGAGGTCGCGATGATTTGCGCATTTGCGAAGGGACTGTGGCGCAAACGATCACGAATTTGCCGGGTGGCAATCTCGATTCCGCCGAGATCGCTTTTTGTGAGCGCCACCACAACTCGTTCGACTCCGAGGTAAATCAGAATTTGCAGATGCTCTTCCGTTTGCTGCATCCAGCCGTCGTCAGCGGCAACAACCAAAAGGGCTAGATCGATTGAGCCGACACCTGCGATCATGTTTCGAACAAAATCTTCGTGACCGGGCACATCGACGATTCCAATTTGGAAGCACTGCTCGTTAGATCCGGCAAGACTCAACTCTGCGAAACCGAGATCGATTGTGATTTGTCTCTGCTTTTCCTCGGGTAGCCGATCAGGGTCGGTCCCCGTAAGCGCTTTTACCAGGGCGCTTTTACCGTGATCGACATGACCGGCAGTCGCGAGGATGAAATGCGTCGTCATATTGCGCCGCAGGGTTGCGAATGCGGAACCAACGTTCGTCGCGGTGTCATCCTGAACGAAGTGAAGGACCTCACATAGGTTGATTGATCATACAATTTAGGCGGCGTGTTCCAGGCTCCGAGAGCGAGGTTCCTCGCTTCGCTCGGAATGACAAGACTGTTGAGTGCATTCAAAGACTTTCAGCACACGCGCTGCGAATTGCATCAACTACGAGACTATCCTGGTGTGGAAAAATTGTGCGCAGATCGATTTTGAAGCGGTCATTTGCAATATGACCGATTAGCGGCGGAGTCGCGTGACGCAAACGCTTCGCCAAATCGAGTGGCGAACAATTCTTCGGAACCATTTCAATTGTTACGGACGCCATCGTTGATTTCGGCAGAGTGCCGCCGCCGACTTTTGCTGTGCTGCGGCCAACTACAATCTGCAGCGGCAACTCCCTCAGACGGTCCTCCAAAGCAACAGCTCGATTGCGCAGCTCGTCTTCGGTAACCTGCAATAGGCCAATCGCCGGAATTTCCGCTGCGGTTTGATTCAGGTGAAGATCGATCGTTGCTTGCAGCGCAGCGAAACAAAGCTTGTCGCAACGCAAAGCGCGAAATAGAGGGTCGCGTTTCAAGGCGGCCACGTATCGCTTCTTGCCAACGATGATTCCCGCCTGCGGTCCGCCAAAGAGTTTGTCGCCGCTAAAGCACACCAGATCCGCTCCGGTTTTCAATGCTTCCTCGGGTGTCGGTTCGTGCTCTGCAATCCCAAATTGCTCAGTCGGCACAACCGCGCCGGCGCCCAAATCCTCCACAAAAGGAATCCGCTTTTTTCGCGCCAGCGCAGCGATGGATGCCGCGGGCGGCGACTCGACAAAACCGCTCATAAAAAAATTGCTGCGATGAACTTTCAGAATCATTGCGCTCCTGGAATCAATTGCGCGCCTGTAATCATCGAGTGTTGTTTTGTTGGTGGCTCCGACCTCGCGAAATATGGCGCCTGTGGTTTCGATTATTTCGCCAATTCGAAAACCGCCTCCGATTTGGACGATTTCACCGCGCGAAATGATGATTTCGTTTTTAGAGGGCGCGCCCTCACCACCGCGGGAAGACTGTGGTCGCGCTCTTCCATTTCTCGCTGCAAAATGGTGAACGATTAGAACGAGAGCTGCCGCGCAGTTGTTGACCACCGTAGCGGCTTCGGCTCCGCAAAGCAGCGCGAGCGCATTCTCGATATACGCGCCGCGATGGCCGCGTTCACCGGTTGCCAGATCGTATTCCAAATTGGAATAGCCTGTGCCGATTTCGGCGAGAGCACGGATCGTTTCGGGTGCGATCGGCGCGCGGCCAAAATTTGTATGAATCACAATCCCAGTTCCGTTGATGACCTGTTGCAGCCGGCTAGCGCGAAGTAGCTCAAGCGATCGATGGAGGTGTTCAATCGTGGATTCAAATCCCGGGATCTCGCTGTTGCTCCGGATTTTCGACAGCTCCCGTCGGACAAGATCGACAACCAGTGGACGCGGCAGCTTGCTCGTCGTGGCGACGTCATATTCGCCCAGCGCATCAAGGATCTTATTGACGGCAGGAATTTCCCGGCACGAGCGCGGTTTCACCTTTTCACGCATATCAATGGACCACGAGGCCGGCGGGCAATAATTTTTCCGATGACAGCGGCGCAAAGTGTTCGCCTTTGCCGCAAAATTCCAAGCACTTTCTCGAGCTTCGCCTCAGCAACACACAGCAGTAATCCGCCGCTGGTCTGCGCGTCGGTTAGGAGAATTCGTCGCGAATCATCCGTGCTTCCCCAATCGACAGCTACGGTTGTGGCGACGAG
>WNFX01001569.1_pt1 | contig 23482 bp, 27 predicted proteins | sample 5400111 | NCBI WGS metagenome assembly WNFX01 (sample SAMN13153363, study PRJNA577476) | soil metagenome | isolation source: 40 cm soil or saprolite under grassland replicate 1 | place: USA:California | collected 2016-06-15
CTCCAGCGCTTGATCGACATCCGCACGGCCGACAGCAGCTTCGCGCTCGACGAACTGAGTCGCCTCGCGCAGCTCGAACCGAACTCGCCCTTGGCGGGCCACCTCGACCTAGAACACGTCGGGATCGCAGGCCACTCGCTCGGCGGCGCGACCGCGGTTCAGGTGATGGCCGGCGACCGGCGCTTCAAGGTCGGCGCCAATCTGGACGGCAAGCTTTTCGGTCAGGAGCCGGCCGCGCGTCTTGACCGACCGTTCCTCTGGATCCAGTCCGGCGTCGCACCGACCGTCGAGTACGCGCAAGGACGAGACCGGTTCCTCAAAGGCCTCCGTGACGGTGGTTCTCTGGTGACCGTCCGCGGCAGCATCCACATGAGCTTCACCGACGGCCCCTCCTACCTGACTGCGCTCGGGCGTAGCCTGGCCGGCGCTGCGACGGTCGGCTCGATCTCGGTCGCCGACATGACCGCGATGACGGGCGACACGATCTCGGCGTTCGTTGGCCCGGCTCTCGGAGTCAAGGGCGGACGAAGTCTCAAGGAAGTCCTCGCAGCACATCCGGGTATCCGACAAGAGCGTCGCATTGCTGCGAAGGCGGCCACGGCGGCTTCTCCGCTGCCACCTCCCCTCGGGTTCCGGCTCCGACCGGCCCATTCCGGGTCGGAACACGTTCGAACACCTTGACCGATCCCGCTCTTGGCCGTGGCTGGCTTATGAGCCGCCGACGACCTCACGTCGTGTCAGCCGACCGCACCCGGAGCGGCGATTTTGTACCGAACTCTGTACCGACCTCAGCGCACTCAACGGGATCCCAGAGCAACGAAGCGGCGCCCAAACAGCGCTTCAGGAACCAACTGCACCTCACCGGGCAGACCTTCAAAACCAGTACGGCGTCGTAGCCCGACGCTAGGCAGGTTCGACTCCTGTGCCGCTCCGTTAGCCGGAAAACCGGAAACCGCTCAGCACCGCCTCGCGAGGGCAAAGACCGGCGCGCGACCTGCGCGCGGTGATGGCGATATCGCGCGGTCAGACGAAGACTCTCTAAAACGTCCGGTCGGAGAAGGCGCGGAGGTTCGACTGGGCTGAGTTACGTCAGAGAATCCAGATCTGGCAGTTCGAGAGCGACGCTGCCGCACGGTCCGATGGGGCGCGGGCGGCGGGGCTCGCGCACGAACGCATCGGGTGGACGATCATCGAAGGGTAGGTCTCCACACGCCGGTGTGTTCGACCTAAAGCCCAAGAACCGAAGGGCTCGCCTAAACAACGATTGACGCTTGTGTCGGCAGGTCGGGAGGTCAGGACTGCGTCTCATCATGAGCCGGCGGCTTTGAGCGCGTCGGCCTCGGTTCGGTAGTCCTCCATCGAGACCACCTTCCCGTCACTAAACCGCATGATCGTCGCAGTCTCTGCGGGCCAATCAGGTCCGCCAATCTCGCGCGGATGCGAGACAACGATGATGGCGTCCTCGCCACCGTCTTTGAACTCCAGTCTTCCCTTCGCGAACCCCTGCTCGTACCGCTCGCGCAACGTCCGCATCACGTCCTCACGGTTCTGGCAGTCCCACTCGCCGGGCTCGAACCAGCGCCACTCAACGTCAGGGTCGAGGATTCTCTCCAAGGTCTCAAAATCGCCTCTACGCCAGGCTTCCAGGCCCTCGGTCGCAACCGCCATGGGATCGCTGCCCACGCTCACAGAATAGACCTCGCTAACTGCTCCGTGAGCCCGACGCGAGAGCCTTTTCGGCGTCCGCTCGTCGCACCAGGCCGACAAGCCTCCCGTCAGGAGTGGTGACCGGGAACGTCATCAACGCCCGCTCATTCATACGCTTGATGAGCTCGTCGATGCCAGTGCTCGGACGGGCTGTGCTCGGACCTTCACTCATTGCATTCTCAACAGTGCTGTCGTCGTCCGAGGCCAGTGCCCGTCTACCGAGCCGCCCGAGCACGACGCGGTCGTCGGCCACCACGAAGCACGTGTCCCAGCCTTCGTCTCGTACGCGCTGGCGCAGTGCGCGCAGGTCATCATCGAGCGTGCATGTTGGAACGTCACGTCTCGCTACCTCGCCCGCGCTAGGGATCTCCGCGAGCTTGCCCTCACGCGGTAGGCCGAACGAACCCCAATCACGCTTGCCGTCCTCGTAGTCGTAAGCTTCAAACCCCATCACCTCGAGCCGCCACGCGGCTCGTGGGCTCATGTCTCACTGATAGTCATGGCAATAGACGATCACAGGACGGCTGCGATCAAGCTGCATCGCCGTCTCTCGGTTCAACTCCTTGAGCGGAATGTTGATAGCGCCAGGAAGATGCTCCTCCTCGTACTCAGGGCGGGGAAGTACCTCCACAAGCTGAGCGTTCTTCTCAGCGACTAGACGTTGAACCTCGTTGCGGTCGACTCCTTTGGGCATCAATCGTCTTTGAGCACGGCACCGAAGATGGCTCGCCCAACCTCGATGGCGTGCGGCATCGTGATCGGAAAGCCGCTCACCTCTCCGTGTTCGAGTAAGTAGCGCTCGGCGTTTTCGCGCGAGGCAAAGAAGTTCAGCACCTGACAGCAGCCCTCGAAGGCAGCGCCATCCGCGCAAGCGCGCCCCGTCACGACCACGGCCTCGTCCGGCTGCCACGTCCCGGTTCCATCGGGTTCGAGCCAAATGCTGATCTCGTCGTTCGTGAGCGGGTCCGACGAGCCGATGACAATCGGCCGCTCGAACATCGGCGCAACACCGAGCGCATCAATCGCACACATGGCATAGACCGTACGGCCCTCAATGCGTACGCGGTGCCTCGTCGGTTGGCCCGAAAACGGGTAGGCAACCGTGACCTCCCCGTCGCATCGAAATGGATGAGGTCCTCCGTCTCTAGCTTCTCTCGGGTCCGATCCGGGTCAAGGCCCAGTCGAGTAGCTTCTGTGCGGATCGCATCCGCCGAAGGAGGGCTCCCGCGTGCGAAGCCCTGAAGCATCCAAACGTAGAGTTCGCGCTCGGCTGAGCCAAGTCGCTCTCGACGACACTGGCCTACCTTCGACGCTGGAATCCCTGCACTCGTGAGCGCGTCCGCAACCGTGTCAGCCATCCAACCGAAGGGTACGCACCAGACAACCGGCTTTGCTTACCGGATGGCTCCCGTTGGCCCCGCGGCCTTTCTCGGCCCCGCATAGCTACCAAACGGCTCATGGCCGCATCTCCGCACTCGCCGCCGACGAAGTTCTGCAAGCGTTCGAACGGTTACGGCACTGGCCGAAATCTACGCCCCGTCCTGAACGACGTCGAGCATCGCATCGATCAGGAGAGACATCGAGTGGACGGCGCTCAATCCGATCAGCTGCTCGTGCTGCGGCTCGAGCGGGAGGGAGTCGAGCACTCGATGAAGATCCCTCGCATGCACGGCATCGAGCTTCGCATGCAGAACGAGTTGTCTGAAGCCCTCGCGCGGGAGCCCGGTCTTCTCGATCAGCCGCTCGACGGTGTCGGGGCGCGGATGGTACGCCTCGAGCTCGAGGTACCCGAGGATGGCGACAGGGTGGTAGTGGAAGATCCAGAAGTACTGCGCGCCGATGAGCGCGGCCATCTTCGGCGACGGCAGCCGCGCCAAGAGTGCGTCGGCGTCCACCCCGAGTGCTTTGAGATCCTCGCGAGCTGCGCCGCCGGGCTCCTCACTGTGCGTTTCCTCGCGAATGTGCCGTTCCAGATATTCGGCCAGGCCCGCGGCGACAGGATCGTCCGGCGCAAGCTCGCGCGCCCGCTTCAAGGCGGCCTCCATAAGCGGGACCATCGTGCTCGCGAGGGGGTAACCAGCCGCCAGATACCGCGGCAATAGCTCGCGCGCACGAGGGTGTTCCAACAGCAGGCGCGCGGGCCGGCCGATGAAGGGGTGGATGAGCTCGATCGTTCGGGCGAGACGGGCGCTGGCGGTCAGCTCCCCGTCCGAAGCTAGAACCAGTGGATGTACTCCCTGAACTCCGACTCCTCTGGAGAGAGCCCGGCGCGATCAAAGCTCTGCTTGACAGAGATAAGAGCGTCGACTGACTCCCTGGGAAGGTCGTTTATGACCTCTTGGTACTTCTCCGGAAGGGGGGACTTCCGGAACATACCCGCCTCCTCAAGCCTCTTGAGGTTGTCGTTCTCATAGCCGGACTCCATACGACCTCCTTCCGCGGCCTTCAGTCGCCGCGCCGCGAGCGAGACCGCACGATGTTAACCCCTCGGGCGAGGTTTTACGACGGCGCGGCCTCTGAGCTCTGCCAGCCTGCGACGAGCGTTCGCGGCAGCGACGAGGTTTCCCTTGCGCTCGTAATGAGCTAATGCCACGTCGAGCTCGGCGGCGGCCTGCTCCTCCCGCCCCGCCTCCGTGAGCACTTCGGCCAGGTCTGCACGTGCGTGTCCCTGCCTGTTGACCATGTCGGTGCTTTCCGCGAGGCGAATGGCCTCGCGGGACAGCGGCTCGGCCTCCCCATGCTTGCCCTCGCGAGCGAGGACCTTCGCGCGCACCTGCCGCCACACCATCTGCGACACGACGTCGTCGTTCGTGCTCAATTCCTCGGCCGCCTGCGTCCACTGCCGCGCTTCGTCGAGACGGCCGAGCGCATAGAGCGATTCGGCGAGCTGCCCGCTCGCGAGGGAGCGGACGGCACTGTCGCCGAGCTGCTCGAGCAACTCACAGCTCTGTCTGGCGTTCAGCTCCGCGGCGGAAGGGTCGCCCGCGAGTGTCTCGACCTCCCATCCGATCATCCCTTCGGCGGCCAGCGAGAAGGTCTGGCCGAGTGCTTCCGCGCTCGCGTGACCTGCAGCCGCCAGCGCGCGTGCCCGGTCGAAGGCGCCGCGCATGGCCTCGAGCACGGCCTGGTCGTTAAGGGCGATTGGATGCTGGGACTGCTGTTCCCTGTGCCAGTCCAGGACCTCGTCGACCGGAGTGGGGCCGTGGAAGAGCGCAGTGCTCTTCCACGCGGGAAGTTCTCTTTCCCAGCGCGCGTAGCCGGCCCGTCGCGCGTGATCGAGTGCATCGTCGACCGCAGCGAGCATTTCACCCCAACGGCAACGGATCAGCTGTGCCCACGCAATCGCCAGCCAGGCCTCGGTCAAAGCCGCCTCGTCGCCCACGCGCTCGAAGAGCGGTAACGCCTCTTCGGCGAGTGCAAGGAGCTCCTCGCTCGGAGAGGTCTCGGAGCCTTCCTGACTAGGCATCTGGGTCGAGATCCGCAGAGTCATCAACCGGGCGCGCATCGCGCCGCATTGATCGCCGGCTTCGACCGCGCGCGCGGCGGCCTCCTGCGTCACTTCCTCAGCCTCCGCGAACTGACCCGAAAACAGGAGCGCTTGGCTGAGATCGAGCCGGAGCGGGACCGCTGGGTCGTCCGGCGGGCGGAGCGCGACCGCGCGCCGGAGCAGCTTGAGCGCGGCGCCCACGTCGTTTCGCCCAAGCGCACGCGCCCCTGCTGCCGCGAGGAGCCCCGCAGCACGAATCCCGAGCTCGCGCCCGTAGTCGTCAAGCGGTCGAAGTTCGAGCCGGTAGCGAACGGCCTGTTCGAGGTGGTAGCCAAGGATCTCGTCCGCCTCGACCAGCTCAGAGGCGCGCTCGCCGAGCCAGTCGGCGAGGCGCTCGTGCAGTTCTGCGCGGGTCGCCTTCGGCAGCGACTCGTAAGCGACGTCGCGGATCAGCAGGTGGCGGAAGCGGTAGGCGTCGTCGCGTTTCAGTTGCGGCCGGTCCGGCCGCAAGAGCTCCTTGCGCACCAGCGCGGCCAAGCGCGAGCCGATCTGCGTCTCCTCCGGCGCGAGTGCCTGCACAGCGCCGCGATGGAAGACGCGGCCCTCGACCGCAGCTCGCTGCAGCACCGCTCGCTCGTCCGGGTCGAGCTGATCAAGCCGGGCAGTGAGGAGCGCGTGGATCGTAGGCGGCACCGACACGTCCCCCTCCGGCGAGTCGCGCAGGAGCGCGATCATCTCCTCGACGAAGAGGGGGTTGCCCTCGGCCGCTTGCCGAATTCGTCCTTTCAGCGCACCGGCGCGCAGAGAATCCGCTGCGAGGTGCTCGATCAACTGGTCGGTCTCGTCGCCAGAGAGGGGCTCGACGACGACGGTTGCCGAGTTCAGCTTGCCCCCGCCCCAGCCCGGATGCCGCTCCAGCAGCTCCGGTCGCGCGAGGCAGCAGAGCAGCAGGCCCGCGTCACGCGACAGAACCGCGACCTGCTCAATCAGCTCGAGAAAGGCCGGCTCGCCCCACTGGATGTCATCGAAGACGCACACGAGCGGAAGCTCGCGGGCGGCCGCCTCGAGCAGCCGCCGGACGGCGAACGCGATCTCTTCGATTGAATCCATCGCGTCGTCCGGACCGAGGAAGCCCCGAAGCGTCGCGAGCACCTCCTCATCGAGCGGGAGCTGCGCAAGCCGCGGTTCGAGCTGGCGCACGATCTCGACCACCGGCCAGTAGGTGATGCCCTCGCCGTACGAGAGGCACCGGCCACGCAGCACGGCGACCCCGTCGAGCGCGGCCAGGAACTCGTGGGCAAGCCGTGACTTGCCGACTCCCGCAGCTCCCAGAATCGTGACGAGCTGGCACGACCGATCCCGCTGCGTCTGCTCGAACGCCTCGTTCAGGCGGCGAAGCTCGGTCTCCCGACCTAGCATCGGGACATCGAAGCGACGTGCGAAACCGGTCTCACCGCGGACTGCGAGGAGCCGCCACGCCGAGACCGGCTCTCTCTTCCCCTTCACGGCAAGCGGTGCAAGTGGCTCCGCAACGACCGAGTGCCGGACGAGCGCGAGTGTCTCCGCGCCGAGGAGGATCTCGCCGGGCGCGGCGGCCTGCTCCAAGCGAGCGGCGAGGTTGACCGGAGCGCCGGTCGCGAGCCGCTCTTCGGTCCCGGTCACCACCTCACCCGTGTTGACACCGATCCTCAGCACCAACCGATTCCCGTAATCGCGTTCGAGCTCCTCGTTGAGCGACACCATCGCCTCGCGCAGTACGCGCGCGGCGCGCACCGCGCGAAGCGCGTCGTCCTCGTGCAGCACGGGAACGCCGAATACCGCCATCACCGCGTCGCCGATGAACTTCTCGACGGTTCCCCCGTGCACCTCGATCACCTGCAGCGCAGTCTCGAAGTACCGCGTCAGCATGCGACGAAGGCTTTCCGGATCCAGCCCTTCACCTAGCGCGGTCGAAGCAATGACGTCACAGAAAAAGACCGTGACGCGCTTGCGCTGCTCCCGCGACGCGACGGTCGCAGTCGGCGAACCACACCGCGCGCAGAACTTGAACGCCTTCGCGCTGTAATGGCCACAAATCGGACAGTGCGGCATACGTCGAGTTTACGACCGGCCACGACCAAGGACGAGGGCGAATTGTGCTGCAAACCGAACCCGATACCGGGTTCGAGATCCGCTTACGCGGACGTGAGCGTCAACGCCAGACGGTTCCGGTCGGCGTGCTGACCGTGCAGAAGAACCCTCAGCCGGTGTGTGACCGCCGCGGCGGAGACGCAAACAGCTACAGGGCGCTTGGATCGACGAGCGCGAGGGCGACGAGTGCACCGATCATCGTCAATGGCACCAGCACAAGACCCAGCGCGAATGAGTGCTTGAGCGAGGGCCTGGCGCCGGTCGCGCGGGCGGCCTGGTACCAGAGATAGGCAGACAGCGAGCCGGTGAACAGGAGGTTCGGCCCGACGTTCAGACCGATGAGTAGCGGTAGCGGATGTGGCGGCTTTTGTGCCGACAGCAGTGTCGCAGCCGGAAGATTGTTCACGAGCACGCTCGCGAGCGCACCTACGACGGAATCGCCGATACCTCCCAGGTGACCGAGAAGTGAGGCGGGGCCGTGCCAGCGCCGAGCGAGCGTGCCCAGCGCGACTGCAAGCAGAAAGAGCCCTACCAGCACGTGGAGGTCGAGTTTTGGGCGAAGCCGCCGCACCGCGGTCGCGGCAACACCGACGCCAAGGACCGGCAGGGCTGCGTTATGGAAAGCAAGCATCAACCCGGTAGCAGTCGCGGTTGCGGCCGCTCCGACCCCGATACGAAGCGGCGGCGGAAGCGGTTTTGGCGTCCCGTTCTCGTGGTGCAGCCGATAGGCGAGAGCCATGAATCCGATTGTCAGGACAACCACAACGAGCCAGGGGAACACCATCGCTCGCGCGAAATCGGCACCCGAGCGCGGTTCGTGAGCGAGCACGATGAGGTTTGTCAGGTTCGAGCCAGGCAAGAGCAGCGAGGCGCCGTTTGCCATGAACAGCGCCCCATACAAGAAGGGGCGCTCGTCACAGTCACGCTGCCTCGCTGCATGAAGGATCACCGGCGTCAGGAAGACCACGGCGGTGTCGAGGTTCAGCACCGCCGTCACGATTGCCTCAAGACCCAGCAGCGTGGCTAGGAGCGCAATCGGCCCCCCACTAATTCGCTCGATGCGCGCACCCAAAGCGGCGAACAACGCGTCGGCCTCGACAACAGCGCCGATAAGGAGCAGGCCGGCGACCAGTACAAACGGCGGCCAGGCTTGTCCAGCAGCTTGACCGATCGCAGTCCCCACCATCACGACCGTACCCAGCGACGACTGTCATGCCGTCCGGAGTTCGGCCGTCGAAACTACTCGGCCCGGCACGACGCTCACGCCCGGGTCATGTGGTCCAGTCAGCGCGCGATTGCGAAGTGACTTAAGACACAGCTAAGTCTTGACTAAGACCTTCTGTCAAAACTGCCTGGCCGCGAGGAGTCAGTACGGCTGCACGAGCGCCCGAGGCCGGCTGGGTGGCGACGCGAACCAGCCCGTCTGTCACCGCATCGTCCCAGACGGCGTAACCCGGGCAGTTGCTCCGCCACGCTTCGCGCACGTCGTCATACGTCCGCATGCGTGCCGCCACCCACTCGAGAAGCTCCAAGGTCGGGGCGGCCACTGTCATCGTCAAAGGATAGGCGTCTACCATGGAGACCATGGAGAGCATCATCTGTCCGGTCTGCGGATTCATCGCCGAGACCACGGATGCGTCTCGCCTCCGCACGGTGTGGGCCGATCACCTGCTCGGTGGCTGCGGCGATGACGTTGCCGCCATCACGACAGCTATGGAGTCCTGCATCGAGCAGAGGCAGGAGCTCTGGCGCTCGGGAATGACCGATGAGGTTCCCGGCCTGACCGTGACGATCGATCTGCTCTGGGAAGCGCTCCGCTACGCCCGCTTGGCCGAGCCTCCAGCGGCCGCGGCCTAGCGGCGCTCGACGAGGCACATACCCGGCCCGAGGAGGTGGAGCGCTACGAGCACTAGCGGCGATCCGAACGACCGGCCGTCACCGTTCTCGGGACGAACGGCCTGGGCGCGCAGCGTGCAGACGCCGCTGCGGGAGTTCCTGCGCACCGAGACTGGCGGAGCGGCGGTCTTGCTGGCCGCGGCAGCCGCGGCGCTCTTCTGGGTGAACGTCGACGCGTCGTCGTACGACTCGCTCTGGAGGACGAAGCTTTCGATCGACATCGGCGACGCTGGCGTCGCGCTCGATCTTCGCCTTTGGGTGAACAGCGGGCTGATGACGTTCTTCTTCTTCGTCGTCGGGCTCGAGGCGCGCCGAGAGTTCGATCTGGGAGAGCTCCGCGAGCGGCGGCGTGTGGCCTTGCCGCTAGTCGCCGGGATCGGGGGCATGGCGTTGGCGATTGCCATTTACCTCGCCTTCAACGCCGGCCGCTCGTCTGCGCACGGCTGGGGAATAGCCATGTCGACCGACACGGCCTTCGCGCTCGGCCTGCTCGCTCTCGTCGGGCCGCGCTTTCCCGACCGCCTGCGGGCGTTCCTCCTGACCGTCCTCGTCGTCGACGACACCGTCGCCCTCCTCGTCATCGCGACCGTCTACACAAAGGCGCTCCACGTCGTGCCACTGGTTGCAGCAGTCGCCTTCCTCGGAGCCGTGCTCGTCGCGCGTAGCTTCGGAGTCCGGACCGGTTTCGCTTATGCAGTGCTCGGGGCTGCCGCGTGGGTAAGCCTGCTCAAGTCGGGGATCGAGCCCGTGGTGATCGGGCTCGCGATGGGGCTCCTCGTCTACGCCTACCCGGCAGGGCGGTCCAGTCTCGAGCGCGCGACGGAACGGTTCCGCGAGTTCCGCGAGCAACCCACCGCGGACCTGGCACGCGCGGCCGGCGTGGAGCTCCGGTCGGCGACGTCACCCAACGAACGGCTGCAGCAACTCTTTCACCCCTGGACGAGTTACGTGATCGTGCCGCTGTTCGCGCTCGCGAACGCGGGCATCGTGGTCAACGGCAGCTTCCTGGCGCAAGCCTTCAGCTCGCCGATCACGCTCGGGATCCTGGTCGGCTACGTCGTCGGGAAGCCCGTAGGCATTCTGGGCGGCTCTTGGCTGGTGACGCGTCTGAGCCACGGACGGCTACAGCCTCCGGTGGGCTGGGCGGCTGTCGCCGGCGGCGGCACGATCGCCGGGATCGGTTTCACAATCGCGCTGCTGATCGCGACGCTCGCTTTCGACGGGCGCCAGCTCGAGGAGGCGAAGGTCGGCATCCTGAGCGCCGCTCTGAGCGCGGCGCTCATCACCTGGCTCCTATTCCGCGCGACGGCACTGCTCCCTCGGCGCCTGCGAATCCGCGCGCTGCTCGGATCTGCTCAGCCGCTCGTCGACCTCTACAGCGATGTCGACCGGGAACGTGATCACATTCGCGGGGCGATCGATGCGCCGGTCACGGTTGTCGAGTACGGAGATTTCGAGTGCCCCTATTGCGGGCAAGCGGAACCGGTCGTCCGCGAGCTCCGCCGCGACTTCAGCGATGTCCGTTACGTCTGGCGGCACCTGCCCCTGAACGACGTCCACCCACACGCCCAGCTCGCCGCGGAAGCCGCCGAGGCAGCGGCCGACCAGGGCGCCTTCTGGGAGATGCACGATCTCCTGCTCGACAACCAAGACGCGCTCCGACCGGACGATCTGATCGGCTACGCGGAGCAGCTGGGCCTCGACGTCGAACGCTTCACCAACAGCCTGCGCGAGCACGGCGGCGCAGCCCGCGTTGCCGAAGACGTCGATAGCGCAGACCTCAGCGGCGTCTCCGGCACGCCCACCTTCTTCATCAACGGCCGCCGCCAGCACGGCGCGTACGACATCGCCTCGCTTTCGGCAGCTGTACGGGCGGCCGGAGCGCGGGCGACCCTGGCGAGCACGAGCGCCGGCTGAGCGCTCTCCGCGCCCCTGATGAGCGGCGGGGGGAGCCGGCGATCTTTGTGCGACACGTAACAACTCTGATAGCTTTTCGCCGCGACTTGACCTCGCGCCTGGGCCTGCTTCGTCGCATGAGCCAGCCCTCTCACCGGGGATAGACGCAGACGGACGGCACGAGGCTTACCGGTCGCGTCGTTTGCGGTCACCCGCGACCGGTGGCCTCCGTTTGGCGCGCTCCCCGCTAGCGCATCTCGTTGTGGACGATCGCATACCGACCGTTCACCTTGGCGAGCGATCCTAGGTAGCACCTTGGCTACATCGGCTTCCTTGCACTGAAAACGACGAAGTCGGTGTCCGAATTCGGTTCTTCGTCCGTATAGTCGCCCCTCAGGCTCACGTCGGTGAAGCCTGCGCGCTCGATCATCGCGGCAAGCTCGTGCGTGAAGTACAAGGACATTCTCAAGACGTGCTCCTCCGCGACGTGCTCGCCGTTTCGCCACATGTCGGCGCGCATCTCGAGCGTCACAAATTGGGCCAGGGGGTCGAGCGCGACGATCCGGCTGCGCAGCTCGTACTCCGTGCCGTCGGAACCTCGCCGCCGGTCACCCTCACCCAACTCTCGCCAGGGCTTCGGTAATGCCTGCCGCTCCTCCTTGAGCCAATGACGCCACAGGCCCGCGTCCGCATAGGGCGCCTCGTTGTCGAGCAGCAGGAGTCCGCCGGGCTCGAGGTGCTCGTAGATGCGTTCGAGGCTCTCGAAGCTCTGCTCGCGATTGCCGCCCAACCCGAAACCGCCGCAGACCATGATCGTCCTGTACCTGCGCGGGAGCTCGAGTTGGTGCATTGCCTGCGCAAACAAGTTCGGTGACAACCCTTCCGCTTCCGCCCGCTCGCGGCAGCGCGCGAGCATGTCCGACGAGATGTCACAGCCGTCGACGTCCAGCCCGGCGCGAAGGTAGGGGACGAGCAGCCGTCCGGTCCCGCAGGCGACGTCGAGCGCAGGCTGACCGTCGTCCTCGATGAATTTCTGGAAGTACGAGATCTCGGGGCCGGCCACGTTGAACTCCGCCCACCAGCTCGCCATGATCCCGTGATGCCAGGTCTGCGGTTGCTCTTCCCCGCCGGTCATCTCGCGACGAGGGTAATGCAAGTTTTTCCATCAGCGCGGGTCTGCCTCGAAGGAGCCTGGCGCGCTTCGACTGTGGTTGCCGGCCTACCGCCGGCTGAAGCCGCGCCGGGCTCCTAACCCGAGAAGCGGCCGACGAAGAGCGTGACCTGCAAGCCCGCCGGGATCCTGGACCCGGCCTTGGGCTGTTGCTCGACCACGAGGCCATCCTTGCTCTGATCGCTCGTCGGCCGGTTCAGCACCGCAACCTTGAAGCCGGCTGCGCTAAGCGTTTGCGTTGCCGTGGCCTGGTCCTGCCCGACCACGTTGGGGACAGCGGTCGCCGGTTGCGGGTTCGGACCGGTGGAGACGTTGACACGCACGCGCGAGCCGCGCCGCAGTGTCGTGCCCGGCACGGGCGACTGAGCGACGACCTTGTTCGCGGGCTGACCCGAACGGACGTAGACCACGGTCGGTCGTAGGCCCAAGACGTTCAGCCGGCGAAGCGCAGGCGTCTGGGCAAACCCGACGACGCGCGGCAGGCGTACGGGCCCGGCGGCGGTCGTAGTGGTGCCCGTGGTCGTGGTGGCGGTCGTTGTGGTCGCGACCGTCGTCGTCGACGGGCCCGTGCCGGTAGAGACGTTGAGGACCACGTGCGAGCCGTTGTCGACTTCCTTCCCGGCCGGTGGGTTCTGGCCGACCACTGTTCCGACGGGCCGGTCGGACGGAACGTTCTTTAGGGCCGGCTTCAGACCGAGCTTCGTCAACGTGTCGACTGCGGCGCCCTGGGTCTGGCCGACCACGCGCGGGACGACGACCGGCTTGACGCCGCTCGAGACGTTCAGCGTCACCGTGGTCCCGCTCGCCGCGGTGACGCCCGCGACTGGTTCCTGGCCGATGACGATCCCCTTGGGGCGGGAGGACGCGACGCGTTTGACCGCGACCTCGAACCCCTTGGCCGTCAGCTTGTGCTCCGCATCCGGCAGGCGCAGACCGGTCACGTACGGGACTGCCAGACGGCCGCTCGAGACGAAGATCGTGACCGCCTGGCCCTTGTCGAGCTGCGTGCCCGGGCCGGGCTTCTCGGCGAACACGATGCCCGGCGGCCGGTTGCTCGCATCCGTGCGCGGGAGCGCGTCGAGACCGCGGTCGTGAATCCGAACGGCGGCGGCGTCTTCGCGGAGACCGAGCACGTTCGGAACGGTCGCCTTGTCGCTGCCGCGGCTGAGGAAGTACCAGGCCAGCAGGCCGCCCACCACGAGCAGCAGCAGGAGCGCGAGCCACAACCACCAGTAGCGCTCGGGCGGTGGACCGGCGGGCTCTGCGACCTCTTCCTCGGCCACGGCTGCGGACGGCAGCGACCGGCGAATCATCTCGTCGATCCGTTCCGCACGAGCCCGGCGTCCGCGCGCTCGATCGATCCAGTCGAGCCAGGCCGCCTGGCGGTCGGGCGGTAGCGCAGCGAAGCGGGAGCCCGCCTCGGGAACGCGATCGAACGCGGCGGCGACGTCCGGTGGAAGCTCTCGGCGGGCGGCCATTGGAGCCGTGTTGCCCTCGGCGCAAGTAATTAACCGTCGACGAGCAGCCCTTGCAATGGACCGAGTAATCGGCGCGAGCGGCGAGACACACCCGGGAGCAGGCACAGCCGGTGCGTTGGTGGGAGACCCACCTGGCGACGTTCGTACTGCTCTTCCGCGATTGGCTTCCAGAGCTCGTCCACGACGCGGACCGTGCCGCAGATACTTGCTCTTGGGCGCGCTCGAGATGCTCCGCCCACAACCGCACCCTCGTTGCCCGTGCAAGCTCGGCGTCGCAGGTCACCACGTTCATCTCGGTGTCGTTGAAGAGCGAGTGCTCGTTGAGGTTCGCGGAGCCGAGCGTCAGCCAACGATCGTCGACGATTGCGATCTTCGCGTGGACGTAGATCGGGCAGGGGCCGCGCTCGCCGAGCGCGCGCAACGTGCAGGCGAGAACTCGCCCTGCACCGTTGTCTGCTTCGATCAAATCCGCCAAGTGGCCGCGCGTGTCGTCGCGCCCGTCGTTCGGATTCGCGGGCAGCACTATCAGAAGCCGGAAGTCGTCGGAGGGCGGCTGCACGATTTTGTCCAGAAGGATCTGCACGATCTCGCCCGACCAGAGAAACTGGTTCTCGAAGTAGACGAGGCGCTGCGCGGAACGAAGTCCGCGCATGTACGACTCGAGGATCCGGAAATCGCCGCCCCGAACCATTCATAGACGTGCTCGGGCACGGTCCGGACTGCCTGCACCTCGACGTCACCCGCAGGCGGGCTTGGGCTCGGTTCGGGAAGCGTGTCGCCGGTGAGGTCGTGCCAGCGCTGGGCAAAATGGGCGGCGAGGTCCGTCACGATGGGACCTTGAAGCAGGCAGGCGGCGTCGTGCCAGCCGAGCTCGCCGCGTGCGGGGTGGGCATTCGTGTCGAATCGGTCGCCCGACTCTGTCGTGAGGTCGATGCCGCCGACGAGGGCGAGGTCGTCGTCGATCAGCACGATCTTCTCGTGGTGGCAATGCAGGGGTCGTTCCTCCGGGTCCGCGACTGCCTCGATCTTCGTGCCCGATGTGAGCGCGTGGAGAGTGCGCGCGACGTCCTTGCGATCGGGGCGGAAGAGAGGCAGCGGCGATCCGGCCCAAAGCAGCACACGCACCGGAACCCGCTCCGCCAGCTCTGCGAGCAGCGTCCGCAACTCCACTCGGACGGGCTCGCGCACGAGTGCGAAGTCGGGTGACATGAACCAGCCTGCGAGATGGACGTGCGAACGCGCCTTGCGCAGCTCCGCCTCGAGCCGAGGTAGTGCTTCCACGCCCTCGATCAGGACCTCGACCTTGCACCCGGCCCGCGGCGCCGGCTCACCGGAGGCCCACAGATCCGGATCCGGCGGCTCGAGGGCATGTTCCCAGCCGATTCGTCGCAGCCGCCGCGTGTGATGCGAACGGAAGAGCCGCTCGACACAACGGCCGAGAAGCTTGTCGAAAGCGAGCAGCGGGTCCACCACAGGCAGACTTTCTGCCCGTGATCGCCGTCTCCCCAACCCCGTTGATCTGCCTCGACCCAGGTCACGGAACGCTCCCCGCCGTCGGCCGTCAGACGGAGCCGATCGGGCCTGGCTCCTCACAGCTGAAAATCAAGGACGGCGGAGGGACTGCCGGAGAGGCGCCGGTCGCCCTCGCGATCGCGCTTCGGACTCGTGCGCTGCTGAAGCGAGACGGTTATCGCGTCGCGATGACTCGCACAGGGCGCACATACGCGGGAGGGAATATCGAGCGCGCGCGCTTCTGCAACGTGCGACATGCGGCGCTGATGATCCGGATTCACGCTGACGGCGCGACCGACTCGTCGCTCAATGGGATCAAAACGCTCGTGCCCGCGCTGCACGCCGGGTGGACGGACGACATCTACGCCGCGAGCGTGCGCGCTGCCCGCAAGGTGCAGGCTGCAGTCGCCCGGCAGACCGGAGCGCGCAACCTCGGCCTCGTGCAGCGCTCTGACCTCACCGGCTTCAATTGGGCGAACGTCCCGGCAATCCTCGTCGAGTGCGGGTTCATGACGAACCCTGCCGAACGCCGGCTCCTGCAGTCGGCGTCGTACCAGCTGAAGGTCGCCCGCGGTCTCGTCGCAGGCGCGGAAGCGTTCGCTGCGCGCTAGGTGTAGCCCCTAGGCGGCGCAGTCGGCGCAGGCGCCGGTGAGCACGACTTCGTGTTCCTCGACCGAATAGCCCAGGCCGCCGGCGACCTTGTCGATCGCACGCTCGAGCCGGGCGTCGCTGAACGCCTCCACCTTCCCGCAGTCGCGGCAAACGAGATGATGGTGGTGGTCGCCGTCGGGCCGCGCCGGCTCGTAGCGCGCAATCCCGTCGCCTGCATCGATTCGCTTGACCAGCCTGAGATCTGCGAGCGTCTCGAGGGCGCGGTAGACGGAGGCGATCCCGACCGGCCGCCGGGCGCGGCGAAGGCTGTCGAAGATCTCCTGCGCGCTCATGCAGCAGTTCTGGCGGCCCAGGAGCTCCACGACGGCGCGCCGGGCGCCCCCGCTCCGAAAGCCGGCGCCTTCGAGTGTTTCGAGTGCATGACTCGCCCAGATCACGTTTGCAGTGTATCGTCCCGGACGTGCTTTCGAGAATAGTTCTCATTCTTGTCCTGATCGGAGTCCTCGCAGGCTGCGGGTCGGACGGCTCCGGTGGGGGGAAGTCGGTGGTGGCGGCGTTCTATCCCCTCGCCTACGCCACCGAGCGAATCGGAGGGCCCGCATTCGACGTCCAAAATCTGACGCCGCCCGGCGCCGAGCCTCACGACCTGGAGCTGACACCACGCGAAGTCGCGCGGATCCAGGACGCGAACGTCGTCCTCTACCTGAGCCACGGCTTCCAGCCGGCAGTGAGCAAAGCGGTCGAGCAGGCGCGCGGTAAGAAGGTGGACATCCTCGCCGGCCTGCCGCTGCACGCCGCCGATGGTACGGAGGCCGGGCTCACCGCGGACCCGCACGTCTGGCTCGATCCGATCCTCTTCGAGCGCGTGGTCAACAAGATCGGCAAGGCGCTGGATCGCCCCTCGACCGCCCTGGTCGCCGACCTGAGCAAGCTCGACGGCGAATATCGGCAAGGGTTGCGCCACTGCAAGCGAGACGAGATCGTCACGAGCCACGCCGCGTTCGGCTACCTCGCGGCCCGCTACGGGCTCAAGCAGGTCTCGATCACCGGGCTCGCTCCGGAGACCGAGCCGACGCCGAAGCAGCTGGCACACGTGATCCAGGTGGTGCGCCGGACGCACGCGACGACCGTGTTCTTCGAGACGCTCGTCTCGCCGCGGCTGGCTGACACGGTGGCGCGCGAGGTCGGAGCGCGCACTGCTGTGCTCGACCCGATCGAGGGTGTGACGCCCGCCGAGCAAAGGCGGGGTGACGACTATCTGACGCTGATGCGCCGCAATCGTGCGGCGCTGCGAAAGGCACTGGCTTGCCGCTAGCGCTGCGACTGGAGGGAGTCTCTTTCGCTTACGGGCACGCGCCTCCCGTCCTGCGCGACGTCGATCTCGAGGTGGAGCGTGGCGAGTTCGTGGCGATCGCGGGGCCGAACGGAGGCGGCAAGACGACGCTAGTCCGGCTCGTGGTCGGGCTGGAAGAGCCGACGTCGGGACGCGTGGAGTTGCTGGTGCGGAAGGTCGGCTACCTCCCGCAGCGGGCTCAGGCCGGGATTGACGCCCCGGTCACGGTCCGCGAGCTCGTCACCACCGGACGGGCGTCACGGACACGGCTGCTCGGACCGCTGTCCGGCGCCGACAGGGAGGCTGTGCGCCAGGCGATCGACCGCGTCGCCCTCACGCCACAGGCCGATCGCCGGCTTTCGACGCTCTCCGGCGGCCAGCAGCAGCGCGCCTTCATTGCGAAAGCCCTCGCCGCCGAGCCGGAGCTGCTCGTCCTCGACGAACCGACGACCGGAGTCGACGTCGAGGCGCAGGACGCGATCGCGGCACTCCTGCAGAGGCTCCGGAACGAGCTCGGGATGACGATCCTCTACGTCTCGCACGAGTTCGGCGCCGTCGAGCGCTTCGTCGAACGGATCGTGCTCATCCGCGGCGGGATCGTCTTCGACGGGCCTCCTTCAGGCCTGCCCGATGTCTGGCACGACCCCTCGCACGCACATGCTTGATCTCGAGTTCATGCGGCTCGCATTCGGCGCCGGGATCGTCGTCGGCCTGCTTGCGCCCGCGGTCGGCTTCTTTCTCGTGCAGCGACGTCTCAGCCTGGTCGGCGACGGGATCGGCCACGTTGCGTTCGCGGGTGTCGCGCTCGGCTATCTGCTCGACCTCCCGCTCGTTCTGACGGCCCTCGTCGTCTCGGTCGCCGGAGGCCTGTCGATCGAATGGATCCGTGCCCGCCGGCGAACCGCAGGCGACCAGGCGCTCGCCCTGATCTTCTACACCGGGATCGCGGGGGGCGTCGTGCTGGTGTCGGCCGCCGGCGCGCTCAACGTGAACCTCTTCCAGTTCCTCTTCGGCTCGATCTTGACCGTCACTCGAGGAGACCTCGCCGTGATCGCCGCGCTCGGCGCCTGCGCGCTGGCGGCGATCGCGCTGCTCTACCGGCCGCTCGTCGCAGTCGTGGTGGACGAGGAAGGCGCGCGAGTCGCAGGGCTCCCGGTCTCTGCGCTGAACGCGCTCACCGTCGCGCTCGCCGCCGTGACGATCGCGCTGTCGATGCGCATCGTCGGGATCCTGCTCATCGCCGCGCTGATGGTGCTACCGGTGATCGCCGCGTCACGGATCGCGTGGAGCATGCGCTCGACGATTCTGCTCGGCATGGGAATCGGGCTCGGCTCGGTGCTGGCCGGGATCACGATCGCCTACTACGCGGACCTCCCGCCGGGAGGGACGACCGTGCTCGTCGCCGCGGCGACCGTGCTCGCCGCCGAGTTCTGGTCCGTCGTGCGCCGCTAGAGGTCGCGCATGCGTTCGACCGTCGCCCGTCCGGCGTCGTGCACGGCGCGGCGTCGCGATTCCGGATCGACGGGTGCGGGCTCGGCGAGGTCGACGGTCACCTCGGCGGCCTCGAACTCGTCGCGTTCCTCGACAATCGAGCGGGATTCCGCGAGCTTTCGGCGCAGATCGTCGGCACGCGGATCGGGGCTGTGAGGGGCTTCGCGCCGCCGACGCAGGAAGCCGAACAGCGCGAACCCGCCGAGCAGCCACGCGGACGGGTGCTTCATCGCGGCGATGCTACACTGGCCGCCTTCCTGCCTTGCCACCGCGCCTCCTTTCCCGAGCGGCGCCAGCCGGTGAGGCCGATTCAGACCAAAGGAAGGGAGGTCTCGGGAACTAGTGGTTGCGTACGAAATTTTGCTCATGCTCGATCCCGACCTGCCAGAAGGGCGGCAGGAGGAGATCATCAAACGCGCGCGTGAGCTCGTGGAGAAGGCCAATGGGACCTGGGTCCGGCACGACGTCTGGGGACGGCGCCGGCTGGCATACGAGATCGCCCACAAGGGCGAGGGCTCGTACCACCTTCTGAACTTCGACGCCGACGCAGAGACGCTCGTGGAGCTGTCACGCGTCCTCCGCATCACCGACGGTGTCATGCGGCACCTCGCGGTTCGCCGGGTCGAAGGCACGGCGGGGGCACCGCCGCCACCGGAGCCCGAGCCGATCTCCCGCTCTGTCCCCGAGCCCGCCTATGCTGAAGCGAACACCAGTTCGGAAGAGGAGTAGAAGATGGCCAACATCAATCGCGTCGTGCTCGTGGGGAACCTGACGAAGGACCCGGAGCTGCGGCACACACCGAGCGGCACCGCCGTCTGCAAGCTGCGGATCGCCGTGAACACACGCCAGAAGGATCCGCAGGGCAACTGGGGCGACAAGCCCAATTACTTCGACGTCACCGTCTGGGGCAACCAGGGTGAGAGCTGTGCGCAGTACCTCTCCAAGGGCCGACCGGTCGGCGTCGACGGACGCCTCGACTGGCGCGAGTGGGATGCGCAGGACGGCACCAAGCGGCAGGCGGTCGAGATCATCGCCGACACCGTGCAGTTCCTCGGCAGCCGCGACAGCGCCGGCGGAGGGGGCGGCGACGGAGAGCGCCAGTTCGTCCCGGCCGCTGCAACGGCCGGCAACGAGGACTTCACCTCGTCCTCTGCAGACGACGACATCCCGTTCTGATGCCGCCGCGCGGAGGAGGAGAAAAGAGAGACAAGGACCGGCAGCCCGGCCGCAAGCGGCCGGGCCAGTCCTCAGGTCCGATCCGGCGGAAGTCGTGCTTCTTCTGCAAGGACAAGGTCGACGAGATCGACTACAAGAACGTGAATCAGCTACGCCGGTACATCTCCGAGCGGGGCAAGATCCGCTCCCGCCGCATCACCGGCGCGTGCCGGCGGCATCAGCGGCAGGTAGCCGTCGCCGTCAAGCGCGCACGTGAGATGGCGCTCCTGCCGTACGTCGCGGAGGGCCGGGAAGGCCGTTAGTGCACTCATGGAAGTAATCCTCCGGTCGGACATCGACAAGGTTGGTCTTCGCGGCGAGGTCGTGAACATCACGCGCGGCTACGCGCGTAACTTCCTCTTCCCGCGCCGTCTCGCCGACGAGGCGACACCGGCGCGCGTCGGCGAGGTGCGCAAGGTCGAAGAGCGGCGCGCCAGGAACGAGGCGAAGACGTTCGAGGACGCACAGTCGGTCGCGGAGCGGCTCGGCCAGGTCGAGCTCCGCTTCGACGTGAAGGCAGGCCCCACCGGCTCGCTGTTCGGATCGGTCACGCCGACAGACATTGCGGACCAACTCTGGGAGAAGCACAAGATCCGTGTCGACCGGCGCAGGATCGGCGGCGAGGCGCTCAAACGGATCGGGCGCTTTCAGGTGCCGATCGAGCTGTTCCAGGACGTGACGGTCGAGGTGCGAACGCTCGTCGTGCCCGAAGGCGGCGAGCTGCCGCCCGAGGAAGAGCTCGAGGCGCTGGCGGCGGTCGAGGAGGCCGAGCAGGCACCGCCCGCGGAGCAGGAGAAGCACGAGCTGACCCTCGACGAGCTCGATGCAGCCGCTGCCGCGCAGGACGCTCAGCTGATCGCGGCCGGCGAGCTGCAGCCCTCACACGCCGATGTCGAAGGCGAGTTACAGGAAGACGAGTTCGACCGCGCGGTCGACGCCGGCGCGACCGAAGAGCAGAGCTAGCCACCCAGATCCAGTACGCAGCGGAGCACCCTGCAAACACGGGTGGCCGGCGTTTGGGGTCGCCGTAGGGCCCAATGGCCCTTTCGTGTCCACAATCTTGCCCCTGTCTTCAAGCGGCGTCCACGCCGTTCTGGGGAAAGCCTGGGTACAACGATTCACAGGCCTTTCCACTGCCTGTGGACTTGCGGAAGAAGTTCCCGCTCGTAGCGGCCGAACCATCAACAGGCTCCGTCCGAACCGTATGGGAACATGTGTTCTTTTCCGCTGCAAACAGGCCGAAAAGGACATGTCAAGAACCCACCTTCCCACAGATGGAAAGACGCGCACCGGGGTGGTTCACTCCGACCGAGTGACACCTGTCGCCCAGCTCGCAGAAGCCGCTCCGATCGCGCCACCCCAGAACCTCGAGGCGGAGGAGTCCGTCCTCGGGGCGATGCTGCTCTCCCCGGGCGCGATCGGGGCGGTGAGCGAGGTCCTCGACGCTTCCGACTTCTACCGGGAGAGTCACGCGAAGATCTACCGCGCGGGTCTCGCGCTCTACGCAAAGGGCGAGCCAGTCGACGCGATCACGCTCGTCGACGAGCTCGAGGAGCGCGGCGAGCTCGAAGCCGTCGGCGGGCGCGTGCGGATGCACGAGCTCGCGGCACTCGTGCCGGCGACTGCAAACGCCGCTCACTACGCGCGCATCGTCCACGAGATGGCGACGCTGCGGGGGCTCATCGCCGCGGGACAGCAGATCGCGCAGCTCGGCTGGGAACGCCCAGGCGATGCGGACGACTTGGTTGGTCAGGCTGAGGCGCTGATCTATGAGCTGGGTGAATCACGCACCTCGGGTGAGCTGTCGCTTTTCAAAGACACTCTCAAGGAGGCATTCGAGCGCATCAGCCATCTGTACGAGAGCGGAGCCCAGCTAACAGGTGTGGCAAGTGGATTCAGGGATCTGGATCGCATCACCGCTGGCTTTCAGCCCTCGAATTTGATCGTCTTGGCTGCAAGGCCTTCCATGGGAAAGAGCGCGTTCGCACTCTCGATCGCCGCGAATGTTGTCCTTAAGGAACAACGTCCGTGCGCTTTCTTCAGCCTGGAGATGTCCCGCCAGGAGATCGCGCAACGGCTGATCTGCATGCACGGGAAGGTGGACTCTCACGCGATCCGGACCGGCAAATTAAGCAATGAAGACTGGCCGCGTTTGACCCGCGCCTGCGCACTATTCGAGTCTGTGCCGCTCTATGTGGACGACACTCCTTCCCTGAGCCTGCTCGAACTGCGGTCACGTGCTCAGACGTTGAAACGCCGTGAGCCGGACCTCGCTCTGATCGTCGTCGACTATCTGCAACTGATGACCACCGGACGTGGTGAGGAGAGCCGCTTGCAAGAGGTATCAGCGATCTCCCGAGGGCTGAAGAGCTTGGCAAAGGATCTGGACACTCCCGTCTTGGCGCTTTCTCAGCTTTCCCGGGCGGTCGAACAACGCCACGACAAACGTCCGATTCTTTCCGATTTGAGAGAAAGCGGTGGTATCGAGCAGGACTCGGATTTGGTGATGTTCATCTACCGGCCGGAGTACTACGACCGTGAGGACACAGAAAACCAAGGACTCGCCGAGATCAACCTGGCGAAACATCGAAATGGGCCCATTGATGGGCTCAAAGTTGCCTTCGTGAGCCGATATGCCAAATTCTCCGACCTCCACAGCTGAGATCTCGGCGAACTGCCTGACCTGCGGCCGGTCGTTCAAGACGGCGGAGGTTCGCCTCTACGGCCACACCTTCATTGCGGACCGCTACTGCGCGTTCTGTCGCGAAGCGGAGGTCGTTCTCGATGACGAGCGACGAACCGAGCTTCGATGGGGACAAGCCGAGGTTCCGCCCTTGTACAGGCGTTGTTCGTTTGCCAATTTCGAGCGAGTTGAAGGCACTGAGCGTGCGCTCGCTGTGGCACGGCAGTGGACAAAGGACTTTCGGACAGGGAGCAAGGTGCGAAGAGGGCTCGGCTTCTACGGTCCTCCAGGCGCAGGCAAGACGCATCTCGCTGTCGCCGTCCTTCGGGAGGCCGCATGGAGTGAGCGTGCTTCGCGGTGTCTGTTCCTCAACGTACCGGAGTGGCTTAACGCGATCCGCGAGTCGTGGAACTCGTCGAAGAGTGAACCACCCCCGACGCCTGAGGGCTACGAGATCGTGCTGCTCGACGATCTAGGAGCGGAGCATTGGTCAGATTGGGCGCGCGACCGGATATACAGCCTCGTGAACCACCGCGAGCAAGAAGGCTCTCTCACGTTCTTAACCTCGAACTGCTCGGCGGGGGAACTCGTGAGAAGAGTTGGCCGACCAACCGCTAGTCGGCTGGGGCGACTTTGCGCGGAAGTCGAACTCGAGCCCAAGCGGGACTTTCGGGAAGTACTCGTGGAGCGCGATCCAGTCCAACGAAGTGACGAAGAAGCAGCCTGATGGCTTCCTGGGCGGTCGTCGGTGAGCAGGTCGTCTGGATCTCCCCGCTGGCGACCGCCTTCACAGTTGTGTGCGAGCGTTGCGCCGACGCCGGCGAGGGATTTCCGTCCGCCCAGGGGACGCTCTTGCTCGAGCATGTGCGCG
>WNFX01001572.1_pt1 | contig 23459 bp, 22 predicted proteins | sample 5400111 | NCBI WGS metagenome assembly WNFX01 (sample SAMN13153363, study PRJNA577476) | soil metagenome | isolation source: 40 cm soil or saprolite under grassland replicate 1 | place: USA:California | collected 2016-06-15
GAAAGAGCGGATCACGAAGCTTGTTGGGCCGCTCCTGCGTGCAAAAGCAGGTCACATATTGTTGGCAGAGCGCCAGGTACACCGGAGCCAGGGCATTGAGGGCCGCAAGCTTGCCTGCATTGGCCTCAAGCAAACGAATATGCGTGACAGCTTTAGTGATGCGTTGTGGTTCGCCTGGTGTGGCGCGGCTCTTTCGCTTCTGCTTCATGATGGTGTACCTGGCGCTTTTCCCTTTCATCACGGGGAACAGGAGAGTGGAGAGTCTAGGATGTGCTTTACGTAACTAGCCTCTCTCCTGGCCTACGTTCGTGCGTAGGCCAATTACCTACGATTTACCTGCTCTACTTCACGATATTGGGCATGACCAACCACTCATGAGTGAGTATAACACAACGTACCCACTTCTGTCTACCCAAACATTGACCAATTACCCCGTAAGGTGTAAGATGGTGAAACAATGAGACTAACGGAGTGTGTACATGAGTAACAACCCGATGACTATTAAAGACGTGGCACGCATGATGGAAGTGGATGAGAAGACGGTACGACGTTGGATTAAAAATGGGGAGCTACATGCTACGAAAGACATTTTTGGCCGTTACCAGATCTCCCTTTCAGACTTAGACGCCTTCAGAGAGCGACGCCGTAGAAGATACAATCCTGGAGATGAAGACTGAACTTAGTTGACCAGGCTTCTATTTTGACTTGCGGCTAGTATTGCCGGTTTCGTCCAAGAGGATAAAATCGCGCAATAGAATGCGATAAAACGCTATATGTTCAAACACTAGTTGATATACTTGCTTACGTTCGTTGCTGCACATACGTGCAGCAACGCATCGTTGTCCATAATCAAGAAAGAAGGGTCAATGAAACGCGTGCTTACTGAGCAGAGTGGAACGCGCACAACGGGTACGCGCTCCACCAGCGTCGATGCCGGAGCACTGGCGCAAGAACTACGTAGCATCATTCGCGGAGAGGTACGCTTCGATGATGGTAGCCGCGCCCTCTATGCAACAGACAGCTCCAATTATCGGCAGGTTCCCATTGGAGTCGTCATTCCCAGAGACGTCGAGGACGTGGTTTCGACCATCGCTGCCTGTTATCGCTTTGGCGCGCCCATTCTCGCGCGTGGTGGCGGGACGAGTCTGGCGGGCCAATGCTGTAATGTCGCGGTCGTGCTCGATTTCTCGAAATATATGAACAACATCCTCGCAATCGACTCGGCTAACAAGGTGGCGCGCGTGCAGCCGGGCATCGTTCTTGATCACCTGCGCACTGCGGCAGAGCGCTATCATCTGACATTTGGACCCGATCCGGCAACGCATTCCCAGTGTACGCTGGGAGGTATGATCGGCAATAACTCTTGCGGCACCCACTCTATCATGGCAGGTATGACGAGCGAAAACATAGAGGAACTGGAAATCCTCACATTTGATGGTCTGCGCATGCGTGTAGCTAGCACCAGCGACGAAGAAATCGCACGTATCATCGGCGAGGGCGGTCGACGCGGCGAGATTTACGCCGGGCTCAAGGCGCTGCGGGACAAATATGCCAATGTAATCCGCACACGCTTCCCCAATCTTCCCCGCCGTGTCTCGGGCTACAACCTGGATCAATTGCTGCCGGAAAATGGCTTTCATGTTGCGCGGGCGTTGGTCGGTACCGAAGGCACCTGCGTCACTGTGCTGGAGGCAACGACACGCCTGGTGCACAGTCCGCCTGTCCGTTCGCTGCTGGTGCTCGGTTATACCGACGCTTACCTTGCAGCCGATCACGTCCCACAAATCATGGCACACGGGCCGATCGGCTTAGAAGGCTTCGATAGGCGTCTTGTTGAGAATATGAGGAAGAAGCATCTCCAACTGGACAATATCGCGCTGCTGCCAGAGGGTGGAGGCTGGCTCCTGGTCGAATTTGGCGGCGAAACCAGGCAAGAAGCTGAAGATCGCGCCCACGTGTTGGCGGAAGAATTAAGGCGCGCAATGAAGGCGCCTTCTATGAAGCTCTGCACTGAACCACAGGAGGCGGCGAGGATCTGGTCCGTGCGTGAAACGGGCCTGGGAGCCTCCGTTTTTGTACCTGGCGAGCCTCACGGCTGGGAGGGCTGGGAAGACGCGGCTGTGCCACCTGCGCAGCTGGGTAGTTACCTGCGAGACCTGTGGAAGCTGATGGATCGCTATGGCTATATTTCTGCTATGTATGGACATTTTGGCCAGGGCTGCGTTCATACACGCATCAACTTCGATCTGACCACGAGCAATGGTATCAAGAAATTCCGCTCTTTCATGGAGGAAGCCGCAGATATCGTGGTGGGATACGGGGGTTCAATTTCGGGAGAGCATGGCGATGGTCAATCGCGTGCCGAGTTGCTCCCGAAAATGTATGGCCCCGAGCTTGTTCAGGCTTTCCGCGAGTTCAAGACCATCTGGGACCCCGACAAGAGGATGAATCCTGGCAAGGTGGTTGATCCGTATCGTATGGATGAGAACTTGCGCCTGGGTACTGCATACAATCCACCTCAGCTCAGGACACATTTCAAGTTCCCTGATGACCACGGAAGCTTTTCCACCGCGACATTACGCTGCGTTGGCGTTGGCAAATGCCGCAGGACAGAAGGTGGCACCATGTGCCCCAGCTATATGGTAACGCGCGAAGAAGAGCATTCAACCCGTGGGCGGGCGCGTTTGCTTTTTGAGATGCTACAAAGCGACCCTCTAAAGAGCAATTGGCGCAGCGAGTCGGTGAAGGAGGCGTTGGATCTGTGTCTGGCCTGTAAAGGTTGCAAGGGGGACTGCCCCGTCAACGTTGACATGGCGACCTACAAGGCCGAATTCCTCTCCCACTACTACCAGGGTAGGCTTCGCCGTCGGAGTTCCTATACGATGGGTCTAATTTACTGGTGGGCCAGGGTTGCCTCCCGTATGCCGGGCATAGCGAATTTTTTCACTCATGCGCCGCTCTTCAATAATGTAGCTAAGCTTATGGCAGGTGTGGCTCCCCAGCGAGAGATGCCGGTTTTCGCTCCCCAGCCCTTCAAAGAATGGTTCCACAAGCGAGGTTCGCGCAATACAGGTCGACCACGGGTAATCTTATGGCCTGATACCTTTAACAACTATCTTCACCCTGAGACGGCTAAGGCAGCAGTAGAGGTACTTGAAGCTGCCGGGTACCAGGTCGAAGTCCCTGAGCAATCCTTGTGCTGCGGGCGACCACTCTATGACCATGGCATGCTCACTACCGCCAAATGGCTGCTGCACCAGATTCTTGAGACACTGGGACCACAAATCGCAGAAGGTGTTCCCATTGTTGGCCTGGAGCCAAGCTGTGTAGCAGTCTTCCGCGATGAACTGCTCAATTTCTTTCCCAACGATGAAAACGCCTGGCGGCTCAGCAAGCAAACCTTCCTGCTGAGTGAATTTCTTGCAACGAAAGTACCGGATTTCCACCCTCCTAAACTGCATCGCAAGGCGCTGGTGCACGGACACTGTCATCAGAAGGCTGTCATGCGTATGAAGGCCGATGAGGAGGTCCTCAAAAAGCTTGGCCTGGATTTCGAGATACTGGATTCGGGTTGTTGCGGTATGGCAGGCGCTTTCGGTTTCGAGAAAGAACATTACGATGTATCGATCAAATGCGGCGAACGAGTTTTGCTGCCCGCCGTGCGCAGCGCTGCAAGTGATACACTGATTATTGCAAATGGTTTCAGTTGTCAGGAGCAGATTGCCCAGACGACAGAGCGCCGCGCGCTGCACCTGGCGCAGGTTATTCAGATGGCTATGCACGAGGGTGATAGTGAAACAGCAGGAGCGTTCCCCGAAACGAAATATGTGACGCAAGCTGCGCACCGTTCATTGTCCAGCATGCCAATCGCCCTTGGCGCAGGTGCTGTCCTCCTTATCGGCGCTGCCGTGATGTGGATGTTGAGAAAGAGAAAGTGGCGATGAATATTTCACTCTTTATCACTTGCTTCAACGACACCCTCTTTCCAGAGGCCGGGCAAGCAATGGTGCATCTACTCGAGCGCCTCGGACACACGGTCGATTTCCCGGAGGAGCAGACGTGCTGCGGGCAAATGCACTACAACACCGGTTACCAGCGAGAGGCCATGACACTCATCCGGCGCTTTGTGAACATCTTCAGCCAAGCCGAGGTCGTTGTGGCTCCCTCGGCCTCCTGTGTCGGCATGGTGCGCGATATCTACCCACGCGCAGCAGAACAATTCGGCGACCATCAACTCGCGGCAGAGATAGCGGCCCTGATGCCGCGCGTCTATGAGCTGACCGAGTTCCTCGTTCATCGCCTCGGCCTGGAAGACGTAGGCGCGTATTATCCCCACCGCGTCACCTACCACCCGACATGTCACTCGCTGCGCTTCCTACACGTAGGTGATGCTCCCCTGCGCTTGCTGCGAGCGGTACGCGGTATCGACCTGGTAGAACTGCCAGAAGCCGAAGAGTGCTGCGGCTTTGGTGGTACATTTGCCCTCAAGAATGCAGACACTTCGATGGCTATGCTCAGCGATAAGTTGCGCAATATCCTGGATACAGGCGCCGAAATTTGTGCTGCAGCGGACAACTCCTGCCTGATGCATATCGGAGGCGCTCTTCACCGTCAGCGTGCTGGCGTGCGAACGGTTCACATTGCCGAAATATTGGCATCTACTGAGGAAAGGAGCCTTGTGTGAGCGAAACTCTCTCCCCTAAACAGGCAACGCACCCACTGCCAACGTTTCAAGTCTCAGCGAAACAGGCGCTTGCCAACACCCAGCTACGCCGCAATCTGTACAAGGCAACCCACACCATTCGCGCCAAACGCGAGCAGGTCGTCGGTGAAATGCCAGATTGGCAGGAACTTCGGGAGGCGGGCCGGGCGCTCAAAGAGCGAGTACTGCGCCACCTCGATACCTACCTGTTGGAACTTGAAGCCTCGGTGCAGCGAGCTGGCGGTCATATCCATTGGGCGCGTGATGCGGAAGAAGCCAATGCGATCATTACGCGGATAGCGGCCGATCACGGAGCGCGCGAAGTCATCAAGGTAAAGTCGCTCACAACCGATGAGATCGGGCTCAATCGGGCGCTGGCAGCCAACGGCATCAATGCTATCGAAACCGATCTGGCCGAGCTGATTATCCAGTTGGCGGGCGAAAGCTCTTCACATATTCTCGTTCCCGCGATACATAAGAACCGTGCGGAGATTCGCGAACTGTTCTTGAGCAAGTTAGAGGTAGACAGCCTCACCGACGCGCCAAATGAACTCGCCAATGCAGCACGCGCTCACCTGCGCCGCAAGTTTCTCTCCACCCCGGTTGCTATTAGCGGCGTGAATTTCGCTGTGGCCGAGACAGGCACAGTCTGTGTAGTCGAGTCAGAGGGCAACGGGCGTATGTGTGTGACGCTTCCGCGCGTCCTGATCTCGGTGATGGGCGTTGAGAAGGTTATCCCCTCCTGGCAAGACTTGGAAGTGTTCCTGCAGCTTCTGCCGCGTTCCTCTACCGGTGAGCGAATGAATCCTTATACCTCGCTCTGGACTGGCGTCAGCCAGGGCGATGGACCGCAGGAGTTCCATCTCGTGCTGCTCGATAATGGCCGCACACAGGTACTCACCGATACCGTTGGCCGCCAGTCGCTCAACTGTATTCGTTGCAGCGCCTGTTTGAACATCTGCCCCGTCTACGAACGCGTCGGGGGACACGCCTACAACTCGGTCTATCCCGGACCTATTGGCGCTATTCTGACACCCCAGCTTGTGGGTATAGAGAATGCCAGCACGCTACCTTACGCCTCCTCGCTCTGTGGCGCCTGCTACGAGGTCTGCCCTGTCAAAATTAACATTCCAGAAGTCCTTATTTACCTGCGTGGGCGCGCGGTGCGCTATAAGCAGCGTAGCAGAAGTCTGCGTACTCGTCTAAATCCTGAAAGCGTAGCAATGAGACTCATGGCGCGCACCTTTGCCAGCCGCAAGCTCTATGAACAGGCTCAGCGGCTCGCCCAGCTGGGACAGTTGCCATTTCAGCATGGAGACGTGATTGATGCGCTTCCCGGGCCAATGGGAAGGTGGACTGCCATGCGTGATCTCCGGCCAGTGCCCAGGCAAAGCTTTCGCGATTGGTGGCGTTCTCGCCAGGCCGCGCACGATGCAAGCGAGGAGGTACGCTCATGAATACCGAAGGACCCGCGCGTGAAGCGATACTAAACCACATCCGCCTGGCGCTCCAGGATGTTCCCGCGCAGGAACAGCCCGATGTGGTCGTAGTTGCGCGTGACTACCGCCGTAGTGAGTCTGCACCGCGCGAAGAGGTTATCGAGCGCTTCGTCGAGCGGGTCGCTGAATACAAGGTCACAGTGCAATGCGTCGAGGAGACCTCGCTTCAGGAAGCCATCGCCAGCGCTTGTGCGGCGCATCGTGTCCGCCGCCTGGTTATACCTCCTGATCTACCTGAGTCCTGGTTGCCCGGTGGCGTTGAGCTGTTGCAGGATGGTGATGCGCTCACGTACGAGCAACTTGATACCAGCGATGGCGTGCTCACAGGTTGTGCGCTTGGAATAGCCCAGACGGGTACAATTGTATTGAATGGTGGCACACATCAGGGGCGGCGTGTTATCACGCTGCTGCCAGATTACCATCTCTGTGTTGTGTACGAAGATCAAATCGTGAATCTTGTACCTGAAGCTATTGCGCGCCTGGGTGATGCAGTTCTTCGTCACAGGAGACCCATTACATTCATTTCTGGCCCATCCGCCACTTCAGATATCGAGCTGAATCGTGTAGAGGGTGTTCATGGACCGCGTACCCTGGATGTGCTTGTGGTGTGCGCCCACTTTCGCCCCCCTGATGAACGGTCATCTTTGCGTCAAGTATGATCGTTTCCCCATCATGAATATGTTCAGCTGCACACGGTCCATTGGACCGTTTATTTTCTGCGTATTCATTCAGTCGTCACAAATGTTAAAAAATCATTATAATTAATAGTAATCAAGTTCAACCATAATTTATCACACTTATCAAACGGCTTTGATAAAACTCCGAAGGAGTGGAAGGGAGGTATTCACTTTTATTGTCGTAGTAATCTTTAGTCGGAACGTCGTTTATATGTACTATTTTCAAGAAGGAACTTGAGATGGAAGACACAGAACTCGGGAATAAATCTCTTAGCCGCCGTGAATTTCTCGCTGGAACAGCTGCCGTTCTCGCTGGAGGTAGCCTCCTGGCTGCATGTGGAGGCAGCACCTCAACTCCCGGCTCTAGCCCCACGAACTACACGTTCGTACTGATACAGGGCGTCAAGGGCGACCCTTTCTACGTCACTATGCAGAAAGGTGCGCAGGCGATGGCGGATAAACTAGGGGTGAAGCTCCTCGTCGATGGACCTGCTCAGTTCAGCGCTACCCTCCAGGCGCCTATTGTCGATGCCTACATCGCAAAGAAGGTCGACGTGATGATCATCGCGGCTTGCGATAAGCAAGCGATGATCGCGCCATTGCAGCGTGCGAATGACGCGGGCATCAAGGTCATTTCTGTCGATACCTTTATTGGCAATGGCGACTATACAAGTGGTCCTGTGACCTTCCCGCTGTCCTACATCGGCTCTGATAATGTCCAGGGTGGAATGATCGCCGGGCAGGCCCTCATCAAATCCATCGGCAATAAAGGCGGCATTTACATTGAAAATGTGACTCCTGGCATCAGTACCACTGATCAGCGGCAACAGGGATGCGAACAGGCGATTAAAGCTACGAATGGGGCGGTGACGCTTGTTGGCTCGAATTATGACAACGATAGCGCTGCAACCGCCTCACAGCAAGTCTCGGCCTTGTTATCCAGCAGTAAGGGAACAAAAGTCAATGGCATCTTTGGCACCAACCTGTTCAGTGCGGAGGGATCAGCCCAGGCCGTCAAGAATGCCAATAAGCAGGGACAGATCAAGATCGCGAATTTTGATGCGCCCCAGCAGGCTATCGTTGACCTCAATAACGGCGTGGTCGACCTGGTCATTGCTCAGAAACCGTCTGATATGGGTAGCACCGCCGTTCAATACGGAGTATACGCTCTGACTGGTAAAACCAGTTCCATTCAGAAACGTGTTGCCACAGGCTATGTTGTCATCGACAAGACCAATGTGAACGATCCAGCCTCGCAGGCCGCCATCTACAAGAGTAGCTAGCAAGCAGGCCGGTGGCTTCTTGCCACCGGCACGGGAGAAATCTATGAAAGTGTCTGATGCGGCAACACCGTCTGCAAACCAGAGCCAGCCGGGGAAGACAGCTCTGAGACCACTTGATATCGTAAGTAGGGGATGGTCCTGGCTGTTCCTGCTCCTGCTGATTATCTTCTTCTCGATCACCGGACAAGGCTTCCTGAACATCTTTAACTTCCAGACTATAGGGGCAGACATGTCGCTGGTGTTGATTATGGCATTGGGTCAGACCTTCGTCATTCTCTCAGGAGGTATCGACCTCTCGGTGGGCTTTGTGATGGGCATGGCGTCAGTCGCCTCGGCCCTGGTTATGAGCCGTATAGGGGGTAGCGCACCACTGTTAGTTGTGGTGCTGGCCGGCCTGGCTGTCGGACTGGGCGTTGGCCTCATTCCCGGCCTGGTGAACGGTTTGGTCATTGCCCGACTGCGTGTGCCGCCCTTCATCGTCACGCTGGGTATGTACGGTATTGCTCGTGGTGCAGGCTTTATTCTCTCCGGTGGACAACCCGTCAGCGTACAGACGAATGGCATCGGCCAGATCGGCAACGGATACCTGCTGTACCTCCTGCCCGATGGACGTTTGAGCTTCTTCCACCTGCCCTCAAATCTACAGGGTGTACGCCCCAGTCAGATTGTTCAACTGCTGCCCTTTCCCTTGATTCTCCTGGTCATTGTGGTCCTTATCTGTGCCTGGCTGCTCTCGCAGACGCGCTTTGGCAGACATACGTACGCTGTTGGTGGGAGCGAAGAGGCTTCGCGCCGCGCGGGTATCCCCGTTGCTCGTCATACCATTCTGATCTATATGCTTTCGGCGCTCCTGGCATCCCTGGCGGGTGTGCTCTACACAATGCGCTTCAGCAACGGGGCCGCAGATGTGGGTGATCCACTCCTGCTCACCTCCATTGCGGCGGTGATTATCGGCGGCGCCTCGCTCTTCGGTGGCGAGGGAACCGTCCTCGGCACAGTGATAGGCGCACTGATTATCGCGATCATCCAGAATGGCCTGATCTTTTTGGGAATTAATCCGTTCTGGCAGTTCATTGCCGTAGGCGCGGTGATTATCCTGGCTGTTCTTGTTGATCAGGCGAAAAAGCAGCTGGTTGAACGCAGTTAATGGGAACAGGAGACACACATTATGCCTGATGTACAACCTATTTTGCAAGTCAAAGATCTCTATAAACGCTTCGGTGGCCTGATCGCAGTAGATCATGTCAGTCTGGACATTTACCCTGGCGAGGTGATAGGAATCCTCGGAGACAACGGTGCGGGAAAGTCCACTCTCATCAAAATGATCTCCGGTGCCTATAAACCCGATGGTGGCCAGATTCTACTCAATGGTGAAGTGGTTTCGTTCTCTACGCCGCTGGAAGCACGCCGGCGCGGGATAGAAACCATCTACCAGGACCTGGCTCTGTGCGAAAATCTCGATGCCAGTGCAAACATCTTCCTGGGTCGCGAGAGAATGCGCCATCAACTCGGCATTTTTAGAGTGCTTGATCGCCCCTATATGCTTCGTGAGTCACGCCAGGTTCTCGATCAACTGGATATCCGCATCCCTGAGTTGCGCAATCCTATCCGCCAACTCTCTGGCGGACAACGCCAGGCCGTCTCCATTGCCCGTGCTGTGTACTGGAACGCCTATTTAATGATCATGGACGAGCCAACTGCCGCACTGGGTGTACCAGAGCAACTCAAAGTGCTGGAACTGATACGCACGTTACGCAATCAGGGCGTACCCGTCATACTGATCAGTCACAACATGCAGGATGTCTTTGCTGTGGCGGACCGGGTGATCGTGATGCGTCGTGGAAGCAAAGCCGGTGAACGAAATATCAGCGAAACCAGTGAGAATGAAGTGGTGGGTTTAATGGTCGGCGCCGAATACACCCGGGTGATCAAAAAGATTCATGACGCATCAGAGGAGGTGCGCTTTACGACACACGACGAGAGCGAATAAGGATATCAGACAGAGGAGGTATCAGCTATGTTAACCCAAAGCCAGGTACGGCAGATGCAAGACCGGGTCACGCAGACACTAGCTCAGGCTGGTATTGTGTTGACGCTACAGGAACAGGAGCAGATCGAGGTGGTCGACTTCGGCCTGAGCGAATTGGAGCGCACCGGCCTGCAACTCGTCATTTACATCAATAATGATCGTTACTGCGCGAAAGAGCTTGTCATGATACCACGTCAGACCTGCGCACAGCATCGCCATCCGCCGCTCAGCGAGACCAATCCGGGCAAGCAGGAGACGTTTCGCTGCCGGTGGGGCAAGGTCTGGCTCTATGTAGAAGGCGAGCCCAGTCAGGCTATTCAAGCGCGTGTACCGGAAGGCAGCGAACCATACTACACGATCTTTCACGAGATCGAACTGCATCCAGGAGACCAGTACACGATCCCACCGAACACCTGGCACTGGTTCCAATCGGGAGACGAAGGAGCTATCGTTTCCGAATTTTCGAGCCCTAGCTATGACGAGTTTGACCAGTTTGTTGATCCTCGTATCTACCGCTTCACCAAAGTAGCTGAATAGGAGATAGACCCCGCCAGGTGCAACGTCTATGAAGATTGCAACAGTTACACTTAATCCGGCAATTGACCAGATGGTGAGAGTTGATAATTTTCAGCCAAATAGAGTTAATCGAGCCCGGACGTTAAAGTTTGATGCTAGTGGCAAAGGGGTGAACGTTGCTTCATTCCTGGCTGACTACGGGTACGACATCGCTGTGACTGGCTATCTTGGTGAGGCTAATGTTGGCATCTTCGAGCAGTTCTTTGCATCCAAAGGCATTGATGATTGTTTCGTCCGCATTCCTGGGAACACCCGCATCAATGTAAAAGTGGTTGATGAGATTAACCAGCAGACCACCGATATCAACATGCCAGGCCAATCTCCACCTGAGGAAGCGATGAGTACACTCCTCCAAACAATCGAGCAACTGGCGAGCACATGCGATTGGTTCGTATTATCCGGCTCTTTGCCACCAGATGTGCCTACCACAATCTATGCTACGATCATCACCCAACTCAAGCGGCAAAAAAAGCGTATCATCTTGGATACCAGCGGTGAAGCCCTCCGGGAAGGTATACGGGCAGGCCCAACGATCGTGAAGCCAAATATTGATGAATTACACTATCTCATTGGACATCCTTTGACCAGTGAAGCCGAAATTCAGCAAGCGGCCCATCAACTCCTGAATGTAGATATTGAGTTGGTCGTTGTCTCAATGGGGAGACAAGGCGCGATGCTGGTTGAACAAGCAACAACGCTTATCGCGACTCCTCCTGAGGTGGCAGTGAAGAAGACCTTTGGAGCCGGTGATGCCATGGTCGCCGGTCTCGTTACAGCTCAAATACAGGGGTTGAGCCTGGCTGATTGCGGACGGTTAGCTACCGCCTTCTCAGTTGGGACAATTGCACATCTCAGCTACGAACTGCCCCCTCGTGATGTACTTTGGCAGTATTTTCACCAGGTGTACATCAGGAATTATTAATTCTCATGTTCTTTAAAAAGAGAGGAAAAAGGATAGGGTATGAGTGAACTTTTAGGGAGACGCTTTCATCGACTCTTTGGCGCCGATGGACGATCCGTGGTCATTGCAATGGATCACGGAACTACTGATGGTGCTGTGGCGGGGTTTGAAAACCCGGAGAAGGTACTGGAGCAAGTGATAGCCGGTGGCGCTGACGCGATCCTCACCAGCATCGGTATTGCTCGGCATTATAGCAAGCAGCTCAAAGATATCGGCTTGATGATACGCTGTGATGGCGCCACTTCGCCTTTTTTGGAGCATCCACGAGAACTCATTATAAGTATTGATGACATTCTCTCAACAGGAGCCGATGCTGCTGCTGCTATGTATTTCCCAGGCATTGTCAATGGTCATAATTCGACAATATATTTCCCTCGCCTGGCCGCACAAGCACATCGCTGGAACATTCCTGTCATGGCCGAGGCCTTGCCATATGGTTTCGAGGAGCATCCTGCTGCTCGCGCAGTAGATGCGGTAGCAGATACATGCCGCATGGCCGCGGAAAACGGAGCCGATATTGTAAAAACCTTCTATACAGGTGAATGTGAACGCTTTAGGAAGGTCATCCACTCGTGCTATGTGCCAGTACTGGTATTAGGTGGTCCGAAAACGTATAGCGACCAGGAATTCCTGGCTTCTATTCGTAGCGCTTTGGATGCGGGTGCTGCCGGTGTCGTTATTGGTCGCAACGTCTGGCAATCCGCGTCCCCCGCAGCTATGACACAAGCTCTGGTGGCTCTTGTTCACCGGGATGTCAATGTGGATGACGCACTGCACATTTTGCATGAAAGCAGGTAATCTACATCAGCAAACCGTGACACATGGTGTTAAAAAGGTGTACGCGGAGAAAAAGCTCTCATCTTCACACGGTGAGCATAAGCATAAGAAGGGGTGTTAGTATGTACCTCGTTGGCATCGATGTTGGCACAACGAATACCAAGACTGTCATTTTCGATGTGGAAACGGGGCGTATCCGTGCTGTCGGCAGCAGCCACACCATAGTACGCCATCCAGTGCCGGAATGGAGCGAATTTGACGCAGAAGATGTATGGGGAACAGTCCTTCAGAGCATTCAAGCTGCCGTTCAGCAGTGTGATCGACCTGAACGCATCCATGCCATCTCAGTTGCTAGCATGGGGGAGTCAGCATTTCCCGTGGATGCCGATGGAAACGTATTGCACGCTGCCATTGCCTGGTATGACCAGCGTACAGTCGCGGAGGCACAGTGGTGGGAGAACATCGCCGGTCGAGAGCGCATCTTTACCATTACTGGACATATTCCACGCCCAACGTATGGCGTGAATAAGCTGCTCTGGCTACGTAATCACGTTCCGCAGGTAATTGCACGTATCCACCACTGGTTAAGCATTGAAGATTTTGTGTTGTGGAAACTGAGCGGGAGCTTTGCTACCGATTATAGCATTGCTTCACGCACTATGCTCTTTGATCAACGTACGCTCACCTGGTCAGAACCACTCCTCGAGCAGGCAGGTCTTCCTGCAGCGTGGTTCCCACCTGCCTTTCCCAGTGGAACCGCCATTGGTACCGTGAGCAAAGAAGTTGCTGAGCAGACCGGCTTACCACAACAGACAATTGTGAGTACAGGTGGACATGATCATCTCTGCGGCGCGCTAGCAGTAGGAGTGACACAGGCAGGCCATCTGCTGGAGTCAATAGGTACAGCTAGCGTTATCATGGCAGTCAGCGATGCATTTCGTCCCAGTCCCGAACTATTGGCGGCTGGCTGCAACAGTTATGCATATGTCGTACAGCATACCTACGTCACCCTTGGTGCGTTGAACTCCGCCGGAGGTGCCCTTGAATGGATTGTTACATTGCTCTATGGTCAGGGAAAACAAGGGACCGTTTCCCAGGAGAACTATACCCAGGCACTACGTGAAGCCGCGGAGATACCCCCTGGCGCCCGTGGTGCTATCATTTTGCCCTCCTTTCTTGGTTCCGGCACTCCATATGGAAAAAGCTCGGCACGCGGCGCTATTCTTGGCCTGACACCTTCTCACAACCGTCCAGAACTGGTGCGGGCGTTGATAGAGGGTCTCGCTTTCTGGCTGCGCGATAATACAGAGATGCTCTGTAACCTGGGCATCGCACCACCTCACCCCGAAATCACTGTGATTGGCGGCGCTACTCAAGCTAGACTATTGTTACAGATCAAAGCGGAAATAACCGGTTGCCCGCTCAAAGTACCCCAAATTACTGAGGCAGCAGCTACAGGTGCAGCATTGCTCGCGGGCATGGGTGCGAATATATTTCGCTCAGGCGAGGAAGCAGCCTCTTCGGTCCGGCATACAGTTCAGACCTATGAGCCTGGCGCAGAGGCGGTCGAGATCTACAACACGATCTATGAGCAAACGTATCTGCCAGCCCGTCACTTATTCATTTGAGATATCTGCGTGTGTTATCGGACATCATACCAAATAACGGAGGTATAATCAGACAAGCTGATCACGAACAGTAAGCCTTTGGAGAGTAGTATTGAAACTAGTGTTTGAAACTAGAGCGTTTTATAGATTTTTATGGCGATCTATTGCAGGATTTTACTCCCGAACACCCCTTCTTGAAACTCCTCTCCTAAAAAACAAAGAAATTGGTACAGACCCCCCTTTAGCAGACGTTCAAGAACCTGGTTGCAGCCGAACAGATAACCGCTTTGCAAGTCATGGAAAAGAAAAGATTCGTGAGAGGAGGGAACGGGCACTTGCTTCGCCCGTTCCTCGGATGCGCGTGAACGACCTCTCGTTAGGTAAGCAGAAGGGTCTCATTGATGAACGAGAAGAGCAAGCAACGCAAGAAAAAGAAGCGCCCCACTGCGGGAGAGCCGTACCCGGTCACGCGAGCCGTGACCCATATCCGGCTGGTCGAGGTCAATCCAGGGAAACTGGCGGCCCTCGACGCGTTGGCCCCAGTCTATCTGGCGCTCTGCCAGGCGTACGTCACGCTCTTTTGTACCACCGAGTCCCCCAACAAACTGCGTGACCCACTCTATCAGACGCCCCTCTCAGAACGCTGGCATCGGGTCGCCATCATGCAAGCGGCAGGCATTGCCCGGTCGTGGCGCTCCAATCGGAGCACCGCCTCTCAGCAGTATCGGGATGATCTGAAGCGCTACCAGAAACAACAAGCGGATGGGCAGCTTCCTGCACAAGCCAAAGCGCCCGAGTTTCGCCAATGGAACGTGCCCACCCTGCGCGAACCCTGTATTCAGGCCAATGTGAATGTGGTCAAATTGGAAGAGTCCCGTGATTCGACCTATGATTACTGGCTGACCATCAGCACACTTGAGAAAGGTCAGCCGATCCAGGTGCCCGTCAAACTCGCTGTGTATCACAAGCGCGCCCTCACGGACCCAAAGACCCAGCAGGGGAAGAAGCTCAACAGCAGCGTGCAACTCAATAAGCGGGACGGCGTGTGGTGGCTCACGCTCTCCTATGATGAGGAAGTCACTCAAGAGACCGTAGCAGGTGCCCCTGTGGTAGGCATTGATGTGGGCATTGCCAATTTCGTGACGACCAGCACTGGTAAGCAGTACGGATCGTTCCACAAAAACCTACGAGCCCGTCATAAGCGAGATCATGCCAAGCGCCGACGTAAAGCCAAATTGCGCGCCTGCTTGAAGAAAAAAGGCGTGAAGCACCTGCCCTCGGCGAGCAGTCGGACCGGGCAGAGACTCATTCGGCATGTGAAGCACGAGATCAACCACGCGGTGAATCAGTGTTTTGCGGAGCCAGAGCACCAGGGCGTCCAGTTCGCCTATGAAGCGTTATCGGTGGCTTCGATGCGGTTCAAGGCACGAGCACAAAATGCCTATTTACGGGCGTCCCATTTAGGACATATTCCACAGCAGATTCTCTGGAACAGTCAGAAACGTGGGGTGAAGGCAACCCCGGTCATCAGCGCGTACAGTTCCCAGGAGTGCAGCGTGTGCCATTATACGGACCGCAAAAACAGACCGGATCAGCGGACGTTCCACTGCCGGGTGTGCGGGTTCGAGGCCCATGCTGACTACAATGCCTCGGTGAATCTTTCCCGGCGCGTTGGGGATAGGCAATTGCGCGCGTGCCGTGACCGAACAGCCATCAAAGCCGTGCTTATGCAGCGTCATGAGGCATGGAAACAGCAACAAGGCATGGGAACCACCAGTCCAGTGAAACGCAGGAAGCGAGGGAAGTCCTCGGCTGCTGTGTCATCCATCTGACACGGGTTTCCCTCGTCATGTGATAGGTTGCCCGTAGTGTGACCTGCCGCCTAGTCAGTTGGTTTGTAAACAGGCGTAGCTGAACCCAAAAAAGCAAGCGGTCAAAAGAACGCTAGAGTTTTTGGAACTATGTGAATCCATAAATCAGTACTCACAACAATTTTTGCAATTTCGCGAGATCCTCCATTTTACCGGAGACTTTGAGCTTACGGGTAATCAAGGCAAGCTGCGGATTCACGGTCCCATCAAGTATGCCGGCCAGCGTATCACTGCTGGTAGTGAAAGTTATATCCGGCTGAGGAAGTGTCTCTTCTGTCAGTGTCGCACTTCCATCTTGAGCAATGCTCAACACAAAATTACGCCGAAGATCGGTAATAATGAACTGAATAGTTCTGGCAAAGCCCCGAAAGGCTTCCCGCGTTTCGGGAAGCTCAAAGTGGGCACGGATACGCTCTAAATACGGAACAATATCAGCCATACGAACTCCTTATGCTGGATTGATGAAGTGTGGTAGATAGGCTTGCTGGGTCGTCGCCATTTCATCTCCTCCCTTGCAATGGAGCAAGTATATCGACCTCGTATGAAAAAGTATAGCAGAAATATAGCGTTTCATTACAGGATTTCAGACCCTCATAAAGAGGGTCGGAACAATTAATAACGGCAAAAGCTGAAAAAGCGCTCTAACCAGAAAGACAGGCAACGAGCTGCACTTGACAAGAGGCAAGCTCCTGAGACAAAGTTCTCTTATCAATCTTACACGAACTTTGAAGAAGGAGCTTGCCCGTATGATAGCAGAACCCCGACTTCTTGACCAGTACACGCTTTCCTGTTTGCGCGAAGCTGACCCCGTGGTTCAGCACTATCGCGCTTTCTTTGCCCACCTCGATTGGACCCAGATCGATGAGCAGGATGCCACTCGTCACAAGCGCGGTCCGCGTCCGCATCCCAGCAGTGCTTCCCTCAAGGCCTTTCTTGTCAGCCTCGCCGAAGGTCTCATCCACCGCACGCAGTTGCGCCTCTTTCTGCTGCGCCATCCCTGGCTCGTGCTTGAATTGGGCTTTCGCCCTCTGACCACCACTCCCATGGCCATGACCTCCCCTTACGGCTTTGATGTCGAGTGCACCGTGCCTAGCGATCACTGGCTGCGTGCCCAATTGCAGCACTTCGATGAGGCCCTCTTCCAACGCCTGCTGGTGCAAAGCGTTCAAGCCTTGCAGCAGGAAATCCCCGGCCTGGGGGAAACGGTCGCCTTTGATGTCAAGCACATTTTTGCCTGGGTACGTGAGAACAACGATCAGGTCTAAGTCAAAGGCCGCTTCGATGTCACTCACATCCCCAAAGGCGATCCCGATTGTCGCCTGGGCGTCAAAAAGAGCAGCCATCAAGTCCAGGCTGATGGCTCGACCAAAGAAAAAAAGGTCAGCCTCTTCGGCTATGGCTCCGGCGTCGCGGCTTGCACCGATCCCGTCTACGGCGATGTCGTGCTGGCTGAGTTCAGCCAACCCTTCAACGAAGGCGATGTCACCTCCTTTCGCCGCTTGTACGATCAAACCGTGCTCGCCTTGCATGCCTCTCCCACCAATGTCACCGCTGACGCCGCTTTCGATGCCTGGTACATCTACCAGCGAGCCCTCTTGCTTGGCGGCATCGCGGCCATTCCACTCAACCAGCACGCCCACCCGCTTTATGAACGGCAGGCCGACGGCACTCCGCTCTGCCCTGAAAAGCTGCCGATGACGGCGCACTTTCAGTTCAAGCATCCCAACGGCTCTCGCGCCCAGCGCTTCCGCTGTCCCTTGCTCTTTCCCGAAAAAACCGGGCAAACTTGCCCCCACGAGCAATTTCTCAAAGGCCGTGGCTGTGTCAAAGATGTCAACTGGGAACGGGGCGGGCAGATGCGTGTCACCCTCGACCGTGACGGCCCGCTTTACCACGCCATCTCTAACCAGCGCACCTCCGCTGAGCACATCAACAGTCAGGCGCAAGCCAAAGGCATTGAGCGACCCCACGTCCGTAATGGCCGCTCGGTTGCTCACCTCAATACCTTGATTGATATCCTTTTAAACGTGCAGACTCTCGAAAAGGCGAAATCCATCAATGCTCAACTTTTACACATGAAATAGTTCCGACCCTCTCATAAACCAATTGACAAGGTATCCTACCCTCGGAGATTGTTTCGCCTTATATTTGGGAACTCTTGGTTATCTCTTGATTAGCTCTTGGTGGTGGAACAAGAGGGCTATCTTCTCGTTCTAACATGTCAATAAATGATCTGATGGGCTTCGCTGCCCTTTTTATATCTGTTAGGAGGTATGCGTCTCTTTTTCCTTCTATCTTTTCAAATCCCAGGTGTTTGACTAGCTTTTCGCCTTCGGGCGTGGCGGCTATGGCATACCACTTTTTGATATCGTATTGCCTGTCTAACGAGAGTGCCCATCTGATAGCACTCCGAATGATAAAGTGCCCTCGTTCTCTATCCTGTTGCTTGTCTCCTGTATGGTGTATTGAGATGCTTGGGATGTAGACGGTGAGATTGTTATCCGACCAACTTCTTATTGTCCACGGTTCTATGTTCCGTTCTCGAATTCTCCCGTCTATGAGGGAATTAATCACATCCTCTGCAAGAGGTAAAATGGTTACTCCTCCTATCCTTTTGCCTCCTTCTCTTGCTGACATGAAGATGTCATCATTGGCCTCGCGCCATTCTAATAGCTTGGCGTATGGTACGATATCTTCTTCGTCGTATAGTCTGAAGTGATTTTGATAGCTTGCCCATAGTTCGTTGTTAGTGGCAGGGCCAAATGTTAGCTTCGCTTTATCTTTGGGTTTTAGGAGTTTTACGTGTGCATCTATGGCTTCTTTAGGATATTTTCTTCCTCTTTTCTTTCCTTCCTCTATTTCGGTTGGTATCGTCCCATCCTCGGCTCTTCTGTTTAATGTTGCTTTGGATATGCCGAGTAGTCTCATGACTTCCTCCGGTTTGTAGTATCTGTCTTCCACTGCTTTTTCTCTCTTTGGGGAGTTTTGATGTTTGATATTGTAAGCCCGTTGTCTCATCATGTCCAGTGATTTTTGAGTCTTGAATGATACTTGAGTCTTATTGACAAAATGAGTTCTAATGGTTATAATTGACATATGAGTCTTGAGTTGTGATTTGTATAGGCTAGCGTCGAAACTTGGTAGGAAAGACTGATCACTGTACCAGTTGTCGGAAGTTGAGCGGTTGTTTGAGGTTCGTATCGTTGTAGCGCGTCAGCAGAGCGTGTCCATCGCCACCAAGCAAGAATCACGCCCTGCCTAGCCAGTGGATCGGTGTACGACCGCCAGCTATCCTTATTCTAGCTCAAGCGGTCAACCAGAACATATGTTTGTGTGCGTGATGCACACAGAAAGGTTTGACCATTCCATGAGTAAACAGCAAACCCGCGCAGAGACCTTTGCCAATTCCACCTGTCGAGATGTCGGCCACGATTGGAAGACGATTGCCACCTATCGCGTCTGCCAGCGCCACACATGTCGCGCCGCCCAACGCCTGCAAGACGGGGTGTGGATCACCGCCGTGTCAGAACGCCCCTGGACTGACCCGGTGGCTGCGTACTACAAGAAGCTCGCCATACCTCAACAGAGCACGTTGTTTTAATGGCAGGCAGAGAAGGAGAGCACACCGATGCAAGATATCCACATTACCTTTCCACTCGACCAGCTCCATGCGCTGCTTGCCGCCTTTGAAGCGCGGTTTGAAGCACAGCGGCCAGATGTCATGGTCCTTGATTTTGGTTCTTCCTACAAGCAGTTCGTGGGCTACCTCGTGCTCGAATGGGCCGACGAGGTTGATGAATCCTTCATCTACCAGCTCACGGCTGACAACACGATTGTCGATTTTTCTGTGTACAGCATCCCTTGTAGCGCCGATGACCCGTTTGGCCCTCTGCCTTCCGCCCAAGAAGGAGGCATCCTGAGATGAACACCACCGACCTTTCCGAGCAGGTCAGCGAGCTGCGCTGGTTGGTCTCTGAACTGAGGAGCGAACTAGAAACCCTGACAACCACCCCGTACCCACTGGCTCACCGCTTTCTTATGCGGGGCCTTGCCAAACGCTTGACTACCGTCGCTGAGCACGCCTGCCAGAGCCTCAGCCAATACCAAAGTGAGCTTCCAGAGCCATGCCAGGTAACGCCACCCCGCAAAGGCATGACCAGGGCCCAGCAGCGCCTCGTGGCCCTTGGTGCCGTCAGAAGCCAGCTTCGACGCCTGGGCTGTGAGCCTCACCCCGCTCTCCCCTTTGACGAGGTGCTCAAGGTTCTCGACGAGCTCTCTCGCGCTGAATTGGAGGGATAAGCATGGCTGGACGCAACGTTCACGGGGCCGTTTCGTATGTCGCCGCCAATCGCGGCAATATCCCCATCCTGAGGTTGGTGTTAGGCGTCTTGCTGGTGGGCTTTTTCTTGCTGGCGCTCATGTTGCAGGTGCAAACCAGTGAGGCGTTCATTCTCAACGGCAGTCCCGTCACTCTTGCCGCCGATTGGGGCGTGTTAAGCCAGCCTATCGAGCTGATACAAGGCCAACTTCCCATTGACATGGCCAAGGCCGTGATGTGGGGGTGGGGCATTGAGCTGGTCTACCTGGTGTGTGTGATTGGGGAGGTTTCGGTCCACGGGCGGCTGGGTGGCTGGTTTAAGACGGGCGCGTTTATCCTCGTTGCATTCAACTTCTGGACCGACTTCCAGTATGGTAGCCTGGCCAGTGGTGTGTGGGGGCAAGTGGCCTTTGCCGCCATCACCTCCTTTATTGTCGCGTTTTTCGGCATGCTGGGCCTCAACCTGATCTGGGACAGCATCACCGACTTGAGCCACTAGAACGGAGGGCCTTGATGAACGACCCGATGGAAGAGCAAACGTACCCGCTGAAACACTCTGCCGCCTTTGCGGGCAGTACCTTTGTGACGATGGGGCTGGTCGACCTCTTGGCTCATCTTGGGCCAACGGGTCTGCTGGTTGGCGGGCTGGCATCATACGTGGCCTGGAAACACGGTCCTGAAATTTACGCGTCTGTGAGGGAGAAACTTCCCTCACAGACGCCACCTGAACCATCTGAACCAGCAGAGCAGCAGTCGCACAAGCGTGGGAGAAGCATGATGGATCGTGCGCTGGGACGATTTCCAGACGAACTGGAAACCGGCGACCAGGTGCAAGATGAAGTGGAACCCGAGATGGAGCAAGCAAGCCTGTTTGTGAAGCGGCAACAGCAGCAGGAAGAGCACGCGCTGCGGCGGCTCACCATTGAGGAGATATGCAGGCATGTGAAGCGCAACAGCTACACCATCTTCATTGGGCGCTCGCTCACCAGTGCCAACCATCATGCGGTGCAGATCAGCATTGACAAGCGGCATTTCAAGTTCATTGGCGCATCACAAAAAGGCAAGTCCAGTATGGCAGCGGCGTTCTTGGAGATCATCACCAGGACACACGACCCGGAGCATGTCATGATTGCTCTGCTTGACCTCGAAGATCAGACGAGCAAGCTCTTGGCAGACAAGCCCCATCTCGCTGAATTGCTGATTGATGACAAGCTCCTGCTGCTGCATGCTCGCACCCGCGAACAGGTCGTTGAATACCTCAACCACATTGTGGCACTGATGGATTACAGATACTCCCTGAGCAAACATGAGGTCATCGACGGGCCGATCCTGCTGGTCTATATTGAAGAGTTCCTTGCACTCAAGAAATACCTGCGGAAGAAAATAGACGCGGCTCTAGACAAAGAAGCAGAGAGAAAAGCCAAAAAGATGTATGCCGATTTCACGTATGCCGTGAGCGAGATCGCATCACGAGGTCTCAAAGTTCGCATCCAACTGCTGCTCTGTGCTCAGGTGGATTATCGCGATGAGGACAAAGAGCTGCAAGAGGCCCTGATTAATGTCAACGCTGGGATGTCGTTTTGTGTCCGGCCCACAGCAGCGCAGGCCGCAGGGTTTTCCAACAACGAACTGCTCAACCGAAATTATCAGGACGACAAGGTAGGGCAAGCAGTCGTCGAGATGAGCGACTGCAAAGACTTGGTATTAGCCCCCCAGTTCGATCTGGAGCAGAGACTCCTCGACCTGGAAGCCATTCACGCTCTTCACCATTCACCAGCACAGCGTGTATCCGAGCGTAAAAACGCGCCTGTAAAGCCGGTGAATGTGAATACGGTGAAGGGTGTGAATGAGCCTGTGAAGCGCGGTGAAGACACGGTGAATGACTGTGAATATTCACCTGAACCGGTGAATGTTTCACCGACATTCACCTCTGCTGAAGAGACGCAGGTCCTCCTGGCATATGCTGAAATCCTCAAAGTTGGCAAGCCAGTCACCAGGACCGGTATTCGTGACTCCCTCGGGTGGAACAACAAGCAGTATGAGCGTGTCATCAAACCTGTCTGTGACAAGCACCAGATCAGCTAAGAAAGAAAGGTGTCGCATGGCAACAAAAGAGTATACCTGGAAAGACCTGCTAAGAGATTCTTCCTGGGTCACCATTGCCTGGGACTGGTTTATGACCTTTCTGAGCCGGGCGGCTGAGTCAGTCCTATGGGTCACCATGGTCTTCTCTTGTTATCAACTCATCCCGGGCGCACCCCAACCGCCTGCAAGCGTGAGTAACGGCGTCTTCATCTGCCAATTTATCGCTCTCGATGTAGGCGGTGTGGGCCTCAATAAGCTTGCGCAGAGGCAAGGGCTGGGCCGGTGGTCATACGTGCGGATGATCGCCTCTATCCTGATTGCCGTGACGCTCATTACGGTCGGGTATGCAGGATTAGAGCATGTGTTTCCACTGGACCCGACCGTCACCAAAGCGGTTGAGGTCACCCTTGTTGTTATCCGCTCAATGATGACTGTGCTATACGGGCAAGCGATCCACGATCTGAAGCACCAAGTTCGCAGTGTCCACGATGAGATCTGTAAGTTACAAGCAGCACTTTCAGATGTCCAGTTTCAACTGTCCAACAAACAAACCGAAGTGGACACGTTGCGCCAACAGGTGTCCAATGGACAGAAAGAACTGGACACTCTACGCAGCCACATGAAGCATACCCGACAGGAAAAACTGGATGGTGCGCAAGTGGATAAAAAGCGAGTACGGGCTGATACATCACATGTTATTCACATGGCGAGCAGGCGCGTGCGCTCATCAACGAGCCAACAAGAAGACGCAGTGCTGGAAACTCAAATCAGAGAACTCTTGGAAAACAGTCCTGAGTTATCAGGGCGTACTATTGCCGCAAAAGTGCAGTGTTCACCCACAACCGCAAGTAAATGGAAGTCGATCATTGAGAAAGAAGTTCGCCTCGTAGCCGGACAGTGTGGACAATAAGTGCTGTCCACGCTGTCTAATGTCCACGTCGTGTTGTTGTCCAGTCCAGAAGTGTCCAGTGGACAGTGGGGTGAGAGAGCAAGAGGCACAACCGCTTTTTAGGGTATGGGAGAGAATAGAGAAAAGAAGATAGATTCCAGGCAGAAAGGAGGCAACGTCAATGC
>WNFX01008653.1_pt1 | contig 23447 bp, 19 predicted proteins | sample 5400111 | NCBI WGS metagenome assembly WNFX01 (sample SAMN13153363, study PRJNA577476) | soil metagenome | isolation source: 40 cm soil or saprolite under grassland replicate 1 | place: USA:California | collected 2016-06-15
CAGCGAGACGTCGAAGTTGGTGAGGAACGACTGGCTGCTGACCTCGTGCCCGTGGACGTGTCCATCGACGAGCGGATCGCCGACGGCGCGGCCGACGTGCGGTTCGCCGCGGTGCCCGCCGACGAGGTCGAGGTGGTGGGCGCGCTCCCCAGGGCAGTCTCGCTGCACGAGCTCCGGTTCGCCCGGGCAGGCGGCGCGTGGCGCTGCCAGGTCACCGTGGACGTGTGAGGCCCAGCGCTTCGTAGGCGATGGCGACCTCGGCGGCGAGCGCCGCGTTGTCGGTGATGAGCTGGCGGTTGACCTGCGCGCTCCGTCCGCCGGTCAGGTCGTGTACGAGCGCGAGCACGGCCGGGGTCACCGCTTGCCCGCTCACTCCCGCGCGCCGCACCCGCTCGACGGCCTCGGCTATGACCGGCTCGATGTCGAGTCCGTCGGCGGGCGGCTGGGCAAGCAGCACGCCGGCCGAGGGGTTGAGCTGCCAGTGGACTCGGGCGACCCGGGCGGCTTCCGCGCTTGTGGACACCGTGGCGGAGAGGGCGGGACCGCCCTCCGCGCGGTAAAAAAGCGGCAGGGTGGCGGTCCGCCAGCCAAGCACGGGCACGCCCAGGGTCTCCAGCGCCTCGGCGGTCGCATCGACGTCGAGGAGCGACTTCGCGCCGGAGGCCACCACGACCGCCGGGGTCCGGGCGATCTGCACGAGGTCGCCCGAGATGTCCAGGTTCTGGGCGAAACCGCGGTGTACGCCGCCGATGCCGCCCGTGCCCATGAACCGGATGCCCAGCAGCCTGCACACCGCGAGCGTGCCGCCGACCGTGGTGGCGCCGAGCGAACGCTGCACCACGCAGGCGGCAAGATCGCGCGCTGCCGCCTTGCGGGCCGACGCGCCGGCGGCGGCGAATCGCTCAAGCTCGCCGCGGCTGAGCCCGACCCGGACCGCGCCATCGATGACGCCGATCGTGGCGGGCGTGGCGCCGGCCGAGCGCACGCGCTCCTCGGCCGCCAAGGCCACATCAAGCCCCTGCCCGTCGGAGAACCCGTGCGCCACCAGCGTCGTCTCCAGCGCCACCACCGGGCGGCGGCGCCGCAGCGCCTCCGCGACCTCGGCGCTGACCTCGGGTGCGATCGTCACGGCATGGCCCCCATTCCCGCCACCGCCCGCGCCGCCGCTCGCAGGCCAAGGTCGACCCCGCCAAGCAGGTAGCCGGCGGCGAACGCATCACCCGCGCCGGTCGAGTCAACGGGCCGCGTCGGCAGCGCCGGGTAGAGCGTGCCGCCGACGCGAACGCCGCGTGGGCCACGCGTCACCACAAGCTCCGTGCCTGGCAGATCCCCCGCGAGCTCGGCTTCGGCTTCGTCGCCGAACACCACGTCCGGCGCCACCCTGGCCAGCAGCGCGCGGAAGCGATCGACACCGTAGGCGCGCAACGCGGCCGTTGACGACAGATCGACGCTCACCCGCGGCGCCTGCGCGGCCGCGGCAAGCGCGGCATCGCGGATCGGCGCGGACACCAGGCTGTAGGCCGGCAGGTGCAGCCGCGCGCAGCCGTCGAACCAGTGGCGCCGCAGTTCGCTCGCGGCCAGTTGCGGCCCGACGCCGCGGTCGGTGAGCATCGACCTCGATCCGCCGCCGTCCGACAGCGACACGACCACCCCTGTCCGGCCCTCGATCACCGGTCCCACAAGGTCAACCCCACGGCGGGCGAGTTCGGCAGCCACGAGCGCGCTCGCCGGGTCGGTCGCGCGCGCCGCCACCAGCCTGGCCCTGCCGCCAAGCGCGACGACCCAGGCGGCGACGTTGGCGGCCTGGCCGCCTGCCCCGACCGACGTGCGCGCCCGGGTGTCGGTCTCGCGCGCGAGCGGCTCGCGCGCGCAGACGACGACGTCCAGGTGCGCGTCGCCAAGGACGCATATCACTCCACCCGGCGCCCGGTCCGCCCTCATGAAGGCCGAGCCTACGGGGGACAGCACGGGAACGGCGGCGGGACGCCGGCGCCATGCGGAGGGCGAAAAGGCGGGCAGGTGAGTGACAGCGCGCGGCAGCCGTTCGGGAAATTTATCCTTAACGGCTGCCGCGGATTGCGCCACTCCCGCCAGCTAACCCCCTGTGCTTTACTATCGGCCGTAGGCTCTGGTGTTTATAGCCAAACTTTTGTATACGGGGATTCCCACGCTATCGACAGGACGCGCCATGCCTGCACCCCATGATGCCGATCTCGTCCTGACCGCGATCAGACTGGGCTGCTACATGGCAGAGGTGCGCGGGCGCAACCGGCCGGCGGCGCCGGTCGGGTCGGTCGCGGACGTGCCGGACCGCGCCGCTCACGTCCTGCCGTTGCGGACCGAGCGAACCCCGACCGAGCTGCGCATCGAGGCGCAACTGGTGCTCGGCGCTCTCGCGGCCAGGCTCGGCGTCGATGCCAATCCCGATGGCGGCGCCAGCTACGCGGCGGAGGTGGATGAGCGGGCCCGAGCTTTGGCGGCGCTGCGCGAGAACGGCGAAACAAAGGCCGAGGCGGCGTGGGACGCATTCGCGGAATTGATCTATAAGTTCGACGCTCACATCCAGGACAATCTGGCCGCGAAATCGGACACGCAGGCGTGTGGTTACCAGCTCGGCCGCGGCCTGGCCGAGTGCTTTTGGGCGCTGGACCCCGACGTTGAAGACGGGCAGCCCAGCCCGGCGGCCTGGTGGTTCCTGCTCGGTGAGGCGCGGTGCCTGGAACTGTCCAAGCTGCTCGGCCGCCTGGAAACCTACATGGACCCCTACACGGCCTCGGCGGTCGCCGGCTCGATCGAGGTATGGAAGCACGTCGCGGCCGACGCGGCCTGGCGAAGCGCCGCGCAGCGGGACCTGCGCCGGCAAATTCGCCGGTGGTACGAACTGCTGGTTTTGGGCCAGGATCCGACCACGCTGATCAAGCCATACGCGTTGTTGCGTAATTACCGTGTGCTGCTGCAGGCGGTCCGCATCTTCTGGGGGCCGCTTGCGCTGGCCGCGCTCGGCGTGGGCGCGCTGGCCGTGCTGGTCGCGTTGCTCGGCACCGGGACGGCCAACGCCGTGGTGAACACGCTCCTCGGCACGCTGGCCGTGGCTGGCCTGTCCACGGCTGGGCTCGCGGCCAGGCTGACCAACGCCGCGCAGGCGATGCTCAAACGGCTGCGCCAGGACGCCTACACCGATCTCATCGCGCTCGCCATCACCACCGCCCCGCCGCCGCCGTCGGCCAGCACGCTCCCCGGCCGCTCCGAGAGCGACATGATGGCTCGGCTCGTGAGCGACCGGCCCGTCACTCCCGCGACGGCCAACTGAACCCCCGCATGGCCGTGGCGGCACGCTGCGGGTCAGCGAGGCGATGACGCCGTAGCAGGCGAACGGTCTGCGCGTTATCGTGCGGTCGTGACGCCGTCGTCCGCGCCTGACCCGACCCAGAGCGCCATTCTGGTTCCTGTGCCGGAGGCCGAGCCGGTGGTCGGCCGGCACCGTGCCCGGTTGGACCGCGCAGCGGGTTGGGGGGTGCCGGCGCGCGCTGCGTGCCGCTGAGGCGGAGGTGATCCGTGCCCTGCCGGTGCGTACTGCCGTCAGCCACGCGTGGCTGATGACGGGGGCGCACGCGCCGAGCAGCTGGCGCACCATCACCGAGCTGCCGCTGGCCGCGTGACCGGTCGAGCGCGCCGGCGAGGCAACCGCGGTGTGCTGTGGCCCTCGCAGGCGGCATAGTCGAGGCATGGAAGTTCTGGACGACCTGGCGGCCGAACAAGACAGGCTCGAAGCCATCCTCGGTGGGCTCGACGACGCCGCGTGGGCCTCGCCGTCCGCGGCGGACGGATGGACGGTCGCCGACGTCGTGCTCCACCTCGCCCAAACCGAAGAGGCCGTGGTGGCCAGCGCCGCCGGCGCGAGCCTCAGCATCGGCGGTGGCGGCGCGGCCACGCTGGATGAGGTCATTGACGAGCTTGTCCGGGCGGAGCGGGCGGCCCCGGCTGCCGTCTTCCAGCGCTGGCGGGTCGCGCGCCGAGCCGCGCTGGCAGCATTGCGCCAGGCCGGGCCGCAGCAGCGGCTGGCGTGGGTGGCCGCGACGCTCAAGCCGAGGACCCTGGCGACGACCCGGCTCGCTGAGCACTGGGCGCATGGTCTGGACATCACCGCGCCGCTGCGCATCCCGTTCCCCGACACGCACCGGCTGCGCCACATCGCCTGGCTGGCCCATAGCTCGCTGCCATACGCGTTTGCCCTGGCCGGCGAGCAACGCCACGACGTCTTCTGCGAGCTGACCGCGCCGGACGGCGCCACCATCTGGCGCTATGGCCCGCCCGGCGCGCCGTCGAGGATCAGCGGACGAGCGGGCCGGTTCTGCCGAGTGGCAGCGCGGCGGCTGGCGGCGCAGGACTCCGGGCTGCTCGCGACGGGCCCATACGGGCCCATGGCCCTGCGCGTCTTGCGCACATACGCCGCTTGATTGCTGCGCAGGGCAGGCTCTCAGGTGCGCACGACGCGGTAAAGGGCAGGGTGTGAGCCGTAGGCGGCGAGGCCAGCCGCTGACTCACGGAATCCAGGGTGCTGTGTCGCGGCGGCGAAGTCCTCCGCGGTCCGCCAGTGTGCAACGTTCACGAACTGGAAATCGGCGGCCGCGGTGATCGCCTGGTGCAGTGCCGTGTCGATATATCCCGGCTGCGACTCGAGGAAATCCCGCGCCTTCTCCCATGCCGCGATGAACGGCCCGGCTTCGTCGCTGGGTACCTCGAAAACGTTGATCAACACCAGCGGCTCAGCCATGCTCCAGCGCTCCCGATCCCCGCGATCAGCAGTTCCCGATCAACCTACCCGAATCTCACCGCAGCCCAAGGAGCTCCCGTTACGCACATCTAATCTGGCGGCTAATGTGGCGGCTAATGTGGCGGCCCGCCGGATGATGGGAGGCGAGCGCATTTGAAAGGGCGGGTGAGCATGAGCAAGCCGTTGGTGGCTCTGATGAGCATCATGCTGGCCGTCGTGGGTTTGACCGGCGCCGCGGCCGCCGCCCCGCGCTCGCCCGCCTTCACCGGCCTCTGCGGCGCGATGGCGGGCTCGGCGCCGTCCCGGGTCAAGCACGTCATGTTCATTCTGGAAGAGAACCGCTCCGCTCACCTCGGGCAAGGCCGCGGGCACGGGCACCGACACTGACTGCTCGAAGGTGGCCAACTGCCCGCAGCCACAGTCATCGATCTTCAGCCAGCTCGGCAACGCCGGGCGGAGCTGGCGCGAATACGCGGCATCGATGCCGGCCAACTGCTACCCGAGCAACAGCGGCAAATACCTCGTCAGGCACGCGCCGCCGCCCTACTACACGAGCAGCCCGGTGCCTGCGCAGTGCAAGTACCAGGACGTCCCGCTGGGCAGCACGGCATCCGGGCAGCTCATCACCGCGCTGTCCGCAACCGCCGACGGGCTGCCCGCGTTCAGCTTCGTCACGCCGAACGCCTGCGACGACATGCACAGCTGCCCGGCGAGCGCGGGAGACACCTGGCTCAAGACCTGGGTGCCGATCATACGGAAAAGCGCCGCCTACCAGCACGGGCAACTGGTGGTCTTCATCACCTGGGACGAGGGCGAAGGCACCGACAAGGTTGCCGGCGAACATTGCTGGGACAGCGCGCACGCGCACAGCTCCGCCTATCCCAGTTGCTGGGTCGCCACGCTTGTGCTCAGCCCGTACACCAAGCCAGGCACCAGGTCGTGGGCCTACTTCAACGACCGCGGCCTGCTCGGCACCGCCGAGGACATGCTCGGCCTGCCCCGGTTGGCGGCGACCAGTGGCTACGCGAGCCTAAGGACCGCGTTCGGGCTGTGACATCGGCCTCTCGCGGCCGGGGTTGCCTTGGCGGCCTGGGCGGTATGGGATAACGCCGGGGGCCATTCACGCGGCAGAAGGGGGCTCGATGTCGGCGGATCAGAACAAGATGGGTTCGTGGCCGACTGCGGCAGGCGCAGCGTTTCGGGTGTGGGCGCCGAACGCGTCCGCGGTCGCGGTCCGACTGGTTGACGGGCCGCTGGCCGGCCAGGACGTCGCGCTGACCGCCGAAGCGGGCGGCTACTGGTCGGCCGACGTCGCGGGACTCGCCGTCGGCGATGGGTACCTGTACGCGGTCAGCTGGAAAGATCAGGTGCTGGAGCGGATCGACCCGTACGCACGGCGGGTGACCAATTCCGCTGGGCACGTCATCGTGTACGACGAAGACGCTTTCGCCTGGGCGGACGGGGCGTACCGGTCGCCCGCGTGGGATGACCTGGTGATCTACGAACTGCACGTGGGGACGTTCGGCACCAGCCAAGGCTCGGCGGTGGCGGACTTGACCGAGGCCGCCGCGTTCCTTCCGTACCTGCGCGACCTGGGCGTGAGCGCGGTCGAGCTGTTGCCGGTGGCGGAGTTCGCCGGTGACCGGTCCTGGGGTTACAACCCGGCGGTGCCGTTCGCCGTCGAGAGCGCCTACGGCGGGCCAGACGCGCTGAAGGCATTCGTCCAGGCCGCGCACGACCTCCGGATCGGGGTCATACTCGACGTGGTCTACAACCACCTCGGTCCCGGCGACCTCGACCATGATCTGTGGCAGTTCGACGGCTGGAACCTCGCCGGGGGCGGCGGGATCTACTTCTACGAGGACTGGCGGACGGGCTGCGCCTCGACGCGACCGCCTATGTGCGCAACGCCGACGGAGACGGCGACCCGGCGCGAGACATCGCCGACGGGTGGCGGTTGCTGCAGGAGATCAACGATGACGTCGCGGCGAACCAGCCCTGGAAGATCGTGGCCGCCGAGGACATGCAGGGCAACCAGTGGATCACGCGCCCCACGTCGGACGGGGGCGCGGGGTTTCCCACCCAGTGGGACCCGGACTTCGTTCGGCAGCTGCGCCAGGCCGTGATCACCCCGGACGACGCGGCCCGCGATGTCGCCGCCGTCGCCGACGCGGTGACCCGTCAGTACAGTGGCCGGGAACTCGCGCGGGTGATCTTTACCGAGTCGCACGACGCGGACGCCAACGGCGGGGCCCGCGTTCCACAGGAGATCGACCCCGGTTCCCCCGGCAGCTACTGGGCCAAGAAGCGCTCTACACTCGCGGCGGCGGCCGTCTTCACCGCACCGGGAATCCCCATGCTCTTTCAGGGCCAGGAATTCCTTGAGAATCTCTGGTTCACCGACGACAGGCCGGTGGACTGGGGTAAGCGCGAGATCTACCCCGGCGTGTTGCGGCTGTACCGCGACCTGATCGGGCTGCGCCGCAACGCCAGCGGCGCCACGGCCGGCCTGCGCGGCGGCGGCGTCGGCGCTCACCATGTGAACACGGCCGACAAGGTGCTCGCTTACCACCGCTGGTCTGGCGACGGGCCCCGCGACGACACCGTGGTGCTGCTCAACTTCGCCAACCGGGGATACGACAGCTACACCATCGGGCTGCCCCGCGCAGGCGTCTGGCGAGTGCGGCTCAATACCGACTGGGCCGGCTACGACCCCACGTTCGGTGGCCAGCCGGCGAACGACTTTCATACGAGGCAGGCGCCGCGCGACGGGATGCCGTGCTCCGGCGACGTGGGCCTCGGCCCGTACACCGCGATCGTCCTCTCCCAAGACGAGTGAAGCAGGGCGCTCCAGCCTGGGCCGCCCGCCCCCGGGCGATCCGACGCCCGCCAGGCACCGCTCCAAAATTCCCACGAATCCGACCCGGAGCGGCGCTTCACCGCACGCGCCGCGCCATCATGGAAGGACGGACCGCACGTCCCGGTCACGAGACGGGTTCGCTCGTAAAGACTTCGGATTCTTAGTTATGTGGCGAATGAGCGGGTAAAAGACTCCTGGATCAAGCGGGACAGCTTGGCACCGTGTGGAGCGAGAGGCCTGAAGGTGCGCAAACGAGCCTCGGCCAGCGGCCGCGCCGCGCGCGCCTCCACCACGTTCTCGCTGGCGCCGGATGACCTGTTCCGCCCGCGCGGGCGGCGACGCCTCGGTTCCAAGCTGGCGCGCTGGGTTCGCCGCGCCGTCGCGGTCGTGGCGGCCCTCGGCATACTGGCATTGATCAACTTTGTTGCGTTGCTTTTGCTCACGCCGTCGGTCGGTAACGCACGGCACCTCGCCCGGGCGCAGGACCTCGCGCATCACGCCGTCTACCCGGGCCCGCCGGTCCCGCACCGTTTTGGCGCCTCGCTCGTCGCCACCGAGGATCACCGGTTCTACGCCGAGCCGGGGATTGACCCGCTCGCGATTGGACGGGTGGCTCTGGCCAAGCTGAGCGGTGGCGGTGACCAAGGCGGCGCCACGCTCTACCAGCAGCTTGCCAAGTTGCTTTATACGCCGGTGCGCTCGGGCGTGCGCGCAAAGGTCGAACAGGTCGCGCTCGCGGTCAAGCTGGACATGACCTACAGCAAGACCCAGATTCTGCAGATGTACGCGAGCGTGGCCTACTTCGGTCACGGCTTTTACGGCCTCGCCGCGGCGAGCTGTGGCTACTTCGGCGAAGCGCCCGCGCAGCTTTCCTGGGCTCAAGCCGCGATGCTGGCCGGCCTGGTGCAGGCGCCGTCCGCGGACGACCCGCTGGCCCATCCCGCCATGGCCCGAGCGCGTGAGGTCCACGTGCTCGACCGGCTGGTCGCGACCCACACGCTGACCGGCGCCGCGGCCACCGCCGCGCTTGGGCAGCCGCTGCTCCGGCTGGTCGGCAAGGCGGGCAAGGGCTGCATGACCCTACGCTGAGCTACGGACCGCATTCAAGCTGCGAGATCTGCGACGAGGGAACAGACTCCTACCCGGCGTTTCGGCTCGCATCGAGGCGGCGAAGGTCGGAGCATGGCTGTGCCCAGAGGGGGTGACACGTGCCGACACAAGATCCAGCGGGCACCATCAAGACCAGGGTGCGCGCGCCGGGCTTCGACGGCCTGCGAGCGCTCGCGGTCCTCGCGGTCATGGCCTTCCATGAGCAATTCACAGCGGTGCCAGGCGGGTTTCTTGGCGTCGACATCTTCTTCGTCCTCAGCGGCTACCTGATCACCGACCTGCTGGTCGCGCACAGGCAGCGGCGCGGGCACCTGGATCTGCGCGGCTTCTGGGTCAGGCGGGCGCGTCGGCTCCTGCCCGCTCTCGCGGTCGTCTTGGTCACGGTGACGGCAGCGGCCGCGGTGATCGAACCGGACCAGCTTGGTCAGCTCAGGCCGGCCCTCGTGGCGGCAGCCACGTACTCGAGCAACTGGTGGCAGATCTGGCACCATCAGCCCTACTTCATGGTGTTCGGCCCGCCACCCCTGCTCAAGCACCTGTGGTCGCTCGCCATCGAGGAGCAGTTCTACCTGGCCTGGCCGCTGATCCTCGCCGTGCTGCTTGCCCTGTGCGCGCGCAGGCGGACGCGGGCCGCCGTGGCGTGGCTCGCGGCGGCGGCGTCCGCGGTCGTCATGGCGGCGGCATACTCGCCAGGCGCAGACCCCACACGTGTCTATTACGGAACAGACACCCACGCGACCGCGCTGCTCATCGGCACCGCGGTGGCCCTGACCTGGCCGCTCAACAAGCTGATGTCGGCTTCAACAGAAACGGCGAAGCGCTTCGACCTCGCCGGGGTGATCGGGCTCGCCGTGCTCGCGTGGACGGTCGGGCACTTCTACGGAACCGACGCCGCCCTCTATCCGGCTGGATTGGTGATCGCGGCGCTGGCCGCCGCCGGGGTCGTGCTTGGCGCCGCGGCTCAGGGAACGGTCAGCCAGATACTGAGCTGCCGGCCGCTGCGCTGGCTCGGAGTGCGGTCGTACGGCATCTATCTGTGGCATTGGCCAGTGATCGCGCTCACCGCGGCGGTGACGGGACCCGGGCCGGGCAATGGCGTGATCTGGGTCATCGAAACCGGTGCGGCGATCGCCCTCGCGGCAGCGTCATGGCGGTGGATCGAGACACCGATCCTGACCAACGGGTTCCGCGCCACGATGCGGGCCGGGCACCAGGCGTTGATCGAATCGGTGTCCGCCGTGCGCAGCTCCCCGCTGCGCGCCATTCCCGCGCTCGCCCTGGTCGCGGCGCTCACCCTCGCCTGCACCGCCGGGTACCGTGTGCTGCGCGCGCCAGCCACTACCTCGCTCGAGCAGCAGATCTTGCAGGGCGAGAGGGTGAGCGGGACCACGCGCACGGTCGGCGCCGACGCAGCGGCGGGGACCGCGATCGCCGCGACGGGGTCGGTCACCACCGCGCCGGCCGGCGCGGTCGGCAATGCCCGGCCGCCGCGGGTCTGGGCAGCCATGTCCAGCCGTCAGGCAGGCGCGCTTCCCGGGCGCCCTCACTCATGGCGGCAGAAGATCTTCGGATCGAGGGTCACCGCAATCGGCGACTCCGTCATGCTCGCAGCCGCGCCCGAGCTGAAGGCCGCCCTTCGGGGCGTCTACATCGACGCGCGGATCAGCAGGCAGATGGGCACGGGCCTGCGGACAGTCACCAGGCTGGCCGACTCTGGGTTGCTGCGCCCCGTGGTCGTCGTGGGTCTTGGCACCAACGGCCCGGTGACAAGCCAGCAGATGCGCCAGCTCGTCACCGACGTGGGACCGCACCGCAAGCTCGTGCTTGTCAACACCTTCGTTCCGCGACCGTGGAAGGACGAAGTCAACAACGCGTTCGCGGCCGCAGCCCGCGGCCACGCCAATGTCGTGCTTGCCAACTGGTGCGCGACCATCGAGGATCGGACCAGCCTGCTGTGGGGGGACCGAGTGCATCCACGCCCAGCCGGTGCGCAGCTCTACGCGCAGATGGTGGTGGCGGCTGTACGGGCGAGCGCGACACACCGGCGGCCAGGCGCGACCTAGCGGTCACCCTTTCTGACGCGGCGAGGGGAGGGCAGATGGACGAGCGGCTGCGGCGGCTCACCGAGTTCAGCCACTGCGCTGGTTGAGCGGGCAAGCTCGCGCCGGGCGAGCTGGCGCAGGTCCTGCGCCATGTCACGGCCGACCACCCGAACCTTCTCGTCGGCACGCAATCAGGCGATGACGCGGCGGTTTGGCAGGTCAGCAGCGATCGCGCCATCGTGGCGACGGTCGATTTCATCACGCCCATCGTGGATGACGCGCGCATGTGGGGCCGGGTCGCCGCGGTCAACTCCGTGTCTGACGTGTACGCGATGGGCGGTCAGCCGCTTTTCGCGCTCAACCTCGTGTGCTGGAACTCAACGGAGCTGCCCACCCGGCTGCTCGACGACCTTCTCGCGGGAGCGGCAGAGGTGGCAGCCGAGTGCGGGTTCGTGATCGTCGGCGGGCACACGATGGTTGACCCAGAACCGAAGTTCGGCCTGTCGGTCGTCGGCGAGGCCAACCCCGACCGGCTGCTGCGCAACAACGCGCTGCGCCACGGTGACGCGCTTGTCCTCACCAAGGCGCTCGGAACGGGCATCATCTCCACAGCGGCGAAGGTGGGGGCCGCCGCCGCTGACGCGGTCGAGGCGATGGTTGCCTCGATGTGCAGGCCCAACGCCGACGCGGCGGCGCAGGCGCTGCTGGCCGGGGCGATCGCGGCCACCGATGTCACCGGCTTTGGTCTGCTCGGTCACCTCGCGCAGATGGTTCGGGTATCGGGCGTCGACGTCACAGTTGATCCCGCCGCCGTACCGGTCCTGCCGTTCGCCCGTGACCTCGCCGCTGCCGGTCACATCCCGGGCGGCAGCCGGCGCAACCTCGACTGGGTCCTGGACCGCTTGGACGGGGGGTCGGCCGACCAGACCACGCTCATCGTGCTCGCCGACGCGCAGACCTCGGGCGGGCTCGTCTTCGGGGCAGAGCCGCACGCCGCGGCGGAGGCTGTCGCCGCGCTCCGGTCATCCGGCCACGACTGCGCGGTCATCGGCCATGCCGTCGGCGGGGAAGGCCGGATTCGGCTGCGTTGAGCCATCCCGTTGTTACCCGCCTTCGCCATGGCCGCCTCCGTTATGGCCATGGCCGTTCCCGTGGTCGTCGCCATGGCCCTGCGGCTTGACCGCTCCAACCAGGATGACCACGCTGCCGGGCGCGAGCTGGCCGCTCGGCCGCACGGACACGACCGTTCCCGCAGGCTGCTCGCGCGTGCGACGCCAGAGCACGCGGACCACCAGGCCGAGCCGACTGAGCTGCTGACGCACCGAGCTGACGGGCTGCCCGGTCAACGAGCCGCTGTTCACCTCGACCAGCCGCGCCGACGGCGACGGGCTCGTGCGCGTCGTCGGCGCGGTTCCGGTGAACAAACCACCCGCCAGCAGCCCCACCAGCATCGCGACCACGGCAAGCGCCGCGAAGGCGAGCGCTGTCTGACGGCGGCTAAGGCGCGGCCCAGCGCGGCGCACGGCAAGCAATCGCCGCAGCCGGCTGGGCGGTGGGAGCGGCACCGGCATCTCCGTGGTCGGAGCAGCCGGAGCGGCGGGCGGCGGTTCATCGCCAAGCGGCGCCTGGTCTGGGGCCGGATCATCCGCCAGCCTCGCGGCCGGGCCGGCGGTTGGGCCGACGGCCGGGGGCAACCGGAACGTGGGGAGATCGCGCAGCCGCGATGCCCTTCGTGCGACGTCGCCCGCGCTGCCCGGACGAGCCAGCGGATCCTTGGCGGTGAGCTCAGCCACCAGGCCGAACACCCCAGCCGGGATCGTCTCAGGCAGCGCGGGCAGCGGATGGTCGCGGTGCGCCGCGACCACCTCCAGTGGTGTTCCCGTGAAGGGCGGGTGACCCGTCAGGCATTCGTAGGCGACAACGCCAAGCGAATACAAATCGCTAGCTGCGGTGGCGTGGGCGCCAGCGGCCCGTTCCGGCGCAAGATAGCCCGGCGTTCCCACGACCAGCCCGGTGCGCGTGACCGGCGCGGACCCCGCCGCATATGCGATGCCAAAATCTGTGATTTTCACATTCCAATGCGGGTCTAGCAGGAGGTTGGCTGGCTTGATGTCGCGGTGTACGAGCCCTGCCGTGTGCGCGGCGTGCAGGCCGGCCGCCGCCTGGGCGATCACATCCATGGTGCGGGACGTACCGAGCGGCCCCGCGGCAAGCAGCGCGGCCAGCGACGGCCCGTCGACAAGTTCCATCACCAGGTACGGAGGATCCGGCGGGTCGGCATGGCCGTAGTCGTAGACCTGCGCGATGGCGGGATGGGACAGCGATCCTGCGCGCTGCGCCTCGGTTCGGAAGCGCGCAAGCGTTTCCGCGCTCTGCGCGCACTCGGCGCGCAGCAGCTTGACCGCGACCGGCCGTGCGAGCACCGTATCGACTCCGCGCCAGACTTCGCCTACGCCGCCGACCGCGATCCGGTCCTGGAGTCGGTACCGGCCGCCGAGAAGGGTTGTGGACGACATATCCGCGAGATCTTACCCATGCTCCGGGCCCGCCACGCGTTTCCTCAGCACGTAGTAGATCACCCCCGCGACCAAAAATCCCACGTAGAAGGCCAGATCGGCCCCGTCGAGGGCGTGTGCCACCGGACCGACCACCAGCGAGGTGTTCATGAACGGCACCATCGCGCCGAAGGCCACGACAAAGGCTATGAGCGCTGGCCAGCCGCTGTGCAAGTTGCGCAGGTTGAGTGCGTCGCGCAGAAAGCCAGGCGTGTAAATGTGATTCGCATAATGCCAATCGATCATCACGATCGCGCAGAACGGCGCGATCCAATAACCAATGAACAACAAGACGTTCTGGAACTTGCCGGAGGTGTCCCCCGCGTGCATCCACAAGATGGCAGCGAATGCGATGACCGCGACGATGACCGCGATGACCGGCCGCCGCAGCCGCGCGCCTAGCGCCTGGAAGGCCAGCGATCCGGTGTAATCGTTCATCGAGTTAGAGGTGATTGCGCCGAACACGATTGCCACCAGCGCCAAAACGCCGAGCGCGCCCCCGCCCATGAGCGCGCGCACGCCCGCCGCGGTCTGGTTGGCCAGCACGCTTGCGCCGGCCAGCCCGATGGTCTCCACCCAGACATACGAAGCGGTCAAGCCGCCGAGGGTGAGCCAGAAGATAGCCGCCTTGGATGACGTCGGCTTCAAGTACCTGCTGTAGTCGGAGGCGTAGGTCGCCCAGGAAATCCCCGTGCTGAGGGAAATTGTGACCATCAGCACAAACGCGCCGATCAGGGCGCCGCCATGGACCGTGTTGTGCGGCAGAACGACGTGGTGCTGGAAGATCCGCACGGTGAGCAGGGCAAAAAGCACGATGAGAACTGCGGATCCGAAGGACTGCAACCGGTGGACAAACTCATAGCCGTAGACGCTGACGATGCCCTCAACCGCCAGGACGATCGCGGCGCCCAGCCAGAACGGAACGTGAAAAAGGAGTTCGGCCGCCTCGCCGCCGAAAAGCCCAACCAGCGCATCCCACGCGATGGAAGAAAGCCATTGCACCGTACCCGGCAAGACGATCGTCTTCCCGAACGGCATGCGCGCGAGTGGCACCTGAGCGGTGCCCGTCTTCGGGCCCCAGGTACACAAGATCGCCACTGGAAGCGAGCCGATGACCGTGCCAACCACGATCGCAACGAGGCCGAGCTGGATACCAAGTCCGAGCACGACAGCGAGGGTTCCCGTGAAGACGCCGGACAGCTCCATGTTCGGCGTGAACCACACCGTGAACATCCGGTGGACCCCGCCATATCGCGCGTCCGCAGGGACCGGGGCCATGCCATGGCTTTCAAGTGCGAGGTCGCCGACGCGGGTCGGCCGCATGCCTTCGAAAACGCTGAGCTCGTCCATCACCTCGGGCATGGCCTCATCCTAGGGTCGGGCCATCCGGCCGAGGGCACTACGAAGATGGATGTGCGATCCAGGATCGTGGCAGGCGCGGCGCAACCTCTTAATGTAGGTGTGTTGGGACCGGGGGATGGGCGCGACGCTTGACATGGGAGGTCCTCATGGTCCGGCCGGAGACCGTCGCCTTGCAACGGCAAGCGGAGGCGGACGAGTTGGTTTCTGCGCTGCAGACGCCCGAACCCATGGCGGATCCTTATCCGGTTTACGCCCGGCTGCGTGAGCTGTCCCCCGTCCACAAGACGGCGTCCGGCCAGGTCTACCTGACCAGGTACGACGATTGCGCAGCGCTGATGCGGGACCCCGGGCTGAGGGCGCAAAGCGCGGAATGGCTGGACCGGGTCCGGCCCGGATGGCGTGAGCATCCGGGATTGCGCGTCACGGCGGAGTCGTTCCTCTTTCGCGACCCGCCGGAGCACACCAGGCTGCGGCGCCTGGTCAGCGGGGCGTTTACCCAGCGCCGCGCGGAACAGCTCCGTGCGCACATCACCCGTCTCACCGATCGCGCTCTCGACGCGGTGGCCGATGCCTGCAGCGACGGCGGCACGGCCGACTTGCACGAGGTTCTCGCCGCGTCGTTGCCCATCTCGGTGATCGGCAAGGTGCTCGGCGTGCCAGAGGCCGATCAGCCGCTGTTACGTGAACCGCTCGAGGGACTGCGGCTTGCGGTCGACGGCGCCGCAAGCGCGGCGAACCTCGGCATCATCGACCGTGCGGCGACGGCTTTGCTCGGCTACTTCGCCGATCTTGTCGCTGAGCGCCGCCGCGCGCCGTGCGACGATCTCGCCTCTGCACTTGTGGCTATCCGCGATTCGGCGGACTCGCATGCGCCGGGCGAGGGTGGCGGGCTGACCGAGGAGGAGGTGCTGCAGACCCTCACCCTGATCTTCAGCGCCGCCATCGAGAGCATGGTCGACCTCTTGCTCAACGGCACGGCCGCGCTGCTCACCCACCCCGCCCAGGCGATGGCCTTGCGCGAGGACGCCGCGCTCGCGGGCGGCGCGGTCGAGGAGGCGCTGCGGTTCGACGCCCCGGTGCAGGCAATGGGACGCGTCCCTGCCGCGGACGCGACAATCGGCGGCGTGCCCGTTCCGGCGGACAGTCTGGTGATAGCGCTGCTCGGCGCGGCGAACCGAGACCCCGCGCGGTTCACGGCGCCGGACCGGTTCGACATCTCCAGGACGGGCCCGGCCGTGCTCTTGCAGGCGGGTGTCTTCTTCCCAGCCTTGGTGAACCGGTTTCCCACCATGCAGTTGGCGAGCCCGCCGGTCCGCCGGGGGGTGGTGCTGCGCGGTTTCGCCGAATTCCTGGTGTGCGCGCGGAGACCATGATCCGCGTACATTTGGCTGCCGCTCGCAAGCAAAATGTACGCGGCTGTGCGTGCGCACCTCAGCGTGCTGCTATGGGGAGGTAGCTGAAACCACGAAAGACCACGCCGCTGCGGACGGGGGTTCCAGCCAGCCGCAAGCCAGGAAACCGGGTCACCAGGGAGCAGAAGAACTCTTCGGCCTCCACCCGCGCGAGCGCAGCGCCAAGGCAATAGTGGATGCCGCCGCCGAACGAGAGCACGGCCGGGCCCGTCCTGGAGATGTCGAACCGGTCCGGCGCCGTGAACCGCGCGGGGTCTCGGTTCGCCGCGCCGAGCAGCGCTATCACCAGACTGTCCGCCGGAACGGGCACGTAGCGCAGCGCCTCTTCGACCGCGGCGGCTGCCAAGCCGTGATCGCCGCGCAGCAATTCGGCCTGCGCCGGATGCGCGATCAGGGCGGCGGTGCCATTTGCGAGCAGATTGATCATCGTATCCACGCCGGCCATGAAGAGGAAGGTGAGCGTCTGCAGCAGCTCCTCCTCGGTCAGCCGGCTGCCATCACCTGACGCGCGCGCGTCCGGCGAGTCCCGGGTCGCCACCAAAGCAGAAGCAAGATCACCAAGTGGAGAGCGGCGGCGCTCCGCGACAAGATCTGCGAAGTAACGGCGCAGCGCGAGCGCCGCGGCGTCCGCCTCGGCCAGCTCCTTCTTGCTTGTGAACAGCTCCACAACGTTGAGCAGCGCTGATATCGATGCGCGAAGGTGGCGCCAGTCGGTCTCCGGCACCCCGACCAGCCTCCCGATCACCGGCATCGCCAGCGACAGGGCGAGGATGCCCTGAAGATCCGCCGTACCGCCGTCGGCGCAGGCGTCAGCGACGGCGTCGAGCGCGCGATCGGCGAGCGCGGCAACCTCGCCGCGAAGGCTGTCCACCTTGCGCGGCGTGAATGCGCCGCTCACCAGCTTGCGGAGCCGCGTGTGATCCGGCGGGTCGCGGAAGAGCATCGTCTCGAACGTGGCGACCTGCCCAGGGCTGTCTCGCCACCCTGGAATGACCCGGTCGGCCCAGGCGGGGCTCTGCGCGCGGTATTCCGGATTGCGCGTGACAGATGCGCAGTCGTCGTACCTGGTCAAAAGGATGCTGCCGGACGCGCTGCGATGCTGCGGCGCCAGCGCGCGCAGGCGGGCGAAGATCGGATATGGATCGGCCCTGCCCTCCGGCGTGGCTAAGCTCGCCAGCAGCGCGTCCGCCTCGTCACGGACGCGAGACGCCTCGTCACGGACGCGCGCTGGCGCGGCGTCGCCGGGCTCCGCTGCTGCCACGCCGTCAGTCCCTTCCAGCCGCTGTCGCGCCGTCATCCTACGCAGGCCATCCGGTGCGGAAAAGCCTCCCTAAGCGATCACCATCCCATGCCTGTGTGGCGGACATGGGTAGAGCGGTCTTACCGAACGGACATATGAATCCGTGATTTTTTTGTAGAGCATGTTCAGGGTCTAGCCGTCAAGATAACCCGCACAGGAAAGGAGCCGGTCATGGTGTCAGGCAGCAGCTGAGTTCCGGGCAATGACTGTCACAACGCCCGTGGTGGCCAGGTCATAGACCTGGCCACCCGCCAATCGCCGCCTGACGGGGCGGCAAGCGGGGGCCGGATGCTCCAGCACTCTCCCCGAAACTGAAGGGACACCCGAGATGGACGCGCGGGCCGTACCGAATGCGAACTATGTGCTCCAAGCGTGTGATTTTTTTGGCACCCTGGGCGACGCGGAAGCCATCGTGGCGGGAGATCGCAGGTTCAGCTACGGGCAGACCCGCAGCGCCATCTTCGACATGGCGGCCGTGCTGAGCGAACACGGCGTGCGCTCCGGTATGAGCGTCATCACAGTGGTGAAGAACCATCCCGAATCGATCTTCCTTCAGCTCGCGCTGCACCTGCTCGGTTGCCGCACCGGGTTCATACCCCTCTACGCGCCGCACCGCGATCAGGTTGATTTCATCGAGCACGCGGGCATGGACGTGTTCGTCCACGACAGCGACCTGGCCGAGGGACTCATCAAGGAGCTGAGCGGGCGCGCGAAGCCGGTTCCCGTGCTCAGTTTGGGTCCAGCGGGCGCCGGGCCCGACCTGCTCGCGGAACTGACGGGAGACGCGCCGCGATTTGACCCCAGCTCCGTTGGCGGCGAGCCTGAGTCGCTGTTCTACACCAGCGGCACTACCGGCCAGCCGAAGCTTGTGCTCCACCGGCAGCGCTTCTACCAGGCGCTATTCGTTGGCGGGCAATACTACCGCGCCTCGGGAGAGCCGGCGATGCGGCACCTGGGCATCCCCGCGTTCTCCACCACAAGCGGCCAGATGCCGGGGCTGCTCGCGCTGTTCCAGGGCGGCGCGGCCATCCTGATGCACGACCTCGACATGCCGGAGTTCCTCGCCACGATCGAGCGTGAGCGGGTGACCAGCACGTTCATCGGGCCGCTTCGGCTGTACGAGATGCTCGATCACCCCGCGCTCGCGCAGACCGACTACAGCAGCCTTCGATACCTGAACTGCGGAGCGAGCGCGCCCGCCCCGGCGCGGCTTGCGCAGGCGATCGAGCGCCTCGGCCCGGTTGTGCGGCTCGTCTACGGCATGACCGAGGCGCCGCTGATCACCGACCTGCCGTTCCTTGACTTCGATCCGGAGCACCCCGGTCGGCTCAGCTCATGCGGAAAGCCATTCGCCGATATGCGGATCGAGATCCGCGACGAGAAAGGCGCCGCGGTCGGGACGGGCGAAACCGGCGCGGTATGGGTCTCGGGAATGCTGGTCATGGACGAGTACTGGGGGCAGCCCGAGTTGACGGCGCAGACGCTGGTTGACGGATGGCTGCACACCGGCGATGTGGGCTACCTCGACGAAGAGGGCTTTCTCTACCTGGTCGACCGGTCAAAGGACATCATCATTACCGGAAAAAGCGACCAGAAAGTTTACTCGCGAGTTGTCGAGGACATCCTCGCGACACATCCGGACGTCCGCGCCGCGGCCGTCATCGGCGTGCCCGACGAGGAGCTTGGCGAGGCCGTCCACGCGTTCGTTGTCATCCGGCCGGGCGCCTCGGTGACCGAGGCAGAGCTTCGCAACCTGGTCGCCACCGGCCTGAAGGAGCTGTATGCTCCGCGGCACGTTGAGTTCGTGGACTCATTGCCCTTGACCGGCGCGGACAAGGTCAACAAGCTGGCCCTGCGGGCGCGCTACCGCGCCGGGCCGAACGCGTGAGCAGTGAGCAGGGCGCCGAGAGCCGGTGGTGAGGATGGCTGAGCCATCGCCAGACATCTTCCCCTTCCATTTGCGGCGGGAGGATTTCGGCACTCCGTCGCGGCTGTACGCGCGACGCCGCCAGGAATGCCCGCTCGGGACGATCAGGCTGCCGAGCGGCGACCTCGCGCACATGGTAATGGATTACAACGACGCCGCCTTTGTGCTGCGGGACCGCCGTTTCAGCCGCAATTTCCGCCACCCCGGCGCTCCGCGGATGGTGGCAGATGGCGACATGTCGCAGGTCGCCGACTCAATCGTCAATGTTGATCCGCCGGAGCACACGCGGCTCAGGCGAACGATCCAGGGCGCGTTCAAGCCTAGCCAGGTGGAAACCTGGCGGCCGATAGTGCAGCACGTTGTCGCCGGCCTTCTCGACCAGCTCGCCTCGGCCGGGCCACCCGCCGACCTCGTCGCCACCTACACGAGCCTGCTGCCGATCAGCGTGATGTGCGAGCTGCTCGAGGTCCCACCGCAGGACAAGAAGCGCCTGATCTCCTGGACCGGCGTCTTCTTCTCCACCTCGTCGGCCTCGCTGCAGGAACGAGCGGCGGCCAATGGCGAGTTCATGGCCTACACCCGCGAACTCGCGACCTCGCGCCGTGCCAACCCGGGCCATAGCCTGATCGACTCACTCATCGCAAGCCGCGACATCGACGGGGTGCTCAGCGAGGGCGAACTGCTTCAGATGATCATGGCAATGTTCATCGGCGGGCAAGAGAACACATCGGCGACGCTCGCGCGCGGCATATTCACCCTGCTGCGCCACCATGAACAATACGAGGCACTGTGCGCGGATCCCGAGCTCGTGGACGGCGCCGTCGAGGAGATCCTCCGATTCGATCTCCCCAGTGAGGGCGCATTTCTTCGAGTGGCCACCGAGGACGTGGAACTGGCCGCTGGCGCCATCGGCAAGGGCAGCGCCGTCCAGGTGTCGCTGGCGGCTGCCAACAGGGACCGTAGCTGTTTCGCCGATCCCGACCGCTTCGACATCCGCCGCGCTCCCAACCCGCACCTGGCCTTCGGCGCCGGCGCCCACTTCTGCGTCGGCGCCCATCTGGCCCGCCTCGAACTGCAGACAGCGCTGCGCGCCCTGGCCACCCGGTTCCCCGGTCTCCGCCTCGCCACCGAGGTGTCGCAGGCCCGCTACGCACAAGACACTCTCGTCCGCGCGCTGCACGCGCTCCGGGTGACCTGGTGATCCCGGCCAGGTGAACGAGCCGGCCGCGCGGAGGAGAAGGATGGCCACCGCTGCGGGTCCCGGCCAGCCGGTCACCGGGCCGGCCGTCGCCGCCGAGCAGGTGCCGCTGCGCCGTAACAGGGATTTCAACCTGCTGTGGGGCGGGCAGGCGGTCTCGCTGCTCGGCACGCAGATGTCGGTGATCGCCTACCCGCTGCTGATTTTGACCGTGACCGGATCGGCGGCACAGGCCGGAATCGTGAGCGGCGCCACGCTGATCGGCACCGTGGCGCTGCTGCTGCCCGCGGGGGTGGTCGCGGACCGCTACCCACGCAAGCGAATCCTGATGATCACCTCGCTCGCGCAGATGATCGCCGTGGCCACGGTCGTGCCGGCAGGGCTGACCCATCGGGTGTACCTCGCGCATCTTGCCGCCGTTGGCCTCACCCAGGGCGTCGCGTCGGCCTTCTACATCGGCGCGAGCCGTGGCGCGGTCCGCCGCATCGTGCCTGCCATACAACTCCCGCACGCGCTGTCGCGGCTTTTCGCCCGCGATCAGGCGGCCGCGCTGCTCGGGCCGCCCATCGGCGGGGCGCTGTTCGGCGTCGCGCAGTTCCTTCCTTTCGCATGTGACTCCGCCTCGTTCGGCGCGGTCGCGACCGCCGCGGCGATGCTGCGCGGGCCGCTCGATCCCGCTGCCGAGGCCGCGGATGGGAGCAACGCCGTCCCGCGCGTGCCGATTCGGCGCGCCGTCACCAACGGCATGCGCTACCTGATCGGCCAGCCGTTCCTGCGCACGGTCGCCATCTGGTCGGCAGCCGTGAACGCGGTCGCGGCGGCGATGCTGCTGATGGTCATCGTCCTCGCGCGAAGCCGCGGCGCCACGCCGCTGGTCATCGGCGGGATGTTCTCAGTCAACGCGGCGTGCGGCCTGGCGGGGGCGCTCACCGCGCCGCGGCTGATCAACCTCGTGGGCGGTCGGCGGATGGCGCTGACCACGTCGTGGCTGCTGCCCGCCTGCGCGGTCGGCATCGCGTTCGCGCCGTGGGTGTGGTTGATCGCGTCGCTCGGCGCGGTGACCACGTTCACCGTGATGCCGGTGAACGTGAGCTTCCAGGCGCGGGCGACGCAAATCACCCCGGATCAGATGCAGGGCCAGGTCGGCAACGCGCAACAGCTTTTCGGGACCAGCCTGACGTGGCTCGCACCGCCGAGCGCGGGCGCCCTGACCGACGTCATCGGCCCGGCCGGGGCCATCCTGGCCGCGGCCGGGCTCTATGCGATCACCGCGGTGTGGCTGCAGTTCAACGCGGGCTTGCGCCAGCTCGATGACCGGCGCGCGTAGCCGTTCGGCATAAATCTCTGCTTCGTCGCGGAGGGGGTCGTATTCAGCCGTCAGCACGGTCGTCCCTGGCAGGCCCGCGAGGTCGTCCGCGCGCAGCGGCGACGCGAGCGGGTTCGCGCCGTCCTGCGGCGAGGCCAGGTACATGGCCCAGTACCGCCGCACAGCGGCCGCCACCGAAAGAAGTACACCAGGGACCGGCGACCGTCTTCGCTGCGGGGCCAGCTGCCGGGCCAATAGAGGCGGGCGGCCAGTTCGCAGGCAGGGCCGGCGAGCGCGGTTCGATCAGGGCCCGATGCTGGCGAGCCCACGCCAGAGGTTGCCAAAAGGCGCTAACAATGGGACGGGGAAATCCATTGACGCTGCGCCCCCCGGTGGTGGACGCTATGCCCGCGTGGGACCGTTTGCGGTCCAATGGCGCTTCTGAAGGGGGCACGATATGCGCCATTTGCCTGGAATTGTCTGCTCTGCTGCCGTTATCTTAGCCGTTCTGGCGCTCCCCGCGGGCGCCAATACAGCCGCGCGCGCGGGGCCGGCCGCGACCACCTTCGCGAATTGGCCCGCCTACCTGCTTGGACCCACTCATTCATCGGCTAATTCCGCGGCCGCCGCGATCACCCCGGCCAAAGTCGCGACCCTCACGCGAGTCTGGCGCTTCGCGCCGGCCGGCCCGACGATGACCGGTCAGCCCGGGACATCGCTGTTCGCCAGCCCCACCGTTTTCAATGGCCGGGTCTATATCGGGGCGAATACGGGCGTCTTCTACGCGCTGGACGAGGCGACCGGCCATGTCGTGTGGCATCGGTTCATGGGTTTCGTGACGAAAAAGACCTGCAGCGCGCGGGGCTTCATCTCGACGGCGACCGTGGCGCCGGACCCGGCGTCCGGAGCTCTTACCGTCTACGTGGCCGCGGCGGACGGCTACCTGTACGCGCTCAACGCCGCCGACGGCGCCCTCAGGTGGCGCAGCGTGGTCGCCATTCCCTCGACGACGGTGAACGACTACTACAACTGGTCGTCGCCAACCGTTGTGAACGGGCGCATCTACATGGGTGTGTCCTCCGAGTGTGACTCTCCGTTGGTGATGGGCGGGCTCAAGGCGTACGACCAGGCCACAGGGAAACTGCTCGCCTTCTACCGGACCAACCCCGGCGGCTCGACCGGGCCGAGCATCTGGAGCAGCGCGGCGGGAAGGCCGTCGGCGACCTCTGTGTACGTGACGACGGGGAACGGGCCGGCGGGCTCCGATGCGATCTCCGTCGTGCGGCTGGATGCCGCCACGCTCGCCAAGCGTGGCTCATGGCAGGTCCCGAACAGCGAGCACGGATCAGACTCGGACTTCGGCGGCTCCCCCACCTTCTTCTCCGCGACACTGGCCGGCGTCTACACCCCGCTCGTGGGGGGGTGCAACAAGAACGGCGTGTATTACGCGCTGCGCAGGGGCAACCTCGCCGCCGGGCCGGTGTGGCGGTTCAAGGCCGGCGGTCCACCATCGGTCGGCGGGCAATGCGACGCGGCGGCGGTGTGGGACGGCTCGAACCTCTTCGTCGCCGGAAACTCCACCGTGATCGGGGGCGTCACCT
>WNFX01002373.1_pt1 | contig 23427 bp, 29 predicted proteins | sample 5400111 | NCBI WGS metagenome assembly WNFX01 (sample SAMN13153363, study PRJNA577476) | soil metagenome | isolation source: 40 cm soil or saprolite under grassland replicate 1 | place: USA:California | collected 2016-06-15
TCTCGTCCTCGCCGCGGCGCATGTCGGCGCAAACGTGGCGGAGGAACGTGCGCCGCGCCACGGGCTTGAGCAGGTAGCGCAGGTACGGGCTTTCGCCTTCGTCGGCGACGACGGAGCCGCTGACCTGAAGAAAGCGGCGGGTCCCGGTTTTCTCCATGGCCTGGATGATGCTGCGCACGCTGTCCTGGATGACGGTGGTGGGGCCGGTGCCGCGCGGGCCAACGGCGGAGATCACGGCGTCCGCGCCGGCCATGGCCGGGATGATCGCCGCTGGGTCCATGACGTCGGCGGTGACGATCCGCAGCCGCTGGTGGGCCGGGACCGCGAGGCGGGCCGGGTCGCGGACGACCGCCGCGACCTCATGACCGGCCGCAAGCGCCTGCTCGACGAGGCGTGTTCCGGTACTACCCGTCGCGCCGAAGATTGTGAGTTTCATGCGTTCACCTTTTCTGTGCGGGTCAGGTCGCGGCGATGTTCCAGCCCGGGGTGCGGGCATGAGAAGTGATCCATCCGGTCGGCTTTCCTGTACATTGGTTTCGTAGTTCATACATTACGGAGACAATATCATATGAACACCATATCACCTGCCGACCCGGGTGCGGCGCGTCACCGGAGCCGGCTGAACCATGCGGTCAGAGAGTCACTGCGCGATCTGAGCGTTCAGATGTCCCTGCTCAGCCACCGCATTGGCGGGCGCCTCGACCTCAAGGGCACCGACCTGGAGTGCCTTGATCTGATCGACCGTTACGGTCCGCTCAGCCCGAGCACCCTGGCACGACGGGCCGGGCTCCACCCCGCCACCATGACCGGCGTCATCGATCGGCTCGAACGCGGCGGCTGGATCGCGCGTGAGCGCGACCCTTCCGACCGCCGCGGTGTCATCGTCGCGCCGGTGCTCCGCCGGCGCGCGGAGGTGCTCCGCCTCGCTGCTGGGATGAACGCGGCGATGGCGCAGATCTGTGCCGAATATAAGGACGACGATCTTGAGCTCATCGCCGGCTTCCTGAGCCGCACGGCCGACGCCGGCCGCACCGCGGCGGAGGAACTCGACGCGAGCTGAGCCGCTATGCTTTTCGGGGTAGGCAAGTGAAGACTTTGAGGAGCTGAGGTGCCCGGGCAACCACGCACGCGTTGACGCAATAGGTCCCGGCCTGTCATCGCGTGCTGCTCTGATGTGCGGCACAGCGAACCCACCCCTGGGCTCGTTCATGGTGTGCGCCTGTGACGCGCCGCAAGTCCAGCGGGCATCCCTTCAGCCACTCAAAGGACATCCCGCTGTGCCCCCCCTTTTTCTTGCCTGCCTGGCGTACCTGAGCATCGCCCTGCCCGGCTCCACCCTGGGTCTGCTGTGGCCTTCGATGCGGCTCAGCTTCCACGAGCCGGTCGGGGCCCTCGGAGTCTTGCTGGTATTCGGGATCACCGCCTCGGTCATTTCGAGTGCGGCCACCGGGCGCCTGCTGTCGCGGGTTCGCGTGGGCCCGGTCCTGGCCCTCGGCACCATTCTGTCGGCCCTGGCGTTGGCGGTGGAAGCCGTCGCGCCGTCGCTGTGGGTATTCACCGGCGGCGTCATGCTCTTCGGGCTCGGCTTCGGGGCGATCGACTCCGCCCTCAATGTGCACGCCGCCCGCCATTTCGGTGCGCGGGACATCAACTTGATGCACGCCAGTTACGGCCTCGGTGCGACGATCGGCCCACTGCTTGTCACGGCGCTCCTGAGCGACAGGCTCGGCTGGCGCCTCGCGTACGGGACTGCGGCGGTCACCCAAGCGGTCCTCGCCTGCGTGCTCACCGCGACCCATCGCAGCTGGGGAGCGAACCCGCCCGCAGTGGCCGCACCCCGGCCCCCCGCGGGTGAGCGCGCAGCCGGGCCCGCGGGGTCAGCAAAGCACCGAACTCCGCACGCAGCGGCCGTCCTGCCTGCCCTCGCTTTCGTCGCCGTCGAGACCGGCATCGAGTCCGGGGCAGGCATCTGGGGCTACATCTTCCTGACGGCTGGACGTGGCCTGCCGCACGAGGCTGCGGGCGTCGCCGTCTCGGCGTACTGGGCGACGATGTTCGTCGGGCGGGTTGTCCTCGGCCCGGTTGCCGAGCGTGTCGGCGCGTCTCGCCTGCTGGCCAGCGCAGTTGTGGGCGTGGCGCTGGGTGCCGCGCTCATGACGCTTCCCGGCCTGGGCGTCCTGGCGGTCATCGGGATGATGACCGTCGGCTTGGCGGCCGCCCCTATCTTCCCCTTGTTCACCCTCACCACGGCGCAACGGGTGGGGGCCGCCGACGTCACGGGGACCACGCGGACAGTGAGCCTGCAGGTCGCGGCGTCGGCCATCGGCGGCGCCGCGGTGCCGGCGGGCATCGGGCTGGCCATCGGAGCCGTTAACGCGAGGGTCCTCGCCCCGTCGTTGCTCGTCCTCGGCCTGGCGATGTGCGGCATTTATGGGCTCGTGTCGCGTTCGGCAGGGCGGGCATCCGGCTGACCTGACGGCGCAGACTGACGGATCGGCACGGTGTGCCCGGCCCCCGGCGCGCGGAATCACCTCGATCGACGGCCCCGCGGCCAAGGGTGCTTACCTCAGGTGGGCGTGCCCTCGACGAGCTTGAACACGGGATGCCGGCTCGCTTCCTTGACAAACCGCTCTACCGGATCATTGCCCTTGGCATCGAAGAACGGGGCCGTCACCCGCACCTGGCGGACGTAGCGCTGCAGCACCGGGCCCGCCGCCTGGGGACCGGCTTCCTCGGCCCGCAGCACCTCGGTCTTGCGTCCGCGCCGCAGCGACACCTGCGGGTCGGCGCGCACATTGTGCACCCAGCCCACTTGCCCGTATGGCGAGACGAGCCAGCGTTCCTGACCGCCCTGCACGAGTATCACCGGCGTGGTCCTCTTCTGACCGCTCGTGCGACCGGTGGTCGTGAGCAGATAGTACGACTTGCCGCCGACACCGATCTTGAGCATCGAGCTCATGAGCGCATTGACGGCCCGCCGGCCCGGCCCAAGCTGGTAGCTCTTCGCCATGGCCCCATGTTGTCACGCCGCGCCGGCACCACCGGTGAAACAAGCGTGGGAAGACGGCGATCCGCCCGCCCGGTGCCCTCGCCCGGACCGCACCCCATGATCGTGGTGGATTCTATGTTCCATTGGTAAAAAATCCACCACGATCATGGGGAATCGGCTTCCGCACGTAAAGCCCAACCACCCGGCGGGTGAGGGCCGCGAGCGGTGTTGCCGGGCGCGACGCTAGGCCGGCGCGGTCGTCGCGGTGCACGCCCAGCGCAAGCAACATGAGCAGGACCGCGACACAAAGCGCGATCCCGATGGCAATCGCAATAGGAAGCATCGCATCTCACCTCCGGTGGCCCGCCACGCGGGCCGTCATGAGATAAGAGGGGCCAGAACACCTAGCGAATACACGATGCCCGCCCCGATCACAGCCGCAGCGGCGGTCGGTCCGGCTCGCTGATGACCGTGAGTCCCACGGCGTCAGGCAGGAGCCCTGCCGCGGAGATTGATCCCAAACGGCTGCCGCACGGATCGGCCCGCCTTACATGCGGACCGCGGCTCGCGCACGCCGTTAAGGACCTGCTATGTGACATTCAGCGGTGACGAGCAGCACCGGCGGGCGGCGCGGCGTGTCATCGCTGGTGCGTGACGCCGACCGGGCAGGGCGCGTGGTGCGCCACGGCGTAGCTGACCGAGCCGAGCGTCATTCCCTTGACGCCGCCGCGGCCGCGCCCGCCTACCACGAGCATCTGGGCCTGGGCCTGCGATGCGGCCGCAAGCAGCGCGGCACGTGGCGCGCCGCCGGCGACCTGCCGCTCGACGGCTACCTCGGGATGCTCCTTTTCGGCCCGGGCGATCTGCCGCTCGAAGTCCTCGGCTATCCGGCGTGCGCCGCCCAGGCTCCCCGGAGCGCGGCGACCTGCGAGCTCACCGACCCGAGCAGCAACCCGGCGAGCCCGCCACGCCCCCGCGTGCCCACCACAACCATCTCCGCGCCGCCGCTGCGCGCACACAGCGCGGCCGCGGCCGGCCCATCGGCCAGCACCCGCCGGACCGCCGCGGACGGCCCGGCGAGGTCCTGCGCGTGCCGCAGCCCCTGGGCGAGGATCTGCTCACCGTTTCGCCGCGCGAGATCGAAGGCCGCCGCCGTGCTCGGCGGCACCGGGGACGCCAGCGCCCAGGCGTGGCCGACGGTGAGCGCCACCCCGCGCGCCCGGGCCTCCCTCGCCGCCCAGCACAGCGCCTCCTTGCTGCATGGTGAACCGTCATATCCGGCCAGGACCCCGTACGCGATTCCAGCCACGGCGATCCCCCCTTCTCCGGGATTGCCTCCACGATCACGCCGCCTGACTAGCCCGCACAGGGTCCTTCGGCCCGAGGCAAGGGGAGCAAGGGGCCTAGCGGACCGGAAATGACCACCGCTGCTCTCGATCACACCGAGACGCCGCTCCCGGGTTCGCTCCCCTATTTCGGTCGTAACTTTCCATCTCCGTCTGACCGAAACAATCGCGAGCAAATCTCAAACTGTTTCGAATCAGGCTCGCTGGAGGTTAAATCGAAGCATGGACGAGATGCTGCGCGCCGCGGATCATGACCGCGAGAGTTGTGCTCACGGTCGGGCTCGTTGAAAGCCTCAGCCACGGCGTGGCGGGCGTTGTCCACGATGTGCTGCATATTCTTCACAGCGTGGTGAATATTCTGCCCAGTAACCGTTGATGAAGGTCATTCGTTGTACCGGACCGCCGGTGGGCCTGACCCCCGGCCGGTACGTCAAGGACGCCACCACCTGACGGCTTGGGTCCCTTCCCGGCGCCCGCACGCCGCCGGGATCGGCGCGGTGTGGCACGACAGCGACCTCTATTTCACCAGCGGACCCGGAACTCGCAAGGCACGTAACCTGGCGTCGAACCCGGCATGCACGATCTCGGCGGACGGGTGTGGTTCAGCCACCACCCCTGCGGCGAAACGAACGCCGGCTTCGCGCTGGGCCGTGGACGCCGTGCACCTTCCCGGCGTCCTTCCCCGAACGCCCCGCACTCGTCTCCGCCTCCTTGCCACGCTTGCGTTCCAGCGCCTCGCGGAACTTGCGCTTCACCTCGTCTTCGGAACGTTCAGATCCTGACGCGGCGGCAGCCATACCGACCTCCTGCCCTCGAACGAAACACCCACAGCATGCCGGGACCTGCCTTGGTCATTCGCATCTCACCATACGTGGCGGCCAGCACCGGAGGTCATCTGCCTGATCAAGCTTAGGAAAAGCTGAAAGACAGCTCAAAAAAACTTATGTCTTTTTGACGCGCACCGATGCAGTCTGGTGTCGTGTTCGGTGCCGGATCGGTGGGCTGCGGCGCCCTGCACCACGTGAGGGGCTAACCGATGCGCGATGACCAGTCGGTCACTGACTTAGTGACGAGCGCCAGAAACGGCGACAAGCAGGCATGGGACGAACTTGTCGAGCGGTACGCCCCGCTCGTCTGGTCAACCTGCCGCAGGTACCGGCTGGGCCACGCCGATGCCAACGACGTCTGCCAGTGCGTATGGCTGCGGCTCGTGGACCAGCTTGCGGTCGTTCGCGATCCGGCCGCGCTGGCCGGCTGGCTCGCCGCCACCACCCAGCGGGAATGCCGCCGGGTGCGGCGCACAGCGCAACGACCACAGACGTTCCGGCATGGGCCGGAACCCGAAAACATCCCGGGGATGGCCGAGCATGAGCTGCTCACGGCGGAGCGCCACGCAGCCCTCCGCGAGGCATTCACGCAGCTGCCGCCACCATGCCAGCGGCTGATCGCCATGCTCATCCAAGTCCCTCCCGTGCCCTACGCCGAGATCAGCGCCAGGCTGAGCATCCCCGTTGAGGACATCGAGCCCGATCGCGGCCGATGCCTGGACAAGCTGCGCCGCCATCCGGCGATCGCTGCCCTGATCGACGCCGAAGCCCGAAGCGCGGCTGCGGGCTATCGTGGCCAGGCAGAGGTAAGGAGCATGGATGTCATCGACGTCAGAGCCTGTGCACCTCAATAACCATCACCGCAACACGTTGCGCCAGCTCTTCCAGCATCCCGTGAGCCATAACATCGAGTGGCGTGCTGTGGTCTCGTTGCTCGAGGCGGTCGGCTCGGTGGTCGAGCGCCACGACGGCATGGTTGCCGTCACGGTCGGGTCGCGGACCGAATTCTTCGACCCTCCCGCGCACAAGGAGATCGATACCCAGGTCGTTGTGGACCTTCGCCGGATGCTGAGCACTGCTGGCTACGGGGCGGGTGAGGTCAGAGGCGGCGGTTGAGGACCGGGCCGGATGCCGGCGAGGACGGCGCCGATCACCTCAGGGTTGTGACCATCGAGGCTGTTCGGCTATTCGGTGCGCAAGGCGTTCTGGGTGCGTGTCCTGGCGGCCCAGGCGGCTGGGGCCGCGGCTCCAACGAGGGCGACGACCAGTCCGCCGAGGGCGAGCGTGACGAGTTCTGGCACGCGGTAGACCGCGATGTCGGCGGAGGGGATGGCGGTGCCGACGGCGTTGCCCATCAGCGGCACGACGTGGTGGTGCGCGATGATTCCGAGGGGCACGCCGATGATGCCCGCGACCAGGCCGATTCCGGCGACGGAGGTCAGGACCATGGCGATCGTCTGGCCCGGGGACATCCCGAGCGCCTTGAAGACTCCGAGGTCGTGGACGCGTTGGCGGGTGTCGAGCACGACGAGGTTGAGCACGCCGAGACCGGCTACGGCGGCGATCATCAAGGTGAGCAGGGCGACGAGGGCCTCCATGGCGTCGATGACGGTGGCGCGGTTGTCGGTGTTCGGCCGGGCCTGGGCGGTGGTGGAAGAGAGCTTCGCGTTGAGGGTGTGGATGTAGTTCGCCAGGTTGGTTCCGGGCTTGAGTCGGATGCTGAAGTGCTGTGGGCTGAGCCCCGGTTCGAGTCCTTCCAGGGAGGACTGGTCGGTGAGGATCTGCATGCCGTCGTTGTGGGTGTCCAGGGCCTCGCCGGTGATCCGCAGCGTGACCTGGTGTCCGGCCTCGGCCAGGGTGATGCTGTCTCCGATTGTGGTGCCGGTGGCTTTGAGAAACTGGGTGGGGACGACTGCCTGTCCTGGTGAGGTGAACCAGCTTCCGGAGATCATCTGGTCGGCCGCGGCAGCGGTGTCACCGCTGTAGCCCACCACCGGCACGCGGCCGGTCACGCCCGCGACGCCCACTTGGGCCTGGTCGGTGGCGTAGTAGTCGCCGGTGCCCGGTTGAGCGGCGATGTCCGCGGTGACCTGGTCCGGGGAGGCCGGGGTCAGCTTGGCGCCGCCGTTGTGGATCACAGTGCCCGGTCCTGCGCCCACCGCGGCGGTGACGTCCCCGAGCTTGTCGCGGTGCAGGGCGTTTTGCACGTCGCCGAGGGATGTGGCCAGGCCTGCGGCGAAGGTGACGGCGACCGCGCCGAGCAGGGCCGCGCCCGTCATGGCGGCGCTGCGTGCGGGCCGGGTGAAGGGGTTCGCCAGGCCGATGGCGATGGGGCGTGGCAGCGGGAGCCGGTTCGCGAGGCGGCGGGCCAGGCGTCCGCGCCCGGAGGCGTGGGTGCGGCCGACCGCGATCGCGTCGATGGTATGCAGCCGGCCGGCGCGCAGCGCGGGTACCCAGGCGGCGGCTGTGACCAGAATGAGGATGGCGGCGGCCACCGCGGCGTCGATCCAGACCGGGACGGTGAGCGTGCCGGTGCCGTAGGCGCTCTCGGCGTGGGCGAGCGCCGGGATGGCGAGCAGGTTCCCGGCCGCCAGGCCGAGCCCGGCCCCGACGATGGCGGGGAGCATTGCTTGGAGGATGTAGGCGCGCACCACCTGTGCGGGGGTGCAGCCGAGCGATTTGAGGATGCCGATGCGCCGGATCTGGGAGCTGACCGCGCCACTGACCACGATGCCGACGATGAGCACCGACATGGCCAGCGCGAGGATGCCAAAGGCGGCGACGAAGGGCACGAACGCACGTGTCTTGCCGTTCGCGGCCAGCTGGACCGCGAGCCAGGACTGCGAGCCGGTCAGCGCACCGGTGGGCAGTGCCGCCGCGATCGCGGAACGGTCCGCGTCGACCTGGGTATCGGTCGCCGCATGAGTGAAGCGGTAGAGCATCTGGTACTGGGGGGTGGTCCCGGCGGTCATTGCGGTCAGCTGGGCGGGGGCGACCCAGGCGTCGGCGGTGTTGCTCACCGAGTTGGCCAGTCCCACCACGGTCACTGTGGGATCACCGGGCAGATCAGGGAAGGTCAGGTGTGCTCCGGGGCCGAACCCCCACCCGCCGCCCTGGGTGTTCATCACGATCTGGCCGGGGCTGGTGGCCCAGGTGCCGTACATGAGATCCACGTCGTCCGCTGGGCCGCCCGGGCCGGGGCGGCCGACCACGGTCAACTGCCCCAGCGGGAGGCTGGACGGCATGCTCGCGCCCGGAGCCGTGACCGGGCGCAGCGAGGCAGTGGTGTATGGCCCGGCGGCGGCGGTCACCCCGGCCCCGTGGGCGGTGGAGGCGAGCTGCGCCGTGCTGGCCTTCGCCCCGGTGAACTGAGCGGTCAGCTGGGAGCCGCGCTGCGCGGTGAAGGCGTGCTCGAACGGCGCCTGCGAGTCGACCAGCAGGCCGGTGGCCAGAACGGATGCGGCCACTGAGAGCAGAGTGGTGAGCGTCATCACGATGGTCTGCACCCGCCGCCGGCCCACGCCGGAGCGGACGATCCTGCCCAGCGGGCTCTTCAGGCTCCGCTGGCCCCTTTGGGTCGGCGCGCTCACTGGGTCACCGCCGCGGTGTCCCGGACGATCCGCCCGTCGACCAGTTCGACGGTGCGCGTCGCGCAGACGTCGGCGAGTGCGGTGTCGTGTGTGACCAGCACGATCGTCTGCCCGTCCTGGTTGAGTTCGGCCAGGAGATGGCGGACCTCCTGGCCGGATGCGGTGTCCAGCGCTCCGGTCGGTTCGTCGGCCAGCAGCAGCGGCGGGCGGTTCATCAGTGCCCGGGCGACCGCGACGCGCTGCCGCTCGCCGCCGGAGAGCCCGCCCGGGTAGGCGCGGGCATGCCGGTCCACGCGCAGGTAGGCCAACAACTCGGCGGCGCGGGCGCGGGCCCTGGCCGCGGGCATCCCGGCCAGCTGCGCCGGCAGCAGCACGTTGTCCAGGACGGTCAGGTCGTCCAGCAGGTTGAAGAACTGGAACACCATCCCGATCCGCTCACGGCGGAACCGGGCCGATGCCGCCTCGCTCAGCTCATCGACGCGCACCCCGTCGACGGTGACCTGGCCCGAGCCCGGCCGGTCCAGCCCGGCAATCATGTTCAACAGCGTGGACTTGCCGCTCCCGGACGGTCCAAGCACCGCCAGTGCCTCGCCCGCCTCGACAGTCAAGGACACATGGTCCAAGGCGGGAGGTCCGGCATCATAGGTCATACTCGTGTCGGTGACGTCGATGATCGGCGTGGTCACGGGGCGCCTTCCGGGAGTGGAATAGGTGATCCGGGCTCTGGGTCAGGTGGCTGTGGGCCGGTAGCGGCCGGGCCGAGTGCGTCCAGTCCCAGCCAGGGGGTGGAGCATCGCGATGCCGAGCACCGTCGCAGGTCGGCGGCTCCCGGTCGCAGCAGGCTTGTGTATCGGCGATGGCCGTCGTGCGCTTCCTGTTACGTGCCCGAGACCGCCTGCCGTGTACGTGACCAGCCTGGCCCTTGCCTGCGACCAGGTCAGTAACGCGCGCGTCCGGCTTGGGGGTGGTACTAGGTTCACCACCGACCGGGAAGTGCAGTGCATGGCCCTGCCTTCACCTGGTGCTTTACCGTCGCCCTATGAGCAGACTCCCGCCGGTACCGCGCGCACTGGTCCGGGCCTGGCGGGACTCCGCCTTCCTCGCCGCCGGCGTACCACTCCACCTCCTGCTGGCGCCGGGGTGGATCTGGCTCACGGCTATAACGATCAAGAATCATGTCTGGGCTGCTGTCCCCGTGCTGGTCGTCGTGCTCCTGCTCGGCAGCATCGGTCTGACCTCACTGCAACGACGCCGCTACCGGGCGCTTCCCGTCGTGGACATCCCCGGACCGCAGCCGACATCAGCACGCGGCGTACCAGACCGCGCCCTGCGGTTGCTGCGCTCCCCTGAAACATGGCGGCAGATCGTCTACCACGTGCTCCTCGGGCCACCGCTGGCCTTCGCGGAGCTCCTGGTCCTCGCGATGTGGGCCGCGGGCATCGCCTGCGCCACGATCTACGCGTGGATCTGGGCCGTGCCGCTGCACCTGCGCGTCAGCCATCTCGGCTCAGCCGTGTTCACGGTGTACGTGACCGCGGGCGGGTTGGTGATGCTGTTCATCGCGCCAGCGCTCGCTGCAGCGGTCACCCGGATTGAGACCCGCCTGGCGCCCGCGTTGCTCGGCCCCAGCCGGACCCAGCAGCTCCAGCTCCGGGTCGACGACCTCTCCGAAAGCCGCGCCGACCTGGTCGAGGCCGCCGATGCCGAACGACGCCGCATCGAACGCGATCTCCACGACGGTACGCAGCAGCGCCTGGTGTCCCTGGCTGTCAACCTCGGCCTGGCCAGGGCGACGCTCACCGACCTGCCGGACGGAGCCCGCAAGGTGATCCACGAGGCGCACCGGGAAGCGAAAGAGGCCATCGCCGAACTCAACGACCTGATGCGCGGGCTGCACCCGGCGGTGCTCGAGGACCGCGGGCTCGACGCGGCGCTGTCCGGCCTCGCCGCCCGGGCACCGTATCCGGTGCGCTTACGAGTCGACGTCGGCGAGCGGCCGGCGCCCACCGTGGAGTCAGTCGCCTACTTCGTCGTCTCCGAGGCGCTGACCAACGTCACCAAGCACGCCCAGGCGACGCACGTCGACGTGACCGTCAAACGGATCGGGAAGATGCTGCACGTGGACATCACCGACAACGGAACCGGCGACGCCGACCCCTCCGCAGGCACCGGCCTGAGCGGACTCGCCAAGCGCGTCCGCTCCGTCGACGGCACGTTCCGGATCAGCAGCCCAGCCGGAGGCCCGACAACCATCGCCGTGGAGCTACCGTGCGAGCTGTGATCGCCGAGGACTCGGTGCTGCTACGGATCGGCCTCGTCAAGGTCCTGGAGATGGCCGGCTTCGAAGTCGCCGCAGAAGCCGACAACGCCGAAACACTGCTTTCGGCCGTCGAGGCACACCGGCCGGATCTGGCGCTGGTCGACGTCCGCATGCCGCCGGGTTTCACCGATGAAGGGGTACGCGCCGCGCTGGTGATCCGCCGTCAATGGCCCAAGACCGCCGTGGTGCTGCTCTCCCAGTACGTGGAAGAACGTTACGCAACCGACCTGCTGACCGCCAACACCAGCGGCGTCGGCTACCTGCTGAAGCAACGCGTCGCCGACGTCGACGATTTCATCGCATCCGTGCGGCGGGTAACCGCCGGAGGCACCGCGCTGGATCCGCAGGTGGTCGCCCAGCTGCTGCTGCGCGGCAACAGCGACCCACTCCAGCGGCTGACACCACGCGAACGGGAGGTACTCGCTCTGATGGCCGAGGGCCGCTCCAACGCCGGCATCGCAGACGCCCTGGTCGTCAGCGACAGTGCGGTGGCCAAACACATCAACAACATCTTCGCCAAACTCGACCTGCCCGCAACCGACGCCGACCACCGGCGCGTCCTCGCCGTCCTAAGATTCCTCGCCGCCTCGACGACCTGACCGATCGCCACCGCCCTCACGACCCACCGCCCGCACGACCCCTCGACGTTTCATTTGATCGTCGCCCGGCCAGGTGAGTAGCGGGTGGTGCCGTGCTTTCACGCACCACGAGGGTGGTGGCCAGCTCCACATGATGCGCCTGGGCTGGGTTGTCCGCTCCGCTCGGCCGGAGCATACGGAACGCGGTTGCCGCCATGGCCGCGAGTGGCTGCCTGATGGTGGTCAGCGGTGGCGTCGCCCAGGCGGCGACCGGCACATCGTCGAAGCCGACCACGCTGACATCGTCGGGAGCCCGCAGCCGGTGCTCGGCGAGTGCCTGGAGCACCCCGAATGCTTGCGCGTCGTTGCCAGCCACGATTCCGGTTGGCCGGTCGGCCAGGCCGAGCAGGTGCAGGGCCTGCCGCCGGCCGCCGGCCACCGAGAACGTGTCGCGGCGGACGAGTCCCTCGTCTACCGGTAGGCCAGCATCCAGCATGGCCGCGCGGAACCCGTCCAGCCGGGCCCGGCTCGACCACTGGCCCGCGGGCCCGCCGATGGCCGCGATGCGACGGTGGCCCAGTTCGATGAGATGACGAGCGGCGCTCAGGCCGCCCTGCGAGTTAGTGGTGCCGACCGACCTGATGCCCGCCCCGGGTTCGTCCGGCGGGTCGATAACCACCACCGGGATACCCGCCGTGGCGAGCCGTTGCCGCTCCGCGCCGTCCGGCAGGTGCACGACGCTCAGGACTCCTTCGGTGCCCCGGGCGGTGGCCAGCTCCAGCCACTTGTCGAACTCGCCGGAGGAACCGACGGTGGTGACGATAACGCTGTGCTGGACTTCCGCGGCTGCCTCGACGGCCCCGTGGATCAGCTCCTCGGCCCACGGATCGTGCAGGTGCGTTGGCGACGGGCAATCACCGATTCCGAGCAGCAGGTCAACTACGCCGAAGCCCAGTTTGGAATCAGGCTCATACCCGTGCTGTCGCAGCAGCCGCCCGATCCGCTCGCGAGTGCCCGGCGCGACATCGGTCCGCCCGTTGAGCACCTTGGACACGGTTGACACCGACACGCCAGCTTCAACGGCGAGGCCGGTCAGCGTGTGAGCTGGAGTCCGGGGGCCCATGCGCGGTGGCATGGGTGGTTTCCGGGCCATGGTCCCCTTCGGCGCCTTCCGTGGCACGTCCCGCCTCCTGACGGTGGCACATCCTGCGTTCTGATCTTTCGAAAATACTACCCGATTAAGCCGTTGACAGCGCCGCGCCGCCCGGGGCATACTACCAAAAGGTAGCGAAAAGATTTCGAAAACTAATGGAGCAATTCGATGTATCTGCCGCATCAGTTCCAGCGTAGGCTAGCCACCGAGACGTTGACCAGCGCCGAGCGCAGAGCCGCTGATGAGCAATTCGGCCGGGCCTCAGCCGCCGTGTCGCGGCTGCGTCGCCGGACTGCCGGACGGGCTCGCACCCTGGCGAGGTCACAGTCCCGGACCGGACTCGCTCACGATCTTTCGAAATGTTGACACCGAGATCGAGGGCTGACCTTGATCGCAGCACGCTCATGGAAACCCGAAGCGCATTCGAAAAGCTGCGAAAACCGCTTCCGGTTCGCCTTGGCTCTCACCTCGGCCGGCCTCCGGGCGTCGTCACTCAGGAACTCGAGGAAGCGGGCGAGGCCCGGCAGCGAGAAGTCCTGGTCGGCGGCCGCGGGAGTGCGCCCGGGCAGCGGGCAGGTCGACCGCAGAGCCGCCCTCACGTACGCCGCCGAGGCAGGCAGCATCGAGCGACGTCACGTGGACACGTGCCGACGTCACCGCGCGCAAGCCGTTATGTATGGTCGTGGGTTTCCTGGGGCTGATCGTGTCACGGAGCGTCAGTGGCGTACTCGTCGTCGCGTCAGCCCGGCGGCAGCCCCGGCGGCGGCGGCGATGGCTGCGGCGCGGTCGGCAATGGCCTGGCTGAGCGGCTCGCCGGCGATGAACAGCCGGTAGTAGACGTGGGCCGTCACGGCCTGGATCACCTCGGCAGCATCCGTGCTGGCCAGCAGTTCGCCGCGCTGTGCGGCGCGGTTCCCGCCGGGCGGCCGACATGCGGCTCGGCGAGATGGCTGAGGTGATAGCGCAGGTGCTCAATTCGAGCCCAGCTAGTAGGTAGCGCGTCCGCCGCTGATGTCGTAGACCGCTCCGGTGGAGAAGCTGCATTTGTCCGAGGCGAGCCACGCGACAAGCTCGGCGACCTCGTCGGCGCGCCCCACCCGGCGCATCGGGATCAGGCTGGTGATGTGGGCAAGCACCGCAGGCGATGTGGCGTCGTTCATGGGGGTCGCGATGACCGCGGGCGCGACCACGTTGACCAGGACGCCGCTGGTCGCGAGTTCCTTGCCGAGAGATTTGGTCAGGGCTATCACGGCCGCCTTGGACGCAGAGTAAGCGGACAGGTTGGCGTTGCCGTCCTTACCGGCCATGCTGGCGAAGTTCACGATGCGCCCCCAGCCCCTTTCCCGCATTCCTGGGACAAAGGCACGGCAGAGGTTGAAGGTGCCGCTCACGTTGACCGCAAAGGTCGCTGCCCACTCGTCGTCTCCGATCTCCCACAGCGGCTTGTTCGGGCCGATGATCCCGGCGCTGTTGATCAGGATGTCGATGTGGCCGATGCGCCCGGCGGCGGCCATGACCGCGTCGGTGTCGGTAACGTCGACGGTCACGTCCGCCCCGGGCGCGATATCCAGCGTGATGACGTCAGTTCCCGCACCCGCGAGACGTTCGGCACTGGCCTTGCCGAGGCCACTCGCGCCACCGGTGGCCAGTGCGGTTCGTGTCATGCCCCGCCTCCCTCTCCCCCGGTTCGCGTCCGGCCATCGTGGAGGCTCGTCACGTCCAGGTCGTGTGCCGAGTATGCCGCCATGTTCGCCCTGACCGCTGAAGATATGACCGGCCCGCCGCTTCTTGGACGATCTGACGGACCACCTCGGGCGCTACATCGCGGGAGCCCTGCCGCAGCTGCCGTTGGCCAGTGCCAGCTGTGACCTCGTGCTGTGTTCGCACCTGCTGTTCACCTGGTCAGACCGGCTGGATGTGGACTGGCACCGGCAGGCCCTGACCGAGCTGGTCCGGGTGGCTCGTCACGAGATCCGGGTGTTCCCGCTGGTCGTGCAGGGAACCGGCGATCCCGTGAGCTTCCTTGAGGATCTTCGGACTGAATTTGGTGCAGCCGATTACCGTTCCCGGATACAAACGGTGCCGTACCGCTTCCAGCACGGCGCAGACCAGATGCTGCGCATCGAAACCCGGTAATTCATCGCGCAGCGGTGAATCAGGCGTCAGCCGGTGCAGAGGTCAGGTCGTCCATGACGCCCGCCCTATTGTGGCGCGGGGTGGGTATCTCCGCGCACGTCGCCCGGCTGCGGGCCGCTGTCGGGCACGGCCTCCTGCTGCTCCCGGCGGTTTCGGTCCTCCCGCTCGACCAGGCGGGACGGCTGCTGCTAACCCGCCACGCCGGTCACCATGACGGGTGGGGGATTCTCGGCGGTGCCGTCGAGGTCGGTGAGTCCCCGGCCGAGGCTGCGGTCAGGGAGGCCGGTGAGGAGATCGGCGCCGAGGTCGCGCTGGTGCGGCTGCTCGACGTGCTCGGCGGCCCGGACTACGAGGTCACCTACCCCAACGGCGACCAGGCCGCCTACGTCACCGCCGTCCGGCGCAGTATCGCCCACGGTACGCGGCCGCCAGCGGTACGGGATTATGTGACGTATGATGCTGGTGAAGCTGGATTGAGCTAACGGGGGGCTGTTTATGCGAGTCATGGCCAGGATCAGCATTCCGGCCGAGTCAGGGAACCGGGCGATCAAGGACGGCACCCTGGGTGCTGTCATGCAGCATGCCGCCGAGCGCTGGAAGCCGGAGGGGATGTACTTCACGACCTTCGACGGGCGCCGGACCGCGTACATGGTGTTCGACCTTCCCGACACGTCCGGCATACCGCCGTTCGCGGAGCCGTTCGTCATGGAACTGCACGCCGACATCGAGCTGGCGCCGGTGATGAACGGCGACGATCTCCAGAAGGGTCTGTCCCAGCTCGGCTGACCGAGCGCCTGCCTCGGTCCTTGGTACCTCAGCCGATCTCCACACATCACGATGCCCCGGCGCGACGTTGCCGGGTCCCGGCGGGCTGCCGCCGTTTGGTTCAGGTGGCCGCTGGGGCCAGCCGGTCGGTGAGCTGGTCGGCGAGGGCGCGGGTGAGCGCGGCGTGGACGCGGAACCTCGGCCTGCGGCCACAGCGCGTAGGCGGCGTCGGTGAGCACCTGGGCCGGGTCGATGCTGGGGTCGCCGGCGATCGCGCCAGCATGAGCTGCGCGGTGGCGATGACCAGCAGCGCAAGGCCGAGCTTGCGGCCGGCGGCGGGGGGCGCCGCGGCCTGGGGGGTGATTTCTGTTGCGTCTTGGGGTGACATGACCCTGAGCCCTTTCCGGGCGTCTTAGGAGGCCTGCTCGCCGGCGGCGGTCCAGATGTTCAAGGTGGCGTACCTCGGCCCCCACTGCTCGCGGAAGGCGGTGAGCAGCGGCGGGGGGAACTTGCTGAGGATCGCGTCAGAGGTCTGCGGGCTTGCTTCGTTGAGCAGCCAGGGCATGTACATCGGCGCGTCGCTGCGGATCCGCTCGGTGTGGACCTGAGCGAAGTGCTGCCACTCCTGCGGCGTCAGCGAGGCGTCGATCAGGGGCAGCCCGTCCGTCTCCTCGTGGGTCAGGTGCGCGGTCAGCTTCGTCGCGAGCTCGTCGATGATGTCGCCGAAGCGCTGGTAGCCGTAGTCCGGGTCGGCCGCGGCCGCGTCGATGGCCGTCAGCAGCGGCTCGATCACGGCATGCTCGGCCTCCAGCGCGTCCGCCAGTGCCACTCGATCGGGCTTTTCGGCGACGCGGGCGCGCAGTGCCGGCCACAGGGCGTCATCTTCGGACTGGTGGTGGACCAGCAGGAACTTTTTGAATAGCTCCCACCCGAGCGCGGCTTGCAGCAGCTTGCCTGGGTTGTCGTCCAGTCGGCCCGCGATCCGCGCGACCTGCACGAGTTCCCTGCGCAGCGCGTCGTGCATCGCGAACATCATGGTCATGTCGAGCTTGAAATCCATGGTTCCTCCTTGATCCGGGCGTGAGTGGATGCCTCGGGCAGGCCCCCCGCCTGCGCTGGGCGTTTCGGTGCTTCTCAGATAATGACACTCAGTCTTGTTTGAAGTCAAATCTTAAAAAGATCTCAGTATGTTTTGTTTCCGGGTCCCGCCTTCGGATAGGATGCCGGGCATGACCACCCAGCCGACCGGCGACCGTTCCCTGCCGCTGCGCGAGCGCAAGAAGCTGCGGACCCGCCGCGCGCTGGCCGACGCGGCGCTACGCATGTTCACTGAGAAGGGCTTCGACGCGACCACGCTGGACGAGCTCGCCGAGGAGGCCGAAGTCTCCAAGAGCACCTTCTTCCGCGCCTTCCCGGCCAAGGAGGCCGCGGCGATCGAGGCCGAGGCCGAGTTGTGGTCGGCCTACCTGACCGCGCTTGCTGACCACGAGCTGTCCGGCGCCATCCTCAGCGAGCTGCACCAGACACTGGCCGCGGCAGTGGCCGGACTCGATCCCGGCTGGGACGAGCGATTCCTCGCCACGCGCCGCCTGGTCGCGGCCGAGCCAGCCCTGCTCGCCTACGTCGAGCACTATCGCGCCGGGATCAAGAACCAGGTGATCGACTGCCTCGCGGGCAAACTCCACCTGGACCCCGAAGACCTCCGGCTGCACGTCTTGGCCGAACTCGCCACCACCGCCTGGAGTGTCTCTGGCCGCCACTGGGTCCGCCACGGCGGGAAAGGCGGCCGCCCGGCGCTCATCGAACGCTTGGACGGCGCAGTCAAGGCCATCCCGGCCAGCCTGGATCTCTCCGCACGCCCGTAGCCTCCCCGCCCAGACCGGCTGGTGCGCGGCGCGGCATCGTCGACACTGGAGCACATGAGCGCTGCTGGAGAGTTGTCGCGGCTGGACGCGGCCGGGCACCAGCGCCGGCTGATCATCATCACCGGTGCCGAAGGTGCCGGGAAGTCCACCACTATCGCGCACTGCTGCCGCGCACACCGCGGGCCGCCCAGCTGGACGGCGAAGACGTTGGGCAGGTCAACCCGTGCCACTTTGATGCCGCGTTTTTCGACTTGCTGCGCCGCAACGCCGCCACGCTGGCAGGCAACTTCTGGCACGCGGGGTATGCCAATGTCATCTCGGGCAGCTTCATCCGCCACCACGCGGACTACCGCGCCTTCCGAGCTCTGCTGCCGGGCCCGGCCGACGTGTTCGTCGTTGAACTGCTGGCCGCCAAGCAGGTCCGCGATCAGCGCCGCATCGCGCGGTCAAAGCACACCAGCCAGCAGTGGCGAGACGTCGCCGACCAGGCCGAGCACACGGACACGACGCAACGAACGGCGGGCGGCCGGCTACCGGTACATCGGCATCGAGACCACCCGGCTGACCGTGGCGCAAACGGTCACGCTGATCGAGGAGGCCATACCCGAGATATACCGCCCCCTGCCCCCCGCCGGACTCAGCTGAACCGTCGCCCGGCGCCACAATCCCGAATGAACGGCCCGCAAGGTTCGAACGCCGCCGATGGCACGGCTGAATATGAGGTCCGGGAAATGCAGCGAAAGCGCGCTCTCTTGCCGCGGACCGCGCGGCTGAGGGGTCGTTGTGGGTGCGAGTCGCGGGGTGGCACTGAACGGGGAGAGGTTAAAGGGGGCGCAGCGGGCGGGCGGTGCGGTCTGCCCCGCCGACTCTACGGTTGGTTGCGTGCGGCACGTGATCTGGCTGGGTGGGGCGCCGGCGTCGGGAAAGACGACCGTGGCGACGCGGCTTGTGTGCCGCTACGGCCTGCGCCTGTATAGCGCGGACACGCGGACGTGGGTCCACCGCGATCGGGCGCTGGCTGCTGGTGACGAGGCCGCGCGCCGCTGGGAGGCGCTGACCCCGCGGCAGCGCTGGGAGCGCTCGACAGTCGCCGAGATATTGCGGATGTCGCTGCACCGCCAGCGGGGCGCGATGGTGCTTGACGACATCGCGGGGCTGCCTGCCTCGCCGCTGATCGTCGCGGAGGGGTCGGCGTTGCCTGCGTCGGCGATGTCGTCCGGCGCCGCGTTGCGCTCGCAGGCGGTGTGGCTCATGCCGACGCCGGATTTTTCACCCGCTCACGGTGCACCAGCAGCACATCGCAAATGTGGCAGGAATACTCGAGGACAGACCAGGTACCGGACTCCGGCCTGGCGTGAACATCAGCGGAGGTGCGCGCAAGAAGCTCGGAGAGTTCGCCAACGCTGTGAACGATCCCTTCGGCGGCAGACAAACGCGCCGGCCACGTCGCAGATGAACCCGCAGTCCTCGCAGCACTCCGTGCACCCGGATGATAACGTCTTCTGCCTGAAATTCATGATCGTGGAGACTTTTCAGGGATAATCCCTGAAAAGTCTCCACGATCATGGTCTGCGATGCCCAGGCTAGTCACGAGGGTTCCTGTGGGTGACGCGGGGCCTACGGCTGGTTCTGGGACAGTTCGTTCAGCCACGCCCACGAGGGCGAGGTGCTGACGATATGTGAGGAGATCAGGCTGACGGCGGCCGGGTTGCCGGCCGACCGTTCGGGCGGGGCTGCCCCCGGTCCCGATCGCGCTGAGCCGTCCAGGCCACTACGGCCTCGGCCAGCTTCGCGAGCCGCGGGTCGGCGGGGTCCCAGCCCGAATGCCTCGTCACAGGCGAGGTAGAGGTGCCGGAACTCGAGGTCGGTGAGGGCCGGGCCGACCTCTTCTCGCTCACCCATTCCGGCACCAGCTCCGGTGAGAGCGCCGCATGCTCGATCCAGGCATCGCGTTCGATCTGCACCGTCCGCTCGCTGACTCCCAAGGCACGGAGCTGGCCGAGAATGTCGACGATCTCAGCCGACAGGAACAACCGTTCGCCCCCGGCGAGCTCGGCGATCCGGCGGCGGTGACGGGTGAGGTCGCGGATCTTCTTCTTCGGTGCCTCGTCGATTAGCGTGATGGCTTCGGCGAACTCCTCGGGCTGGGCCTTGAGCAGGTCTCGGATGCGTGCCATCTTCCCCGTCTCGGGCCGGTCGATTCTGCTGAGCACCCCGGCCAAGCAGCGCGTGACCGTGCCTTCGGCGACGTCCAGATCGATGCCGTCAAGCACCACATGATGCCGACCAAAAGTGCCGCCCGGAACTTGGCGTCAAGGGTCAGACGGGCGTGGCTTTGGGCGGGCGGCCGGGACGCCGCTGCGGCTTGACCCGGCTGGGCAGCCGCCCGGTGTCGGCGAGGGCGCGGCGCAGCAGGAATTCGATCTGGGCGTTGGTGCTGCGCAGTTCGTCGGCGGCCCATCTGGCCAGGGCGTCGTGGACGGCTGGGTCCAGCCGCAGCAGGACGCTTTTGCGTTCGCTCACCGGGTTACCGTGCCGCCGCTACTGGTACAGAGAGCCGGTGTTGACGACCTGCTGGGTGGCCTGCTCGCTGCACAAGACCACGAGCAGGTTGGAGACCATCGCCGCCTTGCGCTCCTCGTCCAGCTCGACGACGCCCTCCTCCTGCAGCCGTTCCAGGGCCAGCTTGACCATGCCGACGGCACCCTCGACGATCCGCTGCCGCGCTCCCACGACCGCGCTGGCCTGCTGCTGGCGCAGCATGGCCTGAGCGATCTCCGGGGAATAGGACAGCCGGGTGAGGCGTGACTCGATGATGTGCACTCCGGCCGGCCTGACGCGGGCCGTGAGCTCGGCCGACAGCCGCTGGGTGATCTCCTCGGCGTTGTCGCGCAGTGACAGCGCGCCGCTGCCCCGGTTGTCGTAGGGATAGCTGGACGCGATATGCCGGACCGCGGTCTCGGTCTGGATGGTGACGAACTGCGTGAAGTCATCGACGGAGTAGACGGCCCCGGCGGTGTCGTGGACCTGCCAGACGACCACGGCGGCGATCTCGATCGGGTTGCCGTCGGAGTCGTTGACTTTGGCCTGCGCTGACTCCTGGTTGCGGATCCGGGTCGAGACCACGATGCGGTTGGTGAATGGATTCACCCACTGCAGGCCAGACTCGCGGATGGTGCCGCGATACTTGCCGAAGAGCTGGACGACGCGCGCCTGGCCGGGCACGACGGCGGTGAGGCCGCGCAGCACGAGGGCGCTGGCGACAATGACAAGGGCGCCCAGCCATATCAGGGCTGTCGCGGCGTCGCCGCTGAAGTGACCGGTCAGCCAGAGCAGCGTGATCCCGGCGATCAGGATGACGATACCCAGCACCAGCATGCGCAGTCCGGGCCAGAACCGGGCCGCCCGTTCGGTCACCCTTCGGCTAGGCCGTTCCGGGCCTGCGGCCGCTGCATCCTGAGTAACCATTTCCGGGCCTGCGGCTGCATTCTGGGTAGCCATCTGGCGCCTCCTCCGCTTGATGGATCTGATAACACAAATTTAGCATATTGATATCTATTTTGCTGGGCAAGACACGCCGCGGCGCGCATGGCAGGCACCGCGGGCCAGGATTGCGACGACGTGGGAGATGAGTCAGATGGGGTGTTTCGTTAACCGGCCCGCAGTGGCCGGCGTGACCCTGCTGGTCGCCACGAGCCTGGCCGTCGGCGGCTGCAGCACCAGCAGTTCGAGTACCGCCAGCTGCTTCTCTAAGCCGGCAGCCGCGGGCCAGGCAAGTACGGCGAGCGGCTCGGCCAACCCGGCGGCTGCGGCGGGTTGGAGCTGCCGGGCGGCAACCTGGCGAACACGCGGGATGTCGCGAGCGCGATCATCTGGCCTGATTCCTTCACCAGGCCCTAGCTTCGCAGCACGTACAGCAGCGTCCGGGCGTCGGTCAGAGCAGCTTCGGTCCTGGCAAAACGCCCGGGATCAGTCATCGGCATGCCGGATTCCTGCAGCGGCATGGGCCTGCGATACAGGCGTCCCCTGCGGTGATCAGGGCCTTGCGCTCAGCAGGCCGGATTCGATCGCGCGGGCCGGGCCGCGCCAGATCGCCATTGCTGTGTCGCAGTCTCCCTAGCCTCCTATGCCGCAAGCCTCCCTCCTCAGCGAACCGGTAGACCCACAGGCCGGACCAGGGCGCTCACACTGTAGCCAGCGACCTGATCGCTTCGATGCTGACTATGAGGGCGAGCGCGGCAAAGACACCGGCCGAGATGAAGGTCATGGCCTGTATCGCCCTGGGCCAGGCGAGCACCTTGTCGCGGAAGACGGCTGCCGTCCAGCCGACGGTGAGGTCGCCGGCGAGGCCGACGGTCTGGAATATCAGGCCAAGCATCAGGAGCTGCAGGAATGGGTTGCTGGCGGTTCCCAGGAACTGCGGAAGGAAGGCGATGAAGAACAGCATGACCTTCGGATTGGTCAGGTTGACGATCAGGCCACGTCGGAACCAGCGGGTATCCTGCTGCCCGGCCAGTGTGGCCGGGCCGGGGCGGCGGCCGTCATTGAACGTTGCGTAGGCCATCCTGGCCAGGTACATGGCACCGAAAATCTGCAGGCCAGTCAGCACGGCCGAGTGGCGGGAGACCAGGGGGCCGAGCCCGGCCGCGACGGCACCGGCATACACGATGACTCCGAGAGTCACGCCGAGCGCTGCGCGGGTCGCTGCGGCACGGCCGCCGCCAATGCCCGTTCCGACCATGTAGGCCATGTCCGGGCCGGGCGCTGCGCAAATGAGAACCACGACAGCCAGGTAGGCGGGGAGAACCGACAGATCTACGTAACCTTCTGACATACTCAGAAGATTACACATGTAACCTCCTGACTTACAACTGCGGTTACACTTGCGCTATGAGCGTTGTGCCAGGCGTGCCGCTGCGGTGGCTAGTTACCTTCATCAACGAGTACGCTGACCAGCCGCGAGACGAGGCGCGCGAATCCGGCCAGCCCTATCCTGACCTGACCGATGACGAGCATCCCGCCGCGGCATCTCAGCTAAGCGCCGCCACGCTGGCCGCGATCGCCAGCGCGCTCTGGCCTGTCTTCGCCGCAACCGGCTCCGTCCAGAAAGCGGCTGCGCTGAACCGGCTGCTGCGCGACGCCGACCTCACGCCCGGCGTTACCCCGGACGGGCACCTCAGCTGGACCACCGGGCACCGCGCAACCGCGCCAGTCCTCACCGCCGGCTGCGCCGTCGCGCTCCTCGGTGCCGTTGAATCCGTCAGCTGGCAGCGACTGGGCACGTGCGGGGGCTCGGATTGCGTCGACGTCTACATCGACCGCCGCGGACGGACTCCCCGCCGCTATTGCTCGGACATCTGCCTCAATCGGGCCCGCGTTCGCGCCTACCGCAGGCGGCGCACGCCCAAGAAGCCTGATATCACCGGATAGGCGTGTTATCGCTGTTCGGGGCGCTGTCGGGACGAGGGCGGGTGGGTCTTGGCGATCATCGGTCACCTCCGGGTTCGGCTGAGACCCGGAGGCTGGGCCAGCCGCGGCCCCAGCAAAGTGGCCGGGCGGCGGCTGCGGCAGCTCGCGGGGCGAAGCCACCGGAATGGTTACTATCGGGTAGCCGGGCAGAGCAGGAGGACGGGTATGACATCGTCGCAGGCTGACCACAACCTTGCCGTCTTGGCCGAGGCGGCGTTCCATCGGCTCGGCGATTACGAGAGCCTCGTTTTCGAGGGCCGGACGTACCGGTCGGGCGAGCTGTTCGACCGGGCATGCCGGGCGTCATCGGGGCTGGTGAAGCTCGGGGTGTCGGCTGGCGAGCGAGTGGTGGTACTGATGGCGAACTGCCCGGAGGTAGGCATCGCCTA